>Ga0326728_10002177_pt1 | contig 66399 bp, 48 predicted proteins | sample MB3enrmetagenome_FD_207602 | JGI IMG/M metagenome (GOLD analysis project Ga0326728, IMG submission 207602) | Lab enriched peat soil microbial communities from McLean, Ithaca, NY, United States - MB31MN | ecosystem: Environmental > Terrestrial > Soil > Wetlands > Peat | place: USA: New York...
CTGATTAAGTGCGCCTTCTATGATCCGACCTTCCCTCAGGGGCTAAAGCCCATTGATTCTTTGAGCTTTATGTACGGGCTAAAGCCCGTACCCTTCAAATCGCCGACTTAATCAGAGTTTCCCTAAAACATCCCTGGTCAGAAGAGCGATTTGACGTTCATGGAGACGGACACGTTTGCGGGGATAACCAGGGTGCCGTCATTGGCCGCGCCAGCGATGGTGACGGTATAGGTTCCCGCAGGAGTTCCTCCGGTCAGATTGCTGGAGCCGCCACAGCCGGCGATCGAAGCGGTGGCGATGGCCGCGACCAGCAGCAGCATCCCCAGCCAGGTTTTGCTCTGCCGACGCCAGCGGCTTGGAGCGAGGAAAAGCAAGAGGCCTGCCAGCAGCGGCCAGGCGCCGGAGCGGACGAGGCTGGCGGTGGTGGCTGCCGGGCTGGGCGCGGTGGTCTGGATGACGAGTTTGGAGCTTCCGGAACCGCCGGTGACGGTGGCGGGGGTCAGTGTGCAGGTGGTGTAGGCCGGGAGTCCCGAACAAGTCAGGGCAACATCGAGGGTGAAGCCCGTGCCGGGGACGACGGCAATGGTCGAGGTGAATGCCTCGCCAGTGTAGACCGAGGCGGAGGTGGGGTTGGCCGTGAGCGTGAAGGTGGAGGCGATGATTTCCGTCACCGCATTCGAGGTGCTGGCAAGAAAAGGGTCGTTTTCCGCGTAGACGGCGGTGATGGAATGCGAGCCTACGGCCAGCGCACTGGCGGCCAGCGTGGCCGCGCCGGAGGTGAGCGTCTGACTGCCCAGCGAGGATGTGCCGTCGAAAAACGTGACCGTGCCGCTGGGCGTACCCAGACCGCCGACGACGCCAACCGTGTCGGTGCAGGTGACAGTGGTTCCGTATGGGGCGGGGTTAGGCGTGCAGGCCAGCGTGGAGACAGTGGCGTAGACGGGCTGGACAATCTGGAGGAGGGTGTTGGAAGTGGCGGCGGCATGGGAGCCGTCCCCCCCATAGGTAGCTTGGATGTCATCCGCTCCCACGGGAAGCGCCGCGGTGGTGAAGGTCGCCGTGCCGGACGAGATCTGGCCAGCGCCCAGCGGTGTAGTGCTGTAAAAGAAGGTCACCGTGCCGGCAGGCGTGCCGGAAAGGGCCGTGGCCGCCACCGAGAAGGTAACGCTGTTGCCGTAATAGCTGGGGTTGAGCGAGCTGCTGAGGACCAGCGTGGAGGCGTTGGCCTTCACCACCTGAGCGATGCTGGCGGTAACCGCGGCATTGGTTCCATCGCCTGCATAGATCGCCTGAATGACGTGCGAGCCGACGGCCAGCGTTGCGATGGCGGCGGAGGTAGCAGAAGCGGTGTAGGTTCCAGTGGCGGCGGCCAGGGTCGCGGAGCCGAGCGCGGTCGAAGTGCTGGCATCGTAGAAGGAAATGGAGCCGGTGGGCGTACCGTAGCTGCCGACCAAGGTTGCGGTGAAGGTGAGGCTATCGCCTACGTAGCTGGGATCCTCCGAGCTGACGACGGACGCGCTAGTGGTGTTGGGGGTGACGCTCTGGCTGACGGCGTTGGAAGTGGCGGAAGAATTGGTGGCGTCGCCGGGGAAGGTGGCGGAAAGGATATGCGTGCCGAGGCCCAGCGAAGTTGTGGTCAAGGTGCAGGAGCCGCCGCTCAGGGTGCAGGTTCCCAACGCAGTCGTAGCGGAAGTGTTAGAGACGGTGACGATGCCCGCGGGTGTGACCCCGGCATTAACGGCTCCGGCGCTGTCTGCGGTGATGGTGAGGGCGACGGGCTGGCCGAGAATGCTGGGGTTGGCGGAACTGACGAGGTTCAGCGTGGCAGTGTCCCGATCGACCTCTTGCGGGGTGGTATTGGAAGAAGATTGATAGCCAAGGCCGGATTCGCTGCCGCCGTAGGCCGCGGTGACGGTGTGCTGGCCAACGCTGAGCACGGTGGTGGTGAAGATGCAGGAACCGCTGCTGAGAGTGCAGGTTCCCAGCGTGACACCGCCGGTGTCTTGAAAGGTGACCACGCCGTCGGGAACGTCCACAGTAGAACCGGTGACGGAGACCTGGGCGGTAAAGGCGACAGGATCGTTGTATTGGGAGGGATTGGGAGCAGCGGTGACGCTCGTTGAGGTGGGATACGGAACGGTGAAGTAGGCGACTATGCCGTCGTGAGTCGAGGCGCGCTCGACCATGACGGCGGTGGTAGCGGTCGAGGTCGTATAGGTCAGACTGTCAGGGAAGTCGGCGCCAAAGCGGGCGTAGTCGATGGAGAAGAGGCTGCTCATCTCGGAAGAGATGAGGATGTGATCGGGTTGCTCGGCCGATCCATTCTCGATGTAGGTGTAACGGCTGGCGACGGGAGTGACGGTGGCAGCGCCGGCGGATGCGGTCGCGGAGAGATTGGGCGTGGAGGTGGTGGTATCAAGCAGCGAAGAGGGCGAAGCGCCATCGTAGAGCCAGACGGAGGCGCCGTTGCCGGTGTTGACGGCTTCCCGGCCGTCGAGAATGCCCAGCGCATCCACATAGCCATCGGAGAACTCGAAGCTGTCGAAGCCGCCCACCACCATGAGGTGCTCGCCGGCGCTCTCCAACGGAGCCAGCCAGGCAGCCAGCGCGATGGCCTGCTGTTCGCGTTGCAGTTGGGTGGCCTGGCTGGTGGCGATGCTGCTCAGGCCGGAACGGGAGAGCAGCGTGGTGTTGACCACGCTCAGGATGTAATCGTCGATGCCAGTGCGGGGAATCCTGACGGTAAGCAGCAGCGGCGAACGATCAAAGAGCGTGGCTGAAGCGCCAGAGGTGTTGGTATAAGCCGCGGCCGCCAGTTGTTGCGTTGCGGTGGGCGTACCGTCGAACTTGGCGGCGTTGACCAGGAAGGCGTTGACCAAGCCGTTGCTGTCGGCGGTGGAAGCGTTGGTCAGCGTATAGCTGGGGCCGCCGGCAGAGGCGATGGCATTGACCAGCAGTCCGAGCGCGGCCGGCGTAGCACCCTGCACAGCCACCACATCCGGCGACTTGAGGTAGTCGGCGATGGCGTAGGACAGCTTGGCGATGCGGTTGGTTTCGCCCGCGACCAGGCTGTTCAGATCCTGGGTGGCAACGGTGATTTCATTGTTGCCGCGGGTGGTTACTGCGGTGGGCTGGGCGCCGTTCTGAGAGGCCAAAGCCGCAGCCGAGGCGGCGGTGAGCAGCAGGCCGGTATAACCCTGGGCGCTGAGATGGTAATCGACAATACCGATAAGGTTGGCGCTGCCGGTGTACTCGGTGGTGGCCGAGGCATCCAGGGCATAGGCGGAACCGCCGATGGCGGTGCTGTCCACGAAGAGCAACTGGGGATTTCCAGACCACTCCTGGATGGTGGGTTTGGCGGCGATCGCGGTACTGTAAACGGGATCGAGGATGCTGATGCCGGCCGCGCGGGTGGGACGGGTGGTGGTCAAGACCGCCCAGAATTGTCCGTTGGTGGTGGCCGTCTGCGTGCCAGGGTCAACCGTACCGCCGGTTCCCTGCGCCACCAGCAACACCGAACTGGAGGGAACATTGACGCGCATGCCCTCGAAGGGAAGCCACTGGCCGAAGGCATCGACGCCGTAACTGCTGCAAACACCGCTGGTGGCTTGTGTCAATGTATCCGAACTGACGGTCTGCGGAAGCGTATTGGCAGTGGAGTTGACGACCAGATTTGTGCCCACGGCCGGGGAGGCGATGTAAATCTGCACCCCAGCATAATTGGAACTGTTCGACACCTCGACGAGACCGGTTACGGTTACGCTATCCTGCATGGCCACGGAACCGGCTGGAGCGATCGACGGAGTATAGACGTAGATGCCCTCGGAGGTGCAGGTATTGCTGTCCCAGCCGCTCTGATTCTCGATATAGAAGCCGTCGGCGAGGACGGCGATCACGATTCCCGTGGTGGTCACGGTGTCGCCCATATAAGGCGAGGTGGGGAAGACGGCGATGTCGTGAATGTTGACGGTCGCCGCCGCCATGGCTGCGGGGGCCAGGAGGGCCAGTAGCCCCGCCAGAAGCGGGATCCGAACAAAAGAACGCATCCAGCATCTAAGACAGGAAAAGGTACAGTGTGTTTTGGTCAAGACGCTCTCCCGGGGGCTGCGCAGGGAACGGCGCCTGCGTACGGCTCACCTCCTCGTTGAGTAGCGCGGGATGGGCAAGGCGATTACTTGCGCATGAGTTTTTTGTGGGCAGAGCGGAAAGGATGGTTCGCGGGGCTCTACAGCAAAAACGAAAACGCGCTCAATGCCCATTTATTTTGAATACTTTATGGGCACGGCGTAGGTCGTGCGCTATCGATTCGGCCAGATTGAATTACGAGGTAGCATCCCACCCTGATTTGGAGTGCCCCGTCAACCTCTGCGCATCTGTGGAGCTGTTTTGTCGTTGTTTATGCCGTTTTTCGAAGGCAGGGCCAGCGGCAGTCGGGGCAGTTTTGAGCGACGATTGATCAGTCTGATATTCGCGTGTCGAAGTCGCATAATCATGATCCGTCGGGAGCTGCCTCTGACCAGGGCCTGTTCACACTACCCCGGCGGGTGGGACACCCACTCATGAGGTGAAATGCCCTGGACAGCACGCTGGCTTACAGATATTGAATACTGGCGCGCTTCATATACTTGTGCTCCAGCAGGTACGCCATTCGCTTGACCAGATTGCGGCGCAGATCCAGTTCTATGGGAATCTCCGGATCCTGATGGGCCTCGTTGACGCTGGTCCCCACGGCGAACTTCACAATGTCGCTGTCCAGCAGCAGGTTGGCCAGCCGCATGGCGGCATTGGCGCCGCTATCGCCGGGGGTAACGCCCTCTTCCAGCAGATGAAGCGTCTCGCTCAGGGTCAATGCTCCTTCGGTGACCAGTTCAAAGCCCTCCATGCGCGCGGCGGGCGGAATTCTGGTGTCGCGGGGCTGGCCGATCTCGTTCTGGATGGGACGATGCAGGCGGCGCGAGACGATGTTGGCGGTGGTGCCGCCGCAGATGACCTTGCGCCCCTGCGTGTGGGCGGCCATCATGGCCAGATCGTGGTCGTGGGTACGATTGAAGGGCGGTCCGGTCAGCACCAGCAACTGCCTCGGACTGCGAAAATAGACCACCCCGCAGGTGATGTCGTCCTTGGCAAAGAGGCCGTCGATCTCGCAGGCGCGTATCACCAGCAGGCGCGACAGCTCCCGCGCCGAGATGGTGGGATTGGCGGCGATCTCCTTGCGCACGAAGACCTCGACCTCTTCCACGCCCCAACCGAAGGGGGTGCGATGGTGGCCGGTTCCTGCCTGGGAGATGCCGTCGGAAAAGAAGATGACCCGGTCTTCGCGCTGGGCATCGAAGTTGGATGCGTGAATCAGCCGGTCGCGCCAGCGATTTGGGCGCAGTTCGCGCTTCTCCACCTGCACCGCGCCCGCGGGGCGAATCAGCAGGAAGGGCGGATTGCCGTGCTCGATGATGCGCGTCTCGCCGGTGCTGGCCATGTCCACGATGGTGAAGGTGGAGTAGCTGATCTGGCGCACGCTGCATACCGGCAGGGTGTCCATGATGATCTCCGCGGAGCGGCCGATGTCCATGGTGCTGGCGGTGAATTTGAGCGCCATGGTCGCGGTCATGGTGGCCAGCACGCTGGCCTTCACGCCGCTGCCCAGGCCGTCGGTGAGCACCGAGACAATACGCTCTTCATGCTTCACCTTTTCCGAGAGAAAGACATCGCCGCAGATCGACTGGCCGCTCTTGGCGCGCTGAAAGTAATCGACCTCGATGAAGCATTCCTGTTCATTCGCCAAGACTCGCCTCCGGGCCGCCGTCGACCTCCTCGGGGCTGAAGGAACGCACGATGGAATTGAGGATGATCTCCGAGTCGGCGGCGTTCTCTCCCAGCAGATAGGCGATCTGCTGCACGGTCTTCAGGTTCTTCTCGATCACGGCCTGGGTGCGGGCGACGATCTGCTCCTTCTGAAAGGTGGGCTCGGTAATGTCGCGGAAGATGCCGCCGATCACCGATTGCTGCTCGATGGCGAAGATGCTGGTGTTGAGGATGCTGCGAAAAAAGCGGATGTCGTGATTCACGATGTCTTCGCCGGAATCGATCACCCGGCGAAAGAGGTTGGAGAAGGGGATGGTGGTGCCCAGCGGCCGTCCCTCCAGATCCACCGGGCTCTCCGATCCATCAGTGAAGAGGCGCACAAAACTGGCATTGCATTCGAGGATGCGCAGCTCCTGGTTGACGATGACCACCGCCGAAGGCATACGCTGCAACAGCGCGTGCGCCTTTTTCTGCGCCAGCTTGCGGGTGTAAGTGGCGCACATCATGTGTTCCGCATTGCCGGCGATCAGGGCGTGGGCAAACTCCCGGCAGGAGTCGTAACCGCATCCCCCGCAGTCCAGTTCGTCGGCGGCGGTATATTTGCCGATGGTGCGTAACGACTCGCGCAACTGCAACTCGCCAAAGTGTTCGCGCTGCACCGGAGCCGCCTGATAGGCCTGGCAGATGTCGATGGTCGCCGGACGCGGCAAGGGGTCGGCGGTGTGCGCATAGCGCACGATGTCGTAACGGCGGCGGGCCACCGAATTCCGCGATGCGGCCTTGGGTCCATTGATGCAGGAACCGGCGCAGGCCGTAAGTTCGAGAAAGATGTTGTGGGCGGGATTCCAGCCGGGAATATCGCGCAGCGTCTGCTCCACCGCCTCCATGCCGGAGAAGGAGAGAAACTGCATATTGGCCAGGCTTGGACTGCCCGTCAATCCCGGCGCCATGCCGCCGTCGATGGGATAAAAGGCGCCTTCCTGCGCGGCTTCCGGCATGAAGCGATCATCCTGGTCCGCCTCGGCTTCTTCCAGGCGTATGCCCTCGGCCGCCAGCCAACGATCGAGATCTTCAAAGGTAAGCACTATATCCAATAGCTCGGGATGCGCTTCCGCTTCGCGCTTCTTGGCGATGCAGGGACCGATGAAGACAATGGAGATCTCTTCGCCAAACTGGCGGCGCAGCATCTTGCAGTGGGTCAGCAGCGGGGACAGAAGCGAGGAGAGATAAGGCTGGCAATCCGGATGGTATTTGGCAATCAGATCGACCACCACCGGGCAGGCCGAGGAGATGCGGATCTGCCTGTCTTCGCGCAGCATCTGCGTGTGCGCCGCGGCGGATACCTGCTGCGCTCCCAGCGCGGTCTCGGAGACGGCGAAAAAGCCCAGCTTCTTAAGCGCATGGATCAACTGCGCCGGGCGCAGATGCGGATAGCGCGCCACAAAGGAAGGAGCGATGGAGGCAAATACCTTGCCCGCGCCCTGCAACAGCGCCTTGGCCTGGGGCAGGTCGTCGCGCACCTGCTTGGCGCCGCTGGGGCAGACCTGCACGCAGTTGCCGCACAGGATGCAGACTTCGGGGACGACGCAGGCGTAGGTGTCCTGCACCCGGATGGCTTTCACCGGACACTCCCGAATGCATTTGTGGCAATCGTGACACTCGCGCGGGCGCGTATAGATGGCGTTGAGGCGTTCCATGTTCAAGCAGCTCTGCTTTCGTCCAGTTGCCGCAAAAGCTCTTGCAGGCCGGCGACGGTGATCCCGTCATGGAAGGCGCCAGCGATCTTCACATTGGGGCTCTGCTTGCAGCGTCCCTGGCAGAGACTGCCGGTCAGGCGCACCGCCGAGCCCTCCGATCCAGCCGCGTAGCGCTTGAGAATGGTGAGATTCTCCGAATTGCCGCGCACAAAACAGGAACTACCCAGGCAAACGACGATGTCGAGAGCTTCGTCTTCAGTGAGCATGATGCCTCCAGATGGATGCGGTTCCGCCGCTGCACGGAGAGCGCCGCACAGGTTGGAGGATGGGTTATGTTTCGTTCCGTTGGGCGCTGCAACGTGCAGCAGCGCCGTCTTGCAACTGTCCCCTCCCGCCTCGCAGCGGGCAGTCCGTTCACAAATTCCGCACCGGGGCTCCCAGGCGCTCGGCCAGCTTGCAGGAAAGCGAAGCCAGGGAAGCATACAGATCTTCGTTGTGTACGAAGATCTCCGCGGGAACCTTGAGACGAACCGGGGCAAAGTTCCAAATGGCCTGGATGCCCGCCTCGGCCATCAAATTCGCCACACTCTGGGCGGCGTCGGTGGGGGCGGTAATAATGCCCAAGCGAATGCTCATGCGCCGGGCCAGATTGGGCAGCTTCTCCAGCGGAAGCACATCCCGTCCGTGAATGCGAGTGCCGACCTTCGTGGCGTCCGAATCGAAGGCCGCCACGATGTGCAGACCGTACTGGGAGAACTTCTCGTGCCCCAGAATGGCCGTACCCAGGTTTCCGGCGCCTACCAGAAAGGCCTCATTCACCTTGTTCCAGCCAAGGAAGTTCTCGATGGCCTGTACCAGCTCGGCCACCACATAGCCGGTCTTGGGCTTGCCGGGAAGGCCGGTGTATTGCAGGTCTTTGCGCACCTGCACGGCCACGAAATTCAGATCGTGACCGATGGTGGTGCAGGAGATCTGCTTGCCTCCCCGGGCTTGCAACTGGACCAGGTAATGGTGATACTGTGGCAGGCGGCGCAGAGTGGCTTGGGGAATGGCCAGCGGAAGCTCCTGCTTCTCGGTCTGCTTATTCGATAAACTTATATCGATTGCCATGTCCCGAGTCTACGACCCGTCCGATATTCCAACCGTGACCGCGGTCACATGGCGCCGGAGCCTGGGACGCTGGAAGAGCAGGTCCGGCCAAGCATATCGATTCGGCCAATGGGAATTTCGGGGTTGCATCCCACCCTCGCTCTCTGGCCGCATGATCTTGTTCGAGTTTGGATTCGTGCTACCCCAGGCCAGGCGCAAAAACGAAGACGCGCCAAGCCTGGGGCACTCCGATCATTGGTAAATCGACAAACAGTCAGAGACCTATGCCCCGAACGTTCAACGGCAGTCGACCTGGTATAAGTTTCCCGGTTGCAGACGGACGTTACCATCCTTTTCCAGACGCAACGAGTTGCCTTGCGGAGTGTGGATGGCGGCTATCGACTGCCCCGGCGGCGGAATCAACCTGAAGACCCCCTCGCTGGCCGGACGCAGATGCAGAGAGACGATCTTGCCGGCCTTCCAGCGCATATCGAGCAACGCCCCTCCGCGCACATGGACACCTTCGACCGAGCCCTCGGACCACTGCTCGGGCAGGGCCGGAAGGAGTTGGAGTTCCACCAAGTCCGGCATCCAACGGGACTGCACCAGGGCCTCCAACATGCCGTTGGCCGCGCCCAGGTTGCCGTCTATCTGGAAAACGCCCGGGGGATGGGTGTCCATGAGATTGGGAAAGGTGGACTGGCGGAACAACACCTGCAGGCTGTCATAGGCCTGTTGGCCGTCGTGCAGGCGATCCCAGTAGTTCACCACCCAGGCGCGCGACCACCCTGTCTGCCCGCCCCCGTTGGCGAGCCGCCGCTGCAGCGATATCCGCGCGGCTTTGGCCAGTTCGGGGGTGTCTTCAAGGGAGATCTGGCTGCCGGGGAAGAGCGCCCAGAGATGGGAGATGTGCCGGTGGCCGGGTTCGGCCTCGTCATAGTCCTGTTGCCATTCCTGAAGCTGGCCCTGCTTGCCGACCGCAAACGGCGGCAGCTTGGCGCGCGCCGCCGCGACCTGCTGGAGGAAGACTGCGTCCTGGCCCAGGATGCTTCCCGCCTCCAGGGTGCGGGTAAACAGTTCGCGCACGATCTCGATATCCATCGTCGGAGCCATGGTCAGCGAATGGATGCTCCCATCCGGCAAGCGATAGCTGTTCTCCGGCGAGAGCGATGGTCCGGTGACCAGGCGTCCGGAACCATCGTCCACCAAATAGTCCAGAAAAAACTGCGAAGAATCGTGCAGAATCGGCCACGCCCGCTCACCCAGGAACTTCTTGTCTAGCGTGAATGCATAGTGGTCCCAGGCGCTGAGCGAAAGCCACGCGCCACCCACCGGCCAAATGCCCCAGCGATACCCATCGACCGGCTCGGCATCCCCCCACAGGTCGGTGTTGTGATGAATGACGAAGCCGCGCGCGCCGTAGTAGTCCCTGGCGACTTGCATTCCCGTGCCGCTGGCGGGTGTGCGGACCATATCGATCATATTGACGAGGGGAAGAACGGTTTCTCCCAGCCCGGCAGGTTCCGCCAGCCAGTAATTCATCTCGGTGTTGATATTGACGGTCCACTTCGAGCCCCAGGGATTGTCGAGGCCAGAGGCCCAGATTCCCTGAAGGTTGGCGGGGAGACCATCGGGACGCGAGGCGGCGATCAGCAGGTAGCGGGCAAACTGAAAATAGAGTTCCTGCAAGCCGAGGTCGTCGGCGCCCTTACTGACGCGCTCGACGCGCTCGTCGGTGGGCAGGTTTTGGCCGGCCGCGGTTGCCGCCCCCAGATGCAGCGACATGGAGCGGTACAGGGGCTGATAGACCGCCTCTTGCCGCGCCAGTAGCTGCTCGAAGCTGTGGGTACGGGCCTGTGCCAGGACGCCTTCGCAGCTTGCTTGTGGATCGCCGCCCGGGAAGGGGCCGCCTTTGAAGCTGGTGGCCGCGGCAATCAGGATGGTGACGGAATCGGCATCGGCGACAACCAGTTCCGAGCCTTCCGCATGAACGCTGCCCCCGCTGGGCAAGACCAGCGATTCCCCAATAAACCGTATCTCGCCCTTATGATCCGCACCCTCGGCCAAGACCAGGGTGTTCTGTCCGCGAGTGCTCGCACGGAAGTCTGCGGGCCGGTCCATGCGCAGGCGGTAGCCGAGGGCGCCCTTCCGATCGGCACTGAGGCGCACGACAATCGCTTCGTCGGGCAGGGAGGCGAAAGCCTCGCGCGTGTAGTGCACACCGTTCAGGGTGTAGGTAACGCGTACAACCCCGGTTTCAAGGTCCAGTTGGCGACGATAATTGGAGATGGTTCCCCGTTGGGAAGAACGCAGATAAAGATCGCCCAGGGTGCTGTAGCTGGGCATGGCCACCGGGATGCCGATCATGCCGTCCTGGGCGAGCTTCTCGGCGGCGGAGATTTTGTCTCCGTCCCATCCCTGCGATGCCAGCAACAGCTTGCGGACGGCAGGCACGGCTTGCTGCGCCCCCGGATTCAGACGGTTCGCCCGGCTGCCCTGCCACAAGGAACTCTCGTTCAGTTGCAGATGTTCGTCCGCGCCCGAGCTCTGCGTTCCGTCCATCAGGGGCGCATTCACAGCAGCATCCTGTTGGTCACCGTTGTTGGGGCCGGCATTTGCTCCCCCGAAGACCATGGCTCCCAGGCGGCCATTGCCGATGGGAAGGGCTTGATCCCAGATGGGGGCGGGAGTTCTGTACCACAATACCTCGGGCGTGCTTTGCCCCGGGGTCTGCCCCCGCAGGCCGGGGTGGGCCAGCAAAACGAAGCCTGCCAATGTGCTCAGCTTGACGATGCGGATCGCTTTCATCGTATCCATGAAATCAGTATCGCTCCTGGCCCGCGGCGATGCACAGCCCGGTATCGGTCCGGAAAGCAGGCTGTATCGATGGGCTGGATCGATGAAAGAGAATGACTCCGCGCCGCGGCCTGCGCCCGCGGAGGTTATTCCTGCGCGGGCACGATCAGCCGCTGGGCCGCTTCCTCACCGCGCAGCACGCGGAAAGCACCCTCGGCCAGGGCTTGCAACTCGTCTTCGCCGGGGTAGAGATGGATGGGGGCGATCCACTCGAGAGAATCGCGCAGACGGCCGATCAGGCGCTCGGAGTGGGCCATGCCGCCGGTGAGGAGGATAGCGTCCACGGCGCCCTGCAGGACCACGGCCATGGCCCCGGCTTCCTTGGCGATCTGGTAGGCCATGGCGTCGAAGACCAGCTCGGCCTGTAGGTCGCCGCCGTCGATGCGGCGCTCCACCTCGCGCAGGTCGCGGGTGCCGAGATAGGCGTACAGTCCGCCCTCGCCGAAGACCTGGCGGTCCAGTTCGACGGCGTTGAACTGGCCGCTCATGCAGTGGCGCACAAGTTCGCGGACGGGCAGGAAGCCGCTGCGGTCGGGACCGAAGGGGCCTTCTTCGGGAGTGTTGTTGTCGATCATGCGGCCCTCGCGGTGGGCGCTGACGGTGATGCCGCTGCCCATGTGGATGACAATCAGGCGCAGTTGGGCGTAGGCGCGCTGCCGGGCCTTGGCAAAGCGGCGGGCAACGGCCTTGCTGTTGAGGGCGTGGCCCACGGCATAGCGCTCGACAAGAGGCGACCCGGAGAGATGGGCGACCGGCGGCCACTCGTCCACGGTCACCGGATCGACGATGTAGGCGTTGACTCCGGCGGCCTGGGCAAAGCGCTGCGCCAGCACCGCGCCGAGATTGGAGGCGTGCTCGCCGCGCCGCGCCAGGCGTAGCACCTCCACCATCGCTTCATCGACCAGATAGGTTCCGCAGACGGTGGGGGGCAGCAATCCGCCCCGGCCCACCACCGCCGCGAAGCGTTCCGCGCTCTTGCCGTCTTCCGTCAGCGCCTTCTCGATGGCGGCGGCGCGGAACTCCAGTTGCGCCAGCGCGGAGAGGCCGCGAAAAGCCGCCAGCTCCTGGTCGCTGTGAAGCAGCGTGCGCACCACCTCCGCGCCCGCCTCAGTGTAGACGCCGATCTTGGTCGTCGTCGATCCGGGATTGATGGTCAGCACCCGGCAGTTCTCGGTCAACAAAGTGCACCTCGCCGCGAAGCTGAGTGTAACCCGCCCGAGGCGGCTTCGCCCAGTGGAACGTATTTTGGAGACGGGGATCACAGGGGAACGTTCTGAGAACGGGATTCGCGGTCTCCCACCCTTATCGCCAAGAACGCGATAAGGATGGGGCACGGAGGATGTGGGGGAATATCGGGAGGGGGCTACAGGCGGCGCTTGGCTTCCAGGACCCGGGCGAGGGCCTCTTCGGCCGTGGCGCCTACCGACGAAAGATGGCCCATCTTGCGACCGGCACGGGGAGTGAGCTTCTCGTAGAGATGCAGGCGCACACCGGGCACGGCCAGGGCGGCGGGGAAATTCGGCTCGCCGTCGAGCCATACCTCGCCCAGCAGGTTGACGATGGCGCAGGGGGAGATCAGCGCGGTATCGCCCAGGGGCAGATTGCAGACCGCGCGCACCGCCTGCTCGAACTGGCTGGTGACGCAGCCGCGCTCGCTCTGGTGATAGCTGTTGTGGGAGCGGGGCGCAAGTTCGTTGACCAGCAGTTCGCCTTGGCGGGTGACGAACATCTCTACGCAGAGCAGGCCTTCCAGGCCCAGGCGGGCGACGATGGCCGCGGCCAGTTCCTCGGCGCGGGCTTCCAGTTCCGGGGCGATGCCGGCGGGCAGAACGCTCCAGGCCAGGATCTGATTCACGTGGTGATTGCGGGCGGCGGGGTAGCTGCGCACTTCGCCCATGGGGTTGCGGGCGGCCATGACGCTGATCTCGAAGTCCAGATCGAGGGCCTGTTCGGCCACCGAGGGGCGCTGGCCGAGGGCATTCCAGGCTGCCGCGATGCTGGCCTCCGTGGCCGGCTCGTCGCAGCCAATGCGCGCCTGGCCGCGGCCGTCGTAGCCGCCCCGGCCAATCTTGAGAAAGATTTTTCCATCGAGCGCCGGGACCGCTTCGCGCAAGTCGGCTAGTGAGCGGATCACGCGGAAGGGGCCGACGGGAAAGCCGTTGTCGGCCAGCCAGACTTTTTGCAGAGTCTTGTCTTGAATGATGCGGATGGGCTCGACACCGGGACGCAGTGGCGCCAGGCGGGCGACCTCGCCCAGGGCGTCCACGCCAATCTGCTCGATCTCCAGGGTAACGGCGTCGGCGCCGGCCGCCAGCCGCTTAGCGGCTTCCACGTCGTCCCACTTGCCGACGATCACTTCATCGACGACAAAGCTGGCCGGGCAGAGGGCCTCGGGATCCATCACGCGGACGCGATAACCCATGGTGCGCGCGGCCATCGCCGTCATGCGCCCCAACTGCCCACCGCCCAGAATGGCCAACAGGCCGCCGGGGCGCACACGCGCGAAATCAGAAGAAGGAAGTCCGGAGGAGGTCACGAGGGCAATTCCTGTTCCAGAACCTGTTCGAGGACTTCGGCGGTGCGGGCCGAGCGCCAGGCGGCCAGCCGCATATAGAGATGGGCGTCGTTCAAGGCCAGGATCTCCGCAGCCAGGAGCGCCGCGTTGGCCGCGCCGGGCTTGCCGATGGCCAGCGTCCCCACCGGAACCCCCTTGGGCATCTGCACGATGGAGAGCAGCGAGTCCATCCCGTTCAAGGGCGTCGCCACCACCGGCACGCCCAGCACCGGAAGCAGCGATTTGGCTGCCAACATACCAGGCAAGTGGGCCGCGCCGCCAGCGCCGGCAATGATCGCTTTCAGGCCGCGCTCCCGCGCCGTTTCGGCGTATTCGAAGAGCCATTCCGGCGTGCGATGGGCGCTGACGACGCGCGCTTCATAAGGGATTTCGAGGACGCGCAAGATCTCCACGGCCGCCGAGAGCACCTCGAAATCGCTCTTGCTGCCCATCACCACACCAACCAGCGGATGTTCGCTCATGGCTCGATTATACGAGCGATGCGGCTGCAGGAAAGCGCTGGGAAGCGGGCTCAATGATGACGCCACGCCTCGACGGCCACCTCGATGACGGCGAAGACCACGCTGGCCGCGGCCAGAAAGCCCTTGGCGCGCTGCCAGTTCTGCTCATGCCGCTCGATGCGCCGCTCCAGCTCCGCCAGGCGGCCGCCGTTGCCGTCGCCCATCAGCCCGGTCATCTGGGCTTTGAGCACGTTCAGATCACTCAGCACCTGGGCCTCGAATTCATTCATCATGCGCATTGAAAAGTGCTCCCTGGCCGGTAATTTTCCATTTGTGATGGGCGCGAGTTCCGCAAACCGCGCCTTTCGCAGGCGCTGTAACAGGGCACGACTGAAGTCGTGCTCTGGTTACAAAGCATCTTGAACCAACGAATCCGCAGTGCAAAAAGCTTCCTGGACTTCATGCAGAGCCAGTCTTCACAAACCCAGTGGCAGGTTGATGAACAAGGCGGCAGAGAACTCCGAGTAGTTGGGCGGGGTTGAGGCGTCATACATGCGTATGTAGAAGCGGTCGGCTGCGGTTTCGCGGGCGATGGTGAAGGTGGGGGTGGTCGAGCGCAGCACCAGATCCGCATCCACACCCGCCTGAAAGCTGAAATCGCGACGCCGCACCTCGAAGCCGCCGCCCGCGAGGGGCGTTGCTCCAGCGTTGATTGTTACGGCGCTGCCGTTGAGCGCGGCCACGGCGAGGGCGTTGAGGTTGGCCAGGAAAGCGGGTGCAATGGGCGCGGGCAGCCAGGTATCCGCGGGAACCGCCGTACTGCACTTGATGGCCAGATCTTCGGCCCAGTCGTTGGCAAAGGCAATCTCGTACTCGACCTCATCCGGCTGGCTAGCCCTGTAATTGACCTTGACGGTGCGCACCACCACTTGTGCGTTGAGGATGGCCGAGGGCGCGACGAGTTGCAGCGCATCGCCCGGCCATACATCGCCGACGAAGCTGTTGCGGAAGCCCTTGTAGGTTCCCGCCCACAGCGCGCTGACTCCGGCCGCGGCCTCTTCGATGGCCAGCGCCGCGTTGCGGCAGTCGGCCGAGCTGCGCGCCACGGGTTGGGTCACCGAGCCGATCCAAGCAGCTACTGAAGGCGATCCGGCCTGCGCCAGGGTCTGTTGGCTGACAGCATTGACGGCGCGCCCCACCGCCCGCCCGATGGTGCGGTAACTGACTGCGATCTGCTCCCCGGCCGGCGGCGCAAAACCGGTGTAGAAGGACAGTTTGCCGATACGTTCCAGGTGGCACTCGGCCGACTGGGCCAGGGTGCCCAGCCGCCGCGTGCAGGCCGCACCGCCGGAGGGGGTGCTGACCACCCATCCCGAACCCAGATTGCTCAGGTTCACGCCGCGCATCGAGCCAACCATGTTAGTGCTACTGGCAGGGACGATAACGCCAGTGACCGGTAAGCTGGCCACCGCCCCGTCGAATAGGGTAACCGGCATTCCCGCCACGCCGTTGACGAAGGGCTGAATCTCCATTTGCAGCAGACCGGCCAGCGTGTTGGTCTGGCCGCCGCAGGCGATCGGCCCGCTATCGCCGCAGGAGCGATAAATGGAGAGCGCGCGTTGATTTTCGGCACAGTGCAGGCGGACGCGCAGGGTGTATTGCGTCGAGGCGCTGAGTGCGCAAAGCGTCCCCACGGGACTGCCGGAGACCAGCGGCTGAATGCTGACCACCCCGGTTCCCTGCGCCGCCGTGGCCAGAAAGCCCGCCACGCACCCCGCCTGCTTGACGATGCCGGTATAGATTCCCGCCAGGATGCCGGTGCTGCCCGCCGAGAGCGTTACCCCCGTTGCCTCCAAAAGCAGAGTGCCGCCCACTTCGATGGGCTCGATCCAGGAGAGCAGCGTTTCACCGTCGATACCGTTGCCGCCGCTCATCGTCAGTCCCCCCGCGCCCAGGGAGAGATAGCCGCCCACAGCGCTCCACACCTGCTGGTCGATCTGCGCCTGGTTGAAGAGTTCGCGGATGAGCGTGGACTTGGCCGCGGCAGGAGCAAATGCTTCGGCGGAGAGATCGAATTGCGTCGTCGTACCATCGCCCAGAAAATACTCGGTGACGTAAGCGACGGGTTCGTGCTCGCCGCAGAGGGTCACATCGTTGGCCAGAGCGCGCTTGACGCTGGCGGTAAAGCTCAGGTTGGCCAAGTTGAGACTGCCGTCGGTCTCATTCAGCGTATGCACCGCGCCGGGTACAGCGGCTAGCGTCAGGGCTCCGTTGACGGCGCGATAGGCGGCGCGGGCCAGGCAAGCCACTGCGCCAGCGGCCTTGCTCCACGCCGCGCCCAGTTCCGGCAGGAAGTTGTTGACCGTCGCCGCCAGCGTCACCGCCTGGGTGGAGAGAGCCGTCGAGCCGGAACGCGTTACCAGCCCCGTCAGCAACGCCGCGACGGTCTCATTGGCAACGGTCGAAGAGGGCGGCAGCAGCAGTTGGTCCAGTATCAGCTCGTCGCTCACCGCCTGCAGGCCGATGCGGTAGCACGGCCCCTGCAGCGCCAGCCCGGCATACTCCGGCAAGGGCGAGACGGCAATGTAGCCGGTGAAGTAAACCGTTCCATCGTCGCCAACCACCGTGAGGTACTGGCAGCGCGCCGGCGCTGAAAGAAGTCCATTCAGCGGAAGGCTCAGCCAGAGTTGGCAGATGGAAGGCTGGTTGAGCTTGCGCCCGATGCTCAGCGGACGCATCGCATCGAGGGCCGCCGTGTAGTCCTGCCCCTGAATCGTGATCTTCATATGCCCTCGCTACCCCGCATAACTCCGCTGAAAGCATTGGTGCTAGCATTTAGGCCACATGAATTGGTAATTCAACATGATAAAGCGCGGACGAGGACATCCGCGTTACAGCCGGGCGAGAGGCCGGCGCTACTTTTCTGTCATTACCAATTCACGCGGTCGTGGCGCAAGCACCGCTAACTCCGCTGACCGCCCAAACTCCGCCAGTCTCTTCACACCAGCGCATTTGCCGCCGGCAAAAAGCTGCGGTAGCAGACCACCCGCTCGCCATCCAGCGGGTCGCTCACCGGCAGGGCCAGGAATTGGCCTTTGAGCAATACCCGTTCCAGGCGGTTCTGCTGCTTGCCGCTCAGGGGCAGGCTCGACTCCTGGGCGCTGCTCATGGATTGCAGCCGCGGATAGTGAAAGAAGATGCGCTCGCCCTGACTGCCTTCCACCACAAACAGCGCCGACCACTCCTGATAGAAGCTGCCTCCTTCGCGATCCACAAACCCGCGGACCGTCTGCAGTTTCATGCCGTTGACGGGAACGCCGCCGGGCAGCGCCGCGGCCAGCGTCAGGCCCGCCGCCGTGACCTGCGCCACTGGAGCCAGGTTGAAGGTCACACGGCGCACGTAATCCACATCGCTCAATGCCGAGCGCAGATAGGCGCCTGCAACCGGCGAGCCCACAAAGCCAGTCTGCCCGGTGTTGTCCACATCCACGGCGACGATCTGCCCGGCGCCGAACGGGGCCGCATCGGCCGCTGCCAGCACGATGGACGTGGCCGTCGATCCAGATTGGACTACGACGGCGGCGGCCGCCTGCGCGCCATCTGCTGCCGCTGCCGCTCCGCTGGCCGGAGCCAGCAGGTTCATGTGCTGCGACCCGGTGGCCAGCGCCATGGTCAGCTTGGTCCAACTAAGGAACTGAAGGCTCACCTGGGCGCCCAGTGTCTCGCGCACCTGTTGCAATGCCGCCGCCGGAATCCCCGTCTGCACGGCCGCCGTCTTGCTCAACGGCTGGCGGTTGAAGTCCTCGATCCAGCCCAGTCCGATCCACGGCACGGGCGGAGCGTCCAGGCAGAACGAAGTGCCCTGCGTGGCGGCATCGAAGAGCACCGGCGTCTGCGTCGCGCGGTTGACCGGAGCAAAGTACGCCCGCACCCGCCGCGTCACCGGTGCGGGCGCCACCCACCAATTCGCCGCCATTTATTCCCCCTGCTCCTGATAGCTGTAGACCGTGACCGTCGCCGACCGGCTGAGCCGGTCACGCTGCACCGAAACGGGCGCAAAGCTGGGCTCGTCCCAGAAGACCTGCGTCAGCAGAGCCGCCGGCGGCGTGGCCAGGTAGTTGAGTTTGGGCGTGTGGAAGGGCTGCATCATGGACATCAGCTCTTCATCCATCGCGCTCAACATGCGGCCGCGGTCCAGTCCGCCGAATCTCTGTGTGCCACAGGTGGCATAGAGAATCTCCGCCTGCTCAGCAGCCATCGCCGAGCCCAGATCGACATCCACCCCCAGGCCCAGCCAGCGCAACACAAAAACATCGCTGGGAAGCTGGCTGAAGGGAGCTTCCGCCTCCTCGACCAGGATTCCCGGACGCACCGCCCCGCGCAGCAGGATCGCACGCTGCGGATCGATCGCGGCCAGGCGCGTGCGCAGCGCCATATAGAACGAATCTTTCGCATTCTGCATGTGGTTGCTCCGCAACAGGGAACAGTTGGCAGTGGACAACTGACAGAAGACCGTTGCCGATTGCAGCAGTAGAACAGTTACACCGTTGCCGCGTTGCGCGGGTGCGCCAGATGAACAATGGCCCAATACCCACGAAAACGAAGGCACCATGAATCAGCCAGGATCGGACCGTTTCATTTTCCGTCTGCAAGCTGCTGTTCACTGCCAACTGTTAGCTGTCAACCGTTAGCTGTCCGCTGTTTGCTGTTAAACTGCCTGCGCCCGCGCCTCGCGCAGCAGCAGACGGTAGAGGTAAACCTGCCCGAAGGCCTCGCTGGAAGCGACCGACTCGATCAGGTAGTCCTGTCCGGCCACGGTCACCGCCAAGGTCATGGCAAAGAGGGACTGCGCCGAGGCCAGATCCAGCGCGTTCACCTGCTGCTCGACGCCGGTGGCCGAGACCAGCAGCTCCCATTTGGACTCGCCATTTTCTTTCCAGGTGGGGCGCAACTTGCGCATCGCCACCGGGCTGACCGGCACTATGGCGAAGGTGGAGGCTACCAGTCCCACCTCGGACATATTGCTGTCAGCATTGCTTCCTGTCACCCGCAGCAGGGCGGTGCTTCCCGCCACACTGCGCAGCAAGGCGTCGGCCAGCATCTGCGGCCCACTGGTCGGATTGCGCGGCGCCGTATCGCTCATCGCTCACCCCAGCCTGTTCGCCACGTAGGGACGCAACCAGGCTTGCACCGTCTCGTCCAACAGCGAACTGGAGAAATACTGCATTTGCATGGTGTCGATCTTGGTCTTGCTGGCGTTCAGCGCCGGCGTCGACTGGGCGTTGCGCACAATCTGCGCGCAGGCCGACTTGACGTCGTCGCCGATGGCCGCTAACCCCGCGGTGTAGGTCACGGCTACCTCGTTGTAGGGCAGTCCCAGCACATTCAAGGGCAAGGTCAGTTCGCCGCTGTTGGGGTCGCAGTCCACCGAGTTGGGATCGATGGCCGTCCACTGCCCCGGCAGGGAAAAAGCCCAGGCGATCTCGCAGAGCGGTTCGCTAGGCATCTCGCCGCGCCGCGGGTTGGCGTATCGCCCCTCCAGGGCGACGATGGCAGACATCGCGCTTCCCAGCGGCGCCAGCGGCAGATAGCTCAGCAACACGGTGCGCGCTCCGCGGGTCAGCCGCAGCCGCTCCGTGTACGGAATCACATTCAGGTCGGGCCGCCGGCAAAAGCTGTTGATCAGGGCCGTCGCCGCCGCGATCCAATCCGCCGTGGTCGCCGCCGGCAGTCCATAGTTCGAGTAATCCGCTGGTTGCAGATAGGCCATTGCGTGTCCTTTCCGAGATACAGGGAACAAGGGAACAAGGGAACAAGGAACTTAGGGACTACTGGCTTGAGTCTGAAGTTTCTGACTCACCACACGCGGGACTTAAGGCCAGATCCTTGTCTCCCCCGTTCGCCGGTTCCCTTGATTCCTTGTCCCCTCGTTCCTACCTGTCCACCAGCACCTGACAGTGCGCATAGCTGGCGCCCTTGACCACCGGAGCGCCGAACTTCACCGCCACGTATTGGTAGGTGAGGGAATTGGGCAGTCCGAGCTGAAAGACGCGCGGCGCCGGATCGCCCAGCCAGTGGTACTCAATCAGATCCTCGGTCACGATGAAGGCCGGCAGCACCGCCGAACCCGATCCCGGCGTCCCCGTGTAGCTCAAACTCCAGTCCGGAATCAGAGGCAGATCGCCCGCCTGCGTGGACAGCATCTTCACCCGGATGCCGCCGGTGATGTTGTCGGTATTCAACACCACGTTGAACGCGGACTTCATCTCCCGGTCGATCAGGTCGAGCAGCACCGGGTTGGCGTAGATAGCCGTGGGCCGCACCTGGTAGCCGTTGTTGGCCACCATCTGTGCCACCGCCGACTTGATTCCGTCCACGATCGAGGCCGTGGCGCCGATGGTCACCGTGTTGCCGCCGGCCACAATCTGCTTGATCGCCCCCATGTACTGGGTGGTGGTCGGCGTGCTCAAGCTGGTGTCATTGCCGTTCCATAGCGCCCCGTCGTGGGTGACCATCACCCCGCTGACCGTGTCCACCAGATCCTTGGCCTGCAGGTAGGCAAACTGCTTCTGCTGGTCGCCCAGTTCGATGTCGAAGAGGTTGTAGTTGATCTGCGAGACGATGGCCTTCAGCGGCACGCTGCGCTCCGCCCGTGTGGGGCTGACCACGGTGGGCACAATGGTACGCGGGTCCACAAAGCCCGCCGCACCGGGATTGGGAATCGCCGTCTCCTCGAAGAAGCGCGAAGGATGGCCGGTAGCCGGAACCTGCTTGATGCGCTGCCCGAAAGGGCTGGACCGGCGGCAGATGTCGAAGATCTCGTTCTGATACAGCGGCACTTCGATGGCGCCCGGCCCGATGAAGTCCGCCGCCGCATGAATATCTGCAAAGGTTGCGTTCATAGTCTCCTCCGCCCCCTCCCTGGGGCCTGGTTCAGTTCACGGCAGACAGCCGACAACAAACAGTCGACGGCGCGCAGCTAGCGGCATACTGTTAGCTGTTAGCTGTCTACTGTTCGCTGTTGGCTGCCTGCTGTTGGCTGTTGGCTGCCTGCTGCTTTTAAGCAATCGCACCGGCGCGCAGCAGTTGGCTTTTCACCGCGATGCGCTGCTCCAGGCTGAGCCCGGTCAGCGCCGCGTCCAGGGTGCGTACATCCACCGGCCCCTCGCCGATGCCGTGCTTGGCCAGCATCTCGCTGGTCGCCGCCGGAACCGTCCGGCGCAGTGGACTCACCACACTCTGCGCCGCGCTGGCCCGCAACTCTGCCAGTTCCCGCTCCGCCCGCTCCAGCCGCTCGGTCAGCTCTGCTTCTCGCCGGCTGGCCTCGACCGTGGCCGAGATCCTCTCCACCTGGCCGGCGCTCTCCCGATCCTCGATCCGGCTCAGGGTCCGTTCCAGCACCGCCGCCGCGGCCTCCAGCCGCTCCGCCAGCGTCTTCTCTTCCGTCTCCATCGTGTTCCCCCTCCTCAGTTGTCAGTCATCAGTCATCCGTTGTCAGAAACCGATATGCGAACTCCGCTGGCTCCGCTGACACGCCCCCTCGTTCTCTCGCGGCCTGCTCAACTTGCCATGCGGAAGCTGGTGGCGCGATAGGCGGCTTTTTCGCGCAGCAGAATCGCCGCCCCGGTGAAGGTCACACGGGTCAGCTTCCACACCTCGGCCCGCATGTCCTCCACCCTGGCGTCGGCCAGCTCGTAACTCATCCCCATGGATTCGGGCGCCTGCGCCTCGATGGCCTCGGCCACCTCGGGAAAGTCGCGCGCATAGAGATAGCCGCGCACGGCCAGCCTCGGCCCCAGCAGGTGGGCCTCGGTCAACAGCCCGATCTTGCGCCGGGCGTCATGCCCGTCCCAACCCGGCCGATAGTCCACCGCCATGCCCAGCAGTGAAGGCAGCGCTCCCTCCGCCGCCTCCCGCGTCAGCAGCACACGGTGGCCCCGCGCCCCAGCCGGCGCCCTATCGCTGGCCACATTGACCACTGTCAGAACGCCTTCGAAGGACACCCGGTTGGGGTGCTTCTCCACATGAGGAATGGTTACCGCCATCGCTTCCAGTCGCATTCGCTTTACCCCTCCGCGCCGCCAACTCCCCTAACCCCGACAACCCCGCTGAATCGCTACCGCACCGCCTCGCCAAAGGCCGGCGACTCTTGCAGCGGACCTAAGCCACGCATCGCCCGCACCTCGTTCACCGTAAGAACGCCCGCCTGCAGCAACTGCACCTGCACCTGCAGCTCCGTCTCTTCGTCGCGCGCGCTCAACTCGTTGAAGACAAACTCGAATTCCCGCCAGCCAATGCACTTGCCGAACAGGTCGCGGGTGATATGCCCGGCCAGCAGCAGGGCCAGCGGCGAGATCGCCCCGCGAAAGGCCTCGTCGGCCAACTCGTTGGCTGTGGACTGATTCACATCCGCTTCCAGGCCCAGCAGCATCGGCGGCAAGCCGAAGGCATTGGCCACCATGCGAATGAGGAACTCCTGCCAGGCCAGGCGCAGGTCGGCGTCGGTCCCGGCGGCAAAGCGCAAAACCTCCGGCTTCTGTTGCGAAGAAAGGATCGGCACCCGCCCGGTGCCCTCGATCTCGTCCTGCCACCAGCGAATCAGCCGGTCGTGCTGCGCCGGAGTCGCCTCGTTCAGCCACAGCGCATATTGGGCCACGGAGTTGGCCGCCAGTTTGCCGGCAAAACGATGGGCGCCGAGAAACTCGTTGACCGTTTCAAAGGCCACTTCCAGCGGCCCCAGCCCGAAGGGGGTAAAGCTGCGCGGATTCATGCGCACATACATCAACTGCTCGTCGCGCAACTCCACCGCGCCGGACTCCAACTGCCCGGGCAGCGCCTGGGCATAGCGCGGCGTCTGCGCCTGCCCGTCCCAGCGGGGATTGATGCGGATCGAGGCTCCATCGACAGCCCACAGCATGGCCGGCCGCTCCGCATCGCCGGTGGCTTCCATCTCGATGGCCCCAAATCCCCCCGTCAGCGCATCCTCGATGGCCTGCTCGAAGAGGGTGCGAAAGCTGTCCATCTGATTGGGTTCTTCCAGCACCCGACGCAAGGCTTTGAGCCTTTTTGCGACATCCTCAATCTCGTCTTGAAAAAAACCGCGCCGCAGCCGCACCTGCCAGTCCATGGCGGCGATGCGGTCCTTGATGACATTGATCGCCCGCCGTACCAGCGGCGTCTCGGCAAAGCGGCGCAGGTGCATCGGCGTCGGCTTGGGCAGGTGCCGGCCCGGATATTGCACCGGACTCAAGACCGCTGGCAGCGCCAGGGTCTTGCGCGCCGTCTCCGCCGCGCCCGCCGCCAGTTCCAGCTTCCTCCCTGTGGCCTGCCGCCAGATCTCCCGCAACTGTTCTCCCACCTTCACGCGCGCCTTCCTTTCCCGCAAAAAAGGCATGGCCCCCAATAGGGGGCCATGCCTTTTTGCTTAGCTCACAGCGGACAGCTCACAGCTTACGGTCATCTGCTAACCGCAGACAGTTAACAAATGAGCGGGCGGCATTCATCGCGCCATTGATTGCGGAAATATCTTCCCCGCGCACTCCAAGCCGCTCAACATACTTATGCCATCCGCCACTCTGAAACCGATCCTACAACAAAAGTCCAAAATCATCTGCACATCCCGGCGCCTTTTTTATGTAACAGAATCACGACCGCTTTCTGCGCTCAACTGCCTGCTGTTCGCCGTTAGCTGTTAGCCGTTCGCTATCAGCTCTGCACCAGCTCCCGCCGCGCCCGCTCCGCCACCCGCTCCATATCGGCGGTGGTGAGCACACGAATGCCGTACTCTTCCATGGTCTCCACGCCGAAGCGGTAGGTGGAGAGCCTCTCCGGCTCCTCGTCGGTGGCGCCCAGCCGCGCCGCCGGCTCGACAATCGCGGTCAGCTCCAGTTGCGCGCCCTCCACGCGATCCACGCCACGCCGCAGCGCCGGTGCGGAGAAGGCCAGCACCTTGGCCATCTCCAGACCCGTCTGGCCCGGCTCCAGGCTCACCGCATGAAACATGCGGATGGTGCCGTTGGGACGGTAGCCGGCATCGATGCGCAGGGAATCCCCCGGCCGGGTGTACTCCGCCACGGCAATCCGCTTGCGCAGCAGATCCCAGACTCCGGCCCGCTCGAACTCCTGGCGCATCTGCGCCTGGATGGCCGTCCGGCCGCTGGGTCGCGGCAGCCGCTCCCGTTTGAGCGGTTCCACATAGATCCGCATCAGCTCTTCCATACCCGCCGGCAGGCTCTCCGCCAGATAGGCCTTGGGTTCGGTCATCTGCAGGCTGAGGGAGAGAGACTCATCCAGACGCTGCCGCCAGCCGCCTTCCGGCTGCTGCTGGCAGCAGCGCCGCAGTTCGCTCTCCATGCCTTCCAGCAGGGCCGTATCCACATCCGGATCGAGACAGCGCACCCGCCGCCAATCGCGGGTGAAGCGCACCAGCGCCGGCTCCGCGCTGCCCTCTTCGCGCAGCAGCACGCCGATGTGCACATACTCGTTGCGCACCGCATCCGGCACATACCGGAGCAGTTGAAATGCGCATCGCCGCCGCCCGCCGCCCGCCTTCATGCCCGCCTGCCGCCTTCCGTACTACCAGCCGTGCTCCCCATCCGCCTTCGTCATTCCCGCCGACCGTCTTCCCGCATCGCCGCCGCCCGTTCGCTTCTATCGATCCGGCCCGTCAATACGGGTGCTCCGTGCTCCATCCTCGACGCGTTTCTGCGGCAACGGCGGAAGAGCAATCACGCGCTTCGAGGCCGGATCAACAAGGCACGGCCACTCATGCTCTGCCTATGATGCCACTCCAGCCGGGCTGCATCCACCCGGTTATTACGGCTTGCCCTTGCGCCTCGCACCATTTCGGAAACGGCTTCCGCCCGCAGGCGCGAAAGGCTGCGATCAACTCCCGGATGCGGCAGCGCCGCGCCAGAAGCTTCTCCACCAGTGCCTCCAGGTCGGCCGGATCGCCGCCGTACCACGCCGGGGGAATCTCGCTGGCCGCCGTCCACACCGTCTCCGCGGCCATGGTCTCCAGCCGCGTCAGCCAGGGCTCAAAGGATTCCCATCCTGCAATCTCCCGGTAGACGTCGTTGCAAAAGTAGACACCGCGCAGCGGCACATCCTCGAATCGCCACTCCCCCGCCTGGAAGCAGTGCCCAAAGTCGATGAACACCGCCCGATAGCGCCGCTCCCGCTGCGTGCGCACAAAGACCGCCTGCCGCCCATTGCAGTTCCCCGTCCACTTATCCAGGGCCAGGATGCCGGCAAACTCGGCCAGGTTTTTCACCTCCGCCAGCTTTTCCTGGGGTAGAAAATCCATGGTCTGGCCGGGCATCCATCCCCCCGCAAAGCGCGATCCGAACTGCAATCCCGCGGCGCAGGGCTGCTTGCTCTTGCCCCGGTCGATCTGCAATTCGGCGGTATGCTGCACCAGCCACTCCGTCACTTCGACCAGTTCCACATCCGGGACCGTCAGCCCCGCCGCCCGCGCCAGCCGCGCCGCCAGAAACTCGTTGGCCAGCACCCGCATGTGCTGGGGATTGTTCTGGAACTTCACCACATAGGCATGGCCGTCGGCACCCAGCATCAACTGGCCCTGCGCGCCGCCCTGCATCCGCCGTATGTGCTGCACCGCCAGAACCGCCAATGCTGTCTCCTCGGCAACAATAGCATTCTATGCGAGCTACCAGCTTTCAACTCCGTGGCGCGAACCGCCGTGTCGTTTTTGTATAACGCTTCTTCTTCTCGCCGAAATTCCGGGCTCTTAGCCGGGCCGGAGAGCGCGGCGCACGAACAGCGAGCCATAAGCTTGCAGCTAGATGCTGATCGCTCGCCTTTTCCCACCCTCCATCAGTTCCGCCCGCGCGCCCAGGGCAATCGCCATGGCCATCACCCGGTCGTCGTGCATCCCGGCGCGCGCTCCCGAGCCGCCATTGGCCAGACGCACGAAGCTGCGGCATTCGGCCAGCAGCCGCCGGCTCTGGAAACATGCTGGATGCTCGACCAGCGCCGCCTCCAGACGCCCCAGCATGGCCGGCCGGCTCAGCGACGTAGTCAGCCAGCCCGCCTGGCCGCCCTGGCGATAGACCCGATCATAGGCGCAGACCGACTCCACCAGCGCCAGCACCCCGCTGCCGTGATTGTTGCGTTCCACCACCAGCCAGGCATGGTTGTACTCCGCCGCCAGCGACACCATCCGCCGCGCCAGTTCCAGCCCGCCGATGTGCCCGGCGAACTCCGCGCATTGCAATCCCGACTCCATCTCCACCACCTGCGCCGCCGAGTAATCTCCCTCGCTTCCGCCTCCTGCGGGATCAACCGCCAGCAGATATTCCTTGCCGTCGAGCGGCGGCAGCCAGACCTCCATCTCGCCGTTGCACCGCGTCTCCAGCGGCGGCGGTGCCGTATCCAGCCGCGCCTCAATGGCCGAGAGTTCGAAGATCGAATGCCCGCTGGCCAGAAAGCAGCTCTCCTCGTCCTCGGCATACTCCTGCCGCGCCAGTCCGCGAAAGTTGGCCCGCAGTTGCCGGCGGTAGCCGATCTGACGCAGATCCAGGCCGGCCCGTGCGGTCAGGTCTCTCTCTTCTTCCGTCAGGCTCTCCTCGACCACCGCCAGCGCCCGATAGCGCGCTTCCATCCACCAAGGGAAGAAGTGCCGCACCATGCCCGTCTCCGCGGCTCGCTGCCACTCCTCGTAGAAGCATCCACCTACCCCGTCCGGCGTCGACTCCAGAATCGTCTCCGCATCCGGCGCCAGCGCCGCCCGCAGCCCCGCCAGGATCTCCGCCGCGTCGCCCGGCCAGCGCGCCAACTCCGAGCCATGCAGGTTTTGCACCGTCAGCCCCCGCCCGGCGTTGCGATCCGCGGCCGATACCACCCGGTACTGCGCATCCAGCTCGGGAAAGACGATCTGCCGTACATTGCAGCGCGAGGTCCGCAGCGGCCCCTGGCGCAGTTCCTCCGGCAGCCAGTCCAAAAAGCGGTGCACGATGCGGAAGATCTCCTCGGCTGCCTGCTGGGAGTGCGCTACCTCCAGCGTCAGTGTTCCGGGGATGGCGATCGTCTTGAGAAAGAAGCGTGCCGCCGCCCAGGTCGTCAGGCCCATCTGGCGCGCCTTGAGAACGATGTTCTGCCGGCCCCGCCGCCGCTCAAAGGCTCGTTGCGCCCGATTGGCTTTGAGCGGCGCCGGCCACCCCTCTTTCGTCCGCACCAGCAGCAACCGCTCCGCCAGCGCCATGGCCACTGTCTTTCCGCGCAGGCTGGCAGGCCGGTGGTCGAGGATCTTCCCATACTCGATCAGTTCCTCGCTGTCCAAAGCCGAGAGATGGAGATTCCACTCCCCGCCTGCTGCGGCGCAAAGTCCTAGTCTTCTCTCCATTTCCACCCCCTGCTCCGGGCAAATCGGCAAAACCGGCAAACGCTGCCGTCAGTTGTGCGCATGAGCCAGCGCCGCAATCTCTGGGGCCGAAAGCGGCCGATCGTAGATACGCACATCCTCGATCTGTCCAGGAAAGTAGGGGTTGCCCGGCTCATACCCAATGCCCACATTTCCCGCATAGGCAGCGATGCCGGAGGTGTAGGCATTCGTCTGGCTCAGGGCACCGTCGATATAAAAGTTGATGCTGCTGCCGCTTACCAGGCTTACCGCAATCAAGTGCCAATTGCCGTCGTTGACCGTAGCGGTCGAGCAATGCCAGGTACCCCCTGCAAGAAAAGCGAGATTCCCAACCGAGGGCGTGCAATTCCAAGCTCCTATTCCAAAGCCGTAGCCTTGACTTCCGGAATACCCACCCACAACGATCGAAGTCCGAACCGTCGTTGCTGTCTTGATCCACGCGGTTATCGTCATTGAACCCGATAGGTTGATAGAACTCGCGGCATTGACGCTGATGGAGTCGTTGGCGGCGTTGAAGTAGCCCGCCCACGGCCCAGCATGTCCCGCCGAGTAATAGCCCGTGCTTCCCGCCGCCGTCCCGCTCCAGCTTCCATTGTTGCCATTGCCGCTGGAGTCGTAGACCGCCGTCGCGTTGGATGCATTGCAGCCGCTGCTGGCCGAGGTATCGCCGCAGAGCTTCCACTCGGCCACCAGCCCGGTGGAGAGGTTGAGACTCTGAAAGAGCGTGCCTTGGGCCCTCAACAGCGAAGAGACCAGCAGCGCGATAAAGCCGGACAGAAGAAGAATTTTGAGTGGCAGTTTCATCGCCTACCTCACATTCGCATAGCAGTTGGTGCCGTCATAGACCGCCGCCAGAAGGTTGATGGCGTTGGCCGCGGCGCTCAGCGACGGGGTGGTAGAGGCGGTAAAGCCGGCATTACCACCCAGATACCAGTTGCAGCCGCTACCCAGCGTCAGGGCCGCGCCGCCCGTCGCATCCTGTTTCAGCACCACCGTGATCTGCGCTCCGCTGGCGAGTCCCGTTACATTGAGGGTCCGCGAAGAAGTCGCATGATTGAGGGTAAGGATGGCGTTGCTTACTCCCGCCCCGGCGGTGGCCAGAGTGACCGCCGATCCATCCGTCAGCGCCACGAAGGCAGCCGGCATCGGCGTCACCGTGCACGTCCCGCCCAGCGCGCAACTCTGGCCGTTCACCGTTATGGTGCTGCTGGCCAGCGCCGAGGCCGGAATCGCGCTCGCCGAAACCGTGAGCCCCGGCGTCGTCGCCGCATTCGAGACGCTCGGCGTCAGCCACCCCGGCCAGCCCGAGGCGGGAGCCTGAAAAGCCGTCACCGTACCCGGAGCTGTCCCGCAGTCCTCCAGCGTACCCGATGTATCCGCAAAGCAGGCCGCGTCGTTCACCGTAGTTGCCCCGGTTACCGTGGCCGAGCTGGAGAGCGGTGAGGAACTGCCGTTGCAACTGAAAGTCGTCCCGTTGTAGGAGCAGACTGCCGCTCCCGTCGCCGCATTGCTCATCACAAACTGACCGGTGCTGTTGCTGCCCATCGCCAGATTCCCGATCTGTTCCCGGCCGGGAAATTGCGGCCCGCTCCGGCTAAACGCGCTCCTCGACCCGTTGGCGTAGGGGACGGTGGCAATACCTCCGGGTGAGCATCCGCTGAAGGAAGCCAGGCCGCTGGCTACAGTATCTCCGTAAGTTCCTCCATCGGTAATCACCTGGCTATAGATCCCGTGAACTTCAATATCCGCATTGGCAGAGCAAAAGAATCGGGTGCTCCCGGTAAGTTCAATGGCCCGCGAGGCCCACCCGGGGTAATCCGATCCCGTTCCGCTGCCCCAGGTATGGAACTGATCGGGCATGACTCCCAAGACGATCTTTGCGGCCGGCTCCTGGCTGTTGGGGTTCGAGATTTGGGTATAGGGGCTGCTTGCCCCTTCTCCGCTGTTGAAATGCACATCTTCAACCACCAGTGGAGTCCATTGCGCAACCGAATTCACGTACTGCTCATTCACTACCGTTCCCGCCGGCCAGGCATAGGCCGTGGTTCCGTCCTGGCCCCGCGACGCGTAGGCCGTATTCTGCACAAACACCGCGCGCACTTCCTCGTAGTTGCCCTTGAGGATGCCGCCACCCAGGCTGGATGCCGCGCTGCTGCCATAGACATAATCGGGCGGATAGAGAACATAGGCAGTGGTTCCAACCGAGCCGGCATCGGCTGCGTTTCCCGTCACGCTGTGCATCCATGAGGCATCGGCAACCGCGAAGCTGGCAGCGGCCGCCGTCATGGCCGCCGTGGTGCTGGTGGTTTCGTTTTTTCCGCCAAGAATGAGCCCTGGATTTACATCCGGCTGGTTGAACCCTTCAATGTAGAAATGGGAGAGCTTGTTTACTTCTCCGGCCAGGAAGCGAAAGCCCGCGATTCCCTGGCCGGTGGGCTTCAGCGAGCCCCCCTCCCAGAGGATGTTGACGCTGTGATTGATGAACACCGCTGGGTGCATATCCGCAATCACGTTGCCGCTGGCGGGAAACACTCCGTTGACCGCATTCACGTTGTAGGTGTAGTAATCCGCCCCATCGAGGTCTACGCTGGTGCCCGCCTGCAGAATCTCGGTGTCGAAGAAATAGCTTTCGTTGAGGCCAACGTCGCCGCCTTGCACCAGCGCCTGGCGGCAGGTCAGGTATTTCACGTGCCGCGTGGTCAGCCGCTCGGATTGCTGCACCACACCGCGCCCGCCGCTATCCAAAAAGTCCACATCCTCCACCAGCGTCGATGGCGAGAGGTCTTCAAACAGCGTCCCAACCGTATTCTTGCCTCGTCCCGCCAAGGCCACATGATCCAAAACCAGGTGCAGCGACCCATTCTGGCTGGAGGCGGTGAGCAGGGGCAGATAGGCATGGTTCTGCACGATATACGACGAGCCCGAGCCGTCTCCGGTAATCCGCAACGGGAACCAGTTGTAGTTGCCGTTCACCGGGCAGAGAGACCATTGCGCCGCACTCGGAAGCACGCGCAGGTTTCCATTCACAAAGTAGATTCCATGGGGGAAGAACAGCGTGGCCCCGCAATCGCCGAGCGCGCCGTTGATGGCATTTTGAATGGCCGTGGTGTTGTCCGTGCCCACCATCCAGTTGGCGCCCGAAGCGATCGCCGTGGCCGCTGCCGGAGTGAAGTTGACCGTCGTGCTGCTGGCGCAGGAGGTCACCGTCGCCAGCAGGAATCCACCCGCCGCGCCGGCATCGTTGACGGTAAGAATTTTGCCCACATCCGCCGCGGTACAGGCAATGCTGGCCGAGGTCATCTGCGTGGCCCCGGCTGCCACCACGCCATCCTTGCCCGCACGTGCATCCCCCGCCGCGCCATAGGCGCGCACATCGATAACCGGAGTGTCCGCGGTGATCGCATTTTGCGCCGTCAGAGCATTCAGACTGGTGTTGCCGCCTGCAGTCAGGTTTCCAAGGACGGTCTCGCTGGGCACGGTCAGCGCCCCCGTCATCGTTCCCCCGGCCAGCGGCAGGGCCCCCAGGTTCGCCAAGGCTCCACTCGCCGTGGTCGCGCCCGTTCCGCCCTGCGCTATTGACACCGCGCTTTCCCCATTGAGGACCGCTCCATTGCCGGCATAATACGCAATTTGTCCGCTATTCCCCACATTGACGGTGCCGTTGGTGCTGCCCGTCCCGCAAGTCGTACCGGTATTGGTGATATATCCGGAGCTATCGACCTGCAGGCAGTCGTGTCCGCTGGCTGCCGCCAGGCCGGGGAACTGTATCGCCGTGGTTCCGGTAAAACTCGCATACAGCGAGTTGCTGTTGCCCCCGTAGACTTTGAAGCCTGCCCCCGATCCCGTCTCGTAATTGACCCGCACTACCCCCGATGCGCTGGATGCGCCAATATAGGTGTCGCCGCTATTGCTGCTCTGGTATGCCTTGAAGCTGTCCAGTCCGCCGGTAGCCGAATTCAGTGCCCAGTTATTGCTGGCGTCCTTCACCAGATACCACTGGCTGCTGCCGTTCCAATCCTTATAGATCAGAGACTCTTTTTGGCTGCTGGTCGCGCCTGCCCAGAGAAACTGATCGATCTCCGCGTCCGCCTGATTCCTGACCGTCGTCGAGGCGGCGAACGTCGAGGCTCCGCCCACCTGCAAGCTGCCATTGAATTGTGCATTGCCGGCGCCGCTGATGCTCGCCACCGTGCTCTCGCTGGCGCCCCCGGAGCCCACCACCACGCCACCCGTACCCGCGCCATTCGACCCATTAAGCACCACCGCGCCACTGCCCGCGGCATTGATCACCGTCTGGTTGTTGGTGCTGGTTTGGCCGTTGTTATATTGCCCGATGGAGAGACGGTATACATTGTTCAGTTCATCCAGGATCTGATAGAACTGCTCGCCGGCGCTCGCATCGCTCAAACCCATCGTCCAGCGGTATCCATAGTCGGTCTGATAGCGATTCAACAGGCCGCGCTCGTTACCCGCGCCGACTCCCAGGCGAAGGTGGTTGGTCAGGGTCGCATCCTGCTGGCTGCCGTACCAATCGCCATTCAATCCACTGAAACTGCGGTGGAAGGTATCCAGAAAGCTGTTGCGCGTGCCGTTGTCGATCAGCTTTCCGGTGAAGATCGTTCCGCCGCTCATCCAACTGTTGTACGCACTGCCCGTATCGGCCACAATCTGGCTGGTCGAGTTCTCGTTGCGCAAGCCCACCACGGTATTGTTCTGCGCATTCGGCCCCAGATGCAGCGCCACCGCGCAGCCCTCCACGTCGCCGCCGGTGAAGGTGTTTCCATCTCCCTGCTGCAGATTGATCCCATACGTTCCGCCCAGAGGACTTCCCCCCGCCGTTGGACAATCGATGTGCAGCCGCACAAAGGTGCTTGCATTCGCCCAGTCGGTGGTTGCCGCATTCGCCGTCTGGTGCCCGATCGCATTCACCGCTGTCTGAAAGCCGGTGAACTGGTCGTCGTAGAATGTTCCCCCGGTGTAGTTCCCAGTTCCGTCGAGTGTCATGCCCGTCTGGTTGGAATTCCCCAGAAAGTACAGGCTCTCCAGATCCAGTTCCTGGGTGCGATAGGCCGCCAATCCCTGGGCGCCTGCGCTCGTCGCCGGTGTGATGTCGATGGCCGCATTGTCCATGTGGAAGCCCATCGTATCCGCCGCATAACCTGGATCGCCCACCTGCACCATCGCCCCCGCACCCGCATACAGAAAAACCGTCCCCCCCTGACTCCCGCTGGCACTGCTGGTGCCGCGCAGAGCACATCCGCGCAACGACACGTTCCTCGTCCCCGCCGTCACCACGATCTGGTTGGCCGTGACGATGGTCGCGCACGGCAGCAACACCGTCGCATTGGCCGTCGCTATCTGCACATTCGCTCCTATCGACAGGGTGCCGGTGAAATCCCGCCCGTCGCAGGTGCCGCCATAACTGATGCTCAGTGCGCTCAGGCAGGCCTGTAGCTTGGCTCCGAAGTCCGCCCCGGGAAACTGGTCCACCCGGCTGACCGTTCCTGCGCTCATCACGGTCGACTCCGCCGCTGTAACCGACGTGTCCACATAGTGCTTGTCCGCCGCCTGCAAGGGCTGGGTGGGATCGCCATTCAAAAAGAGCGGGCCGCTCAGCGTCCCGCCCGAAGCCGTCAACAGGCTTTCCGTCAACTCCGTAATGGCCTGATCGACATAGGACTTGCTCACCGTCTGCACCGCTTGCGCCGCCGGCATCAGTTGCGCCAGCACCGATCCCAGACTCGCCTGCGCCGCCGCCGGAACCACCCAGTATTCGGTGCTTCGCGTCCCGTCGCTCAGTTGGTAGACCGCCGTGTAGAACAGGCCCGCCGGCGTCGCACCCTGGTTCGGCGTCAGATTCACGCTCAGGAATCCATCCGCGGCAATCGCCACCGTCATCTGCCCGGCCGTCACTGCCTGATTGTTCGCCGTGGTGAAGGCCGGCCAACTCACCTCTACCGTCCCGCTCGCAGGCTGGCCATTGGCCAGATACACCGTTCCCTGCACGGTGGTTGTGGCAATCGACTGGGCGTTGACCATGCCGACCAACTGCAATCCCATCGCGCCAACCGCCACCCATGCGCCGCCGCGCAAAAACCGATGCCACATGAGCTTCATCTGTCTCTCTTTTCTTTCTGGGACCGCCCCCCGATCCCGCCAAATCCATCCCCTGGCCCAACCTCGGAAAGCGGCGTCTCAATCCCCCTCGGCCGCCGTCTCCGCCACTTCGTCTTCCCACTTCGGCTCTGCCGCCAGCGACCTGGCCTGGCTCGGCGAGCGCCGTTTCTTCTTGCCGCTCTCGGTCTCGTCCTGCGTCTCTGCCAGTTCCCAGAGAAGACGCGCGCTGGTCACATTCCCCTCCATCATCTTGTCCAGCAGCTTTTGTGCAATCCCGACGCTGTTCTCCCCCAGCGTCCTGTCGGCCGCTTCCTGCAACTTCGCTCGACCGCTTTCCGCCGTCTTCTGCCCCCGCGGCTTACCGGCTACTGCCACCTTCCTGCTCCGCACGCCCATTTGCCCGCCATTCCCCGCTTCCCACGCTCGATCCAGCCCAAAAGCGGAAGGGAGCAACTCCCTTGCGGAATCGCTCCCTGCGCTGCACCTGCGAACCCGCAAATGTGGTCCAAAAAATGAATGGAGAGCGGCTTCGCTCTCCACATTGCACTTATCTACCCTCGAATAGCCTTAGCTTAACCAATATCGAGGGAATTCTTCGCACCCCGGCCTAATCATCCATCTCCTTTTGCATCTGCTCTTTGCAGGATGCAATCCGCGTCCCTCTTTTGACATCCTGACCAAAATGGAACCCGCAACCCTCCCGTACGGCGCAATCCTGCGGATCATTTTCACTTTCAACCCGGCCCGCTTCGCCTCTCTTGACCCACCTCCGCCGTTCCCCCACAAAGCGTTACCATAAGCCGATGGACTCCTCCGCACATCGCTCCCCGGTTCTGTTGGTTCACGGCGGCGCCTGGGCCATCCCCGCCGACGCTGCCGCCGATCACCAAAACGGCGTGCGCCTCGCCCTGCAGGCGGGCCACGCCATCCTCTCGCGCGGTGGCTCCTCTCTGGACGCTGTCGAGGCCGCCGTCACCGTTCTGGAAGACGACCCCACCTTCGACGCCGGGCGGGGCAGCTTTCTCACCTCCGACGGTCGCGTGCAGATGGACGCTCTGCTCATGGACGGCGGCCGCATGAAGGCCGGCGGCGTGGCTTGCGTCGAGCGTCTGCGCAACCCCATCCAGGCCGCCCGCCTGGTGCTGGAAAAAAGTCCGCATGTCTACTTTGTAGGAGAAGGCGCGGAGCGTTTCGCCCACGCCCTGGGAATGCCGCTCATCGACAATGCCGAACTGGTGCTCGACCGCGAACGCCAGCGTCTGGCCTTCGCCCAGAGCCGTCAGGCCGCCGGCCTCGCCGACCAGACCTTCTCCGGCCCCCATGCCCCGCAGCACTCCACGCTCCACGACGACAAAAGCACTGAAACCGCCTTTCCCTGCCGCGAATCTTCGTCGGCGAAGCCGCCCCGCCCGTCCGGCCAGGACTCCAGCCAGACTGACAGCCATGACACCGTTGGCGCCGTCGCTCTCGACATCCACGGCAATCTGGCCGCCGCCACTTCCACCGGCGGAACGCTCAACAAGACTCCCGGCCGGGTTGGCGACTCCTCGCTGATCGGCTGCGGCTGTTACGCCGACAACCTCGCCGCCGCCGTCTCTCTGACCGGATGGGGCGAACCCATCATGAAACTGGTTTTGGGCAAATGGGCCACCGACCGCGTCGCCAACGGCATCGCTCCCGAAGTCGCCGCCCGCGAGGCCATCGCCTATCTCTTCAACCGTCTCGGCGGCCATGGTGGCATCATCCTCCTCGGTCCCGACGGTCGCTTCGGCCTGGCTCACAACACCCCCGGCATGGCCTGGGGCCTCGCCACCCCCGTCGGCCTGCAAACCGGCCTCTCCGTCTGACCCCTCGGCGCTAACCTAGTAACCCGCTGACTTGCTGATCTGCTCTCCCGTTAACCCGCCGCCTGCAATAATCTCTCTATGCTCGTCCTTGCCTCCGCCTCGCCCCGCCGCCGCGAACTCCTCGCCCAGGCCGGCTTTTCTTTCCTCGTTCATCCCGCCCACATCCCCGAGGATCCGCTCCCCGGCGAGGACCCCATCGCTTACGTCACCCGTCTCGCTCGCGAAAAAGCCCAGGCGGTATTCAACCAGCTATCGGATGCGGATCAGGGTGCCCCAGGTCTCGATTCTGAGACCTGGGGAACTATGAATCCGGATCGTCAGCCCTTGGTCGTAATAGGCGCCGACACCACCGTCTTCTTCGATCATCACATTCTGGGCAAGCCCGAGGACGCCGCCGACGCCGCCCGCATGTTGCGCTTGCTCTCCGGCCGCACCCATCAGGTGGCCACCGGCATCGCCCTGGTCAGCGCCCGCTCCTCGCAAGCCGTCGCCGAGGTGACCGAAGTCGAATTCCTGCCCCTCGCCGATGCCGAGATCGCCGCCTACATCGCTACTGGCGAGCCCATGGACAAGGCCGGCGCCTACGCCATCCAGGGCCGCGCAGCCCGCTGGATTCCCCGCATCAAGGGCTGCTACTTCAACGTCGTCGGCCTGCCCATCGCCCGCGTCGCCGCACTGCTCGCTAACGTTGCGCAGCCGCGCTAACCCCGCTAAAGTATACTGACGCCGATGCGCAGGACTCTTTCCGTAGCCATGATTGCCATGAACGAGGAGGCGAATCTGCCCCGCACCCTCGACAGCGTCCGCTGGGCCGACGAAATCATCCTCGTGGACTCCGGCTCCCAGGACCGCACCATCGAGATCGCCCAGTCCTTGGGCGCCAAAACCTCTTATCACGCCTTTGGCGGCCATGGCGAGCAGAAGAATGTCGCCCTCGACCTCTGCACTGGCGACTGGGTGCTGCTGCTCGACGCCGACGAAGTCCTCACCCCCGGCCTCCAAGATGAGATTCGCAATCTGCTCTCCGGCGAAAAGGGCGAGCCCAGGTACAGCGCCTATTGGATTCCCCGCCTCAACCTCTACTTCGGCCATTGGATGCGTTACGGCGGATTTTATCCCGACCACAAGCTGCGCCTCTTCCGCCGCGGCGCGGCCCGCCTCAGCGAGGGCGTCGGCCCGCACAGCACACCCCAGTTCCAAGGCCCGTGCGGCAAGCTCAAGCACGACATGCGGCACTACGCCTATCCCACCCTGGCCATCTATCTCGAACACATGAACCGCTACAGCTCGGAGATCGCCCAACTGCTTGTGCAGCGCGGCCGCACCAGCCGCTCGCTGCCCGCATTTGTTGGCAACGCCCTGCTCAACCCCGCCGCCACATTTCTTTACAACTACATCTTCCGCCTCGGCTTCCTTGACGGGCGCGAGGGCCTGCTGCTGCACCTCAACCACTCCGTCTACATCCACTGGAAGTTCATCAAGGCTTGGTGGCTGAGCCAGGACAAGGAATAGCTTTCATCCTGAGCAGCCCGACTCGCCGCGCGGAGTTACGGCTGGGATGAACATCCGCCAACCAGTCAACTTGCTCTTCCGCGCGAGCGGAGCTAACTTGCGGATTTGATTCGACGAGGATTCTTGTTCATCAAGAGCATCGTGACTTGCGGCAGCAAGTTACGCCAGAAATGAACGGGTCGCGTCAACATCCGCCCCCAAGGGGCGGAGCAAAAGTTGCCCAGGGCAACCCTGAGCATCGCGAAGGGGAAGCCCTGGGATGCGGCACAGAAGAATCTCGCGCCCCATAGGGCGCTGCGAAATGCTTCGTATATAGATTTGTTCATCGGAGCGTTTTTGCTTTCACTTCCGTGCCCCCTCCTTTCCATTTTTTTGGCAGTGGGAGAAAGATGAAATTCCGGTTACGCCATCTCGAAAACGTTCAGGGCGTAGAAAGGCCCTCCGGCAAGCGCCGGAGGGCCTTTCTGTTGGCGTAAAGCTGCGCTTATGCGGCAGTCCGTTTCGGCTTCGATCCCACCCATCCGTAATAGGCCATGAAGAGGTAGCAAAGCACCGGCAGCACGAAGGCGTGCTGAATTCCAACCTTGTCGGCCAATGCACCGAGGAAGTAGGGAATCACCGCTCCGCCCACCACCGCGGTCATGATCAAGCCCGATCCCTTGCTGGTCATCGGTCCCAGACCGGCGATGCCCAGGGTGAAGATATTCGGGAAGAGGATGGAGTTGAAGAAGCCGCACAGCACCAGCGACCAGATAGCGACCTGTCCGGTCGAGACCATGGAGACCATCAGCATCAGCGCGCCACAGAAGGCGAAGATGCCCACCAGCTTGCCCGATTTGATTCTGGTCAGCATCCACGAACCCAGCAGGCGTCCTACCAGCGCGCCGAACCAGTAGAGCGAAACCAGGAAGGACGCGGTCTTGGCGCTATCCACGCCCTGCGTCTTGAAGTAGTTCACTGCGATGGATGCCAGGCCCACTTCCACGCCCACATAGACGAAGATGCCCACCGCGCCCAGCACCGTGTGCTTATAGTCCCAGATGCTGCGGCTCAGGACCGGGTCGCCTGCCTTGGCCGGCCGGAAGGCCTGGGTGGCAATGTGCGGCAGATGCATGAAGGCCACCGCAATACCCAGCACCAACAAACCGGCGGCGATCAGCAGATAGGGAACCCGCACCGTATCCGCGACGCTGGCCTTGGAGGCGAGTTTGGCCGGATCGGTCAGGATGTAAGCTCCGGCAACCAGTGGAGCAATCGTGCCGCCAATCGAGTTGAAGGCCTGCGCCAGCGTCAGCCGGATCGGCGCGCTGTGTTCTGGACCCAGAATCGAAACATAGGGATTTGCCGAGGTCTGCAATGCCGTTACGCCCGCGCCCACCACGAAGACCGCGGTCAGAAACAGCGGGAAGCTGACCAGCTTGGCCGCCGGCACAAACATCAAGCAGCCAATCACCTGAATAAACAGGGAGACCACCATCGTCCGCTTGTAGCCGATCATCTCGATCAGCTTGGAAGTGGGTGCGGAAAACACGAAGTAGGCCAGGAAGAAGGCCGACTCCGCCAGCATCGCCCAGGCATAGGGCAAATCGAAGATCGAACGCAGGTGAGGCACCAGCGCCATATTCAGATTGGTGATGAATCCGAAGATAAAGAACAGCGCGGTGACCGTAATGAACGGGCCAAGATAGCTCGGCGTGCTCGATGCCGCCGGCGGTGTGGATCGTGTAGCCATAAGAGTTCCCTGCTCCTTCAAAATGCCCGGTAAGGGCTGCTTACTGCGTCCTGGGTAAAAGACGGATACGGAATCCATTCCGGTCCCATGAGAACGGGTGTCCCTACCCTCGCCACGCCTTTGTTTGCGCGGCTAGGATGGGAGACCGGGATGAATCCTGCCTGGGCCGCATTCATCTGTTGAAGATCTACCTCCGATGAAAATCCCCGCGACCCTTCTGCCATGCTGCACACAACACTATACGGTCCGCCCCCTGCCTGAAAAGCGGCTCGACAATCGTTTGACCTGTAAACATTTACACCACCGCCCGCCGCGCCCAACCCGGCATTCTGCCGCCGTTCGCGCCGCTTGCTCCCTGCCCGCGCCCTGCGCCATGCCGTATCCTCAAGGAAAGTGAGGTTTATCCCTATGACGAACGGCACGTTGAGTCCGGCTAAGCTGAAGAAGGTTCTGGAAGCCCTGGAGGGCAACTGGCAGGCCGAGATGGAGGGCTATCGCACCTATCTCACCCTCGCCGAACGCGACACCGACCCCGTTCGCTCCCAGGTCTTGCGCCATCTGGCCACTGCCGAACTCGAACATGCCGCCCTGTGGGCCAGCCGCATCCAGGAGTTGGGCGGCGTCCAGCCGGTGTACGACGGCAGTGCCGGCGGCGAGGCCGACTCCCTGGCCAACCGCGCTGGCGGCGTGCGCATGGCCCTGCGCCGCCTGGAAATCGAAGAGAGCCGGCACATCGCCAACTATGGCAAGCAGCTCAAGGATCTCGGCGACGAGGGCTCCATCGCCATCCTCGACCACGTCATCGAAGACGAAAAGGACCACCACCGCGAGCTCGGCTCGCTCCTGCGTGGCCACTACACCGCTCCGGCAGGCGCACCCGGTGTCGATCCCAAGGCCGTCCTCGACGACCTCCTCGCCAAACGCGAGCAGGGCCGCAAGCAGCCCGGCAGTTGGATCGGCGATGCCGTCTACGGCGTCAACGACGGCCTGGGCGCCATCTTCGGCATCGTCAGCGGCGTTGCCGGCGCCACCGCCGGCGACAGCAAATACGTCCTCCTGGCCGGCCTCAGCGGCATGATTGCCAGCGCTCTCTCCATGGGCTCCGGCGCCTATCTCGCCGCCAAGAGCCAGCGCGAGATCTTCGACGCCGAGGTCTTCCGCGAGCGCGAAGCCATCCGCATGAACACCCCCGAAGCCCGCGAACTGGTCTCCCTCTACTACCAGGTCAAGGGGCTGCCGGAAACCGACGCCGACCGGGTCGCCGACCACCTGGCCCGCGATCCCGAGCAGATGCTCCGTGTCCTGGTCAGCGAGCGCCTCGGCACCTCGGAAGAAGCCCTTTCCAATCCCCTCGTCTCCGCCGGTTCCGGCGCGCTCTCCACCGCCATTGGCGCCCTGATTCCCATCCTGCCCTTCTTCATCTGGCACGGACTGACCGCGGTAATCGCCGCCGCCATCATCTCCCTGGCCGCGCACTTCGCCGTCGGCGCCGCCAAGAGCCTCATCACCGTGCGTTCCTGGTGGTCTTCCGGCTTGGAGATGACCGTCGTCGGCGCCATCGAGGGCGCCGTCACCTATGGCATCGGGCTCCTCATGGGCCAGACCGGGATGTAGCTTCTTCGCTGTCCCCACCCTTGCTGTCCTTCTGTGCAGCCTGGCTTGCCGCTGCAAGTTACGTCGGGAATGAACGGCGCTTCCCCACAGAGTTCCGTGCCCCATCCTCGACGCGCACTCGGCGTCGCGGGTGGGAAACCACAAATCTCAATGGTGCCTTGTTCATAGGGAACGGAGCGCCGCGGAGTCGAAGAACCTGCACATGGTCCGACCTGCCGCAAGGACCGTACCACCCGTTTTTCATTTCGAATGCTGAAGAAGAGCTTGGAAAGTCCCCATCCGCTTCCTCCCCGCAAGTAAAATGGTTTCGGCCTTCTCCGTCCAAGGAACGGACCCTCCATGCGCAAAAATGCCCTTTCTCTGCTTGCCTTCGTTCTCCTATTTCCAGCGTTTACCTGGTCTCAGCCCCCCGCTCCGCAGGTGGAGCGCAATGTGGCCATGAAAACCCGCGACGGTGTCGTCCTGCGCGCCGACGTCTACCGCCCCGTAGGCGACGGCCCCTTTCCCGTCCTCTTGCAGCGCACCCCATACAGCAAAGACAACGCCATCGACTTCGCCCATCGCGCCATCGCCCGCGGCTTCATGGTCGTCGTCCAGGATGTGCGCGGCCGCTTTGCCTCCGAGGGCGAGTGGTACACCTTCAAGCACGAGACCGAGGACGGCTACGACGCCATCGAGTGGGCCGCCGCCCTGCCCGGCTCCAACGGCAAAGTCGGCATGTTCGGCGGTTCCTACGTGGGCGCCACGCAGATGCTGGCCGCCATCGGCCACCCGCCCCATCTGGCCGGCATCTGCCCGGTGGTGACCGCCAGCAACTACCACGAGAACTGGACCTACCAGGGCGGCGCCTTCGAGCAGTGGTTCAACGAGTCCTGGACCACCGGCCTGGCGCAAGACACGCTCAGCCGCACCGTCCGCCAGAACACCAACGCCCTGGTCAGCGCCAATGTCCTGCCGCTGAAGCAGTTTCCGCTCTTCAATCTGCCCGCCACGCTGAACAGCCCCGAGTTGACCCGCCAGATCGCCCCTTATTTCCTGGACTGGGCCAGCCATCCGCTCTATGACGACTATTGGAAGCAATGGTCGATCGAGGCCGATTACAGCCGCATTCAGGTTCCCGCGCTGACCATAGCCGCCTGGTACGACATCTTCCAGGGCGGCTCGCTGCGCAACTTTACCGGATTGCAGAAGCAGGCCGGCAACGAAGCCGCGCGCAAGGGCCAACATTTGTACGTGACCATCGGCGGCCACGCCGGCAACGGCCAGAAGATCGGCGAAGTCGATTTCGGCCCCCAAGCTCTGCAGTACGACGAGACCGAAGTAACCATCCAGTGGTACGAATACCTCTTCCTGGGCAAAAAGAACATGTTTGCCACCGACAAGCCGGTCCATATCTTCGTCATGGGCGAAAACCAGTGGCGCGACGAGACCGCCTGGCCGCTGCCGCAGGCGCAGTCTACGCGCTACAAGCTTCACTCTTCCCAAAATGCCAACAGCTCCGCAGGGAGCGGTCTTCTTTATACCGGCAATGTTCTATTCCGCTCGGAGGGACCCGACACTTTCACCTACGACCCCGCCAACCCCGTCCCCACCGTCGGCGGCCCGCTCTGCTGCGATGCTTCGCACCTCGCTCCCGGTCCCCGCGAACAGAAGGACGTCGAAGCCCGCTCCGATGTCCTCGTCTATTCCACTTCTGCTCTGGAAAAGGATGTGGAAGTCACCGGCCCGGTCACCCTCGACCTCTTCGCCAGTTCGACCGCCGTGGACACCGACTTCACCGCCAAACTCGTCGATGTCTGGCCCAACGGATTCGCCCAGAACCTGACCGAAGGAATCTTGAGGGCCCGTTTCCGCAACTCCACCAGTCAAGCCGAGCCCATCGTTCCCGGCCAGGTCTACGAGTACAAGATCGACCTCTGGTCCACCAGCAATGTCTTTCTCAAGGGCCACAAGATCCGCCTGGAAGTCTCCAGCAGCAACTTCCCCCGCTTCGACCGCAACCTGAACACCGGCAAGAGTGCGGCCGACGACTCCGCCTTCGTCAAAGCCGTCAATACCATCTATCACGACGCTGCCCACCCCAGTGCCCTGATCCTGCCCATCGTGCCGCGATAAGCCCGCATCTCCACAAACGCGGCATCCCATCGCCGCCAAAACGAAAAAGTCCCAGACCTCGTCCGTGAGGTCTGGGACTTTTTCTGTCTTTCTGCTCAAACCGTTAAAACTCCGGCACAATTCGGGTGCATAATTCGGGGTGCCCCACCCTAGCCGCGTTCTTGTTTTTGCGGTTAGGGTGGGAAACCACAAATCTCAATCGCGGCCCTGTTCACAAGAAGCAAGCAGAGAGGCCTGTTCCGCCACCAACTCCTTGGCCGCCTTGCGTCCCAACCGGATGCAATCCGGAATCCCGATGCCGTCGTAGGCATTGCCCGCCAGCCGCAGGCCGGGCAGCGCGGCCACCCGAGCGTTGATCCGTTTGACTCGCTCAAGATGGCCCGGCGCGTACTGCGCCATCGCCCGGCGCCAGCGTGCCACCTGGGTCTGCTCCGGCGCCAGTGTCTGCGGAACCGCCTTCGCACCCAGAATTCCTTCCAACTCCCGCCGCACCATAGCTACCAGCACTTCGTCGCTCTCCGTAAGCAGGGCCTCATTGCGCATCCCGCCCAGAAAGGCGCGCAGCACCGCCTTACCCGGCGGCGTGCGGCCCAGGAACTTGCGATGCACAAAGGTGCAGGCCAGCATCGCCCGCCCTTCGCTGGCCGGAACCAGAAATCCGAATCCTTCCGGCAATGTGCCGAGTTTGGCCTCGTCGTAGACCAGGTTCACGGTAATCGACGACGAATAGGGAATCCCGCCCAATTCCGCACTCAGCTCCGCATCCGCGCCACGCAGTAACTCGCTTACCGCCCATGCCGGCGCGGCCAAAATCACCGCATCGAAGTCTTCCGCCTGGCCGTTCGCCTCGATCCGCCAGCCTGCGGCAGTGCGTTTCAGCCCGCTGACCGTGGTGGACCGCCGCACCCAGGCCGGATGGAGCCGCTCCTCCAGCGCATCGATCATTTGCTGCAACCCGCCCCGCAGCGTGGTGAAGATCGCCCGCGGCGCCGGTTTGGCCGCACCCGCGGCGGGAGCCTTGGCCTTCACCATAGCCTTCATCTTGCGGTGCGCCGCAAGCATCCCGCGGGTCAGCGATCCGTATTGCTCCTCCATCTCCACCATGCGCGGCAGCACTGCCCGCGCGCTCAACTGTGTGGCGTCGCCGCCGTAGATCCCGGAAAGCAGCGGATCGGCCAGCCGCTCCACGGCCTCCTGGCCAAAGTGCCGCGCCACCAGCGCTGCCACCGTCTCGTCCGGCAAGCCACTGGGCCGGGGCGGCAACAGCAGTTCCAATCCCATGCGCATCTTGGTGGGCAGGCTGAACAGGCGGGTCAACGCGGTGGGAATCAGCTTGGTCGGCACCAGGAACATCAGCCCGTCCGGCAGCGGAACCAGCCGGTTGCGGACCACGATATAGGTCTTGCGTGCCGTGTCGTTGGAGGGGGTCAGATCGTCGCCCAGACCCAACTCCCGGCACAGCGCCGCCGCCGCCGGTTTCTCGCTGATAAACGAGTCCGGCCCCCGCTCCAGCACCACACCCGCCACCATCTCCGTGGAGAGCGAACCGCCCAGTCGTTCCCGCGCTTCAAATAGCGTGTATTCGACTTCTGCTCCGGCCACACGCGCTTGTTCCAACTCATAGGCAGCCGCCAACCCTGCTATGCCGCCGCCGATGATCGCCGTCCGCATCGTCAAATCCCTCTCTCCTTTGCCCGGTTCGGGTGCAGTGCGCTTCATACTACCCCATCCTGCGCACCCTCGGGCGCCTTCTTCACACATTTATCAGAATAGAAGGCCAAACCTGTCCAAAAGTGGCTAAAATCACTGCAGCCCGTCAGTGCAGCCGCAAGGCTGCCTATAAATGTCTACCTTCACCTCTGCCAGGAGCCTCTGGCGATGTATGGCCCGCGCTGCCTTCCCCTTTGCGCTCAGTCACCTGCACCCGGAGAGTGGTCATGACCCCTGAGTTGATTCACCGCCTTCATTTCGCCTTCACGGTCACCTTTCACTATCTCTTTCCCCAACTCACCATGGGCCTCGCCTTGTTGATTGTGGTCTTCAAATCCATTGCCCTGAAAACCGGCGACGAGCAGTGGGATCGCGCCGCCCGCTTCTGGGGACGCATCTTCGGCATCAACTTCGTCTTCGGCGTCGTAACCGGCATTCCCATGGAGTTCCAGTTCGGCACCAACTGGGCCCGCTTTGCCAACCTCTCCGGCGGCGTCATCGGCCAGCCCCTGGCCATGGAGGGAGTCTTCAGCTTCTTCCTCGAGTCCGCCTTCCTGGGCCTCTTCCTCTACGGTGAAAAGCGTCTCTCCAAAACCCTGCACTGGTTCTCGGCGTTCATGGTCTTCGTCGGTTCCTGGATCTCCGGCTTCTTCATCATCGTCACCGACGCCTGGATGCAACATCCCGTAGCCTACGACCGCCTGCCCAACGGCCAATTTCAGGTGCTCAGCTTCTGGCAGCTTCTGCTCAACCCCTGGGGTTTGTTCCAGTACATGCACAATATGACCGGCGCGGTGGTGACTGCCTCGTTCGTGGTCGCCGCCGTGGGCGCTTTTTACCTTTTGGACGGCCGTAACCTGGCTTATGGCCGCATCTTTCTCAAGGTCGGCATCCTTGCCGGCATCGTCTCCTCGGTTCTCATCATCTTTCCCACCGGCGACCTGCACGGTAAATACGTGGCCCGCAATCAGCCCGCCGCCATCGCCGGCATGGAAGGCCTGTTCAAAACCGAAAACGGCGCCGGACTGGTGCTCATTGGCCAGCCCAATGAAGAGACCGGCCAGATCGACAACCCCGTCGTGGTCAACGATCTGCTCAGCTTTCTCATCTACGGCACCACCAAGGCCGAAGTTACCGGCCTGGACCGCATCCCCCACGACCAATGGCCCACGGCTCTGCCGTTGCTCTTCTACGCCTACCACATCATGGCCGGGCTGGGAACGTGGTTCCTGCTGCTGATGGGCGTTTCCGCGCTACTGCTCTGGCGCCAGCGGCTCTTCACCGCCCGCTGGGCGTTGTGGGCTCTGCTCATCAGCTTCCCTCTGCCCTATATCGCCAACACCGCTGGCTGGATGACGGCCGAACTGGGCCGCCAGCCCTGGCTCATTTTTGGCCTGATGCGCACCAGCGAAGGCTTCTCCAGCACCGTCTCGGCCGCCAACGGCCTCTTTACCCTGCTTGGCTTCATGGGCCTTTATGCATTGCTGGGACTGCTCTTTACGGTTCTCATCTACCGCGAGATCGACCATGGCCCCGAGCCCGTACCCTCCAGCCACGCCCACTAACCAACAAAAACCCGTGTCCTGTCATCCTCAGCGCAACGCAGTGAAGTCGAAGGATCTGCGGTAGTTTTTATTGCGAATAGGATGGGAAACCACAAATCCCGACTATCGTTCTTCTCTCTGGAGCTTCCTATGATGGGTTTCATCTGGTTCTGGCTGGTCGCCGTCATGATCGTTGGCTACGTCGTCCTCGATGGCTTCGATCTCGGCGTTGGCGTTCTACATCTCTTCCTGGTGCGCACCGAAGCCGAGCGCCAAACCTCCCTGCGCGCCATCGGCCCCCTCTGGGACGGCAATGAAGTCTGGCTGCTGGCTGGCGGCGGCACGCTCTACTTCGCCTTTCCCCTGCTCTATGCTTCGGCCTTCAGCGGCTTCTACTTGCCGCTCATGATTGTTCTCTGGCTGCTGGTTCTGCGCGGCATTAGCCTGGAGTTGCGCAACCACCTCAATCTGGGTGTCTGGCGCAGCCTGCTGGACGGTCTGTTCGGCGCCTCCAGCGCCTTGCTCACCATCTTCTTCGGCGCCGCCCTGGCCAATGTCATCCGCGGTGTTCCCCTGCAAGCGGACGGCTACTTCTTCCTGCCCCTCTGGACCAACTGGCAGCCTGGCCTGCATCCCGGCATTCTCGATTGGTACACCGTCATCGGCGGCCTGGTGGCCCTGGTCGCGCTCACCCAGCATGGCGCCCTCTGGCTTTGCATCAAGACTTCGGGAGAACTGGAACAGCGCGCCAGCCAGATCGTCACCCCGCTCTGGCTGGCCCTGCTGCTGCTCACCATCGTCAGCCTCATCGCCACCATCGCCGTCCGCCCCGAGGCGCTCTACAACTACTTCAATTACCCGCTTACCTTCGCCGTGCCCGTCGGAGTGCTGGCTTCGCTGGCCGGCATCTGGCTCTTCAACCTCAATCGCAACCCGGTGAAGGCCTTCCTCTCTTCCTGCTTCTATCTTTTCTTCATGCTGGCCGGCGCCTGCTGGGCCCTTTACCCCACCTTGCTGCCCGCCACCACCGGCACCGACCGCGACATCACGCTCTCCCGCGCCCTCAGCGGCCCCCACACCCTGGCCGTCGGCCTGGTCTGGTGGGCTCTGGGCATGACCCTGGCCATCTGCTACATCGTCTTCGTCTACGGCAAATTCCGCGGCAAAGTCGACGCCACCGCGGATTCCCATTGATCTAACGCACTGATCGGGGTTCCCACCCTCGCCGCGTTCTTGCTTTTTCGGCTAAGGTGGGAACCCGCAAATACTCCTCTCGAGCCGAATTATCTACCGTCCCAACTCAATCCCCAACTGCTGGCATTTCTTATATAAGTGGCTCCGCTCCAGTCCCAACGCCTTGGCCGTCTGGGTCACATTCCGCCCGTGGCGCTCCAATTCCCTCAAGACCTCGGCCCGCTCGTAGCCGGCTACCCGCTCCGCCAGAGGCCCCGTCCCGTCTCCGTTGCCCTCTTTCCCCGTCCCACGGCCCGCAGGCAGCGCCAGCCGCACCGCCTCCGCATCCACCGTCTCCCCCGCCAGCAGCAACAGCCGCTCCACCACGTTGCGCAATTCGCGGACATTTCCCGGCCAGCCGTACTCCTTCAGCGCGACGATAGCCTCCTCGGCAAACGGAACCGGCTTCCAGCCATTCTGCGCGCTCACCTGCCGGGCAAAGTGCTCCACCAGCGCCGGCAAGTCCTCCGCACGCTGCCGCAAAGGAGGCAACTCCACCGGAAAGACCACCACGCGGTGGTAAAGATCCCGCCGAAATCCCCCCTCCTCGACCAATTGCTCCAGATTCCGGTGCGTCGCCACCACTACCCGCACATCGACTTTGGTGGGCTTGTCGGCCCCGATCCGCTCCACCTCGCCCTCTTCCAGAACCCGCAGCAGCTTGCCCTGCATGGCCGGCGGCATGTCCCCGATCTCGTCCAGAAACAGCGTTCCCCGGTGCGCCTGCTCGAACTTGCCCGTATGCCGCTGCGCCGCCCCGGTAAACGATCCCTTCTCGTGCCCAAAGAGTTCGCTCTCGATCAGCTCCGCCGGCACCGCCGCGCAATTCAGCGTCACAAAGGGACCGGTCGCGCGGTTGCTCTTCTCATGGACCGTCCGCGCCGCCAGTTCCTTGCCCGTTCCCGTCTCGCCATAGATGCAAATACGCGCCTCGCTGGCCGCAACCCGCTCGATCTGCGCCATCACCCGCCGCATGGTCTCGCCGCGGTAGACCAGCGCGTGCCGGCCCACCCGGCTGCGCAGATCCTGATTCTCCGTCTCCAAGCGCGTCAGCTTGAGCGCGTTTTCCACCGTGACCAGCAGCTTCTCCGTGCTCAGCGGCTTCTCCAGAAAGTCCAGCGCCCCTAGCCGGGTGGCCCGCACCGCCATCTCGATGTGCGCCTGTCCGCTCATCATCACTACCGGCGCGGTTACCTCCGCGGCCTTCAAATCCTCCAGCAGCAGCAGCCCGTCTCGCTTGGGCATCACTACATCGCTCAGAATCAAATCGAAGGGCTGGCTCCGCGCCAGCTCCAGCGCCCGCGCCGCGTTGTCGCAGACCACCGCCTCGTGCCCCGCCAGCCGGAAGGCGCGGGAGAGCGACCCCAGCGTATTCGCCTCGTCATCGACAATCAGAATCTTCGCCTTGCCGTTCATGCCTCCGTCCCCTTCGCTCTGGGCAGTGTAATGACAAACGTTGCCCCGCCGTGCGCAGCACTCTCCACGGCAATCGTTCCCTGATGGTCCGCCACCACCGACTGCACAATTGCCAGTCCCAGCCCCGTTCCATGCTGCTTGGTGGTGTAGTAGGGAGTAAACAGCCGCGCGCACTCCTCCGGCGTCATTCCCGCGCCGCTGTCGGCAACCCGGAGTTCGATATTTTCTCCTTTGGGGCGGGCGGCAAGGGTCAGCGCGCCGCCCTCCGGCATGGCGTCCATGGCATTCAAAACCAGATTGCTCAGCGCCCGGTGCAAAAGCTCCGGATCGGCCAGCAGCGGCATCTTCTCCCCAGCCACATCCACCGTCAGGCGAATCTTTTCTTCCGCCGCCCGCGCCTCGTACAGCGCCCGCACTCGCTCGATCGCTTCCCGCGCTTCGACTTGCTCCAACTCCGGCTTGGGCATTTTGCTGAAATCGCTGAAGCGCCCGATGATCGTCTTCAGGTTGGCGATTTCCATTCCCAGCGTTTGGGTGCTCTCGCGGAAGACCTCGTCGAACTCCTCGGCCGGCAGTTCCCGCGCCCGCACCAGGTTCTCCACCGTCAGTTGCAGCGGAAAGAGCGGATTCTTCAGCTCATGCGCCAGCCGCCGCGCCAACTCCCGCCACGCCGCCACCCGCTCGCTCTGCAGCAACCGTTCCCGCTGGCTGCTCAGCTCTTCGGTCATATGGTTGAAGCTGCGCGCCAGCACCCCTACCTCATCGCGCCCTTGGGCCGGAACCCGCGTCTCCCAATGCCCGCCCGCCACCTCTTCCGCCGCCCGCGCCAGCCGTTCTATGGGCCTCGATACCCGCGCCGCGATCCACAAACTCCAGATGATCGTCAGTAGAATCCCGCCCGCCGCCACGCCGTAAGCGATAGCCCGAATGTGCCGCTGCGCCTCCACCAAGCCAGCCCGCGAAATCGCCACGGTGAGCACCGCCAGCACCTCGCCCGCATCGTTTTTCAGCGGAATCGCCGTGGCGCTCACGCTCGCTTCCCGCCGCTCTGTGGGATAGACAATGCCGCTGACCGGCTGCCCACTTCTGCGCGCCGCGTCGATCAGGGATTGATAGCGCGCCGCCCCCTGCAGCACCCCGCTGGCGCCCAGCAGTTGGTTGGGATCGAAAGCCGCGGCGTTTGTCGTCAGCGCTGTCTGATGCGCTTCGGAAATGATCCCCGCATCGCTATATAGCCCGATCTGCATCCCCGGCGCCGCTGGCAAATCGGCCAGGAAGGCCTGATCCAGACGCTTGCCGCCCACTAGCCGCACCGTCTCCACGCCGCGCACTGGACGCACCGCAAAAAAGCCCAGCGCTGTGCTCCCGTCCGGCATCTCTTCGCGCTTCAGAAAACTCCCCGTAATCGCCAGCGCCACCGGTTCCGGATAGCCAAAGCGGGCTGGCCACTGCGCCGAACTCACCACATTCCCGTCCGAACCCACAATCTCCAGAAAGTCGAGCTGCTCTTCCTGCGCCAGGGTCTGCGCCTCGGTCACGAAAATCGCCGGATCGCCCCCGTGGGCCAGTTCGAAGGCCATCGCCCGTTCCCGTTCACCCGCAGCCAACCGGTCGACCGCGGCCGCTGCTTCCGCCGAGCGGTGCTGGAATTCCCGTTGCATCTGTGCCACGAAGAGAGCCGTCTCCTGCTGATCCCGGCGGTCGAAGACCTCGCGAATGCGCACCAGCACCGTCCACGCCACGGCGGCTACAGCCGCGGCCACGGTCAGCGAGAACAGCAGCAGCAGCTTTTGTCTCAGATTCACTGCGCATCCTCCACTGAAGCACCGGCCAACAGCGGCCGTCCGTCCACACCCAGCCGCAATCCCCGCACCCGGCTGCCCACCGCCCAATTTCTGGGAAGGTATAGCAGCGGAATCGCCGTCCGGTTCTGCAAAAACTCGTGCTCCAGGCGATAAACCCCCGCCGGATTCTGTTCCGTCACCGGCGTCGCGCTGCCCAGCGTACGCAGCACCGACTCCAGCGCCGCCGCCTGGCTACCACCCTCGAAAGGAATCCTCCGCAGCGTCATATCGGTTCTCAACCCTCCGCCCGCCATGCCCGCTTGCACATTGAAGCCCGCTTCGCGCAGATTCAGCGCAATCCGCTGCGCCGCCAGCAGCATCGCCCCACCGCTCTCGGTGGCCAGCATCAATTGCCCCGGTGCTTGCCCGCCGCGCAGTTCCAGCGCCTTGCCCAGATCCCGCTCGGCTGGAAAGAGAAACGCGTACCCGGTCAGCGCTCCCGGCAGCAGACTCGCCGTGCTCTCGCTCTGCTTTTGAAAGATCACGTTGCTGAGCGCATTGCGGTCAATCGCCAGCGCCACCGCTTCGCGCAGCCTGGGATTCCCCATCGGGCCAGCCTCATTCCCCTGTAAGACCAGCAGCGAAGCCGCCGGCGCCGACAGCACTTGCAGCCGCTGCTGCTGCGCCTGGCGCATCTGCTCCGCCGGAACCTCGACCACATCGGCGCGGCCTACGCTCAAATCCAGCCATTGATCCCGCACCGCCCGATGTTCGCGAATCTCAACCGTGTCCACGAACGGCCGTCCCGACCAGCAACTGTCGTTGGCGGCCAGCACGACCACCCCATTCTGCGCCTGACCGAACTGAAACGGCCCCGTCCCCACCGGCGCTCCGCCGGCTCCGCTTTCGGCAATGCGATAGGCGTCGTTGGCCAGCAACTCGGGCAGATTCGGCATCGGAGCATCGCCCAGAAAGACCAGCGACGAGCCCACCGCCCGCAGAGTTGCCCAGGGACACTTCGTTCCGCAGGTCGTATTCAGCGCCGCCGCCACGGCCAATGCCGTCAGCGGATTCCCATCCTGAAAATGCACCCCCGGCCGCAGCTTGAACTCCCAGCGATGGCCGATGTTCTCTTGCGACCACTCGACCGCCAGCGCCGGCTCCAGCGCTCCCTTTGCATCCCGCTCGGTCAACCCATCGAGAACCAGGCTCCGCGCAAGACCGTTCGCCTGCCAGGCCTCACCCTCCGTCTCGACGTGCAGCGTTCCGCCATAATGAGGCCGCGTGCGCGCTCCGGCGGGCAGCGCAAAAACTGCCAACGTCAGAATCAAAGACAAAATGCCTGTATGGTTGCCGGTCCATCCGGCAATGCCCCGTATCCCACCGCGAGGGTGGAAGACCTTAATCTTTTTCCGGCCAGTAGATTTCACAAGTGCCCACTTACTCATTGCACACCGCCGTCACCCGCACCACCTCTTGCTGGTCGTCCGCCCTGCGCACGATCGCCAGGACGCTCTTTTTATCGGGAGCCGTTGAGAGCGCCGTCACCGTTCCCTCGACAGCCAGGGGTGCGCTGGCGGCAATCGCCTCCTGCCCCGGCAGTTTGTAGGCGCGCAGGCTGTCGCTGAGCGCTTCGCCGGAGGCCGAGGCAATCACCAGATCGCCCCCTCCGCAGGCCGCCGGCAAGACGGCGAAGTCGCTGCCCCAGTCCCGCGCCCCGCTCACCGGCTTGAGCGTACCGTTTTCCGCCAGTTGCACCTTGCCGTCGATGCCGCCAACCAGCAGCGCTGGCCCGCCCGCCCGCTCCAGCACCGCCAGCGTGTAAAACGGCGGCAGATCCACGCCCACGCTGGGCGTCACTACGCCAGTGAAGGAATTGCGCGCCGCGTTGTAGAAGGCTTTGATCTGGATGGGGCCAGCCGGCGTGTCTGCGGTTAGGAGTGGCCACGGATCGTCGCTCGGGTGACAATGCAGCGTCCAACCCTCCCCTGGAGGCCGGTCTGTATCCTGCGTTGCTGTGTAGCTTCCCGTGCATGAGGTTCCGGGAAAGTAGGCGAGAAACCCCTCGCCGTCTGGAGTTCCCACGAGTATCCCGCGCGGATCACGCACTGGAGGCTGGGCGGAATCGAGATGATAAAAGCCCTTCCCATCGGGGAAACCCGACGAAGTCCGGTCCAAGGCGAGCAGGCATCCCTGCTTCAGAACCGCCAAACCGTGGCGCGACTCAACGACAGAGAGCAGAGGCGGCTTAGCGTCGGGGAAACAGGGAAGCGAATCCAGTGTGAAGGGCCCAAGGTATTGCTCCTGGCGAAGCTGGATTTGTTCCAGAGTTACCGGAACCTGGCGAGGGCGAGATTCAAACTCGACCATCGTCACCCGCTTTTCGCTGCCCTGCACCAGTTCGGCCACCCATAGCCTTTTCTGCGCATTCTCGCTCAGCGTCACCTGAATGGTATTGGCGCTCTCCGCTCCCGCGGCCAGCACCCCGAGCGTCTTCAGATCCTGCTCGATCAATTTGCGGATTGCCGGAACCTCGCCCACCGGAATCGAGGAGAGATTGCGCACCAGCAGCCGCGCCTGGCCCGGCCCGAGAATTCCGGCGATCTGCTCGGCCAGATCTGCCGCCGGCTGAGTCCAATCGCTCGACGCCGCAGAGGCCTGCATCGCCAGCCCCGACAGAACCAATAACTCCAGCGCCACCCATTTCCATTGGAATTTCATCGCGTTAGTCTCTCTAAGTGCAGCTCATCCGCATTCTTTCGTTTGCGCGGATTATAACGTCTGACCACACTACGGGGCGCCCCCCCTCACCGCGTTCTTGTCTATGCGGCTAGGGTGGGAGCCCTGAATCCCCCCTTACAAGCCAGTTTCGGCCTCAATGCCCACTATGCTGCTGCGGATCGGATTCGTTGTCCATCTCCTGCTTGACCACCGGCGCATTCGCCATGTTCTTGAAGACATCGTTGGCAAAGAAGAACTTCCCATCCGATGGCACCATCACCACCTGGATCTTGTCCGACAGCCGTTCCGCCACGATCTTGTTGATCAGCAGCGGAGACTTATTGAGTAGTGCCGCTTCGCTAGTCATGCGTTCGGCGTTGGCCGCGGCCATCAGCCTGACCCGGCTGGCTTCGGAGTCAGCCAGCAGGTTGCGCCGCTGCTGCTCGGCCTTGCTGTCGATGACTTTGGCCTCCGCGTCGGCCTGGGCGTTTTGGATGGTGGCCTCCTTGCGCGCCTCCGCCTCCAGCTTGCTCTGCTCGATCTGCTTTTCCTTCAGCGGCAGGGTGTACTGCATGGCGTCGGCCTCGCCCTTGGCCTCCACCACCTTGGACTGCGCGTCGCCCTCGGCGGCCTTCACCTTCTGCACCTCCTCGGCCTCGGCTTGCAACTCCGCAATCCTGACCTGTTTCTGTTGGATGTCGGTAACCACGCCTAGTTGATCGTCCTCCTGCTCCTTGAGCAGCAGGCCTTCCAGCCCTTTGGCGTACTCTTCGGGCAGTTGCAGGTCGCTGAGCATCACCTCCTCGACCACAATGCCGTCCGCTCCCAGCTTGCGGCCGATGATCTCCGCCGCCTTGGCCCGCACCTCTTCGCGCTTGCTGCTGAAGATCTCGCGCACGGTATACTCCGGGGCCAGTTCGCGCCAGGCGCTGGCCACTACCGGCGGCACCAACTCCTTGTCCGCCGGCTGCGGCAGGTGGGCCTGCACGCTATCCAGCTTGTTGGGATCGAGCCGGTAGCGCACCGTCACCGCCAGGCCGATATTCAACCCTTCCCGCGATTGCACGCTCAATCCGTTCCTCACCGCCGCGCCCTTGCCACCCTCGGCTATGATCCCCGCGGTAAACAGATGCTCGCGCAGGTCGAAGATCTGAACCGTGTCCGCCAGCGGCACGATGAGGTGCAGGCCTGGATACAGCGTTCCCGGCAGCGTGCCGCGAATCTGGCTGACCCGCACTCCACCCATCCCGCTGGGCACCACCACCACACTCGCCGCCGCCAACAGCGGCACGCACGCCGCCAACGCCAGGGCCAGCGGCCCGCCCCACTTGATTTCGATGGGCTCCAGCTCTTCAGCATTCTCCTCCTTTGGTCTTTGCGCTGCCCTCGCTCGCATCCACAACCCGTAGAGCGGAATACCCGCCGCCACCATCAGCATCAATACGCCCATTACCGTCAGAATCAGCTTCAACGCGATCATCTTTCTTCTCCTTCGGAGCGGTTCTCCGCCCCTGGTTGATTGCTTCCCTTGTCGTGCTCCCCGTCCCTCCCGGTCTTCGGCCATGGAGCCAATAGCAGCCGGACCAATCCCCCGTAGGTCAACTCTTCCAGCAGCAGCCCTGCCGCCACCGGCAACAACGCCGCTTCCCATCCACAGTTCCCATCCATCCAAAGACTCATCCTTCGCCTCGCTTACCGCTGTTCCGCCGCGGGGGCGGCAACTTCCGCTTTGTCCGCATTCGCCCGCTCATCCTCGACTGCCGCCAGAACTACTGGACCTTCCGCCACAGCCGGAATCTGCTCCGGCGCCAAATCCACCTGCGCTAGCAGCGCCGGCGCCGCCATCTCCGTGGGCTGCGGAGCAGCGCCGAACAACTGTGCTGTCTCTGTGTTGCGTTGGCCCACGATCTCCACTTTGTCGCCCACCGCCACCAGTTCGTAGAACTCCTCCAGATCGGCCTTGGCCATGCGGATGCATCCATGCGAAGCCGCCTTGCCAATCGACTTGGGTTCGTTGGTCCCGTGGATCCCGTAGCCCCGCACGCTCAGGCCCATCCAGCGAGTCCCCACCGGATTCCCCGGCCCTGGAGGGATCGTTTTGCCGTCGTGCCGGTAGGTTGGGTTCATGGCGCGGCGCTCGATGCTGAAACTGCCCTCCGGGCTGGGCGTCGATGGTTTGCCCACCGCCACGCTGTAGACCTTCTTCACCGCGCCGTCTTCCACCAGCGCCAGCTTGCGGTCTTCCAGACTGACCACGATCACCCGCTGTGCCCCACTCTTATCAACGGACTGCCCCGCCGCCTGCATCGCCACCGCCATCGCCACTGCCGCCATTGTCCATCCACCGAGCTTCAGAGTCCTCATCGCTTCCCCCTCGCGTACTGGCTGTTCCAGCGCCTGCGTCCTGGCAAAGTGCAAGCCCACAGCCAATCTCTGAGCATTGATAAAACAGGGGTTACGGGGAATAGCGACGCGCCCCGCGTGTCTCCTCTGACACAACCGTGTGGGTGCTGACACGCTGCCGGAGTGGTTCGGCGCGGTGCAGAATAAGATGGCGCACAAGGCTGCCACCGCTGCTCCGTATAATGGTTGGGGAGCAGCAGCATTAATTGCTTACCAGTTCTTTTCGAGGAATTTATGGCCGCACTGATTGAAGCCATCGACATCAAGCGCAAGATGTTCTTCGAGCTTGAAAACGTCCCCTACCACTGCCTGGATGTGGAAGTCTCCACCCCTACCGCCCGCGGAGGCCAGACCCTGGTCCGCCTGAAGATGCGCAACCTGCTCACCCGCGCCGTCTTCGACAAGACCTTCAAGGCCAGCGACAAGTTCAAGGAGCCGGATCTGGAGATGGTCGAGGCCTCTTACCTCTACTCCGATGGCGAAGGCTCCCACTTCCTCGATCAGGAGAGCTTCGAGACCCACACCCTCAATCCCGACATGGTCGGTGACGCCCTCGACTACCTGCTCGAAGGCACGCTCATCCAGTTGCACAAGTTCAACGGCAATCCCATCGGCCTGCAACTGCCCCAGCAGGTCGAATTGGAGATCGCCTACACCGAACCCGCCGTCCGCGGCGACACCTCCAGCGGCAGCGTCACCAAGGCGGCTAAGCTCGAAACCGGCTTGGAAATCAAGGTTCCCCTCTTCGTCGAGATCGGCACCAAGGTCAAGGTCGATACCGAGACCGGCCTCTTTGCCGGCCGCGCCTGAACGCCGCTCATTAGCGCCCAGCAAGAAGCCCAGCCACATTCGGCTGGGCTTCTTGCTGGCCTTCGACGGTTACCGATCAGGCCTGGACGCATGAACACGCCAGAGCATTTCTGCTTTTCCAGTAGCGCGGGTGCCCCTCGTCGCGCTTTTGTTGTTGCAGCAGGGTGGGCGGACTCTACGGCGTGAGAGCGCTTTTGCTTTTGCTGTAGACTTCTCGAAAACGCATCTCTTTCTCAGCGGTCGGTGCAGGAGTAGCAGGGATCGCAAGAAGCCTGGATCAGCGGCGAATCCGCCAACTCCTCGCCGATGACCGTGAAGCGCACCGTGGCCATATTCATGAAGGTGGGGGTGCGCACCCGCACCCGTTCCGGAATATCGGTTCCATTGGAGGTGATCTGATAGAGCACCTCGCCTCGGGGAGCTTCGACACGACTGATGGCCGTGCCCGCGGGAACCTTGATGCGCCCTGCCGGAATGGGCGTATGGATGGGGCCGGAAGGGAGCGTGGACACGGCCTGGCGAACGATCTTGCAGCTCTCGATCATCTCGATGGCGTGCACCACCAGACGGGCGCGCACATCGCCCTCGCTTTGCACCGGAACCTCGAAGCGGAAGCGGTCGTAGGCCGCGTAGGGAGCAGCCACACGCATGTCTTGGCCAATGCCCGAGGCGCGCGCCAGAGGTCCCACCGCGCCCATCGCCTGCGCCTGCTCACGGGTCAGGAATCCCACCCCCTTGCAGCGCGAGGCCACGGTCTTGTCTTCGAGAAAGATGGGGATGATGGTGCGCGTTATCTCCCGCTCCATCTCATCCAGAATGACCAGCACCGAGGCCGGATCGGCTATGTCGCGGTTGACGCCGCCGATGCGGTTCATGCCGTAGTTGACCCGGTTGCCGGAGATAGCGGAGAGCGCATCCATGATCTTCTCGCGCAGCGTAAAGCAGGCCATGAAGATGGTCTTGAAACCGATCAGCTTGGCGGCAATACCCGACCACAGAAAATGCGAGTGCAGGCGCTCCAGCTCGGCCAGAATGACACGAATGTACAGTGCGCGCTCCGGCGGCGCGGCGCCGTTGAGCTGCTCCACCGCCTGGCAAAAGGAGAGCGAGTGCACGTTGGAGCAGATGCCGCAGACTCGCTCCACCAGCGTGATGCCTTGCAGATAATTGCGTCGCTCGGCCAGATATTCGATGCCACGGAAGTTGAAGCCGACGTTCATCACCGCATCGCGCACGGTTTCGCCCTCGCAGATCAACTCCAGCTTGTAGGGCTCTTCCAGAGCGGGATGATAGGGACCGATAGGAATGCGAAAGCTCATTGGGCAGCCTCCTGGCGAAGATGGATGCCGACAGCATCGCCGGCGCGGGTCATCAGCGGGCGGGTGTGCCGCCGACCGGTGAATTCGACGGCGAAATACTCGTGGGTTTCGCGCTCGGCCCAGTCGGCTGCCGGGGTGAGATCGGCGATGGTGGCAGCCACGCGCGACTCTGGCAGCATGATGAAGCTCAAGAGCTGCCCGCGGAGATCCCACTGATAGTCCAGGCGGATGGGGGATGTGCCGGTCTCCATGGCGGTAATGGCGACGAAGCGCGCTCCCAGCGCCAGCATCTTTTCCGTGTTGGCGCGCAGGTCGAAGTCCGCCGGCGTGCTCCACCACGATCCGTTCTTCCATTCCCATTGCTGGCCCAGGCCGACCTGTTCGAGCCAGGCCGAGTCTTTGCTGTTTTCCGTAGTCATGGCCAACCTCTTCTTGGTTAGGGCTATTGCGGTTTGGGCTATTGCGCCGCGGCCGGCGGGGGATTGCTTCCCTGCGTAGTCGCGGCAGTGGGTGTGGGCGCGGGTGTGGGCGCGGCGGCGACAGCGGGACGCGCCGGGCGCTTGCGCACCATATTGAGCACCTGGCGCAGATCGCCCTGGCGGGAGTACAGCGGTGGCAATTTGGATTCCATGGTCAGGGTGTTGGGCTTGCAGCGGGCGATGCAACAGGCGCAGAAGGTGCACTTGCCGGGATCGTAGCTCCAACTGTAGTTGTCGCCGCTGCGCACCACCTCGATGGCGCCGGTCGGGCAGGCGTAGCAGCACGCGGCGCAGCCGATGCAGCGCTCGGCATCGTTGCGGATCAGCCCGCGATACTCGTCGCTGGTGCATTGATGCTGGTGGGGAAGACGCTGGGAGACCACGCCGCGGCGAAGATTGTCGAAGATGAGGCGGAAGATATTCATCAATGGAACCTCATGTAGAGTGCCGACGAAACCGCCAGCACCGCCAGCACCGCCGCCCACTGCCAATAGAAGCGGATGGAGCGTTGCAAGGTGAATCGCGCCGTGGCCGCCGCCACCGTGGACAACACCATGACCTGAACGAAAGACAGGGCGAAGACCAGCAGCGGACGCAGCCACCAGAGCCCCTGTGCGGGAAGGATCAAGGTGCTCACCAGTCCCGTCAATGCCACCCATTCCAATCCATGGGCCAGCTTCCACATGGCTAATGCCGCGCCGCCGTACTCGGTCAGCGGACCGGAATAGATCTCCTGCTCGGCGCTGGAAGTGGAGAAGGGATTGAGCCGCAGTTTGGCGGGAATGCAGAGGAAAATGCCCAACACCCCGATCCAGTGGCCGGGATTCCAACTCGGCTGGGCCAGATCGTTGAGGCGAAAGGTTCCTCTGGTCACCGCCAGGGTGACGATGGCCAGCAGGAAGACCAGATTGTTGGCTACTCCCAATACCGCTTCGCGAATGGCCCCGATCTCTCCATAGAGCGATCCGGAAGTGAAGCCGGCCAGGATGAAGCAGATCGAAGGCATCTCCAGCAGCGCGAAGAGCAACACTACGTCGCCGGAAAATCCGTACCCCAGCGGAGAAACCGGCAGCAGCGCCATGGCGCCCAGCAGCGATACCACCGAAACCGTGGGATAGAGGCGCAGCAGATCGGCTTCGATGCCGTGGCGATGGGGGGTGCGCTTGCCGATCAGCTTGACGAAGTCGTAAAACGGCTGCAACAGCGGCGGACCGATGCGGCGCTGCATACGGGCCACAGCCTTGTGCTCTCCCCACATGAAGAACCATCCGGCGGGAATGGCGAAGATCAGGCCGGGAAAGAGAAAGAGATGAATCAGACCGGAAAGAATCACGATTGCTCCTCTCCTTTCGCTGTCTTGGGGATGCCGCGATCGGCCAGGATCTGCGCCGCCTGGGCAATGCCGGCAATGATGGCGTCGGGGTGCGGAGGGCAGCCGGGAACATACACATCCACGGGAATGTGCTTGCTCAGCGGGCCCTCGATCACCGGACTGCCGGCGAAGACGTTGCAGGAAGCCGGGCAGGAGCCGCAAGCCACCACCGCCTTGGGCTCGCAGACCTGCGCGTAGACGGTCTTGATGGCTTCCAGGGTGTTGCGGGTTACCGGACCGGTGACGCAGAGAATGTCGGCGTGGCGGGGACTGCCTTCCAGATGAATGCCGATCTGCTCCACGTCGAAGCGCGGTGAGAGGCAAGTGACCAACTCGATGTCGCAACCGTTGCAACTGCCGGTATTCAGATGAAAGATCCAAGGGCTTTTGCGCCGGCTCTTGTGGAGCAGGCGTTGCAGGAACTTCATAGTGCACCTCCGGCCAGGTTGAGAAAGACGTTGGGAAAGAGGCCGCCGGCGAGCAAAACGACCATCAGCAGGACAATCGCCATGCGCAGCAGCAACGGTTCGGCGCTTGCCCGGGGCGCGTCCTTGCGCCTCCAAGGACCCCACCAGCAGCGGGCGATGCACAACACGTAGGCAATCAGCGCGCACATCGAGCAGAAGATGAAAGCGGCCAGCAGCGCGGGATGAATCAGCAGCGCGCTTTGATACAGACGCCAGCGCCCGGCAAAGCCCAGCATCGGCGGTACGCCCAGCATGGCCAGAGCACCGGCCAGAAAGCCCGCCGCGCTGAAGGGATAGCGCGTGGCCAGGCCGCGCACCGGGCCGTCGAGCGCGCCATCGCTCTCCGGGGTGCTCACGGCGATAAAGAGAAGGGTTTTGGCCAGTGCGTGGCAGACCGCGCCCAGCAGCGCGCCGCGCATCCCCAATTGGCTGGCACAGACCACGCCCAAGGTGAGAAAGCCCAGATCTTCAATGGTCGAGAGGGCGAGCAGGCGCTTGATGTTGGCTTCCGCAATCATGCACAGGGCAGCAATCAGCGAGGTGGCCAGCGCCAGCGCAATCCAGAAGCCGCGGGGTTGAAAGAAGTCGGGATGCGACTGGCCCAGCAGGGCGAACTCGCTGAAGGCCACGATGTCGATCACGCCAATAACCAGTCCGGTCACCAGCGCCGGAGCGGCTTCGGCCAGAACCGGCAGCCAGAACAGCATCGGCGCCAACGCCAGCTTCAAGGCAAAGCCGGTCAGCAGCAGCACCCGCGCGGTGTTGGGAGCCTGCGTTTGCAACGCGCATTGGCCGCCTATCAAGAGGCCCGCCGAGTGCACGACGATGCCTCCATAGAGCCAGGCGGCGCGGCGGCTGGCCGTACGCCACAGCAACGCAAAAGCGGCCAGGCTGGCGCACTCTAAAAGAGCCAGTCGCAGGAAGGGTTGCTGCGTCCATGCGGCAGAGACGGCGGCCAGGGCGCTTAAAGAGAGCAGAGGCAGCAGCGTGCGCGCCGATTTGCCCGCCACAGCAGCCAACAGCAATGCGCCGGCGGCCGCCGTCACCGTCCAGGCCGGCAATGCCGGCAGCGCCTCGGCAGAAGATGCCTGCGCCAAGGCCAGGGGAAGATGGAAGCCGCGCACGGCGAAGAAGAAGGCCCCCGTGAGCAGCAACAACCAGAGATAGAGAGAAGATTCTATCCAGGTTATCGCCCGGCTCAACAGCCGGCCAACACCTTGCAACACGCTCCACCCGCCCGCATAGAGCCGGTCCATATCCGTAGCCTTATAGAGCGGAGCCCAATGCTTCTTCAGCAGTACCGAGAACTCGCTGGCGGGCAGACGCTCCGGGCCGTTGAGAGATTCGCCGCCGGTGAAGGCGCCGCCGCCAGCGCCAACCAGTACCACCTGTTCGCCCATGACCAGGGCCCGCGCCCGGGAGACGCCGGCCAGCAGATAAAAGAGCACCCCCACACTGGCGGAGACAATAGCCATCACCAGCCCGCTGGTGGTCCACCACGATCCGGCGGCGGGAGTAAGGCCAAACCAGGAGACCTGTACCGTAGACATCCCCATCAGCGGCAGTATGGGATTGATGATTCCATTGATCGCCAACTGCGGCGCCAGGCCCAGCACCAGGCTGCCGGCCGCGAACAGGCCCAGAGCCCATTGCATGGTTGCGGGCGCTTCGTGCGCGTCTTGCGTGGCTGCGGTGGTGGGGCCAAGAAAGGTGGTGCTGGTGGCCTTCACACAAGAAAAGACCGTGCCTACGCTGACCACCCATGCCGCCAGCGCGGGAACCACCTGGCCGGCCTGCAAGGCGGCGGTATACAGCAGCCACTTGCTGGCGAAGCCGCTTAAAAACGGCACTCCCATCATGCTGCAAACGCTGACCATCCACACCACCGTGGTGCGCGGCATACGGGTGGAGAGGCCGCCCAGCTTGTTCATGTCGCGGGTGCCGGTGGCGTGTTGCACCGAGCCCGCGGCCAGAAACAGCCCGCCCTTGAAGAGGCTGTGATTGATGCAGTGCAACAGGCCGGCGGCAATGCCCAGCGGTGTGCCCAGGCCCAGGCCGGTGATGATGTATCCGATCTGGCTTACGGTGTGAAAGGCCAACATGCGCTTCAGATCGTGTTGCACCATGGCGTAGGCCACGCCCACCACCATGGTTACCGTGCCCAGCCACATCATGGTCAGGCTCCAGGAGGCCGGCCAGGCGCTGAAGCTATGCATGCGCGCGGCCAGATAGACGCCGGCCTTCACGTAGCAGGCGGCGTGCAGCAGGGCGCTGACCGGGGTGGGTGCGTTCATGGCCTCCGGTATCCAGGTGTGCAGCGGGAACTGCACGCTCTTGGCCAGCAGGGCGGCCAGCATCAGCGCGTAGACGCCGGTGGTGAAGGCTTGACCCACGGCTGGATCGGTCCACAGCGCGCTGCCGGTGCGTGCAAAGATCACCAGAACGGCCGCCAGCAATCCGTAGCCGGCCAGATGGGTCATCAGCAGCACCTTGCGCGCCCCAGCGACGGCGGCCGGCTGGTCGTACCAGAATCCCACCAGACTGAACGAGCACAGCCCCATCGCCTCCCAGCAAAGATACAGAGAGAACAGGTTGGCGCTGGCCACCAGACCCACCATGGCACAGATGAAGATGAGCATGAACACGTAAAAGCGCGTCGCCGCCCGTTCCTGCGCCATGTAGCCGATGGAGTACAACAGCACGATGGAACCCAGCCCGGTCCCCATCAGGGCAAACATCAGGCTGAGTGCATCGATATGGAAGACCATGGCCAGTGGCCCGTCCCAGCCGAAGGCCATGAAGTGAATCGGCCCCCCGGCAGCCACCCTGGGGAAGGCCGCCGCCACCGCCGCCAGACTGGGCAGGCTGAAGGCCAGGGCCAAAATCCCTTTCATGCGGGCTGAAACCAGCCGCGCAATCGCCAGTTGCACTGCCACGCCTGCAAGCAGAGGCAAAAGTGCCAGAGCTACCAGACCTTCATTGCTTAAAAACATCGCCGTCTCCGCTCGCGCTACGTCTGTGCTGCGTCATGGGGAAGAAAAAAGTGCCCTGCGGTCATTTCGGCCGCATCCCCCAGGAGTTCGCTCGGAACGGAAGAAAACCGAGCGCCGATGGAATCTTCCTGATACCAAAATACGGAATTTAGACCGTATTGCGGTACGCGAAAAGGGCACACGCCACTCCCCTCACTGCCGGTCAAGCCCACCGATAGCGCAACATCGGTGCGGGGAGAGCCGCGCGGCCTACCAGCCAAACCGGACACAGGAAGTCGGTTCCGCCGGCCAGCCGCCGATGGCGCGGGACGCAAGGCTCGCGCTGCATACCGATAAAGTTTTATCGATAAGCATGTAGCGAGAATAAGCAATCTTCCACCCCGAATCGGTGATCGCGATCACCATGCCAGGGCCCACGGTGCCCCGCCCGCACCGCGTCTTTGTGGTTGCGGACGGGGTGGGCGACTATACAGCAACAGGAAAAATGATCGAGCGCGCCTGGAGTCGGCTTGGCGGGCTGGGGAGATTCTCATTTTTGCCCCGTCCGGCGGCGGGAGTGCCGTTTGGTGGGCCTCGCGTGGATAAGTTGGCTGACTACTCCCTTAACCTTGGGTTAAAGGGGTATTCTTCATTTGCGTTGATGTAGAAGTGGCGATACCTATCTTCTGCCATTCTTGAGATCGGAGCAGGCTATGTTTTTGTCGGATGACGCCCATGACTTTTCGCCCCCTGCCGGCCTCGAGTTCAGCGCGGAAGCGGACGGCGTCAATGCCGGGGATTCCTTCTACACGCGGTCTCCCTCCGCGGGTGCGCCCGACACCATGGACCTGTCGATCGCGCTGATTCTTCCCAACGATCGCTATCGGGAGGCGTTCTCCGCCTGTCTGGCCGAATACCGCTGCCGCCAAGTGCGCGCCTATACCTCTTACCCGCCCAATCTGGACGACATTCCCCAGCTATTGAGCCGGCAATACGACGTGGTCATCATCGATCTGGACAGCGAGATGGAAGTGGCGCTGAGCCTGGTGGAGTGCATCAGCGCCCAGGGTTCGGCCATGGTGATGGTGTGTTCCGCCAATCCCGCCTCGCAGACGATGGTGCGCTGCATGAGGGCCGGTGCGCGCGAGTTTCTCAACTTCCCCTTGAACAAACAGGTTCTGGTGGAGGCCATGGAGCGGGTGGCGGTCTATCGCCCGGCGCAGGGTGCGGATCGGGATCTATTGGGCAAGTCCATGATCTTCATGGGCACCAAGGGCGGCGCCGGAGTGACCACGGTGGCCTGCAATTTCGCCGTGGCCTTGGCGCAGCAATCCAGCCGCAGAACGCTGCTGATCGATCTCGATCTGCAGATGGGCGACGCGGCGCTGAATCTGGGCATTCAATCCGCTTACTCAACGGTCAACGCGCTGCAGGCCGCCGACCGCCTGGATTCCACCTTTCTGGCCACCCTGCTGGTCAAGCACAGCACCGGTTTATGGGTGCTTCCGGCGCCCGGCAAGTATGTCTCCTTTCAGCCTCCCATCCAGGCCATCGAGCGCCTGGTGGACGTGGCGCGCCAGGACTTCGACTGCGTGGTCATCGATCTGGGCTCGCGGCTGAATCTGTCTGAGACCTCTATTCTCCAGGAAGCCTACACCATCTATCTCGTCACCCAGTTGGGCATTGCCGACCTGCGCAACTCCAGCCGCCTGATCTCCCATTACTTTTCCTCCGGCAAGGCCCGTGTGGAAGTGGTGGTCAACCGTTATGAGCCGGGCGGGCCGGGGTTGGACGACAAGCAGATCATCAAGGTGCTGGGCCGGCCGTTGAGCTGGAAGATTCCCAGCGACTACAACGTAGTGCGCAAGATGCAGGTGAGCGGCTCGCCGCTGGTGCTGACCCATTCGCCGATTGCGCGGATGATTCGCAAGATGGCGGAAGCGGTGACCGCGGAACTGGATGGCCCCGCCGAGCCGGGAGCCGAGGCGAAGAAGCCGGCCTTCAATCTGAAATCGGCACTCGGCCTGAGCTCCTGGCGGCGCGCCGCATCCAGCAAGAGCGAGGGCGAATCGCTGTCGATTGTCCCGCCTCCGCAGCGCTCCAACGAGGCGGAGATGGGGCGGCCGTTCGTGGCCGAATTCTCCTCCGCGCCGGCGCAGGGCAGCGCAGATACCTTCCCGGAGCGCTCCGGCGAGGCCGAGAGGTCTCGCTTTGAGAGCGCCCGCCAAGCCTGGGAGGCCCAAGCCGAGACGCCGCCGCCCGCGCCCCTGGAGCCGGAGACCCGCACCTACAATGGCGCGGTGTATATCAAGGGCCTGGATGGCCAATGGCATCGGCGCCATCTCGAAGCGGCTGAAGGGGAGGCGGAGGTTGCCAGTGTGACGCGGGCGGTTCCGGCGCTGCAATGGCCGGAGCCCGCGCCGATCCACTATGGCGCCCGGCTGAGCCCTGCCCAGCTCAACGCCACGGCCTCGGTTCCCGGCACGTTTTCTTACGTCCCCGGGTTTGGCGAGGTGCTGGATGTGGGTGTCCACACCCTCACCGCCAGTTTCACCCCGCAAGACAGCCTTAGCTACATCCCGGCCCAGGTCAGCATCTCACTGAAGGTCAGCAAGGCGATGCCGATCATTGCCTGGGAGGCGCCTGAGGCCATCCTGCCCGGCGCCAAACTGAGTGCGGTGCAACTCAACGCGCGGTCCGAGATCGCGGGGAGATTCGTCTACAATCCGCCCGCCGGCACGGTGCTGACCGAGGGGATTCATGCGCTCTCGGTGATCTTCATTCCAGACGACAGCAGCAAATACGATACCGCGCTGGGGGTAGCGCCGATTACCGTGGCCCCGCCAATGCCCATGTATACCGCGCCGGAGCCGGAGCCTATGCCCCAACCGGGGCCCCAGGTTGAGCCCTTCGAGCGCTGGCAGTCAAGCCGCACGACCTCCCTTTCCAGTATTCCGGTTTACGCCCCCGAAGAAGAGATGGCGGCGGCCCTCCCCCCGGCCCTTTCGCCTGCCTTGACTCCAACCGCAGCGGAGCCGGCTGCCAAGCCCATCACCCGCCCGGTGCTGGTTACAACCAAGGCCGCGTCGGTGCCGAGTTGGGCCGAACCAGCGCCCATTGTCTATGGCACAGCGCTGAGCGCCGAGCAATTCGAGGTTACCGCTTCCGTTCCCGGCGAGTTCGTCTTCAACCCCCGGCCGGGAGAGGTGCTAGCCGCCGGAGAGCACACCCTTTCCGCGCGCTTCGAGCCCGAGGACGAGAAAAAGTACGCCGCGGCCGAGGTCTCCGTATCCCTCACCGTGGCCCGGATGACCCCGCTTCTGGAGTGGCGGAATTCCGCGGAGATTGTCTACGGAACAGCGTTGAATGCGGAACTGCTGAGCGCCTCAGCCTCG
>Ga0326728_10002178_pt1 | contig 66387 bp, 53 predicted proteins | sample MB3enrmetagenome_FD_207602 | JGI IMG/M metagenome (GOLD analysis project Ga0326728, IMG submission 207602) | Lab enriched peat soil microbial communities from McLean, Ithaca, NY, United States - MB31MN | ecosystem: Environmental > Terrestrial > Soil > Wetlands > Peat | place: USA: New York...
CAATGCCGCTTTGGATGTAGGGACGAAACCCGCTCTTTTCTACCGTCAGCTTGTACATCCCCACGGGCAAGGCGGGAAAAAGATAATGCCCGTCGGGTCCGCTTTGGGTGTTGCGGATCAGGCCTGTCTCGGTGTTCTCTACCCTGACCGTAGCATCGGGAACTGCCAAACCCGAGGGGTCAACCACGGTTCCGTCCAGGCTGGCCGTGGTGAACTGCGCCGCCAGCGGCACAGCTCTAATCAGCGCTACGAACAGGATCAACGGAATGAGGCGATCTCGCGTGGTCCGGTGGACGTCTGCCATACTTTATCCTCCCAATCCTGAGAATCACAAAATCAGAGCGTGCCCCTGGTGTCGCGTCGCAATAATTCGCAACACAAGTCGAGACGATTCGGCTACGCGTCAGCAGCCCCGTCAGGGGCAGCATAAAGTAGCCCGGGGCGTGAGAAGGCGTGAAAGAATCAACCGCCTGTCATCCTGGGTCCTTCGCTGTCATCCTGCAAGGGCAGCCCCCGCGGCTGTCAATGCTCAGGATGACACATTCCGAATTTCTTCACACCTTCTGAGCCCTGGGTTGGACGGCCCTCACCCTGCCCGTCGGTTGACGGGCTACCCGCTTTCGCCCGTCAGTTGACGGGCTGACATGTTCAACGAACTTCTGGGACACGTCACTAGTACTTAATGACGGAATACGCCGTGATAACGTGGCCCCCTGGAAGGGCGGGGCTTCAGCCCCGCCGCCTCCGCGAACGCGACGAGTTGGGCCTTTAGGCCCTGAAGCCACGTTCCTTCAGGGGCTAAAGCCCCCAATTACGAGCCGTTTTCCGTGGCGGGGCTGAAGCCCCGCCCTTCCCGGCACTCCGCAATACGACGCGGACTTTCGTCAGCAGGTACTAGCATCACCCATGGTCTGAATGTCGCGCCATAGGTGCCGATGATGATCCAACAACCACTCCTGTCCGTTTGGGTAGGAATGGCGGGCGCAATCATACCACGCGAAGTATAGCGCAAGCATCGCATGAAGATTCTCCCATTTTTGCTGAAGGCATTGGTCGGCCGAGTCAGCCGTCGCATCCGCAGGGTCAGGTTTTGCCGCTCGACATGAGACGTGCTGATCGTGCTGGCGTTAGGATTACCGAACACAGGCGCCTTTCTGCCCCCTATGCATTCAGCGGGGAAATTCGGATTTTTGGCGAGCAACGCAACAAGATCACACTACCGAACTACGCGGGCTGGCGCAGACATCTGGTTTCTGATGTCTGCGAAGCTCGCCGCGGCGAACCGGGATTGCGCGTCGACCTCCGTCCCACGGAGCGTTTCGCGTCGCGAAATCGTAGACCTCAAAGGGCAGAGGTCTACGCCAGCCGGCCTTGCGCTACGTTCCCTTAGGAGGAGGTGCATCACCGGTTGCAACCCGGCCCGAGGGCGGTTAAGATTGGATTATGGGAGACATCGCAATACACAAGGCGAATGAACTATCTTCTGACGCACGCCGCGCGGTAGAGCGCGTTCTGGGCCGAGTCCTTGAACCCGAAGAGGAAGTGAGTATCATGGCATTCTCACCCCACAATGCACCCACCGGAGAGGCCCGCCAGAAGCTTGCCCGCCAACTCGAAGATCGCATTACCAGGACGGCCGAGTCCGTACGCCAAGTTCCCGATGACGAGCAAGAGGCCGCAATCAACGACGCCCTCCGCCACGCGCGCGCGAACCCGAAATGAGGATTGTCCTCGATGCCAACGTTTTGGTTAGAGCCAATATCAAAGTTCAAGGCCCTGCACGCGAACTCCTGCTGAAAATCGCCTATAGCGACCTGGTGCTCATCACCTCGCCGTTCTTGCTCCGCGAGGTTGAACGCGTGCTGGCTTACCCTCGACTACAGAAACTTTGGCGGCTGACTTTTCAGGATATCCAAGAACATGTGCAGTTTCTCGTCAAAATCTCAGAGGTCGTCCATCCCAGTGTCGAAAAGCCTATCGTTCTTAAAGATCGGGACGATGATCCGGTGGTCTATACCGCCATCGATGGCAAGGCGGACGTGCTCTGCACTCTTGATCGGGATTTATATGAGCCGGAAGTTGTTGCCTTCTGTCAGAAGCGTGGCGTATCTATCCTAAACGACGTAGAATTGCTTGAAAAGTTGAAGAGGATTTGAGCGGCGCACGTCGTGGGGTTATAAGTTTGACATCGACGGGTGGCGCAAACGTGACGACGGTAGTCGTCGGCAGATATGCGCCCTTCGGGGTCGTAGGAGCATGCAATGCCACGATTTGCATGGCGAGGATCCGACAATGCGCGCATACATCGCGACAAAAGGCGTCGCGACGTGTGCGCCACCCGCGAACACCGGCGCCGTTCTGCCGCCGATGCATTTGGCGGGGAAATTCGGATTCTTGGCCCGCAACGCAACAATGTCACACTACCCGTATGCGCCTGAACCGCGGCTGGCGGCGACACGGCTTCTTATGTCGCCGACCACAGCATGCACCCTCGACACACGGTTCGATATCCCCGCCCGTCGGGTGGTCAATGGCAAGATCTCCGAATCGAGCCGGCTCGGACGTTAAGTCCAGCCCTTCCCCGCTGGATCATAGAGCGTGATCGGGAAAGGGTTGCAAGATCAGGCGATTAGTCGGCCAGCGGAGGCGCGGTAAGAACTCTTTCATAGGCACAATCTGGCAAAGGCGTGCACAAGGGCTGGTCTCCCTTGTTGTCATGTATTCCAGTCGATTCCGCAACTGCGTTTGTGCGGAACGGAATCGCGTCGCAGAGCACGTAAGATACGGGGGGAGCCAAAAGCCGAGAGCGACCTTACGGCGGGAACTTCATCCGGCGCAAGAGGTCCTGGAAGCTTGGGTCGGAACGCAGACTATCATAGAGGGGATCGGCCTTAATCAAGACCATTAGGGGGGCGTGCTCCTCATATCCCTTTTCTAGCCAATCGAGAGCTTTATCTTTCTCGCCCAGGGAGGCGTAGCGATTCGCAAAGTCAATTGAAGCATTTTCGCCTCGGGGCAGTCTCTCTAACCTCTCAAGGTCCCATCGCCAGGCGCCCCGAATACCCCCAACCTTATAAGCCCGTCCCAACGCCGCTACAGCTTCTTGTTTTTCTCCGCGAAGCGTCATCGTCTTTTGCCAGGCTGCAACTGCTTGGTCATACATGCCGTTTGCCTCAAGAATCCCGGTCAGCCTAGAGTAGGAGCCGTTATGGTCCGGAAACATCTCAACGTACTTCCGGGCCTGTTCAAGCGCCTGATCGTACTGCCGCCCATGGTAATACATCGCCGCCAAAGTGTTAATCGTGCTCTCCGAGAACGGATCTAGCTCTACCGCCCGCTTCGCCTCTCGGATGGACTCAGCGTGGCGCCCCATCTCTACCAAACACCAAGCGTACTCCGCGTGAGCTTGCCCGGAATTCGGATTCAGCTCGATGGCTCGCTTGAGCTCTCGCTCCGAACCCGCCCAATCCCATTCGTCGAAGTTTAGGACGGCTCCCAGGGCGATGTGAGGTTCGGCAAGAGTGTCGTCAATTGCGAGCGCTTTCATAGCGGCCACCTTCACTTTTCCTGCTGCCTCTACATCTGGAAGATGACCCCACGCGATCTTGCTGCTAAGGTGGAAGGATTCGGCCAGCAATCCATAGGCCGGGGCGTAGTCGGGGTCGATTTGGACTGCCTGCTGGGCATACTCGATCGCTTTCTGAATGTCCTCTTCTGTCCACTTGTTCAAGAAGAACTGTCCTTTGAGGTAGGCCTCGTGAGCCTTGGGGTTGACGGGGCGGGCGCTGGCCAGGCGCGCCTGGACATCGGCCGTGACGTTGACTTTGACTTCATCGGCGATGTTGCGGGCGATTTCGCCTTGCAGGCTCAACGCATCCCGCAAATCGCGCTCGTAGTTCCGCGCCCACAAATGACGTTCCGGCCCTACTCCAATCAATTGGGCAGTAATCCGAACCCTGTCGCCCACGCGGAATACGGACCCCTCAATCACCGCGTCCACGTTCAACTCCCGCGCAATCTGCGGCAGCGGTTTTTTCGCTCCCTTGTACTGCATGACTGAAGTCCGCGAGATCACACGGAGCGAACCAATTTGGCCTAATTCGGCAATCAGCGCCTCGGTCATGCCGTCGGCAAAGTATTCTTGCTGCGGATCGCCGGAGAGATTTGCGAGCGGCAGTACAGCGAGGGAATCAATTTTCGGTATAGGCGCGGCGCGCCGTACCCCTACAGCCGTCAAAATCCGGTCGCGCAGGCTGGCGACGTTGAGGCCCCCGACGAGCACCGCCGCGATCAGAGCAAAGATGGAGAGGGAGATCGCCGCCCAACGCCGCTGTAGCGCCCCTCTGCGAGCGGTGTCTTCGGGTCGCCGGTCCCCGGTTAAATCGGGGTGGGCGCCGGCCGGCGCTATAACACGGGGAGATCCCGTGTCGCGCTTCAGGCGCTTCAGGTCGGCCAGCAGGTCAGAGGCCGTCTGATAGCGCGTCTCCCGGTCTTTCTCCAGCGCCTTGTTGATGATGTGTTCCAACTCCGCAGGGCAGTCGGGATTCAGTCGAACCGGCGAGGTAGGGGCTTTGTGCAGGATCGCATCAAAAATGAGCACGGAAGTTGCCCCCGAGAAGGCCGGGTGACCTGTCGCCATCTCGTACAGGACCACGCCAAAGCTGAACAAGTCAGTTCTCGCGTCGGTCTCCTCGCCTCGCGCCTGCTCTGGCGACATGTAGGCGACTGTGCCCATCACCTCGCCGGGGCTGGTGAGCTGTTCCGGTTCGACCGATGCGGTGGGCAGCGCAGAGCCTCCCACCGCTTCCGCCGCCCGCCTGGCCCTTGGCGCCAGCTTGGCCAAGCCAAAGTCCAGGACCTTCGCCTGGCCACGTATCGTGACAAAGATGTTCGCCGGCTTGATGTCCCGATGGATGATTCCCTTCGCGTGGGCAGCGTCCAGCGCATCGGCAATCTGGATGGCGAGGTCGAGCAGTTCGTCCGTCTTGAGCAGTTTCCCGGCAAGGCGCTGCTTCAGGGTCTGCCCCTCCAGCAACTCCATAGTGATGAAGGGCTGGCCTTCATGCTCGCCGATTTCGTGAATCGTGCAGATGTTGGGATGGTTCAACGCCGCGGCGGCGCGGGCTTCGCGCTTGAAGCGTTCCAGGGCCTGACTAGCCTTGCTCCATTCCTCAGGCAGGAACTTGAGAGCGACCTGACGGCCCAGCGTGGTGTCCTCGGCCTTATAGACAACACCCATGCCCCCGCCACCGAGCTTCTCCACGACGCGATAGTGGGAAACGGTCTTACCAACCACGAGGCGATTACCTCACAGCAAGATGTTGGCGAACTCCGGAATGACGCCAGCATACGCCGCGTGTACTGGCGAGTCAACGCAATAGGACGATCCGGGACAGTTCAAGTATCGGAACAGTTCCCAGGAGTGCTGTCCGTAGCAACACCCTCCCATGCTGGATCAACCGTGAACTGGTCCCGGCCCCAGACCAAGGTTTCCCGAAAGGCCCCTTTGCGCATCACGGGTACGGGGCGCATACAAAATGGATTGGGAATGAAGTCGGCTTCTCGTCCATCGAGGGCCGGCCACCTGGCCGTTAAACGGCCTTGCCGCGCAAGTGCCTCGTGCCCCCGCGAGTAAGGAGGCAACAACCCGTCGGGGGCCGCTAACAGCCACCTTGCTACCTCATCAAACAGGCGTGCCGCGCAAAGTTGTTTTATTAGTGGGACTTGCCGGAGGCTGGGTATGAGTTAGACCCAAGTCAGTAAGAGTGTCGGGCGAACGCCGCCGACCTTACGCCGCCATTTGGCAAGGTAAACTCGCCGCTCCATCGTCAAACTGCACCACTGCACGTTATTCGCTTGACAAGCCAGGCGCGACATGATAGCCTACAATTATGGTCAGTTTGTGGACATATTGTCGTAGGCAAGGGACGGAGATGGGACGCGCTCTTCCAAGAAACGGAATGTCCCGGCCATGCGGGAGAAAAGACGACTGCAACAAACAAGAAATAATACGAACGAAGCCAGTATGTTTTTGAAAACAAAGGATGCGCATTTGAAACGAACTCAAAACGAACTCAAAACGAACCGTAATTGAGTGTCGAAATGGACGCATTAAAGGCAGAATTCGAGCTTTGTAACAACTTGCACGTTTTGACGCTCGTCTCGAAAGGCGACTGCGGGCGATCCGGAATCGCCTGGGAGAGGGAAATCCGGCGGACCGCGAGAAAATATGAAAATCGTGGGAACGAACTAAATAAGTGCTTTACAACCAACGACATCACTTTTTTCAATGCTGCAAATTCTGCGTCTTTTGAGCACAATTTGAGCGCAATCGGACCCCAAAGGGACCAGACAACGCCGGATTTTGCGAAAACGAGGTCAGGGCTTGCGATTCCAGCGCGATACTGTGACAGTGACAAAACGTCGGCTAGCGAGGACCGCTGCCTTAAGCTCGCGTGCTAGTACTTGCTGACGAAAGCCCGCGTCATGTTGCGGAGTGCCGGGAAGGGCGGGGCTTTAGCCCCTGAGGCAACGTGGCTTCAGGGCCTAAAGGCCCAACGCGTCGGACTGCCGAAGGCGGCGGGGCTGAAGCCCCGCCCTTCCAAAGTGCCCTTCCAAAGTGCCAGGTTATGACGGCGATTTCCGTCATTAAGTGGCTGCCGCCAATTTGAGCACTCTCGCGCGCAAGCCACCGAGCGTTTCTTTCTGCTTTGAAAACGCGCTGTCATTCTGAGCGAAGCGAAGAATCTCGCTCTGGTCCGTGACAAAGCGACAACGAAAAGATCAGAGCGAGATTCTTCGCTTCGCTCAGAATGACAGCGAAGGGATCAGAATGACAGGGTTTTCATGGTTTCTGGGCGCCCGTCAGCCGACGGGCATGAGCGGCTGCCTTTTGCCTTCCCTCACGCGACGCTGGCCAGGCGGTAGCGCCGCGGCCACTCGACCCGCAAGTAGCCTGCAAACGCTTCCAATTCCTGGCGAGACGATGGGTGCTCGACAAAGCTCGAGGCTTCCCGCTTGGCCCACTCCAGAATCTCCTGATCGCGGATCAAGTTGCCGATCCGGAAGGTCGGGATGCCCCATTGGCGAGTGCCGAAAAACTCTCCCGGGCCGCGCAGCCGCAAGTCGATTTCGGCAATCTTAAAGCCGTCAGTCGTGTCCACCATGGTTTGAAGCCGCTGCTGCGCCAACTCGTTTAGCGACGGGGAAGCAACCAGAAGGCAGTGTGATTTCTGCGCTCCCCGCCCGATGCGGCCGCGCAGTTGGTGCAACTGGGAAAGGCCGAATCGCTCGGCATGCTCGATGAGCATCACGGTGGCATTCGGAACGTCCACGCCCACTTCCACAACCGTGGTCGAGACCAGCACCTGCACTTCACCCAGCTTGAAGCGGCGCATCACGTCTTCCTTTTCGTCGCTGGGCAGGCGCCCGTGCAACAACCCCACACGCAACTCCGGGAAAACGCTGTGCGAAAGCTGCTCGAACATGCGCACGGCGGGCTTCAAATCGAGTTTCCCGCCTTCCTCGATCACCGGATAAATCACGTAAGCCTGCCCGCCCTGGCGCACCTTTTCGCGAATGAACTCGAAAGCTCGCGCGCGGGCTTCTTCCTCCACCAGGCGAGTTTCGATGGGCGTCCGGTTGGGCGGCAACTCGTCGATAATGGAGTAATCCAAGTCGCCGTAGAGGGTCAGGGCAAGCGTGCGAGGAATAGGTGTCGCGGTCATCACCAGAACGTGAGGGTTGATCGCTTTGCGCATCAGTTCGAACCGCTGCAGGACGCCAAACCGGTGCTGCTCATCCACCACCACGAGGCCGAGCTTGGAGAACTCCACGTCTTCTTCCAGCAGAGCGTGGGTGCCCACGATGAGGTTAACCTCTCCCCTCCCCATTCGCTCCTTGATCTCCGCCTTATCCGATGCCTTGCGCGCGCTGATCAACAAGTCAATCTGGTAAGGCAGCGGCCGCAGCAGCGCCTTGGTGTAAAGGTAGTGCTGAGTGGCCAGGATCTCCGTGGGAGCCATCAAGGCCACCTGATAGCCATTCTCAATGGCCAGGATCGCCGCCTGGAGAGCAACGATAGTCTTCCCGGACCCCACATCGCCCTGCAAAAGACGATTCATGGGCCGGGCGGAACACATGTCGTCCACCACCTCTTTCAGCACCCGCTTCTGCGCGGCGGTGGGATGGAACGGCAAAATGCTGCGAATCGCGGCGCGGGCGCTGTCCTTGCGCTCAAGCTTGATTCCTTGTAAGGATTTGGCCTTGCGCCGTCGCAAGGCAAGGCCCGCGCCCACGTTGAAGAACTCCTCGAAGATCAGGCGTACCTGCGCGGGGGTGCGGAAATTGCACAACTGTTCGAGGGATTGGCCGGAGTCAGGGAAATGGGTTTGGCGAAAAGCCGTGGCGCGGTCCATCAGCCCGTTCTTCTCCCTCACCGACGAGGGCAGCCGGTCCGGGATGCTGTCCCCGAGGGCGGAAAGCGCGGTCCAGATCAACCGCCGAATGACCCGGGTGCCCAGCCTTCCGGCGCTTTCATAGATCGGTACAACCCGTTCCACTTCTATGGAGTTCCCGCCCTCGGATTCCGCCTCCGGCAGTATTTCGTACTGCGGTTGAACAATCTGCAAATTGCCTGCACCGTAGAAATCGCGCTCCACCTTCCCATAAAAGCAAACTCGCTGGCCTTGCCGGAAGACCTTGGCCTTTTCCAGGTAGACTGCGTTGAACCAAAGGCAGCGGATCATTCCACTGGTGTCTCGGGCTGCGAGATCATAAATGTAGACGCCCTTCCGAGTCCTGGTCAGGCCGCAAGTCAGAACCTGCGCCAAGATCGTTGTGGTCTGCCCGGGAACCAAGTCACGAATCAGGGTTATGCGGGTACGGTCTTCATAACGAAATGGCGTATAGTAAAGAAGGTCTTCGATGCTTCGGATGCCTCGCGAGGCCAGGAGTTCGGCTCGTGCCGGACCCACACCTTTCAGGTACATCACTTCCGAAGCGGGCGTGAGGGTTGAAGTTGGCATCGCGGTTCGGCGTTTCCTATTATACAGTTTCCGGCAAGATAGGCCGCGGTATTGGTGTCTGCAGCGCGTCTGCCTTAAAACGACAAAATGAAGCCCTTAGCCGCTAAATGGTTAAAGTACTTGGTTGCTATCTTGGTTGGCAATGGCTTGTATTTTGCCCTCAACCCCTATCTGCCGGAACCTGCCAAACATCACCCCTTCAAGTTCGATCTCGGTACCCTGGTGGATTTCTGGCTATGTCTGGTGGTTTACGGGCTCATGGAATTAGTGACTTATCTGAGGAAGCGCGGTAACCGTTGACTAAAGGCGAAAACAGGCAGCCAAGGCAGTCTTCGCTTTTCGCAGATGAGAGAGTTTCGCCCAACGTGTGGGCTGAATGACTTGGTTATCACCGCGATAGTAATTTTTTGCTTCCCGCAAACCGACTCCCTCGGCTATACTCTATTGGCGATTCGGTTTGGGGGTAGCCGGATGCTTTGTTGTCTGAAGCAGGTACTGACCCTCGACAAGTTTCCGAATTGCGATTTGCACCTAGCAAGCGAACCTCTTTCGGGGCGTAGATAACATCCGGCACTCAGAGAAGTGGTCGGCGGTTGGCGCTGCGACCAAACGTCAGAGTTTTGCGAGTCGCCAGGGCCAGAAACGGGCAAGCCCTGAACGAGTTAATCTGGAAACTAACAGGAGGATGCAAGAGATGGAACTTAATGGACAGGTCGGCGAAACAGCCGGCAAGATATGGCACTTACTTAACGCGGAGGGACCTCATTCAGTTTCGCAACTCAAGAAGAAACTGAATGGCTCAGGCGAACTTGTCAATTTCGCCTTGGGCTGGCTTGCACGGGAAGACAAAGTTGACATTACACAACAAAAGAAGGTCTTTACAGTCGCACTCAGATAAGTTTGGGAGGGAACTGCCTGCAATAGCGCACGGGATCGTCAGCCTTCAAGGCCGAGCCGGATGATAAGCTTGGCCGGCGAAGGCCACAAGGCAGTGTTGCCGTTGAATTTCACGACCGGTTAGGGGTCCACCGATGAGCGCAAAAGTCACTGCCTTACTAGTTTTTCATCAAACTGGGCCGTTCGATGAAATCAAGGCCGCGTTAGGGAAAATCGCTGTCCGGACGGAGCGGGCGCAAACTCTGGCCGAAGCAATACTTGCTCTGTCAGAAGCAAATCCGCCTTTATTGGCCTTCACCGAGAGCGAGTTGCCCGACGGGAAGTGGTCTGAGATTGTGTCATTCTCTGAGAAAGCATCTTCGCAGGTCAATGTCATTGTCGTGGGACAAACCATTAACGCCAACCTTTATGCTTCGGCCGTCGAGGTCGGAGCTTTCGACTATATTGCGCCTCCCTTCGAGGGTGTGGATTTAGCTCACGTGGTCCGCTGCGCCGCAGACAATGCCTTGGCGCGACGCGTGACGGCGACGAAGTCGCGTCCCACCGCAGGAGAGTTGCTTTCTGTCGCTGTGAAGAGTGAAGGGAGTGCCTGAAAGATGGACCCCTCAGCGCTAGACTTTGCGCCGAAGGATGGGGAGTCGATCACGCCCTACGGACGGTTGCCGAATCCCTGCACTGAGGCGCCGTTCTACAATATCGAATATTGTTTTGAGTGAATTCGGGTGGCCCGGACCCGCCATGGCCTAGCCTGATGCTCTCCACTTGACTATATTCCACTACTTTTGTTATAGATAGAGATGAGGCATCCGATGAAGCGCCTCATCGGAACCTCCATCTTTGGTTGGAAGATACTGAAATGAAAAGCCTTAGCCGACAAAGAAAGGCGACATTTGGGACTTCAGGCAAGCGCAGGATGCGCGCGGTTCGTTCATCTGCCCGATCCGGCCGCACTCGTTCGGCTGGAACCGCGTATCCAGCAGTGGCTTTGAGCGCATCCGCTAATTCAATGGCCCGTTCTACCGGTCACCGATCAGGCCCACAAACCACCGATCTTCGGCAACCCGAAGCAGTGTTTCAAAGCGCAGTCAAGAATTACGAACTCGGTGCGCGCGCTGTCCACCGGCAGAATTTTGAGAAAGCTAAGGAAATATTCCAAAAGCTGGCATCGAGTGGAGTGGCAGGCGTAGCGGAGAGGGCGCGAGTTCATCTGCGTCTGTGCGAGCACAAACTCAGCCGCCCCGTTCCGGCGCCAAAGAAGCCCGAAGATCTTTATACGATGGGGGTAGGCGCCCTAAACTCCCGCCGTCTTAATGACGCCATTGAATACCTCAACAAAGCTCAGAAGTCGGCGCCCAAGCTCGAGCACGTTCGCTACGCGTTGGCCGCTGCTTATTCGCTACGGGGAGATGCGGAATCCGCTTTGCAGAATCTGAAGGAGGCTATAGCTCTGCGCCCTCAGAACCGCATCCAGGCCAAGCGTGACGAAGACTTCCAGGCGCTCGCAGCCGATGCTCGCTTTCGGGAATTAGTCTTCAATCCTGAGCTTTAGCCTTGGTTAAAGCGGCGATTTCCCGTCGCTATCCCACGAGTGAGGCGCCGCACAGCCACCTCCGTACGGGAGTTTCATGCAAGTTGTTGCTATTGGTGGTGGTACAGGGTTGTCCACCCTCTTACGGGGTCTGAAGCCTTACCTCCCGGGAATCACCAACCCAATCGGTCGGCAAGCGAAGATATTCAGATTGACGGCAGTCGTCACGGTTACTGACGAGGGAGGAAGCTCCGGACGTCTGCGCCGCGAGATGGGCGTTCTCCCGCCGGGCGACATCCGCAATTGCATGGTGGCACTGGCGGAAGATGAAAAGCTCCTCACCAAACTCTTCAACTACCGCTTTTCCACCGGACACGGTTTGCGCGGCCACAGCTTCGGCAACCTGTTTCTCGTCGCCCTGACCCACCTGACGCGTGACTTCGCGAAAGCAGTCCGGGTTTCGAGCGAAGTCCTGGCCGCCCGAGGTGAGATCTTTCCTTCCACACTTTCCGACGTCCGCTTAAAGGCGGAACAAGCCAATGGCAACATCATCTATGGCGAATCGCGCATCACCAAGACTGCAATTCCCATCACGCGCTTGCACATTGTCCCCAGCCGTTGCCGTCCCCTGAGGGAAACGCTCACCGCTCTCGAGAATGCCGACCTCATCACGGTCGGCCCAGGGTCACTCTACACCTCGCTCATCCCCAACCTGCTGGTCCATGGGATTCCCGAACAGGTCGCTCGGGCTAAAGCACTAAAGGTCTATATTTGCAATCTCATGACTCAACCAGGAGAATCGCGCGGCTACTCTGCCGCCGAACACTTGCGCGCTCTGCACGAACATGCCGGGCGCAGGCTTTTTGATGCCGTGATCCTGAATACGCGTAAGGTCTCGGCCTCGCTGCGCCGACGCTACGCCGCGGACGGAGCGGCGCCCGTGGTGAATGACCTGGCGGAAGTGCGTGCTTTGGGGGTTGTCCCGGTGCTCGCGGATGTCCTTCTCGAAGACCGAGTTGCCCGTCACGACTCGGATCAACTGGCGAAGTTGCTGCTAAGATTAGTTGAGAGTCGAGAGTCGAAAGTCCCTGTTCCGGGAGTTAAGAAGCAGAGAACTCAGTACTCTTGACTCTTGACTCTCAACTTTCGACTCTTGACTCCTAAGGATGGTGCTGCGATGGGGCGAGAAGGAATACCGCCACCCAAACAGCTACCAGTACCGCCAAGGCTATCCAAATGCCGGGGTGGCCGAAATTGAGTGTATAGCCGACTCCAAACCTCTTCTCAACGAACACCGCCGGGTCGTCCCGATTGACGTAGAACAACCCCAGCTTCCAGTACTTGTCAGGCGTGCGGTCGCCGACCGGCGCTGCGCCGCCCGCAGCAGAGGCTGCGGCGCCGGCCAAGCGCGTTCCGCCCTGGCCGTAACGCATCGCCACCACCACGACCACCACCACGAAGCCTAAGGTGATTACAAGGAAGGGGACGATGCCTGGCGGGCCTGCTTGCGGGTTAGACAAGGGCGTCAGCCCAATCCAGGTGAATTGCAGCGCCAGGAGATATTGCGTGGCGACAAGTATCGAGCCGATCATTTTCCGAAAGCGGCGCTCGCGTTCGCCCGCTGGTCCGGCCGCTTGGATGGGCCGAGACCAGCGAAGGAAGGCGTAAGCGACAAATCCCATAACGGCGCACAACATGACGCCTATCAGCAGTGACCCGTAGACGCCGGTAAACGTACGAGTGCTCCAGTTGTTGGGCTGCCCGTTCGCCCCCCAGTGGATCGGAAATGACGCGGGAATCTGCTCCCAGTGCGTGTGCAGCCAAATTCCGGTCCCTGCCAGCACGGCGAAAGGTGGAAACTGGAGAAGCCACCCACCCGGCAAGCGCGCCGGCCGCGGCTCGAGCGCTGCCTCCCTGACAGTTGCCGGACCGACCGCGTGGGGCAACACACGTCCTCGGGCCCGATAGTAAGCAAGAAAGACGCCGGCTCCCTGCACCAAAAACCCGCCGAGCGTCGCAACCAGGGAATACGCGGACTCACCCATTCTCACCGGTGACAGGACAACGAGAAGCGCCAAAACGCTAGCGATCGCCACTTCCATGCGGTAGCGTTTGAGGATGGACCAACCCTCTGCCGAATCGCGGAACTCCGGGGGAACCGTCACCGCAAAGTAGACGTCTGAGCGCGTCATGCGCGGCATCAGGTAATACAAGACCAGGCAGATCCCGATCAGAAAAGCCATGATCAGGCTTGGTGTCAAAATCCCTTCGCTAGTCATCTTGTTTCTCCGGGACTGAAATCAGTGACTGCCCTGCCTCATTGTGTTCGCTGGGCCGCAACCCAGTTCGCAATGTCATCCAGCGTTCCCCTGGCCACGTGACTGGGTTTCTCGTAATCGGCAGGCGAGGGCGGATTACCTGCTGGTATAAAGAGATGGCACAGGCCCGCATAAGATTTGATTGTGACGTTGTTGTGGCCGGCCAGCGCCTTCTCCCAGCCCTCGAGGTCTTTGCGCGTAACCTGATAGTCGCTCTCACCTTGCAATACCAGAATCGGTATCGTCAGACGGGCCGCCGTCGCGGCCGGGTCGTAGTTGCGCAGGTCAAGCACGTAAGCAGCCGGCAGCGGAATGCCCATCATGCTTACCGTGTCGCCCAGCTTCAGCGAAGGGCTATCGTAATCCTGGGCAAACTTCTCGGCCGCCCCAATCTGCGTTTTTGCTCCGTCGCCCACCGGGCCGCTCAGAGAAGCCAGGTATTTGATCTGCCCTACAACGATCTGCCCAAACGGCCGCGTGCTGCCCGCCATGATAATAATGCCGGCGATCTGATTGTCCCCCTCCGCAATCCGTGGCGCCAGCATGCCGCCCAAGCTGTGGCCGAGAACAAAGATGCGCGCCGGTTGAACTTCGGGCCGGCCGGCGAGGAGTGCCACCGCCGCGCGCGAATCGTCGATGACTTCCTCCTTGACGGTCAAGTTCCCCATCTCTTTCTTATACTGCGCAGCGTATTTGTGGGTTCTCTTCTCGTAACGCAGCACGATGATACCGCGGCTGGCCAGCCCCCAGGCCAAGTCCTTAAAGGGCTTGTTCGACCCGACGGTCTCGTCCTCATCGTTCGGGCCTGACCCCTGCACCAGCACGACGGCGGGGAAGGGTCCCGCGCCGTTCGGCTCGGTGAGCGTGCCCGGCAATTGCCACGGCTCGGCGCCGATCGTCACCTGCTCCTCGTGAAAAGCGTTGGGGCTCGCATAGTCAGGAGGATTCCATGCAGCCTCGGGCGGAACGAGTAACATGCTCGCGATCTTGCCATCCTTGTCAAACGCCAGCCTCAGGTTGAGAGTCGCTTTCTCAAATTCGCAGGCGAGTGTGACCACATGATAGCCCTGCGTCTCGGCCGACCTCGCGCTTTTCACAGTCTTGAGCGCGCCCACTTGCGCGGCGGTCGCCTCCCAGACCGTTCGGAGCTTCTCGAGCGGCAAGGCAGAGGCCACCATGGTGTTGAACCGCGCCTCCACCTTGTCGTATTGCCGGCCCGCCAATTCCTGAGCGACGTCTTTTGCCAGCGCTTCGAAGTCCTGCGCGCAAAGCTGCGGAGCCAGCCCCGAGAGCAAAGCCAGCGATGCGACTGCCAAAACCTGTAACCGATTCATCGTTGTTCTCCTCGCTCGAGCTTCTCGATCAGAGCCGTAAGCTCGCGGACCACCCCTCCCGCCGGCACGCCCTCCGCAAGCGCTTTGACGACCACTTCGTCCAATCGCTGGCGTAACTCTGCTTCGGCGCGCGGAGTGGGCGTCGGAGCCGGCCGCTCGATCACCGTTGCGCCGCGACCGCGCCGCAGATCAAGCCAGCCTTCCTCAGCCAGTTGCCGATAAGCCCCGGCCACGGTGTTGTGATGAACCCCGAGATCCGTGGCGAGTTGGCGGACCGAGGGAAGCTGGTCGCCGGGACGGAACTGACCGGCCAAGAGTGTAGCGCGCAGGCCGCGAACGATTTGTTCGGAGGCGGGCAAGTCAGAGGCCAAGTCGATCTGAAGCACAGGGGGATGGTCGCTCATAGTCTAATGTACATGTACACTGTACTATTGCAGGCCTGCCTTGTCAAGCCTTTTTCTGTCGCAATTCTCACGGTGAAATCGGGACCTCCGCTTCTCTGCCCAAGCCGTCCAGATCATGTCCTTCCCGCGAAAGCGGGAATGACGAAATGGGCAGGAGTAAGTAGGGGAGAGGCAGGATGGAATCCGACCGGCGGCGGAATCCCCGAATCGCGAACAGAAGGCCCTTTAGTACCATTGCATTGAGAGGTATTTATGTGTAGATTACCCGTCACGCGAGGAGGTTCTATTCGATGTGGTCGAGAATCGTACGTCAATTCCAGGAGGTGAACAAAGAGCTGTGGCTCTTGCTAATGATGTTCGCCATCCTTGCGGGAGTGAACTACCTGATATCTTCTCAACGAATGCTTTTGGGCTTCTACGTTTTGCCCTCGGTGTATTCCGCTTACTTTCGCGGGCGCCGTCACGCCACGTTGACTGCCTTACTCAGCCTTCTCTTAGTGGTATTAATTGTGTACACGAATCCACACTTGTTCACCGTGGAGGGCCACGTCAGGATCTTTGCGGAAAAGTGGTGGGACATTGCGGTCTGGGGCGGCACCTTGTTAGTGATTGCCTACGCCATGGGCACGTTGTACGACAAGAAGCAATCGCAGATCATCGAGTTGCGCGAAGCCTATAAAGGTATTGTGGTGATTCTCCGCCAAATGACCGCGCACGATAAGTACACCCATGACCATTCTTTCCGAGTGGCGGCCTACGCGACGACGATTGCCAAGAGCATGGGATTCGATCCGGAGCGGGTGGACGATGTTTGGGACGCCTCCTTACTGCACGACCTTGGCAAACTGGATACCTCTCGGGAGCTGCTCCACAAGGCTGAACGATTCACCTCCAGCGAGTACGAAGAGATGAAGAAGCACGTGGAGAAAGGAGCCCTACAGATTGAACCCGTGAGAGGACGGCTTTTCCGCATCATTCCGATTATTCTTGCCCACCACGATCGCTTCGACGGCTCAGGATACCATCCGACAAAAGGCGAGGATATTCCGCTCGAGGCGCGCGTCATTGCTGTTGCAGACGTCTACGACGCCATGACCAGCGATCGCCCGTACGCCAAGGCCATGTCACCCTTGGCCGCCAAAGAGGCCATTTCAAAGGGAGCAGGCACAGACTTCGATCCCTCCGTGGTCAAAGCCTTTGTCAAGGCCTTTCAGAGCGGATCGCTCGAGGTCGATTTCACTGCCTTGGATATGGTCCGGGCGTAACCCTGGCCCTGTGCCGAAGGCACCTTGGAGTGCGGCGGCTTGACGCCGCCTTGGGAGTACCGCGGGGCGCGGAGCCACACAGCGGACTCGTTTGACCCTTCAGACTTTTTCCCACTAAAAACCTCGGGCGGCGCGATGCGAAGGCGGCGTCAAGCCGCCGCACGCCAAGGCGCTTCGCGTCTTGGCAGCAGTCAACCCCAGTCTTCTCCCCGCGGCGTATGGTCGCGCATGAAGCCCGGATCGATCTCGAGGCCGAGGCCCGAACCTTCCGGGAGGCGGAACATCGACTTTTTGATGAGCTGCGACCTGCCCACGGCCATGTTTTCGACGATGCGCTCGGCGTGCCCCAGGCGGCTCTCGCAGCGGTAGAAATTGGGAATCGAGGCTGCCAGGTGAACGGAAGCATACGTCCGCACCAGCGATCCGACGTTGTGCAGCGCCATCGGCACTCGATTCAGTAGCGCGTAGTCGGCAATCCTCCGGCAGCCGGTGAAGCCGCCGGCAAAGGAAATATCCGGATGGATAATATCCACTGCAACGTTATCTATAAATGGTTTAAACTCTTTCACCATTTCAACCTTCTCCCCCGTCAGGACGGGGGTGCGCGTCGCCTGCTTGACTGCAATCCATCCTTCGCAATACTCCACGCTGTTCAACGGGTCCTCAATCCACTCGGGGTGAATCGCTTCCGTAGCCCTGGCTACGGCAATCGCGCTGGGGACGTCATACTGGTTGTGGCAGTGGACGGCGATGTCGATGTTCTCGCCCACCGCCTCGCGCACGTTGGCAAAGCCTCGGGCGATCTTCCCAAGTTGCGCGGTGGAGATCTCGGGCCCCGCGTGCTCGCCCGGCAGCGCCTGCAACGGCTCAATCTTGAACGTCTTGAAGCCTTCGGGCTGGGCGCGGTTCCACTCCGCCCACGCAAGGCACGCCTCCGGGCTGGCCATGTCCTTGAGTGTATCGCCGTGCGAATACATTTCGACCGCGTCTCGGAGCGGCCCGCCCATCAGCTTGTAGATGGGCAGGTCCAGGATCTTGCCCGCCACGTCCCACAGGGCGATATCAATCCCGCTGATGAAGGGGTAGTTCGGCCGGTAGGGATGGATGGTCCCCGTCATCGCTTGGAAATGACGCTCAACGGCCAGCGGGTCGGCGCCAATCAAGTTCAGCCGCGGGATCAGCGCGCGCGCCGTTTTGACATCGACCCCGGTTTCCCCGTATCCGGTAATTCCGGCGTCAGTTTCAATCCTGACCAGGCAGCCGTCGCCTTGAAAGTCCAGTTGCAGCGCTTTAATGGCCGTAATCTTCACCGCCCCGCGCAAGGGGGCAGCCAAGGCTTGAAATCTGGCCAGATAGGCTCCGGCCGGAAGCAAAAGCGCGGCCTTGAAGAAGTCTCGACGAGTGGGATGCATATATGATTCCTCATTCCTGAACTTGCGGTAGGGGCGGCTCGCGAGCCGCCCCTACGTCTGTCGCACAGTTATACTGCGGCTGCCCCGCGGACGCAAGGCAGAACGGACACCCCGTCGATAACGGCCCCGCCGTAGGGGGACGGCTTGCCGTCCCCTCGTTGTTCCGCTGCAATCGCCGTGGGTAGGGCAAGCCCTACCCCTACGCAGCCCGGGTCCTGCGGCGTGCTGCGTGTATAATAAGTGCAAAAGCAATGAGTCTCGATTGGTTTTACACAGTTGCTGGGTATGCACCGTACGGAGAGTGAAATGTCCGATCAAAACTTTTCCATATTAATCCTGGCTGCGGGCAAGGCGACGCGCTTCAAATCCGAACACTCGAAGATGCTGCACCGGCTGGCGGGGCGGTTATTGGGCGAGCACATTCTCGAAAGCGCGCAGGCGGGAAATCCCGATCGCCTCTACATGGTTATCGGGCACGAGAAGGAAGAGTTACGCAAAGCCTTTGCCCGCCCGGGCCTTGTTTTCATCGAGCAGAACGAGCAACTGGGCACCGGCCACGCGGTGATGATGGCGCGCGAAGAACTCGAAAAGTGCCCCAGTGACACGGTGCTGGTCCTGGTGGGCGACGCTCCCCTTCTCCGCCCGGAAACGCTCGTTCATCTGGTCGAGATCCAGCGCAAGGCGCGCGCCGCCGCAACCATTTTGACGACTCGCCTTGAATGCCCCACCGGCTACGGACGCATCGAACGCGCTCGCGACCGCGTGCGGGCCATCGTGGAAGAGAAAGTCGCCACGCCTGACCAGAAGCGAATTCACGAAATCAACTCCGGCATTATTTGCTTCTCGCGAACCCATTTGCTGAACCATCTCGGCGAACTGACGGCGGATAACGCCCAGAAGGAATTTCTGTTGACGGACCTCGTCGAGATATTCAACCGGCATCGACTCAAGGTAACCGCCTTCCCGACGGCTGATTCGCGCGAAGTGCTGGGCGCCAATGACCGGGTAGACCTGGCACAGATCGAAACGCTGCTGCGGATGCGCAAGGCGATGGGGTTGATGCGGGAAGGCGTGACCGTCGTAGATCCCCACAATACTTACATAGACGCGGACGTGGAAGTGGGCCAGGACACGGTGATTGAGCCGGGTGTAAGCCTCCTGGGCCGGACGCGCCTGGGGTGCGACTGCCATATCCAACAGTACTGCGTGATCGCCGATTCGTCGCTCGCCGACCGCGTGACCTTGCGACCCTTTTGCGTGATCTCGGACTCTGAGGTTGGCTCCGGCGCTGCCCTCGGCCCCTTCGCGCGCCTGCGGCAGGGCGCGGTGATCGAAGAGAAAGCGCGCATCGGCAATTTTGTGGAGGTGAAGAAATCGCGCGTGGGCCGAGGCAGCAAGGCTCAGCACTTGACATACCTCGGCGACGCCACCCTTGGCCAGAACGTCAACGTCGGCGCGGGAACAATCACCTGCAATTACGATGGCGTTAGGAAGTATCCTACCGTCGTTGAAGACGGAGTCTTCATCGGCAGCGGCAACATGTTGGTGGCCCCGGTGCGCGTCGGACAAGGATCGTACACTGCCGCAGGCTCGACGATCAGCGAAGACGTGCCGCCCGGTTCGCTGGCCATCGCGCGCAGCCGCCAAGTCACCAAGCAGGGATGGGTGAAGGAGCGCAAGCAGCGACGGGAATGACTGGAAATTGGAAACTGGAAACTGGAAAATAGAAACTCGAAATTAGGCCCAGCGAGCCGCACGCCCCTAAGAACAACCGGCGCTCCGAGTGTGATGCCGAGGCCGGACTCGACCGCAAGAATTAAACGTAAGCGTTAAGTGCAGCCTACCGTACTACGCAAGGCTCCCAGGGAATTTCGATTTTCCAGTTTCCATTTTCCAGTTTCCATTTTCCGGTTTCATTCAAAGTGGCCCGCGGTGAATATCGCATTAACTTGCTGAAGGTCATCTTCGGTGTCCACCCCGATGGTGTCATCGGGCGTCTCGGCCACCAGGATGGGCACGCCATTCTGGAGGAAGCGCAGTTGGTCCAGCTTCTCCGCCAGTTCGAGCGAGGATTGCGGCCAGGAATGAAATGCGGATAGCGCCGCCCGCCGGTAAGCGTAAATTCCCATGTGCTTGTAATACTGAATGCCGCCCTGGGCGTCGCGGTCGTAGGGGATGGGATAGCGGGAGAAATAAAGCGCACGGCCGGCGTAGTCGGTGACGACTTTGACATTGCCGGGCTCCTGCGCCGCCGCCTCGCCCATGGCGACCTTCAGGGTGGTGACCTGAGTGTCTCCCTCGAAGAAGGGGGTGAGGAGCAGTTCGAAGTGGGCGGGCCGCAACATCGGCTCGTCTCCCTGGATATTCGCGTAGACATCCGCATCCGTCCGCTCCATGACCTCATGCACGCGATCGGTTGGAGACGGGTGTCGTCCAGTGAGGGTGACGGGAATCCCGTGCGACTCACAATACGTCTTCACTGCCTCATCTTCGGTAGCCACAACGAGTTCATCCAGCAACGGTGAGCGCCGGGAATGGTGGTACACCCAATAAACCATCGGCTTGCCCGCGATCTCTCGCAGTACTTTACCCGGCAGCCGGGTCGATCCCAACCTTGCGGGAATCACGCCCATAATCTTCGGACGCGCGCTCATGATCTCTCCTCTACGAGTGCGTAGATAATCGTCCAAATCGGGTTTCCGGTCAACATCGCGACGCCGCAGATTTCGCGGGGGGCCCGGCTTTGCGACCTTCGCGTCCTTTGCGCCTTTGCGCGAAACCTGCTGGTCAGAATCGCAAATCTCACTATAATATTTATGAAGCTGCTTCACTTGGCAAAACGATGAGATTGGGAATCGATTTCGGCACAACCCGGATCGTGGTGGCATTTGTTGACGCCGGCAATTATCCGGTGGTGACATTCGAAACGCCTGACGGCACGGCGCGCGACTGGTTTCCGCCGCTCATCGCCGTCCAGGGCTCCCGCATGCTGTTCGGCTGGGACGCCTGGGCGGTTCAGGAGGAGCCCGGCTGGACCGTCATTCGCTCGCTCAAACGCGTGCTGGGTTCGGCCAGCCTTACGAGCGAGGTGGAGATTGCCGGCCAGCTCATTCCGTTGAATAAGCTGCTGGTGGGATTGTGCTCGTCGCTCCGCCAGAGCCTGCTGAAACGCTCCAATCTGCCGGTCCAGGAAACCGAGCCTTTGGATACGATGCTGGGTGTTCCTGCCAACGCCAACAGCAATCAACGATTCCTGACCACGGACATGTTTCGCAGTGCCGGGTTCGAAGTTCTGGGCCTGCTGAACGAACCCTCCGCCGCAAGCATTGAGTTTGGCCACCGCCGCCGGGATTCATCCTCCGAAGAGGAAGAGCACATTCTGGTCTATGACCTGGGCGGCGGCACTTTCGACGCCTCGCTGGTGAAACTCTGCGGGCGAGAGCACGCCGTGCTGGCATCGGAAGGAATCGAATCTCTGGGCGGCGATGATTTTGACGAGTACCTCGCCGAGCTTGCCCTCGACTCTGCGGGCATTTCGGCGGCGGAGCGCGACTCGCTCACTCAGGCTGAGCTTTTCCGCCTGCACGAAGAGTGCCGGGAGAAAAAGGAAGCGCTTCATCCCAATACGCGCTTGATCCACGTGGACCTCGACAAGGTTCGCCCGGAATGGCCTTCCACGACCGTCACCACCGCCGATTTCTACCGCAACTGCCGTCCCGCCGTTCAGGAAACCATTCACGCCGTCGAGAGCCTGATCGAATCGCAGGGGCTGGGCCCGCGCTCTTCGGGCAGCGAGGCCGACATCGATACGCTCTACGTCACGGGCGGCGCCAGCGAACTGCCGCTGGTCTCCCGCATGCTGCGCGAAGTGTTTGGGCGATCCGTGCGCCGCTCTGCCTATACGCGCTTTGCTACCGCCATCGGGCTTGCCATTCAGGCGGACGCCGAGGCGGGTTATCAACTTCGCGACCGCTTCACGCGGTATTTCGGTGTGTGGCGCGAGGCCGAGGCCGGGCGTACGGCCATCTTCGACCCGATCTTCAAGAAAGGCGTCGTCCTTCCCGGACCCAACCAGCCAGCTCTCCGCGAAGTACGGTGCTACACGCCCGCCCATAACGTCGGCCACTTCCGTTATCTCGAATGCGCGCAACTTTCCGATGACGCTCGCCCCGCCGGCGATATCGTAGCCTGGGGTGACATCCTCTTCCCCTTTGATCCGGTGCTTCGGGACGCCCCCTCGCTCAGCGACTCGCAGGTGGCGCGCACCCTTGCCGGGGACCAGGAGATCGAAGAGAGTTACTCCTGCGACTCCAACGGAGCGGTGGTGGTGCGCATCTCCAATCTGTCTCAAGACTACCACCGCGAGTATCGCCTGGGCCGCTGGAACGTCCTCGACCGCCGTATCGTCCCCGGCCGCCCCACCAAGCGCCGGCGCACGAAGCGTCAGTAGATTGAAAGGATGCACCACGGCGCACACAAAGAGCACAGAAAAGAACACCTGTGCTCTGTGCTCTCTGTGTGCTCTGTGGTGAAGCGCTCTCTGATTCCTTGACACCCCTGAAAAGGGCGTGCTAAATTTCCTGTCTTTGACGAGACTGCCGATAGATATATGTGAGGGTGCACTTTAATAATGGGCGGCATACTGTCCATACTTGCGGGTCTTTTTGCCTCGACCGTTCCCACGGTCATCTTTGTGTTCCTGCTTTTCGTTATCTTCAACCAATTCCTGTATAAGCCGCTGACGGCGGTGATGAAGAAGCGAGAAGAAGAAACGACGGGTGCGATGGCGCGCGCCCGGGAGCAGGCGGCTTCGGCGGAGGAGAAAACGCGTCAGCACGATGCTACTTTCCAGGCGGCTCGGCAGGAAGTGTACCGCCAACGGGAGGCGGCCAGGCATTCCATGCTCGAGGACCGGCAAGCCGCCCTCGACAAGGCGCGAGAGCAGTCAGAGGCTTTGACCAGAGAAGCCGCTGCCGGACTGGCGGCAGAAGTGGCTCAAAGCAAAAAGGAACTCCTGGCCACATGCCAGTCTCTAGGCCGTCAGATCGCCGCCACCGTGGTGGGGACGCCATTGGGGGAGGGATAAGGCCTTGGGGGTTTCTTCGCGTCGCGTCTTGGTCGGAGGGTCGTTAGCCGCCTGTTGCCTGGGGCTGGCAACCTTGCAGGTTCCCGCCCGCACTCCCGCTTCGAACGGCAGCCTCGCCTACACTCCCGCGCCCGAATCTGAAGAGGAGGGGAAAAAGGAGGGGCGCGAGTTAATTTACAAGTTTATCAACCTCTCAATACTCGTCGGAGCACTTGCGTACCTGTTGCGGAAGCCCGCGGCTGATTTCTTCGCTCAGCGCTCCGCCTCCATTCGCACCGCACTTGAAGAAGGCCGAAAGGCGCTCGAAGCGTCCCAGGCCCAACTCAATGCCGTAGAAGAGAAATTGAAGCATCTGGAGGAAGAGATTTTGGAGTTCAAGGCTTCTGCCGCCCGCGAAATGGAGGCCGAGGGCCAACGGCTGAAAGTGGCGGCGGCCGAGGCGGCCGAAAAGATCATCCAGTCCGCCCGCGCCCAGACCGACGTGGCAACGCGAGCTGCAAAGCTGGAATTGAAAACGTACACTGCTCAACAGGCGGTGAAGTTAGCGGAGGAGATTATTCGCCAGCGCCTTGACGATGCGGGGCGGAAGAAGTTGGTGGGAGATTTCTTGAGTGGAGTCGAGAGTCAAAAGCCGGGAGTCGAAAGTAAGAATGAACGGCCAAGCTAGTGAAGAAGAGTTAAGAGTCTGGGAACTCTCAAGTGTTGACTGTTGACTGTTGACTGTTGACTCTCGACTCTCAACTAGGTTTTCCCTATGCCGATGGTAATAGCAAACCGATACGCCAGCGCGCTGGCCGACGTTGTAGCGGCAAGCGGCGATTACCGCAAGGTGCTTGCGGAACTCGAGGACTTCGAGCGGGCTTACCGCGAGAGCCCGGAATTGCGCGTAGTCTTCGATTCCCCCGCCCTGACGCTGGCGGAGAAGATGAAGGTGCTGGAGGCGATTGGGCAGAGATTGGGCGAGTCTCCGGTGACCCTGAATTTTCTGCGAGTTCTCCTCGCCAATTACCGGATGCCCTTGCTCGAAGAAGCGGCCCAGGCTTTCCGGAAGATCGCCAACGACCGCGAGGGAATTGTGCAAGTAACCATTACGTCGGTGTCGGAACTCTCCGCAACCGAGCGCGAAAGCGTGGCGGCGCGATTCCGGCAGTTAACCGGCAAACAGGTTGAACTCGACTTTCGAATCGAGAGCGGGTTGCTGGGCGGAATGATCGCGCAAATCGGGAGTACGGTCTACGACGGGTCAGTGCGAGGGAGTCTGGCGCGCATCCGGGAACAGTTGATGGCGCGTTGAGGGAGAGTCGAGAGTCGAAAGTCAAAAGTCGAGAGTAAGAAGAACGGCGTTGAATCGGAAGGAAGAGCCATGCACCGACTCTTGACTTTCGACTCTCGACTCTGGACTCTCTGGGAGAAGCAAGCAAATGCCACAGATTAGATCTGACGAAATCACGAAAATTATTCGAGAGCAGATTGAACACTTCGACCGCGGCGTCTCCGTCAGCGAAGTGGGCACGGTCATTTCCGTCGGCGACGGCGTAGCGCGCATCCATGGCCTGGACAACGTCATGGCGGGCGAACTGCTCGAACTGCCGCACGACGTGGCCGGATTGGCGCTGAACCTGGAGGAAGACAGGGTAAGCGCCGTGCTCTTCGGGGACTACGTTAAGATCCAAGAAGGCGACACGGTAAAGCGGACTAAGCGCATCATGTCGGTGCCGGTTGGTGAAGCGTTGGTGGGACGGGTTGTGGATGCGCTGGGCCGCCCGACCGACGACAAGGGTCCCATCCTGACTGAGAAGTATCTCTCCATCGAGAGACTGGCTCCCGGAGTGGTTGACAGGCAAAAGGTGCGCGAGCCATTGCAGACCGGAATCAAGGCCATCGACGCCATGATCCCCATCGGCCGCGGCCAGCGCGAACTGATTATCGGCGACCGGCAAACCGGCAAAACCGCCGTCATCCTCGACACGATTCTGAACCAGCGAGGCGGCGACGTCATATGCATCTACGTAGCAATCGGCCAGAAGCGCTCAACCATCGCGCAAGTGGTTAAAACTTTGGAAGAACATGACGCGATGAAATACAGTATCGTGGTGGAGGCAAGTTCCTCGGACCCGGCGCCCATGCAATACATCGCGCCTTACGCGGGCTGCGCCATGGGCGAATTCTTCCGGGACAGCGGCCGGCACGCGTTATGTCTTTACGATGACCTTTCCAAGCACGCCGTGGCTTATCGTGAAATCTCGCTGCTGTTGCGCCGCCCTCCCGGCCGCGAGGCCTACCCTGGCGACGTGTTCTATCTGCACTCGCGCCTGCTCGAACGCGCCGCAAAATTGAGCAACGCACTGGGCGGCGGATCGCTGACGGCCCTGCCCATCATTGAGACGCAGGCCGGCGACATCTCCGCCTATATTCCGACCAACGTCATCTCGATTACCGACGGCCAGATCTACCTTCAGACCGACCTGTTCAATAGCGGCGTCCGGCCTGCCGTGGATGTGGGCCTCTCGGTATCCCGCGTGGGCGGCAACGCCCAGATCAAAGCCATGAAGCAGGTGGCCGGCACGCTGCGCCTGGACCTGGCGCAGTACAACAACGTGGCCGCCTTTGCCCAGTTCGGCGGCGACCTCGATAAAGCCACGCTAGCCCAGCTCAACCGCGGGCAACGCTTGACCGAAATCCTGAAGCAGGGGCAGTACAGTCCGCTGCCGGTTGAAAAACAAGTCCTCATCATTTTCGCGGGCACTAACGGCTACCTCGACGATCTGGCGATCGAGGATTGCCAACCCTTCGAACTGGGGCTCTACGAGTTTATGGATAACTCTTATCCCACGGTGGGAAGCCAAATCGTCGAGAAGAAACAGATCGACGAACCCTTGCGAGCGGAGATTCGCAAGATGCTGGACGAGTACAAGGCCAAATTCCGGGCGGAACGGAAGGAAAAGGAAAAGGTGGCCTAGAATACGGGGGAAGCGGGTTCACCTCCTCTTGTCCCGGCCCTTTGGCCTGTCATTCTGAGCGAAGCGAAGAATCTCAGCAGTTCGAATGGCAGGCGCTTCCTTACAAACTGCGGGGATCCTTCGCTTCGCTCAGAGTCTGTGATTTTTTTGGATTTTTGGCCATTTTCGAGCACTTAACTCATTTGTTATCAATGGCACTTTTCGGCAACATTCAAAAAAATCACGGTCTCTCAGGATGACACCCTAGGTAAGTTTTAGGAATATGGCAACTTTACTTGATATTCGGCGTCGCATTAAGTCGGTGAAAAACACGCAGCAGATTACCCGCGCCATGAAGATGGTTGCGGCGGCTCGCCTGCGGCGCGCCCAGGATGCAATCTTTAACGCGCGCCCCTACGCCAATCAGATGATGACACTGCTCGAGAGTATAGCCGCCCGCACCGAACAGCGAGATCACCCTTTGCTTGCCGTGCGGCCCATCGAAAAGGTTCTCCTGGTGCTCGTCACTGCCGACCGCGGCCTGTGTGGGGCGTTCAACGCCAACCTGATCCGCACTGCCCAGGAATATTTCGATACCCATCGCGATAAGGAAGTCTCGATTATTACTGTCGGCCGCAAAGGTCGGGACGCCTTCCGGAGGCGCTCGCTAAAGATGCTTGCAGAGCACATCAACCTGTTCGCGCACCTGGAGTTTTCGCACGCTCAACAAATTGCGAAGGAGATCATCGATCTCTACACGCAACAAAAGGTGGACGCGGTCGACTTCGTTTACAACGAGTTCAAATCCATTATGACCCAGCGCGTCCGGGTGGAGCGGTACTTGCCCGTCAAGCCGGTGCAACCGACGGCGGGTGAGGTGCTGATCGACTACATTTACGAGCAACCCGCGGCGGACATATTCAACGCGCTGCTGCCGCGCTACGTGGAGATCGAAGTTTACCGCGCCCTGCTTGAGTCGCGGGCCGCGGAACTAGCCGCTCAAATGACCGCCATGGACGCGGCGACAAACAACGCTGCCGAACTGATCGACTCTCTGACGCTCCATATGAATCGCGTACGCCAGGCGGCCATCACCCGGGAGATCATCGAAGTGGTGAGCGGCGCGGCAGCGACGTAGCTGTCAGCTTTCAGCTCTCAGCTTTCAGCGAGAAGCTATTAAGTCTGCCTGCTGATAGCTGAGAGCTGACGGCTGAGAGCTGCGCGAAAGGACTTCTCATGGCAACTGAGCAACACATCGGCAAAGTCGTTGAAATTACCGGCCCCGTCGTGGTGGCAGCGTTTGAAGGCGGCCATCTTCCGCCCATCTATAATGCCCTGCGGATCACTTCGGAAGGCTTTGATGTTCCTGAACCCATTAACGTCATCGCGGAAGTCGAACAGCACCTGGGCGAAGGGCGCCTGAAATGCGTAGCTATGCAGCCCACGGATGGCATGGTTCGAGGCATGAAGGCGATTGACCTCGGGGAACCCATCACTATACCCGTGGGAAAGGCGACCTTGGGCCGGGTGATGAACGTGGTTGGCGAGCCGGTAGACAAGCTGGGGCCGATTGAGTCGGAAATACGTTACCCCATTCACCGCCACGCGCCCGAACTCGAAGAACAGAATACCAGCCTCGAAATGTTCGAGACGGGCCTCAAAGTGGTGGACCTTCTCGAGCCTTATTTAAAAGGCGGCAAGACGGGTTTATTCGGCGGCGCCGGCGTGGGCAAGACCGTCATCATCATGGAGCTGATCAATAACGTCGCCCTGAAACACGGCGGCGTCTCCGTCTTTTGCGGCGTGGGTGAGCGCACCCGTGAGGGCAACGACCTTTGGCTGGAAATGCAGGAGTCGGGCGTGGTGGTGCCGGGAAACTCGGATAAATCCAAGGCCGCTTTGATCTATGGACAGATGACCGAGCCGCCCGGCGCCCGCCTGCGCGTCGGCTTGACGGGCCTCACGGTGGCAGAGTATTTCCGCGACGTGGCGGGACAGGATGTGCTGTTGTTCATCGATAACATATTCCGCTTTACCCAGGCGGGCTCGGAAGTCTCGGCCCTGCTGGGTCGCATGCCGTCGGCGGTCGGTTACCAGCCCAACCTCTCAACCGAAATGGGCGAACTCCAGGAGCGCATCACTTCTACAAAGAAGGGCTCCATCACTTCCGTGCAGGCCATTTACGTGCCCGCCGATGATCTAACCGATCCCGCGCCGGCCACGGCTTTCTCACACCTGGACGCAACCACGGTGCTCTCCCGGCAACTGGTCGAGATCGGCATTTACCCGGCGGTGGACCCGCTGGCCTCGTCGTCACGCGTGCTGGATCCGCGCATCGTCGGCGCGGAGCATTACCGGGTGGCGCGGGCCGTGAAAGCAATCCTGCAAAAATACAAGGACCTACAGGACATCATTGCCATCCTGGGCATCGATGAACTCTCCGAAGAAGATAAGTTGACGGTGGCGCGGGCGCGCAAAATTCAACGCTTCCTTTCCCAACCCTTCTTTGTGGCCCAACAGTTTACGGGGCTCGAGGGCCGATACGTGAAGCTCGAAGACACGATCAAGGGCTTCAAAGAGCTGGTGGAAGGCAAGTACGACGACATTCCCGAGCAGGCCTTCTACATGATGGGGACCATCGAGGAGGCGCTGCAGAGGGCGGAAAAACTGAAGGCGGCAGCGTAAAGATATTGCGTCATTGAGCCATTGAGTCATTGAGTCATTAAATGAATTTCCCACTGACCCGATGGCTCAATGGCCCAATGACTCAATGACCCAATTCCCATGAGTGATCTTCTCCCAACTGAACTCCAACTGAACATCGTGAGTCCGGACCGCCTGCTGGTACGCGACGCCGTAAGCGAGGTGACTGTGCCGGGCAAAGGCGGGTATATCGGAGTGTTGCCCGGCCACGCTCCCTTGCTGACCGAACTCGTGCCCGGCGAGCTTAGCTACACTCGTGAAGGCGCCAAGCACTTCCTGTGCGTCAACTGGGGGTTCGCTGAGGTGCTTCCCGACCGCGTCATCGTCCTGGTGCAAAGCGCCGAGCGCGCCGAAGAGATTGACGTCCAGCGCGCCCAAAAGGCCAAGGAGCGTGCTGAGGACCGGCTGAAACGCTTTTCCGACCCGGAGATTGACATGGAACGGGCTCACGAAGCCTTGCGCCGCGCCATCGCCCGGCTTGAGACGGTGCACCACGGCCAAGGGTGAGGACGGAAACTGGAAATTAGAAACTGGAAAATCGAAACTCGAAAGCTGGTTTCCCCCAAAGGCAGGAGGACTTTCGTTGCCAGTTTCCAGTTTCCAATTTCCAGTTTCCATTTTCGACTTTCCATGAACATACGCATCTACACCACGAGTTGGTGCGGGGACTGCCGTCAGGCCAAACGATTTCTGGTGGAGCACAAGCTGGCTTTCGATGAGATCGATATCGATGAGGACCTTCGGGCAGCGAAGTTCGTCAGAATCGCCAACAACGGCAAACGGAAAGTTCCCACCTTCGACGTGGACGGCCGCGTCTTCTCCTGTTCGCCTTTCAACGCCGATGACCTGAAGCAGCAACTGGGTTTGTAGGACGCGAGAGCTCTCCGCCATCAGCTTCGGCCAGCGCCGCGCAAAGCTTTGCGGTTCTATGGGGTAAGGGCCTTCTCACGCTGGAGCCAGCCCTTTGGTTGTCCGGGGGCCGCTGCGAGGAATGCCACCAACACGGTAGGGACTCTGTTAGCGGGAAAACTCTCGAACCCAAAGGTAAGCCCAACCTTCGGCTCAAGAACAAGACTCCTTGGACACACGCACGGGCTCACCCTCAGCGCAAGGTTCTTCCTCAAGTTGGCGATGGACCAGCCCGCGTGGAAGTTCTCGATTCTGCCCCAAAAGCCCCAGCAGCCGGCGATGAGGGTGGAAAAAGCAACCGCCGGCCATCCGCAGGCTGGCCGCCAACCGGGAACCAACGGGTCGCTGCCTATTTAATCGGAGGCGGGGTCGTAATTCCGTGGTAGAACCAGAACCCAACAATCACGACCGCCAAGACGATCCAGGCTACGCCCAGGGCGCGAATGGGGATGGCGAACTTGTGGGTCTTCATCTCGATAACCTTTTGCGCCTCAATGGCTTGGTCTTCCTTGGCGTCGTCACTCAGGGGAATCCAATCCGTTTCTTTCTTGGTCAGGCGCGAACGGTAAACGACCAGTACCAAGAAGAGGAAGGTGATCACGCCCCAAACGGTAAAGAGTAGAACCATAGTGTCCATAAAACCCTCGCAAGGATCAGACATTCTGTCGCTGCGTAAAAGCCTGTTCCCACTGCGTACACTGCAAACTGCGTTCCATCTTGCCCACGGGCAGATTTCAGGTGTCGCGTGTCAGGGAAAAAGCTCTCAGCCGTCAGCTCTCAGCCTTCAGCCCGTCCTGCAGTGACTTTGTTGGCGTTTATCGTTTGCTGAAGGCTACTAGCTGACGGCTGAGAGCTGATGGCTGAAAGCCTCTTCCCTTCCCGGCATCCCCGCGGTTATACTTCCCAGGCGCGTGAACTATGGGCTCCGCACAACATTCGGTTCTGTCTTTGAAGATCACACCCTGGCTTTTGACCATGGCATTACCCCTCGCCTTGCTGGTTCTGCCGCTACAAAGTGCCTTGGCGCAGGTCGAGTCGGAGGAATACGGCGCCACTCGCTTCGACTTTGCCGTGCCCGGAGGAAGCGGGTTCGTCATCAAGCCGCATGGGCCTGAAACCGCAGGGCAGAAGCCCTGGGTTTGGTACGCGCCCACGTTTGTAAAGCCGAGACCCGAGATGGGTCGGTACCCTAACAAATCCCTCGATTGGTTGTTCACTCGCCTGCTGGACAAGGGGGTCTGGATCGCGGGCGTCGACGTGGGAGAATCCTGGGGGAACGCTCAAGGGCGGAAGGCCTACACGCAGTTTTACAAATACGTTCGCAAGAAATACGCCCTGTCGCCACACCCCTGCCTCGTAGGCCAAAGTCGCGGGGGGATAATGGTCTACAACTGGGCCGTGGAACACCCGCGTGAGGTGGGATGCATCGTTGGAATCTACCCTGTCACTAACCTCGCGGCTTGGCCCCACTTGGGAGGAGATCGAATCCTGAAAGCCTACGGGATGAGCGAAGCGGTGATGCGAAAGCACCTGGGCAAGAACAACCCCATTGATCGCCTGGCGCCCCTGGCGCGGGCCAAGGTTCCCATTTTCCACATTCACGGGGATGCCGATAAGGTTGTCCCCCTCGAGCAGAACACGCTGGAACTGGCGCGCCGCTACAAGGCCTTGGGAGGCGACGCCGAGGTCGACGTGGTCCCAGGCAAGGGCCATGAAGAGGTACCTGAGTTTTTCCAGTCCGAACGGCTGCTCGGTTTTCTTCTTCGATACGTTAATCCCGCGAGGTAAACGGTAGCGCACAGTCTCCGGTTTTGAGACTCCGCGGAGCAAATTCGCTATGATCGCATTCGTAGCCCGCGAAGCGGGCTGACGGATTCAGCCAACTCGCGTCCGGGCAGGTAGTGCTTCTGGTGTTGAGACTCCGCGCCCCCTGCTTAGAAAAAACCCATCTGTAGGCCACGAACTGTTTCTGCTACGACCACGCCATAAGTTACGGGACCACACCCCGGCACACAGGCTGGGATCGCACCCGTGTACGGGAAGAGCCAGCCCTGAACGGAAACAGCATTATTCACGGCTAGGCCCGAAAAGCTGTCCTGACTGAGGCCTTCGTAGGTCGTCTGCGACGTGGCATATGCGGATACGCTAACGGGATTCCAGGAACCCGGCGAGTTGCCTAGATGCGGCATGAAGAAATTTACCATTGGTGAGATCTGAAAGCTCGAGGTCGATGCGGCGACGCTCGTTATCTGCCCTGTGATCTGACTGGGCTCCAAAGAGATGCTATTGGCGGTGAAAGTGAGGGTGGGTAGACCCCAGTTGGTTCCGGGGCTGGTCGATGTGCTCACAGATCCATTGGGGGTGACCGTTACCTCCTGTCCGGCAAGCAGGCTCCCGGCACTAGAGAAGGTTTCCATATTAGAGACGGACGGCATTGTGAAGCTGCCTGAATCAACCGAGTAAGTGACACCCGTCGCCGGCACCGTCACACTGGCGTATCCGCCCAAGGAAAATGCGCTAGACGTGGTGGACGCGTCTCCCGCGTTCTGCAGGATGAGATTCATGGTCGGATTACTGCCAGACGTGTTGAGGCTGACGATGGTGCCTTCGTAATTCTCCTGTCCCGGACCTTCGATGTAGTCAACCTCGGAGGCGAGCAGGCTTCCATCGGATTGCAGGCTCACCCGAACCTTAAGGATGTCTCCAACGATCAGGCAGCCAAAACCTTGGCAGGCTACGTTGCACACTCCACCGCACAGGGCGTTGGGCGGGAAATTGTATGTGGTGCTGCTGTTAACGTCGATGGTGACGGTTCGACCCCAGGCCGTCTGAAGCGTGAACTGGTTCATGCCCAAACTCTGGACCGTTCCGACCATCCTGCCGAGCCCCGAGCTCGGCTGCCCGGCCGGAGACGACGGCAACTCTGAAACGCTGACGGCGTTTGTAGCAGCCAGATTTACTGAAAGATCGGATTGAATAATCTGGTTGAGGTGGATGTCGAGCTGCAAGCCCACGGGCTGGTTCGCGGTCACGGTAAGGGGAAAAGGCGCCGAAGAAAAAGTCAGCGTCAAGGGCGTGGTGGCCGGCGTAAGCTGGCAGACAGTGTTGTTCGCGCAACTGCCAATTGCCGCGCCCGTGCCATTATAGATTGTGAGTTGGGGATTAGCGAAAGTCAGCGTGAGACTGTTGTAAGTTCCCGCGTTCACGTTGGTGCTGCCCAGAAAGGCCGAGTCCGCCTGTAGCTGGGTCACGTTGACGGGAATCGGATTGGTGCTGCTCAGCAGCGAGACGTTTCCCGGCTGGAAGGATGCGCCCGTGATGCTCAGTTGGAAAAACAAAACCACTACGCCGGCGGGCGGGTCGTCCGTTACCGTGAGTCCGACCGGGGCGACACTGGGCACCGGGTTGGTTGGCGTCACAGAACTAACTGGTGATTGACTGCCGCATCCTGTCATGAAAAGAAGGATGGTGGTAGCGAATAACGCCAGAGTCGCCTTGCGCATATTCTCCTCCGTCCTGGGGCCGAGGTTGGAAAATCCTGGAACCTTCAAGTCGATAGATGCACTGCAATTATGGCTGGTTTTCTCGACGGGGCCAAGTAAAAAGTGCTTTAATGGTTATCTGTTAGTTAATCGTTTACTTAGTTGGTATCAGAGCCTCCGGTTTTGAGACTCGGATGCGGTTCAAAGTCCGCTCGCTTTTTTGCATTTTCCGCTTGACAGCCCCGCGGACTTGTGATAGCCTACCATGATGGTCATGTCGTGGACACATTGTCGTAGGCGAGCCCCAGGACGCGCCGGGGCGCACGGCAAAGCGGAACGGCCCCGGCTATGGGGGAATGTAGGGAACTACAAAAAATGAAAAATAGTGGGAACGAAGCTAAGAAGTACCTGAAAACAAAGCACATCACTTTTTTAAGTGGTGCAAATTATGCGCGATTTGCACGCAGTTTAGCACAATTTAGAGCCTGAAAGGAGCAAGAACAGCACAATTTGCGCAAACGAAGTCAAGGCTTCCGAGCGGCAGGGCGCGGCAGGGCAAATGACAAGACGTCGGCTACAGACGGCCGCTATCGCCTTGATCGCATACCGGTGGCTGACGGCTGAAAGCTGACTGCTAAGAGCTGTTTTTGAAGGAACAAACCGAGAATGTCCATGAAAACAAAGGACAGGCTCTTTTTCGCGGCACTGATTTGCACAATCATGATCCCCTTCCGTATTGCACGGGGGACGCAAAGTCTGGACGCGAGCGCCGATGCTCGGCTGGCTGAGTTGAGTCAACAGCTACGCGTCGGGGCCGAATTCTTCCTGAACCCGACCGAAACCAAAGAGAGCGTTCAGCGCCATTTTGACCTGATGCACCAGAACGGGCTGACGCTGGCTCGCATTTTCATTATTTGGGACGATATCGAACGAAGCCCGGGAGACTGGGATTTCAGCCGCTACGACTGGATCTACGACGCGGCGGCCCGCTCGGGAATCAAGATCGTGGCCACACTTTGCGCCGAAGACCCGCCGGGATGGATCCGGAAGACGCCCTTCTATCACAACCGCACAAACCTGAACGATCCGGAGATCCGCAGGCATGCAACCGCCTACATTTCGAAAGTCGTTAACCGCTACCGGGGCCACACTGCGCAAGGCGTGTGGCTGTTGATGAACGAGCCTGAGAAGTACGACACGGAATTCTCCACCATGCAAGCCTTCGGCAAGTGGCTTCAGGCGAAGTACGGATCGGTAGCGGAGCTGAACCGGCGCTGGTTTCAACCCCTGGAGGCGTTTCCCGGCGCGCAGATCACTCCCGATCAACTCTCCGAGTATTGGACTGACTACCATCGGGTGGTGGACTGGCGCGAGTTCAACATCGACAACCTGGTGGATCAACTCCTCTGGATCAAGGGTCAAATCGAAGCGGTGGATACGGCCCACCCCACTCACATCAATGTCACGGCGCCCACGGGCGGCGCCGGCGGGCAGGATGTTTGGAAGGAAAAACGCATTGTTGATATCCTCGGCGCTTCGATTCATCCTGCCTGGATTTTCCCCGGTTCCGCCGCGCATTCCGAGTACGGCGAGCGCTACGCTTACCGGATCGACCTGATCGGAACGCCGGCGGGAGACCAGCCGTGGTGGGTCACGGAACTGCAAAGTGGACCGACCATCTTCACCGGCGGATTTCCGCTGAATCCCACGCCTGAGGACATGACCCGCTGGCTCTGGGACTCGTTCGGCGCCGGCAGCAAGGCCGTCATCTTCTGGCTATGGCATCCGCGCGTGGGCGGCACCGAAGCCGGCGAGTGGGGCCTGGTAAGTCTGGAGGGAAAGCCGTCCATAAGGCTTCCCGCCGTCAAATCCGTTATCGACGGTTTGAGCCGCAACGCCTACCTGGCTGAAGCCAAACCTCAGCCGGCCAAGGTGGCGATCCTTTACAATCGCGAATCCGCCATCATCAACAGCCTGGATGAGAGGACCCAGCATCGCGGCGACGAAGTGGAAGATTCTCTGATGGGATGCTACCTGGCGCTGCACCGCGCCCACATCCCTATTAAGTTTGTGGATATCGATCAGTTGAAGAACACCCTATCTGATAATATCTCCGTAATCTACGCGCCTTATTCTTACGCCATCGACGACCAGGGCGTCGCCGCGCTGCGCGACTTCGTGAGCCGGGGCGGCACGCTTTGGGCGGATGGGTTGACGGCGTGGAAGACTGAGATGGGCGAAATCCGGCCCACCATTCCGGGCGGGCTGAGCGATGTATTCGGCCTCGAGGCTTCCGATATCTATCCCGTCAAGGCTGATGAGCCATATTCGGTCACCAGCCAGAACGAGCGCGCGGGGGAGTTATGGGAGCTCCCCCTGGAACTGAAAGGCGCGGAAGTCGTGATGCGCGATCGCGAGGGCAAACCCTTCGCCACGCGCCATCGGCTCGGCAAGGGCCAAGCGCTCTACTTCGAGTCGGCGCTCACTCTCGCCTATTTCAAGCGCAGCAATCCGGTTGTGCAGCGGCTCATCGTCAAGCCGGCGCTCGAGGCCCAAGGCAATGCTCTGGTCCAGTTCACCAAAGGCTCCGGCAAGATCTGCTTTCGCGGCCTCGCCCATCCCTCAGGGCCGATTGCTATTCTGTCGAATTGGGGCGATGCGGAGAGCGTCACGGTGAGCTTTCGTGGGAGCTATACAGTCTCCGAGGCGCTCAATGGGAAGCTTGTTCAGGTGACGCGCGAGCAAGGCAGAACACTCGCCACGGTGCAACTGCCGGCGGGTGCGGTCGCGCTCCTCAAAGCCAAGAAGTAGGCACTGCCGTGCATCCCTATTGTAACTCCCCTGACTGCTGCCCGTATCATTCCGCCGGGTGTTGCGGCTTCGCCGCCCCGTCTTGCGGAAAGGCTTTGCCTTTCCGGGATACGCCCGTGATTTCGATTCCAGGTTGAGGCTGCGCCTCAAACGGCGAGGCGCAGCCTCGCCCAAGAAACCAAGAGTCGGAAAGTCCAGACACGGAAAGGCACAGCCTTTCCGCACGACAGAGCGGCAGAGCCGCGTATGTCAATCGAGCAGCGAGCAACCTACAGGTACTTCCGCGCCGCGCGCAGGAACTGCTCCGCGCGCACATCGACCACATCGAAGCCATCGCGCACCGTCACCCCGAACTCCGAGCCCAACCCTGGATCGCGCACCCCGATGCCGATGTTGATAGCCCGCGCCAGGAGGGCGTCTGTCTGCGGCAGCATGCCCTTCCAATACCGTTGCTCCGGCCCCGTATACAGCGGGCAATGGAAGGGGCAGCCGGTTTCGATAGGCGTGCGCTTCTCCAGGATCTGCTCCATGTTCGAGTAAACGTGCCAGCCCGAATCCGCCACCACGCGCGTGCCGAGGTCCTTGGCCAGGCTGCGCGCAATCTCCTCGCTGGGCAGGAACACCGTCAGCAGTGTGGCGCATTCGCCCTCGACGTCAGTGATCTCGCGGAACTCCAATCCCGGCAATTCGCTGATCGCCCGCTTGAGGCGATGCTTGTTGGCGTGCAAGCGCTCCAGAATAGTTCCCAGCTTATTCAACTGGGCCAGCAGCACGGCGGCCGTCAATTCCGTCATGCGGAAATCCAGCCCCACAAAAGGTCGGCGTCCGATCTCCACGCCCGCGCGCAACGGTGAGTGCCCCTGATCGTGCAGGCCGAAGAAACGCCGGTAGGCCGCTTCGTCGTGGGTCACCACCATGCCGCCGTCGCCCGCCGTGATCGTCTTGTAAACGTTGAAACTGTAGGTGCCCGCGTTCCCAATCGACCCGACGCCGCGGCCCTTATAGCGCGCCCCAAATGCCTGCGCGCAGTCTTCAATGAGCAGCAGTTTATGCTCCTCCGCAACGGCCTTCAACTCGTCCAGGCGCGCCGGATTGCCCAGCATATGGACGGCCATGATGGCCTTGGTCCGCGGCGTGATCTTCCGTTTCACGTCGCCAGGGTCCAGGTTGAGAGTGCGGTCGACCTCCGCCAGGATAGGCACCGCTCGCGCGTAGATGATCGACGAGATGCTGGCGATAAAGGTGTAGCCCGGCACAATCACTTCGTCGCCCGGACCCACCCCCAGCCCGATCAGCGCCACCAGCAGCGCCGAGGTTCCGGAGTTCACCGCCACGGCGTGAGGCACGCCGACGCGCCCGGCGACCTCCTGCTCGAGTTTCACCACCTTGGCCTTGAACCGCGGATCGTCGGTGCTGCCGTACCGGTACAGGTACCCTGCTTCCAACACCTCGAGTATTTCCCTCTTCTCCTCTTCCCCTATCAACTCCATACCTGGGCCTGGCATCGTCCCTCCTCATCGATTAATGGTATACTGCGAACTCACGCCATTCTTTCAGGGTGCCATGGAACAACTGATATCACAAGCGCCATCGCGCGACGCGGCGACGCCGCATTTGCGCCGCGTCCTCACGCTGTGGGATCTCGTGTTCTACGGCATCGTACTCACGCAGCCCATCGCCTCAGTGCCGCTTTTTGGAGTCGCCCAGAAACTCTCCGACGGCCACTACGTAACTACCCTCCTCCTGGCGATGCTTCCCATGCTGATCACAGCCTTCAGTTACGGCCGCATGGCGGCTATCTACCCTTCCGCCGGATCCGCCTACACCTATGTCGGCAAGGGGTTGAACACGTACCTGGGATTCCTGGTGGGCTGGGCGGTGCTTCTCGATTACGGTTTGACGCCGCTGGTCAACGGCATCTGGGTTGCCATCGTCATCCATGCGCGGTACCTCCCGCAGGTGCCTTTCGTGGTTGGGATGTTCCTGGTGGTGTTCATCATGGTTGCTCCCAACCTGCGGGGGATTAAGACCTCGGCGCTGTCGGACAAGGTCCTGTTAGCGGCGATGTCCTTCGTAGCTGTGATATTCATCCTGCTTGCCATCCGGTTCTTGTTTCACAACCAAAGCTGGGGCGGCCTGCTTTCGACTCAACCCTTCTACAATCCCAGGACATTCGCTCTCCGTACGGTGTGGACTGCGACCTCTTATTCAGTGCTCACCTACTTCGGCTTCGAAGGCGTTACCACGCTGGCCGAGGATACGCAGAACCCCAAGCGCAACGTGCTGCTGGCCATCGTTCTGGTTTGCTTGTTCACCGGCGTGTTTGGCGGATTCCTGGCCTACCTTGGCCAGCGTGTCTGGCCCGATTGGCGAACTTTGCCGAACCTGGAAACGGCCTTCATGGACGTTTGCGGTCGCGTGGGCGGGCCCGGCCTGTTTCACGCCATGGGCTTCTGCATCCTGCTGGCTGACATTGGCGGCGGCCTCGCCGGCATCCTGGGCGCCGCCCGCCTGCTGTTTGGCATGGGACGAGACAACGTGCTGCCGCGACGAGTCTTCGCACACCTCAGCCCTGGCTCAAGCACTCCGACCTACAACATCCTGATCGTCGGCGGGATTGTCTTCGCCGGGGCCATCGCCCTTCAACACCTCGGCAACGCTTTCGAGCATGCCGGAGAGCTCCAGAATTACGGGGCCTTCTTCGCTTTCATGAACGTGAACCTGGCCGCCTTTTGGCAATTCGCCTTCGTGAGGCCTCATCGGAGCAGGCTGAGGACCATCGTAGATTCCGGCCTCTCGCTGTTTGGCGCGGTCTTCTGCGGGATCATGTGGTGGAATCTGGACAACGTCGCGAGAGCCGTGGGAGGCATCTGGTTCCTCATCGGGATAATGTACCTTGCGCTGGCGACGCGAGGATTCACCGTGCGGCCGCGCATGATCGGTTCCGGTGAATCATCTTAACTGCGCAGTCTGCTTTGCGGCCTTTGCGCACTTTGCGCCTTGGCGTGAAACTGGCTTTTTCCGGGATTAATCAACCACCTCTTACCTTCTCCTCCGACGTGCATCCGGCCCCACGAAGTTGTTGCACTTAAGCGTTCGTCTGCTGCTATACTCTTCGCCTCCGCGGGACGGGCAAGCTGCGGTTCCGCGCTGTAAATCTGCACAATACGGAGAAGAGCGGAAATGAACGAGAGTGAAGCACGATACGGTCTTTTAAGGGTAATGAGGACGGCGTGTATTTCTGCCCTATTAATAGCCAGTGCTTTCTTGACGGCTGCATCCGCGCAGAATGCGAAGGACGCGGCCCAACCCGTAGTCAAAGGTCCGTGGCTAGACAAGAAACTGTCGCCCGACAAGCGGGCCGATCTGGTCATCCAGCAGATGACGCTGGACGAGAAGATCACCCTGGTTCACGGTGTCGAGGGGCCGCTGGCGAAGCAGCATTGGCTGGGCGGCGCCGGCTACGTTCCGGGAATTCCGAGGCTCGGGGTTCCGGTATTGCAGATGACTGACGGTAGATCGGGCGTCGTGATTATCGGCCCGAGCGGGGTTTACGCCACCGCGTTGCCGTGCGCGCTGGCCAACGCCGCCAGTTGGGACCTCGACGGGTCGTACGAATATGGCGCTCAACTCGGCAAAGAGGTTCGCGAACTCGGTTTTAACGTTTCGCTGGGCGGGACCTCCAACATCATTCGCGAGCCGCGCAACGGCCGGAACTTCGAATGCCTGGGCGAGGACCCTCTCTTGATCGGCAAAATGCTTGGCCGGGAATTGAAAGGCACCCAGGACCAGCAGGTCATTGGCAACATCAACCGTTACGCCGTGAACGACCAGGAGACGGGGCGTTTCATCGGCAGCGCGGTCATCGATCGGCGCGCCATGCAGGAGACCGACCTGCTGGCCTTCGAAATTGCCATCAAGGAATCGAATGTCGGCACCGTCATGTGCGCCTATAACCGGGTGAACAGTGTCTTCGCTTGTGAGAATCCCTACCTCCTGGGCGACGTTCTGAAAAAGGCCTGGGATTACAAAGGCTGGGTGATGACGGACTGGGGCGCTGCGCACAGCACGGTCAAATCTGCGCTCGCCGGCCTCGACCAGGAAATGCCCAGCGGCCGCTATTTTGGCGGCCCGCTGAAGGCGGCGGTGGAAAAAGGAGAGGTTCCCGTCTCACGTTTGGACGAGATGGTTCATCGCATTCTGCGAACGGAATTCGCTTTCGGCATCATTGATAATCCGCCGGAAGCACATCCGGTTAATCCCTTCACGGGCGCGGACGTCGCGCAACGCGCCGCCGAGCGCGGCATGGTGCTGCTTAAGAACGACAACGGTCAGTTACCCCTCGAGGCTTCGGCGATCAAATCGATTGCCGTGATTGGCGCGCACGCCGACGTCGGAGTGCTTTCAGGCTCTGGATCCGACCAGGTCAATCCAGCAGGAGGCAAAACCGTCCCGTACGACCGCGGGATCGTGTGGCATCCCTCTTCTCCGCTCCGCGCGCTAAAGGCCCGCACGCCCAACGCGCAGGTGAGCTTCGATCCGGGCACCGACCCCGCAGCCGCGGCGAAACTGGCGGGCGCCAGCGACATTGCGATCGTCTTCACCTGGCAACATACCTCTGAAGGGCGCGATGTGGCGAACCTTTCCCTGCCTGACAACCAGGACGAACTGGTGAGCCAAGTGGCGGCCGCGAACCCTCACACGATTGTGGTGCTGGAAACTGGTGGTCCAGTGACCATGCCCTGGCTCGAAAAAGTGAGCGCGGTCATCGAGGCGTGGTATCCGGGGATTCGTGGAGGCGAGGCAGTGGCACGCGTAGTGTTTGGCGACGTGAACCCTTCCGGCAAGCTGCCTGTTACATTCCCGAAGAGCGAAGCAGACCTTCCCCACGCGAACATTGCAGGGATGCTTCCGACGCCGACGGGCGGCGAGCCCAAGGAGCAGAAGACGCCCTTTGATATCAACTACACCGAAGGCTTGAAAGTCGGCTACAAGTGGTTCGAAGCGGTAGGCAAAGAGCCTCTATTCCCCTTTGGCTTCGGCCTATCCTACACATCCTTCTCTTACTCCGCTCTCGAAGCGACCCAAGGTGCGCAATTGCAGGTGCGCTTCAGGGTCGCCAACACAGGCTCGCGCGCCGGGGCGGAGGTTGCGCAGGTCTACGCCACTTTGCCCTCCAGCGCGGGCGAACCGTTCAAGCGGCTGGTAGGGTGGCAGAAGGTTTCTCTGGCGCCCGGCGAATCCGGGGCGGTGAGTTTGACCGTCGAACCCAAGTACCTGTCGATCTTCAATGCCGATAAGGGAAAATGGGAACTTGCGCCGGGAGAGTACAGGATACTTGTGGGTGGGAGCTCACAGAGCACGCCCCTCAGTCAGATCGTAACCATCGCCGACCCTCGGTAGCTTACGTGTGGCGGGATAGAGTTCACAGCCCTCTCCCATGGGGAGAGGACGTCATGCTCCGGCGTTTTCATCAGCCGGAGCATGACGGGTGAGGGGTCACTTCCCCTCGCCATCGACAGTCGTCAATCGTCCATCGACAATCACAGCAACTTCATCGCGTCCGGATCCCAGCGAACCGCCGCCCCACGTTCGTAGCTCAGATTGCTCAGCAGCGCGGCGCCAGCCGCACGGAATCCGAAGACTGCATCTTCCACGACCGGTTGGCGCGATCGAACCGCCGCAAAGAAGTTCTTAAGATGATCGTAGCTGTCGTTATACCCCTCCGGCACGGAGAATTTCTCCACGGCAGAGTACCCCGCCGAGGGCTGCGTCAGCGGATACTTCTTGCGATACTCCTCGAGGAATTTATCCTGCATCGCCTGCGTAAACGTATCGATGTTGTAGCCCGGCTCGGTCTCGCGCGGTACTCGATACAGTGTGACGCCATCGCCGATGGTCATCGAGCCTTCCGTACCGTTGAACACAAATCCTTCGCTCTCGCTGCCGCCGCAGGCAAAGTTGACGCGCAGCGCCAGGTTGAATCCCTGCGGATAATCGAACAACCCCAGAAGCACATCGGGAACGTCGCGGCCGTCCTTCCAGAATCGCAGGCCGCCGGTGGCCATGGCGCGATTGGGGCCCGTAGTTTGAGTGACGAAATGCGTTCCGCTGAAAAGATGAACGAACAGGTCGCCTGCCACACCGGTGCCATAAGCCTTCCACTTTCGCCACTGGTAGAAGTGCTCCGGATTGAAGGGGATTTTGGGCGCCGTGCCGAGGAAGCGCGGCCAGTCGATGGTCTGCTCGGAAGCGTCGGGGGCGATGGAATAGGTCCAGGCGCCGATGCTCGAATTGCGGTCCCACCAGGCGCTGATCGCAGTGATATGCCCGAGGCTTCCGGACTGCATGATCTCCTGCGCCTTCTTATAAATCAGCGAACTGACGCGCTGGCTGCCGATCTGAATAATGCGCTGCGTCTTCTTCGCCGTGGCAATGATCTCCGGACCATCCGGGTAGACGTGTATCATCGGCTTTTCACAATAGACGTCCTTGCCCGCATTCATCGCGTCGACCGCCGCCTGTTTGTGCCAGTGATCGGGAGTGCCGATCAGGACGGCATCCACGTCAGAGCGGGAGAGAATCTCCTTGTAGTCGCGCGTCGTGAAGATATCGTTGCCCCAATTCTCCTTGGCGCGCGCCAGGCGGCCGTCGTAACAATCCGCCACAGCCACCAGCTTCACGCCCGGCACCAGCAGAGCCGTTCGGGTGTCTCCCGACCCTTGGCCTCCGGCGCCAATGAGGGCAATTTGGATCTGATCGTTAGCCGCGATGGGCGCAGCGGGCGGCTCCTCAGCCGCCAGCAGATGGGTTTTCAAACCATCGACAATAAAAGTCCCGGCAGTCGCTACGCTGCCCGCCTTCAGAAAGTCCCTTCGATTGAAACCAATCGCCATTCTTCACCCCCTCAAGTCGATTCTCAGAAGTTGTTCAAAGCAGATGAGAATACCGCTGATGGGGCTCTGCGTGGTAGGAAAAAACTCAACGTGGCAGGAGTTGTAGGGGCGGCCACAAGGGCTGCCCCCACAGCCCATCACTCCGCGCGCAGGGATTCTGCGGGGTTCACACCGGCGGCGCGGCGAGCAGGGAGATAAGCAGCGAGCCCCGCCGTCGCGACCAGCCCCATCGCCACCGCAGCATAGGTTGCCGGGTCGACGGACCGTACTCCAAACAGCAGGGACGACATCAGGCGCGTCAGGGCGGGTGCGGCGGCCAACCCGCAGACCACTCCGATGCCGGTCAGCAGCAACGCATGGCGGACGAACATTCCCGTCAGTTGCTGACTATGCGCCCCAAGCGCCATGCGAATTCCGATTTCGCGCCGGCGCTGCGACACCGAATAGGCAATCACGCCGTAGAGGCCTACGACGCCCAGCAGGAGAGCCATTCCACCTGCAAGACCCAGCATCACCAGCGTAAAGGAAGTCCGCGCCATGGATCGCCGGTAGAGATAATCCAGCGTGCGTACATCCGACAGCGGAAGATTGGGGTCCACAGACCACACCGCCCGCCGCATCTCCTTTATGAAGCTCTCGGAGCCCGCACGCCGGCTGCGAATCGAGTAGGTCACGTAGCGAAGCACGTAAACATCGTTGCCCTCGAAGTGCGCGACAAGCATGGGCCAATACACCGACTTGGGCGCGTCTTTATCCATGCCGTCATCGCGGGTATTTCCGACCACCCCGACAATCTCGCGCCAGTCATCCTTCGGAGCCACGCGGATCTGTTTGCCAAGAGCGCTCATGGGGTCGGGCCAGTATTCCCGCACCACTCTCTCGGAAACGATGGCAACCGGACGCTTATTGTAAGTATCATCCCAGGTGAAATCGCGCCCCGCGAGAAGCGGCGTGCCAAGGGTTTTGAAAAAGCCCGGCGCGGCGAACCTGAACCGGTGGAGTTGCATCTCGCCCGAAGAGTAGACATGGTCCTTCACGAAGATTGGGTCGCCCCATTCATTCCCATCCAAAGGAACGCTCATGGAGAGGCCGGCGGAGGCAACGCCCGGAATAGCCTCGACCTTATGCAAAATCTCTTCTTGTAGCCGAGTCACCTTCTCGGGTTCCTTGACCTGTGTATCGGGAATGTCGACTTGAAACGTCTGAAGCTGCGACGGCGCAACGAATCCCGGGTCAACTCCAGTCAAGGCGCGGAAAGTGCGGATCATTAATCCGGAACTGATCAGCAGAACCAGCGCCAGCGCCACTTGGGCGACCACCAGGAAACTGCGTGAACGGTGCCGCTGCCGGCTTTCACTCAGCGATCGTCCGCCCTCGCGCAGTCCCGTCCCCAACTGCGCGCCCGAGTATTTGAAAACGGGAATGGAACCGAAAAGCAGGCTCGAGACGAGCGCCAGCGCCAAAGTGAACAACACCACCGTGCCGTCAATGCCGATTTCACCCACGCGAGGCAGGCCCGCCGGCGCCATGGCAACCAGTCCCCGCAATGCTCCGTAGGCCAGCCCCAGACCGAGCAAACTGCCGAGCAGCGCCAGGACCAAACTGTCGAGAAACAACTCCGCCGCAAGACGGGCACGGCTCGCGCCCAGGGCGGCGCGGATGGAAAGTTCTTGCTCGCGTCCTTCGGCCCGCACCAGAAGCAAGTTGGCCACGTTTGCGCAGGCAATGAGCAGCACCAGCCCGAGACCGCCCATCAGGACCCACAGGACCTTGCCCACGTCTCCTACCACATGTCGCTTCAGCGTGCGAAGATTTGACCCGATCTGTATGCCCTCGAACATCTTCAGGCTGAATCCCTGTGGCGGCGGAAAACTCCGTACGATGATGGGGAGCATGCGAGTCACGTCAGCACTGGCCTGCGCTAAGGTCACTCCCGGCTTGAGCCTCGCGATGCCGTCATAGCTATATTGGCCCAAGGTTGTCTTGGCGCGGTCAAACTGCATTGGCACAATCAGCGCCAAGTCGCTCGAGTCTTCAAAACGGAAATCCTCCGGTAGCACGCCGATGATCTGGCAAAGTTTGCCGTCCACTGTGATGGTCTTCCCAATGATTGCGCGGTCGCCGCCAAACTTGCGGCGCCAGTAGCCGTAAGTCACGATCACGGTGTCCGCGGCGCCCGGTGAATCATCCGCCCTTGAAAACAAGCGCCCAAGCAGCGGCGTGACGCCGAGAATCGGAAGTACGCCGTCGGTAACTAAGAGGCCTGACACATGCTCGGGCTCCCCCAGGCCGGTGACGTTGAACGCGTAGCCCTGAGTGACGCCGATATCCTGGAAGGTGCGGCCCTGCTCGCGAAAGATGAAGTAGGTTGAGGGTGACAGGTTCACATCTTTGAGGTTTATGCCCGGGGCAGTCAGCCATACGGCGACCAATTCCTCAGGATGAGGATAATTCAAGGGCTTGAGCAAAACGCCTTCCAGCACACTGAAAATCGCTGTGTTCGCGCCAATGCCGACCGCCAGCGTCAGCAGTGTGACGGCTGTGAAAAAGGGCGCGCGCCCGAGCCTCCTGAGCACCTGTCTGAGCTGAGCGGCCAAGAACCCCATAGACCACCTCCTTACCACGTTAGACGCAGCGTTGTGAGAAACAGTTCACCGTGGCGCGGGCGTCCCCGCTCGCTGTGGCACGGGCATTCCTTCGCTCCGCTCAGGACGGGCTCTGCCCGTGCGCAGGAGCGGAACGCGCCTGCCACTGCGGGCGGGACGCCCGCACCACATTGGTGCCCTCTCGCTTCCGCAATCGCCCTGATGAGTAATACGCCGACATACCAATGTGGGTTCCGGAAATCTGTCTCGGCGGGCCTGTTGCAGTGGCAGCCCTTGTGGCTGCGCTTCGCCGTTAGGAGGGCGGCCACACCCCGGGCGACCACAAGGTCGCCCCTACCTGTTGCGATCCTCCCGTCGTTCCATCCAAAGCTTGTAGAGACCCCAGGCGGCGAGGGTACTGCAATCGCGGATGGCGCCGTTGAGCATCATCCCCTCAAATTGGCGAATCGAGACCGCTCGCAGAATCAGATCGTGCTCTTCGGGGTCAGGATCGGCTTCGGCGGGCGCCAGTCCGGTAGCGAGGAAAACATGCTGCTTCTGATGGGTGAAGCCGTAAGCGATCCAAAGCGCCCCGAGGCGGGTCATGCTTTGGGCGGTCAGGCCCGTTTCTTCCCGCAGCTCTCCCCGCGCCAGTTCCTCGGCGTCAACACCCGCGGTTTCCCAACCCCCTTGGGGCAACTCCAGGCAGCGATCCTGCACGGTGTAGCGAAACTGTTCGATAAGGTAGATGGTTTCGCCTTGAATGGGCAGGATGATGGCGCAGTCGTCTTTATCCACCACGCCATAGATGCCGTGGACGCCGTTGCTGCGCTCCACCTCGTCCTCACGGACGCGCAGCCAGGCGTTGCGGTACACTTCGCGGCTACTCAGGGTTTTGATGCTCATGGTTATGAGTGTACAGCAAACCTCAGCCCGACGAAGCGGAACGGCTTCATTCGCGGCGCTGGAGATCCGCGCATTAGCAGTGGAGAAGAAATCCCAAAGGCTTTATACTTACGGCAGGGGCAAAGACCTGAGGGAGAAAAGTCTTCATGAGGATAATTACATTCGCAATCTGCATCACCGGCGCCTGTCTCGCTGTGACCATGCTCGCCACGGATGGCCCTTCCTCGACTGCCGACTCCGCCTCCTGGAGTTCCAAGGCGGCCGCCGGCTACCTCGATGGACGAATGACTTGGTGGATGGGGTGGGATGTGGCGGCTCGTGACCATGGAACCTTCTGCGTCTCCTGCCACACGGTGGTGCCTTATGCGATGGCGCGGCCCGCGCTGCGAGCGGCACTCGCTGAGCAGGGCCCTTCTCCGGAGGAGCGCCGGCTTCTGGATAACGTTTCGAAGCGGGTTCGAATGTGGAAGCAAGTTGAGCCCTTTTATCCTGACGCCAAGCGAGGGCTCCCCAAGACTTCCGAATCGCGCGGAACTGAATCCGTTCTCAACGCTCTGATTCTGGCCGGTTACGATGCGCCCACCGGCAAGTTGAGCGGCGACACGCGACTGGCGCTCGAAAACATGTGGGCAGAGCAACTGAAGACGGGTGAAGCCAAAGGCGCCTGGTCCTGGCTACAGTTCCACAATTCCCCTTGGGAGGGTGATTCCCAATACTACGGTGCGGTTCTGGCCGCGATTGCCGTGGGAAGCGCACCCGGCGGCTATCAATTCTCCCCGCTGATTCAAAACAAGGTGAAATTGCTTCGTGACTATCTTGTTGAGGGGTTCGAATCCCAAAAGCTGATTGACCGCGTGCTTCTGGTCTGGGCGTCGACGAAGGTGCCGGGACTGCTGACGCCTGAACAACAGAAGTCCATCATGGATGAGGCCCTGAGCAAACAGCAAGCGGACGGCGGCTTCAGCTTGTCGGCGTTTGTAGGGGATTGGAAGCGTCATGACAACACGCCTCTCGAAACCAAGAGCGACGGCTATGCCACGGGAGTCGTTGCGCTGACGCTCGAGGAGGCTGGCATGAAGCGCGACCAGCCCGAGCTAGAAAAGGGCCTGACATGGCTGGTGCAGAATCAAGAAAAGACGGACGGCCGTTGGCTGGCTTATTCGCTGAATAAGCAACGTGACCTCGCTTCCTACACAGGCCGCTTCATGAGTGATGCCGCCACGGCTTACGCTGTGCTGGCCCTCGAGCACCGAGAGTAAGAACCCGACGGTTCGTTTCTTTGCGATCTTGGCGCTCTTCGCGGCTTTGCCTGAAACCGGCTGCTTTATCAGCCGGCCGCTATAGGGAGTAAAGCGCACTTGCAGAAGGCGAACCCACGAGCGCCCCTCCAGCATCCTCTTCGACCGCTATGGCATCGAAAGAAACATGGCGCCTCCAAGTAAATCCTGGGTCCGGCGCAGGGTCGAGCAGGGAATGACGGCGGGGCTGCTCCGCGCCTATCGCGGGGTAGGTGTGAATCCCGATAAATTCTTGCACCATCTCCGCCGCGCTTATGGCCTACCCATCACTTCCTTCCGCGCTATGAACACCGTACCGCTGCCGGTCGTAGATTATCTTGCCGATAAGACCATTCGCGCTTCGATGAAGATGGCGATGCTGGAAGGGGCGGGAACAGGCTTGGGCGGTGTGCTGTCGGTTCTCCCCGATGTTGGCTTTCTGGGCGGCATCACCTGGCGCATGATTCAGAAGCTGAGTTTGATACACGGCTTCGAATATGCCAGCGAAGACGACAAGGCCGATCTGTTGCTGGCGGCCGCCAGCGCGGCTGGCGTCGATATGGGGAAGGACCTGGTGCGCAAACAGGTTATCGAACGGTTCGTACCACGCCTCGTGGAACGCATCGCAATTCAAGCTGGCGGCGAGATTGCGGAAAACGGACTCGTTCGCTTGGTGCCGTTACTGGGCTCGGTCATGGGCGGCACGCTCAACTATTACTTCGTGCGCGGGTGGGGACGCCGGGCGCGGCGCCATTTCCGCGAAAGGCACCTCTTGCTCCGCGACCACCTTTCATCCCAGCCTGCGTTGGATGCCCCTGCGGCTACTCCGCAGTTGACGGAATCGATACTCCGCTTGCCCCAATAGACTGTCCTGTCGCGACTGAACGGCTCTTCCACTCCGCGCGCACGTACCCGCTTGACAGTGTAGCGTCCCATCGTGCAGTTGAATGTAAAGGTGGGATTACACTTTGAGCGGGCGGGGTAAAACGGTCGCCGCACCAGAGAAGGTTTCTCTCTCCCACGAGACATCTTTTACATAACAATCCAATCGTCACTCCCGCTTAAACTGAATTCGCGACGTTGACAACTCCTTCTATAGGGAATATAAAGTGCCGTCTGATGGGAGTCAGCAGTCTCGCTAAATGGAGGTAGGGGAGCTTGACCATGAGGCTTTCTCAAAGCGCTGGATGGTGCAGGTATGGCACGACTGTTGGTCGCATGTTCTTGTTGCTGCTCGCGCCCCTGGCGCCGCGCTGGCAGGCTTCGGCCCAACAGATTTCTGACGTGCGCTGTCACGTTGAGGATTATCCGATCAATGCAGTGACCTACTGGCAGTCGTCCAAGATGCTGAAGTCCGTCCAGGCGGTTGTCCTGAAAGACCCGGCTGGAGAACAGGAAGCGCGATTCGACCTGACGCATGGCGGGACTCTCATCTCCCTACGCTATCACGAAAAAGAACTCCTGTTTGGAAAGGCGGCGGGTGCGAATGTGACCATGTATATCATTCGCCATGGGACGGAGCCTGACCTGAAGGGGGTAAGCCCTTATTGGTCGGCGTTTCATCCCGACCAGGGCGGGTCGAGCATGGGAGTGCCTTCGTCTGTTGCTGGCGTCGCTTGTAACGGAGACCAGTCGATGCGGGCGTTGGCGATGATGGTTGACGTGAGTAATGATAGTTCGTTTGTCCGCGAACCGCTGCTGGGAGTGTGGGCTGGACACGTCAGCAACGAGTTTCCGCCAGGGTACTCGACCCCATTCGCGATTGAGACTGACGCGAGTTGGGTGAAGAATCCGGGAGGCTCACCCAGCTATTACCTGCAACTTGAGCAAGTCGTAGTGAATGTCCGGCCCTCGCCTCCCCAACCCATCGAATGGTCCCTGGAAGGGGTTGCGCCATGGGACTCCGAGTATACTGCGTCCTACCCGGAAAAATGCACGGAGAAGGCTCCTTGTACGAGCGCGGATGCCCCTGTCATCGCCACAGGGCGCTATCGGGACCCGGACCACAGCATAGGCTTTGCCACGGTCGTTCCGACCTCCGAGTGGAAGACCGACAGGGCCTTCGTCCGAGAAAACGCCGAGTGGGTCGTGCTGAGTTACGGGGCAGTGTGGGCAGCGCCTCGGCGCGTCTTTGCGACAGTTCTCGCACACAGTTTTGAAGGCCTCAAAGGGCTCCATTTCAGTTGGACAGTTTGTGCCGGAAGTTGGGAGCAAGCTCAGAGCTTTGCGGAAAGAACCGCCTCCCAGAAAAGGTAGAGGAGTGACCATGCAAAGCAAGAGGCTACATGTTTTCTTTTTATGTTCTGTGATTTTCTTGCTCAGCTTGAATCTATACCCCCAGCAAAGTGCCACGCCCGTTGACAAGGAGGCGGTACGTGTCGGCTGCCAGGTGACCGAATACACCATGGAGCCGGGGCAAGTGGACCAGGCCGCTATCATCGAGGATCCCGCTGGAGAGCAAACGGTGCTGTTTGATCTCGTCGAGGGCGGCGCCATTGTCTCGCTGAAATACCACGGGATTGAACACGTCTGGGGTTTCAACGGCGGAGGTCTGCTTCAAATGGCATTCCACCATAGTATCAAGGTGGGGAATTTGATGGGTGATTACAACCCCACACAGGCCGGAGACGGGTCGGCAATGTCTCCGGTTACGGGGGTGGCCTGCCAGGCGACTCAATCGATCAATCTCATGACCGTGATGCTGGACTTTAACCACAACAATGGCTTCTACGATAAGCCGCTGCTTGCCGTTTGGAACGGGCGGGTAAACGACGCTACCCCGCTCAGTTACGCCAGCCCGTATACTCTCGAGACGCGGGCCCAATGGGTGCGCAATCCTGCCGGCGAGCCAAAATACTATTTGCAGTTGGATGAACGATTCACGCACATCGCGGATGAGAAGGTGGGTCCGTTCGGCTACGATTTTGCCGAATATGAACCGTGGGAATTCGACGTGCGCGCCATCAGTCCTGAAAACTGCCCTTGCGAGCCCTCTGCGACGAAGTATATGGCGGGCGGCTGGTACAAAGGCGAGAACCGGGAGGTTGGCTTGGCGGTGGCCATGCCCAGCAGCAATTTCCCTCACGGCAAGGTCGAGGGTGGCTTCAATAGCGATTACACGTGGCGCAACAGAAACTTCCACCTTGGGTCGGAGGAATCCTTGGATGGCATAGCGTCGAAAGCATTCGTATGGTACGTGATGGTCGGCTCATGGCGGAATGCCTTGGAATTTGCTCGTCACCTGCCTGCGGAAGGTGGACAACAATGAGCCATACCCGCCATGCGGTTCTTGACCAGATCACGGCACTTGCACCTTTGCTTTCTCGACAGATTGCAACACTCCAAAATAACCTCTAAATAAAGCGGCCAACTTGACGGTTATATCGGCATACCACTCTCATGACCCGCTTTCGAAATACGCGGGTTGCGCGTCGTGAACATTCTCAGGAGGATCGCTTGGTGTATAATAAGAACCACCTCCTTTCAGGGACGAGGGAGCTTCTCACTGCCCAATTCAGGGGAACTCGATCTGGTCGGACGAACGATCGCGCACTATCGGATTATCGCTGCACTTGGCGCTGGCGGAATGGGTGAAGTGTATCGCGCCACCGATACCAAGCTGGGGCGCCAAGTGGCGCTCAAGGTCCTGCCGCCGAATGTGGCTAACGATCCCGACCGGTTGGCCCGCTTCCCGCGCGAGGCGCGGGCCGTCGCCGCACTCAACCATCCCAACGTGGTCACGCTCTACTCGGTGGAAGAATCCGAGGGCATCCACTTTCTCACCATGGAATTGGTTGAGGGGCAGTCGCTCGATCGCCTAATTTCGGGGAATGGCCTTCCGCTGGATCGAATCGCAGAGATTGCGGGCGCGGTGCGCGCCGCGGAGGGCCTTTGCGTCGCCGTGCTGCCCTTCGAGCACGAGAGCGGCGATCCAAACTCCGAATACCTGAGCGACGGGATCACGGAGACCCTCATCAACAGCTTGTCGCAATTGGGGCGGCTGAGGGTGCCGGCGCGCAGCACGGTCTTCCGCTACAAGGGGCGAACGCAAGACCCGCAGCAAGTTGGCCGCGAGCTAGGGGCCAAGGCCGTCCTCGTGTGGGCCTGCCGCCGGTATGATCGCAGAGGCAGGCACGGGCTACTCAAGTTCGATAGAGTAACCTGAGTCTATTCAGGGACTCACCCTCCCACACCATGCCCCTCTTCCCTCTTCCAGGGGAGAGGGAAGAAAGGAGTTGGGGCTCGTTCTTCCATCTAGGATTTGATATGACCTTGGCATCCGGAACAAAAATGGGGCCGTACGAAATCCTCGCGCCGCTGGGTGCGGGCGGGATGGGCGAAGTCTATCGGGCGCGCGATACGCGCCTCGAACGCGACGTGGCCGTCAAAGTCCTGCCCGCCTCGTATTCGGCCGATCCTGATCGCTTGCGCCGGTTCGAACAGGAAGCGTGCGCCGCCAGTCAGCTCAACCATCCGAACATTGTGACGGTGCACGATTTCGGGACGCACCAGGGCTCGCCCTACGTCGTCCAGGAACTCCTCGAAGGTGAGACGCTTCGCGAGCGGATCGAATCGGGGTCGCTCGGAACGCGCAAGGCCACCGAGTACGCGCTCCAAATCGCGCACGGCCTGGCGGCAGCCCACGACAAGGGCATCGTGCATCGCGATCTGAAACCCGAGAACATCTTCATAACCGCCGACGGCCGCGTGAAGATTCTGGACTTCGGGCTGGCCAAATTGCTCGGGAGCGACGGAGACGCCGGAGCGGCAGGCAGCGCGCGTACCGCCACACTGCAAACCCTTCCAGGCGTGGTCATGGGTACGGTGGGCTACATGTCGCCCGAACAGGTCCGCGCCCAACCCACTGACGCCCGCTCCGACATTTTCTCATTCGGCGCCATTCTCTACGAAATGCTCACAGGCCGCCGCGCCTTCCAGCGGGATACGTCGGCGGAAACCATGGCGGCGATTCTGAAGGAGGAGCCGCCGGAGCTCACAACATCCGGCAAGAATGTTCCGCCGTCGCTTCAGCGGATCGCTGACCATTGCCTTGAAAAGAGCCCGGAGCTTCGTTTTCAATCGGCCAAGGACCTGGCGTTCGCGCTAGGTGCGCTTTCCGGATCGGGAACTGCGCCCAATCTCCCAGCGCTCGAAGCACCCCATCAACGACGATGGATGCCGTGGGCAGCGATTGCAGCCGTAGCGGCGGCCGGATTATTCGCCCTTTATCTGGTTATGGAGCGGCCTGCCCCGGCAGGACGGATGCAATTCGCGATTCCTCTCGAGAGTGACTCGGTGAACCTAGCCCTTTCTGCCGACGGGGGAATGCTGGCTTTGGTCAGGCGCGATGACGCCTCCGGCGAAAACATGCTCTATTTTGAGCGGCTCGGTTCGCCCGGCGCTACCCGGCTGGAGGGAACAGAAGGCGCATCGTACCCCTTCTGGTCGCCGGATGACGCGAGCATCGGCTTTTTCGCCGACGGGAAGCTTGAGAAGATCGCCGTCGCGGGCGGCGCGCCGCAGTTGCTGGCCACGGCATCGCACGGCCGGGGAGGGTCCTGGGGCAGCCGGGGCGTGATCATTTATACGCCGGACACGGGTGGCCCGATTTGGCGCGTCAATGCCGAGGGCAGCGGCGCAGCGCCGCTGACCGACAAAATCTATCTTTCCAGCGAGACTTCGCACCGTTGGCCCCAGTTCCTTCCCGACGGCAATCATTTCCTCTTTTATTCAGGGTCCTTCGGAACGGGGGACACCTCAAAGCAGGGGACCTATTTCAGTTCGCTCGCGGCTCAGGAGAAGAAACTGGTTGTTCTTACGGAATCCAATGCCGCCTACGCGAACGGACGGCTCTATTATCGCGATGAGAGAGCGAGCCTGGTCGGCGTTCTTTTCAGCCCCGGCAACGGGAAAGTTATCGGCGAGCCCTTAGTGATTTCGGACCACGTCAGCTACGAGCCTTCGGTCGCTTACAGCACTTTCGCCGCCGGAGGTGACGGTACGGTGGTCTACCTTGGCGCCGGGGCGGGTGTGCTCTCGGCATTGGTCTGGTACGACCGGAGCGGCAAAGAGTTAGGACGCATCGGCGCGCCGGCGGTAATGGCGAATCCCTCGATTGCGCCCGACGGGAATCGGGTGGTGGTGGACATCGCCGATTTCAAGACCTCCAACGTTGACGTCTGGATTGAAGACCTCAGCCACCACGCGGCCTCCCGCTTTACCTTCGATCCTACCGAGGAAGCGACCGCAATCTGGTCGCGCGACGGGCGAACCATCGCGTATCGATTCCAAGGCGCCGACGCCGCGATTCTTGACCTCAGGAACGCGAGCGGACTCGAGGCCGCCAGGGAGGTCTACACCACTCGGCCACAAGACGACATCCTGCCGAACTCATGGACTCTCGACGACAAGGCTGTCCTCTGCACTTACGAGCCGGCGGCCGGCGGTTCCAACCTGGTCCTGGTGGACGTCGCCTCCGGCAAAACCACTCCGTTTCTGACAGGCAAGGCGAGCGAAACCAATGGGATGATTTCGCCCGACGGCAAATGGGTGGCTTACGCCTCGAATGACTCGGGCGAATGGGAGGTTTACCTCACCACGTTTCCGGGCGCGCAGGGAAAGTGGCAGGTCTCGCCGGCCGGCGGCAGCGAACCCCGATGGCGAGGTGACGGGATGGAGATCTTCTACGTCGACCCCAAAGGAATGCTGACCGCCGTGCCCGTGAATGCCGGCGAAACGTTTTCCACCGGGTCGGCTTCACCGCTTTTCCACATCCACGGACGAACGCCAATTTCCAATACCGATCTTTATACCTACGATGTCTCTAAAGACGGAAAACGCTTCCTCGTCAACAGCTACGTCAAGCCGGACCATGTCGAACCGTTGACGGTAGTGCTCAACGCGACGGCGGGCACGACGAGATAGTCCTGCGGAGCGGAGATCCGGTTTTGCGTCGTCCGTGAGATCACAAACCCAGCTCATGCTTGACCTTCGACCATGCCGTCACTTTGCCTTCGCGGGCCTGTTTCATCGCGTGCCGAACCTTCTTTGCTTCCTCGGTCGTTAAGGCAACGTCGAGGTCAGGTGCGGCGCGACCCCGGGGCAGGATGGTTACACTCCCGCCGGAGACCTTGAACTGCACTTGATCGCCGGGTTTAAACCCAGCGCGGCGGCGCACCGCATCCGGCACGGTGAGTAGGGTTTTGCTTTTCACGGTAGCGGTCATATCGTTTTCAGCGTAAGCGTGCTGGTTCAATCCGTCAATTGGTTGATATTACGGCTTCAATCCAACCGACCTTCCTTAACACGCTTCCTGAATCCTGAATCTGCAATCTCCAATCCCGCGCGCCGTCGCCTCCGCCACTCTTCAATCTTGAATCTGCAATCTTCCATGCCAGCCCCTAGCCCCGCTTTCTCGCCACTCGCCACTAGCCACTGTCCTTATGACTTCCGATTTCGGACTCCGCACTTCGGACCTTTTTGTTCCCCGAAGTCCCTTCGGGAAATCGCAGACCCCCAAGAACAGGGGCCTGCGCCAACCCGCCACCTCTGACCCCGTTTCCACCCGCTGCACCAATAACGGTTGACGCGCGTCGCGCGACAGGCGATAATGGGTGGGAATGGCGATTCGTTCGATTCGGCATCGTGGCCTGAAGCGGCTTTACGAATCAGGTGAAGCCAGGGGTCTTCCCCCTGCCCTGGTGGAGAAGATCGCAGACATCTTGCTGGCGATCGACGGAGCGGCAGAGCCGCAGGACGTCGGGTTGTTTCCCGGGTGGAAGCTGCACCCGCTCAAGGGCGGCCTTAAGGGTTTCTGAAGCGTCACCGTCACCGGCAACTGGCGCGTGATCTTTCGGTTTGAGGAAGGCGACGCGTTGGATCTTGACCTGGTTGACTACCACTAAGGGAGGTGTTTCGAATCATGCCGATGAAGAATCCCCCGCATGTGGGCGGGCTGATCCGCCGCGAAGTGATCGAACCGTTGGGGCTAACCGTGACCGAAGCGGCCAAGGTGCTTCATGTCGGGAGGCAGGCTCTTTCCGCCTTGCTCAATGAGAGGGTAGCGCTTTCTCGCACCATGGCTTTGCGCGTCGAAAAGGCATTCGGGCCGAAGATGGAGCACCTGATGCGCATGCAGCTTGCCTACGATTTGGCCCAGGCCCGCCGTGAGGAGAAATCGATCGCCGTGAAGCGCTACGTTGCCGAGGAAAGAGTCCGCGCCTAGCGAGGGCGCCAGAGGTTTCTACCAGAAATTCGAATTCACCAATTCGCCCACCGACCCCATGCAGTTGGGGGAAACGGTACCGGGGGGAAACGGTACCAGGAACGTGTGAAAAAATCACCAAGTCCTGTCATTCTGAGCGAAGCGAAGAATCTGCATTTGTTTGCTTTCAAAAAGATAAAAGCAGATTCTTCGCTTCGCTCAGAATGACAGATGACTTCTTCACAGCTTCCAGGAACCGTTTTTCCTATTTGGATGCTAATATCATGGTTGATGTTCCCATGTTAAGAACCGCAGAGGAAGCCAAATGCGGCTACCTCTGCGCTACCCGCTTCTTATTCCCCCAAGTCCCTTCGGGAAACCGCCGACCCCAAGGGGAAAGGGTCTGCGCAAGCCGTCGGGTATTCGATTTTTTCCCTAGGCATCCGACGAAAGTATGGACTTGGCATTCGCCCGGCGGGTAGGGTGACCGCGAGGTGGTCGAGACGTACCCACGGCCCGGGGGGACAATCGGTCCAATGGCCTGAGCCCTCGAAAGCCTAGCCAAGCAAGAGGGAAGTCGGAAGGGAGCAAGAAGCCCTTGATAACGATACGGGGGCGGTGTACCCTCAAGTACGAGTATTACTCCATGAATGAATCCCTCAGAGAGTTTGAAACCTGGATTGAGCAAAAGGCTGCGGAAGAAATTCACTTTTCCGGCACCTTTTGGTTTGTGCTCTCTCCTCAATCGGAGGACCGCTTCGCCGACGGCTTGAAACAACGTCCGGTCGATCCACAAACGGTTCCAATGGCTGATTTCGCAACGGATGTCGTCATTAAGGATCGACGGGACCGAACACACAAGACCACTTTTTGGCATCTTCCCTTCCACAAAGGAAGTGGACTTCATCTTCTTTTCTCACTGGAGCGTCCCTCGCGAGCTCTGCGTTTTATGTACCGGCTCTTGGCCCGAGCCAGAGGCAAGGCTCATCTTTTCCCTATCGGTCACAGGTTAGTGAGGTCTTGCGTTCAACTGGATGACAGATACGAGTTTAGCCAAACGCGCGTTTTGAGAGGCGTGTCTTATCCAAGCCAACCCAGCGAGGGGGGGGCCGAGATTAAGCTGAACCCAGGCGACGCCGGCGTGTTTTTTGAAAGACTGGACGAAGATCATCGCGTTTTGAAACTGGCAAGAATGCGAGCACGAGTAGGGGACGAGGGCTTTTGCGAGTTCACTGTTAGCCGAATTGGCTACATGAGTTACAACAAGGGCCAGTTTGCCCCCCTCCTCAAGTTGATCCTTGGTCGGCTCAGCCAGGAAATGAGCGCATCGGTTAGACCCTTCGAAGAAGCGAGGGGCCGTTTCGTGGCCCTGCGATTTCCCGACCCTGTGTTCGCGGAGCGCTCCAGTTACTCGGGTGTATTAGGTGCGCTCTCGCGCCTACCGCGTGCGACGTTGGCGGTGCTTCACGCTAATCCTTACTTCCATGCCACCCTCACTAACTATGAGGATGGCGGAGAGTTTGATGTTTTCGTAACGGATCTGTCCACGGTTCGCATTCAAGGGCGCGCAGGCGCTTCGCCGGCTTCTTTCTTGCGCCTCTACAATAGCCTTGCAGAGGTTTTTCGTGAACCCACAGTCAAGATCGAGGAGCCGCACCGGTTTCGGCTGAAAGACCTCGTGGAGGGGCGGGTCTAGGTCAATGGCCCTGAGCAAGAGCACTGAAGACCGAATAAAAGAGCGGTTTGATGAGAAATATAAAGAGTACAGGGCTCACGACCAGACGCTGAGTGCCCTTGCCGCATTGCGTTTCGTCCTTGAGGTCATCCCCGAGCTAAAACAGGAAACGGTTTTTTGGAGTTTTCGGCCTCGCGTTTGCTCCCTGGGCTTTGAATCGAATCCTTACACTCCGGACGGGCTTATTCTCCAGCGGCCTTCCCTAGGCTTCTTGCTGGAGCTAAAGACTTCCTGGAACGACCACGATGTCGTTCAGGTAATAAACTACGGAAAGGCGGAGGGGTACTTGCAAGCTGATGGTACCCTCACTCGATTCTCGGAGAACAATTGCATTCTTCTCGGCTACCAGAATGTTCCTGGGGATTCCCACCTGAAGTTGCTGTTTGATGAGTGGGAGAACCGTAAGCCCGCACCCTCATTGGTGCTCTTTCGATACGATCTTCAAAGAGCCCCCTCTGGCGATTGCATGTCCTTCTCCCGGATTCCCTATGCCCGAAATGGTATATGCCCTCGTTCCCACTTCGGTGGCGTGATCAACTCCGCTCGCGGCTTTTCTGTAAGCGCCGCCAGCTTCACGGAGATGAAGGCCAAATTTCACAAGGCGAACGATCAAGCCATAGACAGCTACGCGGCTGTGCTCTGGTGGACCGTTTACGCGAAGCATTATTTGTCTGAGGAACAGCAGGCGGAGATGGCGGTGGGCGGCCGGTTACAAACCCCGCTGCAGATTCAGTTAGATCAAATTGGCAAGGTCCCAGTTCTGCCGGATGTCGAAGTACCTCTCACCACGAGCGACGTTCGAATGGCCCTCGAGTTTCTGCGCCAGGCGGGTCTTGTTAGTTTCAAGATCCGTGAAAGCGTCTACGAAGTGAAACTACGGCAAAACGTTCGTCTGCCCTCCCGAGCCGCCGCTATAGATGCCACCCAAGAGGACATCGCCGTAAAGATCATCAACAGGTGGGCAACTTACAGCATCACAAAGCCACTGACCAAACGCCCGGTCGGTCCGAAGAGGACGAAGTCCCGGCGACACCGTGACCCCGGACCCACCCTCCCTTTTCCTGAGCCGTTGTAATGCGTCCTGGGGCTCACGTCCGCGGCTTTTTGGTGTCGATTGTGAACGAGCCGCACCGAGGCATTGGAGCGCTACCACTGCCAGATTTCTGTCCATCATCCAGAATTCACCCTTTCAGCATTCACTCTTCACAATTCTCTCCGCCCATGCGAGTATTCTCTTCCAACCGCTGTTACCGAGGTTCATACCATGGCCAACCCAGAACACCTCAAAATTCTCGAGCAAGGGATCGACGTTTGGAACCAGTGGAGAAGGGAGAATCGGACGATACAACCCGACTTAATCCAGGCGGACCTCGCCCGGGCGCAGCTCCAAGGGGTGAACTTGCGAAGGGCGGAACTAGCCTGGGTGGACCTCCACGAGGCGAGCCTCGTTGGGGCGGACCTGCGCCAGGCGGACCTCCGCTTGGGGCACCTCGCCGGCGCGGACCTCAGGGGGGCGGACCTCGACACGGCGAACATTCGCAGGACGGACCTCTCTGGGGCGAACCTCGATAGCTCGGATTTTGCAAACGCCCGGGTTGCGCGTACCGTGTTTGCAGACAATGACCTCAGCACGGTTAAGGGACTTGAGACAGTTTGGCATGGGGGGCCTTCAACGATCGGCATCGACACGATTTACAGATCCAAAGGCAACATTCCTGAAGTCTTCCTGCGCGGCGCGGGCGTGCCCGAGGACTTCATTACCTACATGAAGTCGCTGGTCGGCAAGGCCATCGAATTCTACTCCTGCTTCATCAGCTATTCGAGCAAAGACGACGACTTTGCCCAGCGGCTTTATGCTGACTTACAGGCGAAAAACCTCCGTTGTTGGAAGTTTGACGAGAATGCCAAGTGGGGTGAGCCGGTTTGGGGCGAGATTGACACCGCCATCCGGCATTATGACAGGCTGGTGGTGATCTGCTCCCGGCATTCGCTTCAAAGCCCGCCCGTCATTCGCGAAATCGAGCGCGCCTTGCAGAAGGAAGACCGCGAACATAGGAATGTGCTGTTCCCCATCCGCATCGACGATTACCTCTTCGATGAATGGGACCACCCCCGCAAGGCCGACGTGGTGAGCAAAGTGATTGGGGACTTTCGTGGGTGGGACAATCACGCGACCTACACTAAGGCCTTCCCCCGTTTCCTCAACGCGCTCAACCGCCTCCAGCAAGCCTCCAAAACCAGGTAGGACCGCGCGGCGACGCCGCAACCAAAATGTTGGTCCAGGCCAAAGCGCCCATACTTTCAGCCACGCCGCGCCGCGAACTCTGAACGATCCACCTAGCTTGTTAGACGCCAAGCCATGGACGTGCCCCGTGCAGTCAAACTCCCAGGAAACGGGGTTCTGGGATGTCTGAATCTGCGCCCCTCTGCACTTGGACGTGTAACGGCAAGGCCGCGCAAGTGCCTTGTGCACACGCGAGTAAGGAGGCAACAACCCGTCGGGGCCACTAGGCAACGCCACTTTGCTACCTCATCAAACAGGCGTGCCGCCCAAAGTTCTTTTATTAGAGGGACTTGCCGTAGGCCGGGTGTGAGTTAGACCCAAGTCAGTAGAAGTGTCGGGCGAACGCCGCGGCTGGCTTTACGGCGCCATTTGGCGAGGTAAACTCGCCGCTCCAACGTCAAACCGCACCACTGCACATTATTCGCTTGACAAGCCCAGCCCGGCATGATAGCCTATAGTTGTGGTCATTTTGTGGACATATTGTCGTAGGCAAGCGGCGGAACTGGGACGCGCGGTTCCAAAAAAAGGAATGCCCCGGCCCTTCGCGAGAAAAGACGACCGACACAAACAAAAAATAATACGAACGAAGCCAGTATGTTTTTGAAAACAAAGGATTCACATTTGAAACGAACTCAAAACGAACTCAAAACGAACTCAAAACGAACCGTAATTGAGTGTCGAAATGGACGCATTAAAGGCAGAATTCGAGCTTTGTAACAATTTGTACGTTTTGACGCGGGCCGCGAAAGTCCAGCGCGGGCGATCCGGAATCGCCTGGGAGAGGGAAATCCGGCGCACCGCGAGAAAATATGAAAATCGTGGGAACGAACTAAATAAGTGCTTGAAAACCAATGACATCACTTTTTTAAGTGCTGCAAATTCCGCGCATTTTGCACGCAATTAGCGCCCATCAAGCGTGCAAACGAGCAAGAAACGGCCTCAAAGGACTGGAACGAAGCGAAAGTGGAGGGCAGAACGAGTGGCGGGACAGAGTGACAAAAGGTCGGCCAGATCCCCTGGCCACATCGAGCCCTTTGTTCTCTTGGTGGGCGCCGCACGGACCTTGCGGGCGCCGGCATTTCGCCCCAGAACCGAGCGCTCCTGAGCCCCGGAACGCCCGACCACCCTCCGCCCCCCACACGCCTCCGTGGTTCGTCAGCACCTGAACCCCTCTGCCACGACCTGGCCATGAGGAAAGGGACTATGAAATCTACACGACGGCGCTGGTTGTCAAACTGCCTCGCGATGGTGGCATGGCCTGAGGTTTTGTCTGCCCAGCGGTACGCGCGCACGGCTGCAAAATCGCCGACCTCGGACTTTGAGACTCTGGATGCGGATACGGCGGGCGAGATCGAAGCCATCGCGGCGCAGATCATCCCCTCGAGTGGCGGGCCTGGCGCGCGCGAGGCCGGCGTCATTTATTTCATAGACCGCGCGCTCGCGACGTTTGCTGCCGACGACCGCGATGCGTATCGCACCGGGATGGCGCTGCTCCAGCAGAAGCGAAAGCAGCTATTCCCGAACTCGCGCTCGATTGCGTCGCTGACCGGCCAGGAGCAGATGGCGCTCATCCGGGCTGTCGAGACCTCGGATTTCTTCGAGCTTCTCCGCACTCACACAGTTCTGGGCTTCCTGGGGAACCCCAGCTATGGCGGCAATCGAGGAAAAATCGGATGGAAGCAGATCGGTTTTGAGGGTTCGATGGCTTACCAGCCGCCGTTCGGCTACTACGACGCTCAAGTGAACGGGGAGGAGAAATGAGCGGCGTGGTTTTCCTAACTACCGACCCTGTCGATTTTCTGGTTGTGGGCGCGGGCGCGGCGGGCGGCGTCGTGGCTAAAGAACTGGCCACAGCCGGATTTCGAGTAGTCGTGTTGGAGCAAGGCCCCTACTTGCATGAGGGAGACTATTCTCACGATGAAATCAAGTTCACCATTGAGCCCGGTTTGACCAACGACCCGAAGATTCAGCCCATCATCTTCCGCAAGTCGGAGACGGATCAAGCCCGGCGTATGAAAGCGATCGAGTACGGGCGGCAGGTGGGGGGAGGCAGTGTTCATTTCACCGCTAATTACTGGCGGTTCCATGAGAGCGATTTTCACGAGCGCAGTTTGTGCGGCGAGGTGAGTGGCGCCGATCTGAGGGATTGGCCCATCACCTATGCTGACCTGGAGCCCTATTACACGAAAGCGGAGCATGAACTCGGCATCTCGGGGCTGGGCGGCGCGAATCCCTTCGAAGCGCCGCGCTCGAAGCGGTACCCGCTGCCGCCCATGCCGGTCAAGTCGTCGGGCATCCTGTTTGAGCGCGCGACGAGGAGCCTGGGACTACATCCCTTCCCCGCGCCGGTTGCCATTCTTTCCCAGCCGTATCAAGGCCGTGCGCCCTGTGTGAATTGTGGTTTCTGTGAATCGTTCGGCTGTGAGGTGGGCGCGAAATCCAGCACTTTGGTCAGCTTGATTCCGCTGGCTGAAAAGACCGGCCGATGCGAAATCCGGCCTCACTGCTACGTGCGCAAGATCGTGACGAACGATGCCGGCCGAGCCACGGGCGCCATTTACTTCGATCGAAAACGGCGCGAGGTCTTCCAAAGCGCCGGGGCGGTTTTCGTTTGCGCTAACGGCGTTGAAACGCCGAAGTTGCTGCTGATGTCGAAATCAAAACGCTTTCCCGAAGGCTTGGCCAACTCAAGCGGCTTGGTCGGAAAATACCTGATGTGGGATAACGGCGCCTCGGTCCAGGGATTGTTTGAGCATCCCTTGAACGAGTACAAAGGCATTCAGGTGACGCGCCTCATCCACGATTACTACGCGAGTGATCTCAAGCGGGGCTTTTACGGCGGCGGTGGCATTGACGCGCGGTTCGATTACTATCCTGCCGGATTTGCGCTGCATGGTTTGCCGCCCGAGGCGCCAAAATGGGGTAGCGAGTTCAAGCAGATTTTCGAGAGCTACTTCAGCCGCACCATGACGCTCCTGTCTCACACCACCTCGCTGGCGCAAGAAAAGAATGCCGTTTCGCTGGATCCGGAGGTGAAAGACGCCTGGGGCCTGCCTGCTGTCCGCATTACGTCCGATTACCACCCTGATGACGCGGCGACCATGAAATGGATGGTGGCGAAGCAGATCGAGATCCTCGAGGCGGCGGGCGCCCTGAAGACTTGGAGTCAACCGTTCGACGTCGTCGACAACATGCCCAGCCGGCATCTCATGGGAACTTGCAGGATGGGGAACGATCCGCGCTCTTCCGTCGTGAATCCATTCAGCCGTACCCACGATGTTCCCAACCTCTTTCTAGTGGATGGAAGTAACTTCGTCACTTCCGGCCGGCAACAACCCACTGCGACCATTCAAGCCCTGGCTTACCGTGCAGCGGATTATGCCATCGGCGCCGTGAAAAGCGGCGAGTTGCGCTAGAAGCTGGCTCTGAATTTCCTTATACATGACTTTGACGAATCACGGTGCGTTCAATGCGTCGTGCAGCCTGCACAAATTCGCAGCACATCAACCGTCATTAATCAATACCTCCGATCAACGGCCTAGTGTTTACCGAAAGCGCCGCCGCTGATAGCTCGCGATAAATCCCCTTCCCACCACCAAACGCCCCCGAGTCGGCTTCGAGGAAGTGTGTCCTGGCACAGCGCTCGCGAGGCCAATCGCGGTTAGGAGCTCAGCTCGGGCTGTTCAGAAATCGACGCTACAGTTGACGGCGCCCTCTTCCTGCGTCAAGGGGCTTCGAGTGCCTCTCCAGATTGAGGTACCACCGGCAGTACTTTTGGCATTCCTGACGCCCGGGGGGCGCGTACACCAACGGGATTGTTTACATCGGGACAGTGGCTTTGAGCCCGGATTAAACCGGGACCGCAAGCTTCTGTGCGGGGGAAGATCAGCGGTGGTCGCCCCTACCGCGAATCTCTCTGTCAAGTTCCGCGCCAGTCCTTTACGCCAGGCGACTTGGGGCCCGAGCCAAGGCCAGTTCGGGCACTACAGCAAAGCTGAGAGACAGCCCCCGGTCTCAGCGCGGGTTCGCGGTCATCGACGCGCGTTGCCCAGTAGTAATCGAAAAATACTCAATCCACAGTTTGCGAACCGCCTCTGTTCGTTCGATCAGCTCGCGACTCGGTTTCGCGCCGTGCTGAACCATGATGACCATCCCGGTATTGAATTGCCGTTGTGATTTGTCAACGGCGGGCAAGCGTGGGCCTTCGGCCGCGATGACGTCCTGAATGGTGACCTTGGTTCGGTCCGCCTTGAAAATGGGGTGCCCATTGGCATCTTTGCCCTCGGAGACCGGATGACGCAGAATGAAAAAGTCGGGAACCTCAACCGGGGAGATCAGACCCATGAGATAGAGATCAAGGTATGACCACCCCGTCGCGGGCACATAATAATCGTCATCGAGTTGGGTGTAGGTGCCGTCAAAGTTGTCCTGCCAAACGCCGCCGCCCATGATGGATGCTTCCGTAGGCCGCCGGTACGGAAACGCGACGGGAGCCTGCAACCCAAACGCCCAATGGACGGGACCGAGCGGAATCGTCTCGCTGCCCACCTTGGCCGAAACAAACGCCCCCCATCGATGACCTATTTCGTGCGCAATCTGTGACATCGCGTACATGTACGGTGGTATCTTGCCGTCCTGCGAAATCTCCTCGAGCTGTCGCTGGTAGAACGTGACGTCGTGACTGGTGCCCATCGGCGCGTCGGCGGGCGGCCGTTCCTAGATCTGATTCGAGCCGACGTACACAGGTTGGATGAATTGCCACTGGAACCTGCCCGGCGTGCAGTACGACTCGAGGCCCCGCTGCGTCGCGCCGATTCCGGTGACGGCACCCCCCAACGCTCCCAGCGGCCCATCACTCGGAGTGCCCGCTTCCTGGTTGTCGACGCGGAAGTCCGAGTAGTAGGGGAGAAAATCGAAGTTGTCACCGAGGCCCTTGATCACCGTGCAAGTCAAATCACGGGGATTCGGCAGAGCATAATAATGGAAAGCCTCATAGACAACCGAAAAGGGACCGTCCTGCGGCTTAAGAGAAGACAGATGTACTTCAGGACTGCGGATGCCGCCCAGCACGACCGGCTGGGCAGAGATCTGCGCCGCCGGCTGTGCCGAATCGGCCGCAGAAGCATCGGCAGAAACGTCGATCTCGGCGGCACCGCGCAGCACCGGTGGCAGGATTCCCTGGATCGAAATAGTGTTGCCGCTTGTCTTGACGACCCGGGATAAGCCCGGACCGAATGCAACGTATCGCGACGCGCCGCTCGAGCGGTTCCGCAATGCAAAGCCGCGAATCGTCCACACGGCATCCGCGGCAGCCACAGCGCTTGCGGGTGCCGAAGAAGGCTTGTGGATGTAAAAATAGACCCGGTAGGCGACCCCGGAGAGGCCCGAATCACCTTCGGGCAAAACAGGTCCGGCAGTTTCGAGCGTGACCTTCAGGAACAAGCCGTTAACGACAGAGAGCCTTAGGTCTCTAAGGTCGAGATGGGCATCGACCGGGGGGTGTTTCGTAGCGGCGAGGGAGGTGAGAGGTTTTTCTGCTGCGCCAGAGACAAGCGGGTAGATACCGACGATAGCGTCCTTGGCCGCAAGCTGATCGTACGACATCTCGATCGCGCCCTCTTTGTGAAGCACGGCCTGGAACCGGTTGATAGTCTTCGTCCACGTAAAGTCTTGGATGTTCCCGTACGGTTCGGTCACGTCCCAGGTCACAACCACGCGATCAGCGAGTTCCTTCACGTAGCGATCGCCTGTCATGCGAGGCTTGAAGAACACGCAGATCGCCGGAACGGTGTTCGCCAAGCTCGCCGCCGCTTCGCGCAGCGGGTCGAAGCGACCAATCGAAACGCCACCCTGGTCGCGGGGTCCCGAGCCGGGACCTAAGTTACCAGCGTTGGTCGCTTCGCCGAACCGAATCGATCCGGTAGCGCCGACCGAGAACGAATCCCAACTCTTCCCGGAAAAAGGAAAAGAAAATCTGTGCAGCGTGACCCGAGGGTCAGTGATTTGCTGGCCGAAGTCCGCATCCCATTTCAACGGGAGGTTTTCGACGCGGTATCCTTCCCGTCCGGGCGTGAAGCGAAGGATATGCCGCTCCAGATCGAAGAGGTTCTCCCGGCCGAGCGCGCCTTCGTCTAGCTCCATCAGGATCAGGTTTCCGACGACGGAGACCTTGCCGACCGGCTTGCCGGGCTCCTCCCGTTCTTGAACACGTACGCCATTGCCCGGCAGAAGAGTGACACAAACGATCAGGGATAGTTCGAAGAGTAAGTATCCCCCGGCAAAGCCGGGGGCTTTAGTTTGTGAGCCGCTCAAAGCGGCTAGGCGGAGTCGCCGAGGCGGCTCCGCGGGTTTTGAGCCACCTTCCGGTGGCTGTTCATCGCCACAGAT
>Ga0326728_10002179_pt1 | contig 66386 bp, 53 predicted proteins | sample MB3enrmetagenome_FD_207602 | JGI IMG/M metagenome (GOLD analysis project Ga0326728, IMG submission 207602) | Lab enriched peat soil microbial communities from McLean, Ithaca, NY, United States - MB31MN | ecosystem: Environmental > Terrestrial > Soil > Wetlands > Peat | place: USA: New York...
TCCTTTTGGTCGTAGGAACAGAGGATTCGTTCACGCAAGTCCAAGAATATGGTTCGCATGAACGAATCCTACCATGCCTGGAAATAAATGGCTACAGTTTTATTTAAAATGCTCTAAATCAAAAATTTGGGTTACTTCAGGAAATCGTGTTGAAGCGTCAGCATCAAATCGTTGACGGCCAGCATCAGTTCACCCCGCCCGTTCACCATTTTCTCCGGACTGGCTAAGTCCACCGGCTCGCGCATGATCCGGGCGTAACGCCGCGTCAACGCCAACGCTTCGTCACGGTCGCCCAGCCGCACAAGCAACTCATGTACTTTCTGCACCAGCTGTTGCGCGTCGGTGATTTTCTCCAACGCCGCTGCCGTGCTCAATTCGCCCGCTCGTACGCGCTTCAGCAAACCACATTCGAACGTCCGGCAACGTGCCGGCCGGTCTGCATAAATCCGGCAAAGCCTGCCATCAAAACAGGCGCACGGTTGGGTGAAGGCCTGTTGTCGGCCGGTTTTTTGCAACGACAATCCCGATTCCGTCAGTCGCCGGGAATCGTCGCCCTTTTGCAGTTTCACGTCGGCAAATAAAACACCGTTGCAGCACAGGCCGCACTGTGGACAAAGTTGCGCCACAAAGGGGGTGGAAGCCTCTCTATTCATCGACCTGAAATTCCTTAACAATTGAATCCGGCGGCGTTTGCAGTTCCGTCAGTTTGACGCCTTCGCGGCGTTGCAGGATGGCTTCGACCCGGGGCACGTAACTTCGCGTTTCGGCCGGCAATCGGCGGGCAATGGCATCGTAATCCCGGGTATGATAACGGTTCAAAAGCCTTTGGACGGTGCTCTCGCCGGCGTTGTAAGCGGCAATCACGAGCCGCCAGTCCTGGAAACGGTCGTGCAAATATTTCAGGTATTGGGCGGAGGCGCGCGCGTTGTTCTCAGGGTCCAGCCGCTGGTCGAACGGCAACAGCGAAAGTCCAAAACGCTGGGCCGTTTCGGGTTTGAGTTGGAACAGACCCACCGCCCCCGCCGGGCTGCAAGCGCCGGCATCAAAACCGGATTCCACCTCGGCCAGCCAGAATAGTTCCGGCGGGACTTTTTGTGCGATAAAGACTCCCTTGACGCGTACCAGATAATTCGTGGTTTCCGACGGCAGGGAATCGCCGGCAACTTTTCTCAACCACATCTCCTGCAAGGTGACCAGGATCGGATTGGCCACCGGCACGGGCGGCAGGTTGGTTTCAATTTCGGGCGGTGGAATCGTGAAATGAATTTCGGTAGCGTTTGCCAGATAATCCCACCCCGCCTTAAACCAGTCGCCGTACGGCTGGGTTTCCGGCTGACTCTCCAGCCACGGCGCCAGCGCTTCGGTGATATCCTGGAACGATGCAAAGCTGACCACATATTCGCCCTGGAATCGTTGCTGCATATCGCGGAAAAATTGTTGCACCTTCTGCTGGTCCAGACTCTCCAGTACCGCAAACACATCCGTGTCGAGATTTGTCTCCGCCCACTCCTGCGCACCCTGGACGACGTCCGCGAGCGTGATCGTGTCGTCCTGCGCCCGCGCCGACAACAAGCCAGCCAGCAGCAGCAGTACACAAATAGTGGCGATTCTCATGAACAACAACTTCCCGCTCCGGTCACTCTGGTTAACACCTCAGCGCCATAAATGTTTCGGGTATTTGCGCGCCAGCTCCGATTTGATTTTGGGATAATGTTCGCGCCAGAAATTTGCCAGGTCCTGCGTGACCTGCACCGGCTTCATGCCCGGCGTCAGAATATGGACCAGCACCGGTACCCGGCCCATCGCGATCTTCGGCGTTTGCGTCACGTCGTAAAGTTCCTGGATGCGCAGCGAAATGTGTGGGGAACCGGTCGCCTCGTACGCCACCTTCGGTGTGCGCCCGTTCGGCAGCGTCAACCGCTCCGGCGCGTGCTGGTCCAGCAATTCGCGCTGCGCCGCCGACAACCATGACATCACGACCGGCTTCACTTCGCGTTCCTTGATGTCCTTGTAACTCACCGCGCCGTGACAAAGCTGCCCGATGATGTGCTTGCGGTCTTCCTCCGTGATGTCAGGCAATTGTAGTTCCGGGCAATGTTTGCAGAGCAGGCGCAATCGCAACAGCCATTGCTCGACGTTGTGGTCCCATTTCGGCAGCGGCAATCGGCCGGCCATGATTTCATCCGCCAGAATCCGCGCCGCCGCGTCGGCCGGCGGCGGGTCAACGCGCTTGGCCGACAACGCCAGCCCGCGAAATTTAACCAGCTCCGCCGCCTGGACCCGTTTTGCCGCCGAATCGTATTCCACGTGCAGGCTGGATTCCATGTCGTCCGGATAAAATTCGCGCAGCCAGTCAACCTCGATGGTTGTGGCCAGCGAAAGAATGGTGTTCACTTCCCGGCCCTCGACTTCCCGGACTTCCGCCGCCACGAACAAGGGACTGTGTTGCACGGCGCTTTCGCGCGCCAGCACGCCGCGCCGGTGGTGGACCAGTTCGCAACGCAGTGTTCCCTGGTCCAGCCGACGCGCCACGCGGTCGCTGAACCCGATGAGAATGCATTTTTGCAGCGCCTCGTCCTTCGCCTCGCGCGGTTTCACGTCGAGTCCTTCGTCTTTGGCGATGCGCAGGAATTGTTCGAATAACGGCCCGACCTGGCGCGCGGTGACGGCGTGGATGCCGATCCGGCGGCAGGCGTCGAGGCGGAATTGATTCTGGGCGGCATACGTCCACGCCCTCATCAGAATCCAGAAATCCGACGACGCCTTTTCGCCCAGCAAATCCTCGCGATACGAACTGGTGTCGCGGTCCACGTTCCGCAACAGCAAATCGCGTCCCTGCGTGAGCGCGGCAACGAGGCAGGCCTGATGGACGCAGCCGTATTCCTGCGCCGCCAGCAGCATGCGCGCATAACGCGGATGCAACGGAAACGCCAGCATCTTGCGGCCGATGGGCGTAATCACCGTAGGACAGGCTTCCAGCCTGTCTCCAATTTTCTGTTCCGTTTGAGTGACGTTTTGATTAGAGACAGGCGAGACGCCTGTCCTACGAACCGCTCCCAAATCCTCCAACAGTTCTTCCGCATGGGCCAAGGCGTGTTCGTCCGGCGGTTCGAGCCAGCGGAATTTCCGCAAATCCTCCACGCCGGCAGCCTTGAGCGTGAGCACCACTTCCGCCAGATCGAGTCGCTTGATTTCCGGCAATTCCTGCACCGCGCGATGCCCATGCTCCTCGCGCGACCATAATCGCATGCACACGCCCGGCGCGGTGCGGCCGGCCCGGCCCGCGCGCTGGTCGGCGGATGATTGGCTGATTTTCTCGATGAGCAATGTATTGATGCCGCGGTTGGCGTCGTAACGCGGAATCCGCGCCAGACCGCTGTCAATCACCAGTCGGATGCCGTCAATGGTCAGCGACGTCTCGGCCACGTTGGTGGAAACGACCACTTTGCGCCGGTCATAACGCGCCACCGCTGCGTCCTGGTCCCGGGGCGCCAGTTCGCCGTGCAACGGCAGCAGAATAAATCCTTTCGCTTCTGAAGTGTGCCGGATGGCATCGATGGTTTGCGAAATTTCATAGCCTCCGGGCATGAACACCAGCACGTCGCCTTCCCCGCCTTTGCTGACGTACCGGCTGAACGCATCGGCGGCCTGTTCCCAAATTGGCCGTTTGTCCGTGTAAGACGGATCCGCAGCGTATTTGATGTCCACCGGAAACACCCGGCCTTCGGAGGAGAGGATGGAACAGGAAAACGTAGGACAGGCTTCCAGCCTGTCTCCGACTTTCTGTTCCGCCTGAGCGGGAAATAGATTTGAGACAGGCGAGACGCCTGTCCTACGCAAATATTCCCCCAGCAAATCCACATCCAGCGTCGCGGACATGACGATGAGATTCAAATCTGGCCGCTGTTGCTCCTGTAAATCCAGCGACCGCGCCAGCGTGATGTCGCCGTAAAGATGGCGTTCGTGAAATTCGTCGAAGATGAGGACCGACACGCCGCGCAATTCCGCGTCGTCAATCATCTGCCGCAGCAAAACGCCTTCGGTCACAAACCGGATTCTGGTTTTCGCCGACGTGCAGTTCTCAAACCGGATCTGGTAACCGACTTCTTCGCCCAGTTTCACGCCGAGTTCCTGTGCCACGCGCGACGCGAGCAACCGGGCGGCTAGCCGGCGCGGCTGGAGAATCACCACCTGCCCGTTGCCGAGCAATCCGTGCCGGAGGAGCATTTGTGGCACCTGCGTGGATTTACCGGACCCGGTTGGCGCGGTCAGGATCAGCCGCCGGTCGGTTTTGAGGCGGGCGACGATGTCGCGCTCGATTTCGTAAATAGGCAGACGTTCAGCCATGTGCCGTCATCGTAACGGGCAAGAGAAACTTCGGCGAAAGGAATTTTTCGTAGGCGGCGAGGTAACGAGGCGTTTTGTAGGTGACGAGGTAACGAGTCATTGGAACATCGGACTCCGGTCCGGCACGCGTTGTGATCAGCCGCACTCCTGACGTCGTGCCCTACTGCACCGAATCAGTAGGCGACGAGGTAACGAGTCATTGGAACGCCGGCCTCCGGTCCGGCACGCGTTGTGATCAGCCGCACTCCTGACGTCGTGCCCAACTGCACCGAATTAGTAGGCGACGAGGTAACGAGTCGTTTAGATTGCACTCCTTACGTCGTGCCCTACGATCTATCCGGCGCTCCCAGGCCGTTTTCCCGGTTGCCTTTACACCTCAAATTGGCAAGGCTCAATTGCAACATCGCGGCATGAAAATATCCCGGTTCATCATTTTAGGTTTGTTATGGGGAGCGGCCTTGCCCTATGTCCAGGCGCAGGAAACCACGACCAACGCCGTGTCTGCCTTGGCCAAACCAGTACCGGCAACCAAGCCCGACACTTATCATCTGGACACCACCTTCGGTTGTCGCTGGCCGTTGAACGGAAATTACCGCTGGCTGATGCCGGCAACAATTGTGTTCGGGAAAATGCTGGACGAACACAATACACTGGATGCCGCGTTCAGCGGCGGAGTGATTGAGTTGAAACCCGGCAGTACGGCGGATGCGCAGGCACACCAGCCGTCATTTTTGGAGCTGGGCATTGCGTGGCAATACCGCTTCGCCGCGCGTGACGCGCCCTGGCGACCCTATGTCGCCGCCGGGGCGAGCTTGATCTGGATGAGCTGGGAATATCGCCAGCCGGTGGATTCTCCGAATCTTGGCGTCATCACGCGGGATTATCTGGAAGGCGCGGATGGCTACGCCGGCGTGGGTTTGAGCGTGCGTTTGCGGAAACATCTGAATTTCTTCGGCGAGGTGGACGGAGGCGGCACCGGGTTTCTATCCACCACCTACTTCGACGCGCACAACAATTTGTTCGCTAATTTCGGCTACGTCGGCATCCGCGGCGGTCTCAGCCTGACGTTCTGAAATCAACTTCGGAGACAACCGAAGAAATCACCACATACCAAACAAAAACTGATTACTTTACTACTTTACAAGCTATAAGAATAGAAAAGATGATCAGTAAAAGACCGGAAACAAATGCGAGTAACCGTAAGAACGGCTCAATCTCACCAACACTTCTGCCGGGTTTGAGAATGATACGCTGAAGTTGGGGTAATTTGAGTGTCCCAACAGACAGTGCAAATGCAAAAACCAATGGCGCCAAAATGATTGGCCCGGGCTGCGAAGGATTTTGCCCTGAGCGAATGTGATTAAAAAAGAAAAGTGCATTCCAAACTATGACAGCGGCAATAATAGCTGACCATCGCATTGCTATTCCGCGGTGTTGAGGAGACAAGGGAGCTGTAGCGGTAGGCAGGAAGCCGGCGCTGCGGATACCTTGAAGAACTGTATTGGGGCTGCCTAGACACCAAAAGATGACGCGCTGAGGACAATCGACCTTGCAATGACAAATGCGAACACCCCAACCAAGCACAGGAATCATCACATATCTCTCGACCGCCGAGACCTCATCTGGCGCAAAACTATAGGTGCCCAATAGAGCAATTGAGATTGTAAGTTTATCGGGACTAGCCGAAAGCTTGGCTAGTGGCCATGAGGCATTTGTCCATCCAACACGTGCTCCACCAGTAATTGTGAACGATTGTGGCATTTAAAAAGTGTTTAACTGCTTAATTACTTTGAATTCTTCCCAGCCAATCCGAATCAGGCAAACAACATTGAGTCTGCGGGTACTAATTTTCCCAAACGCTAGGACGCGTTACCAGCCAAATCAAGGTCAAACAGTTTCCGGCAATGTTCTAAATTGGTTTTTGTAGTGTCGGCGCTCTCCACCCTCCGCAGTACCTGCTACGAAGGACGGGTGCGCCGATTTCGAGCCAGAGGCTCGACGCTACACCAAATTAGGACAATACCCGGATTCCAAACTCATCCCGGGCTGGATTTCCGCGTCCAATGAATCGCCCGCCACACCGTGACACAGTTTATATTCCGCCAATATGCCCACCATCGCCGCGTTGTCGGTGCACAAACCCTTTTCCGCCAGCCGCAATTCAAATCCTTCGCGTTCGCATGCGCGCGCGAGGTCGCGACGTAACGCGCGATTGCACGTGACGCCGCCGGAAGCGGTCACGCAATGGACGTGATTCTGTTTCGCCGCGCGCATGGTTTTTTTCACGAGCACTTCTACAATTGCCGCCTGGATGCTGGCGCACAAGTCCCGCACGCGTTGCGGGTCGTCCAGCAGTTGCGGATGGTCGCGCAGAAAATAGCGTACGGAGGTTTTCAGGCCACTGAAGCTGAAATCGTCGCCGGCGTCGCTGAGCAAGGGGCGCGGGAAGTCGTAGGCCGCGGGATTCCCCTGCTCCGCCAGCCGGTCAATCTCCGGGCCGGCGGGATACGGCAGGCCCATGAGCTTGCCAGTCTTGTCGAAACATTCGCCCGCCGCGTCGTCCACCGTCGAGCCGAGCACGCGATGTTTCAATGGGGATTCCACCAGCACGAGCATCGTGTGTCCGCCGCTGACGATGAGCGAAACGTTCGGTTGAAAGGCGGAGAAGTCGGCGAGCAAAGAAGCGGTTGCCGGGCCTCGGGCCTCGGTAGGGCGGCGCTGCTGCGCCGCCTGGCCGAGCGGCAGCTCGGCCCTACCAGAGGCAAGAGAAGCGTCAACAGGACGAATCCAGGGCGAATACAAATGCGCTTCGTGATGGTTGATGCCGACGAACGGTTTGCGCAGGGCAAACGCGACGGCCTGCGCGGCCTTGAGTCCGACCAGCAACGCCATCGGCAAACCCGGTCCCTGCGTGGCGGCGACGGCGTCCAACTCCAAATCGGTAGGGACGCGCTGTTGCGCGTCCTGGTCCCGCAATTCGGGATCAGCCCTACCAATTTTCGCCTCGCGTAGCGCGGTCTGCACGACGGGAATCAAATTCCGCAGATGTTCCCGGGCGGCGAGTTCGGGCACCACCCCGCCGTATTCGGCGTGCAATTTGATTTGCGAGGAGACGGCGCTGGACAGAACCCGGCCGTCGCGCACGACGGCGGCGCTGGTTTCGTCGCAGGAAGTTTCAATGGCCAGCAAGGTCATGGTTGTTGGAGTTCAAGCTTTAACCAATCATAGTAACCCGCAAAAATCGTTCCGGATGGGTAGGGCGGCGCTGCGGCGCCGCTTGGCCGAGCGGCAGCTCGGCCCTACCTTCTATTTAGCAACCATCTGTTCCGCCCGTTCCGTGCGGCTGCTGTAAATCAAAATACCCTTGAGCAAATCCCGGGCGCGTTCGAGTTGGACGTCATGGACGTTTTCGACGGTTACACGATTGGTGGCACTAAGCGATTCCAGGCCTCCCGGCGTGCGTTTCAGCATCAAGGCCGCTTCCTGTTCCTCGTTCATGGGCACTTCGATGTCCGGCGTGATGCCGTGTTGTTGAATGACCTTGTGGCTGGGCGTGTAATATTTCGCGGTGGTGAGTTTCAGCGCCGAGCCGTCATCCAGCGGGAAGACGCTTTGCACCGAGCCTTTGCCGAAGGTTTTTTCGCCCAGAACCACCGCGCGGTGCAAATCCTGTAAACAGCCGGTGACGATTTCCGCCGCGCTGGCACTGCCGAAATTGACGAGCACCACGATCGGCCGCGGGGAGCCGTCCTTGTTGACAAATTCATCGCCGTGGCCGTCGGCGCGGCGGACGGAATTCTGCCGGGGATCGCGGCCTTCGGTGGTGACGACCAACTGGCCGCGGGGCAGGAATTTCCCGCATACCTCCACCGCCTCATCCAGCAAGCCACCGGGGTTCCAACGTAAGTCGATGATCAAGCCCTTCATTCCCCCGGCCTTGAGCTTGTTCAAAGCGGTTTCGAGCTCCTCCCCGGCCCGGTCGCCGAATTCAGTAATGCGGATGTAGCCTATTTTGTCGTCGCCGAGCGGGAATTCCTTTTTACCGTTGATGTCCTTGACCATGTCCATGTGGATGACGGCGCGCGTGAGCGTAAAATTTTTCACCAGACCCGAAGACGGGCGCTGGATGGTCACCGTCACCTGGGTGCCCGGTTCGCCGCGCAATTGTTTCACCGCTTCCGGCAGCGACATTTTCTCCGCGCTCTTGCCGTCAATTTTGACGATGCGGTCGCCGGACAAAATACCCGCACGGAATCCGGGCGTGTCTTCCATTGGCGCGATAACGGTCACAAAATTGTCGCGCATGGAAACGACCAAGCCCAGGCCGCCAAATCGCCCTTCCGTGTCGTTCTGCAATTGCTGGTAATCATCCACGTCCATGAATTCGCTGTGCGGATCCAGCGAACCGACCATGCCCTTGAGCGCCGAGTAAACCAGGTCGTGATACGTCAGGTCCTTGCCGTCCACGTATTCCTTGCGGACTTTTTCCAGCACTTCGGCGAACAACTCCAGATTCGAGTACGCCGTGTCCTGCTTGCCGGCGGCGTGCGCCACCGACCCCAGATAAATTCGCGCGCCGATCGCCAGGTTCAACACCAGCGCGGCAACGACCAGACCATAAATCAAACGTCGCTTCATAAACGGGGACAAAGTACCACAGAGACACGCGGACACCAAGCGCCGGAAAACGGTCCGGCTCCTGACGGTTCAGGATCAGCCGTTGCCTTTCAACAGCGATTCGATGAACGGCAAATCGCCCGGCACCGTGACTTTGGGGTTCGGCGCCACGCTGGACACCAGCCGGATGGGTTGGCCAATCAATTCACACGCCGCCGTGTCGTCGGTAAAAATAAATTTGCGCCGGCGCGCTTCCGTCAACGCCCGGCGAATCACCTCCACCCGGAACGTCTGGGGCGTTTGCACCGTCCAGAGCCGCGACCGGTCGAGGGTGCGCTGAATGAACCGGCCGTCCTCGGATTCCTTGATGGTGTCCGTGACCGGCTGGGCGGCCACCGCCGCGCCGTTCTCATCCGCCGCCCTGACCGTGGCGGCGATCAATTCCTTGCTGGTGCAGGGCCGCGCCGCATCCTGAATGGCCACGATTTCCGCCGTCACCGTCAACGCCTCCAAACCGTTCCAGACCGAATCCTGGCGTTCGGGCCCGCCGACGACGACCCGGAATGGTTTTTGAAAATGAAATTCCGCCGCGAGCTTGGAAAATTCGTTTTCCATCCCGGCGCGGACGACGAGAATGATTTCGCCGATGCAGGCCACGTCATCAAACCGCTTCCAGGTATGCGCCACGACGGGGCGACCGGCCACGCGGAGAAACAGTTTGTCCACGCCCGCGCCCATGCGGACGCCTTTACCGGCGGCGACAAGAATGGCGGCGTTCATGGGGGAATTATGGCTGCCGACCGGTCGCGGACGCAAGCGTGCGGCGGCGAAATTTTTTCCCCGGCCAACACAAAATCCGGCATAAAAATGATGCGGGGCGACGTCCATTAAAAACGTCGCCCCGGCAAAATGGCTGGAAATGTTAATTAATAACGGTCCCGGCGTCCACCGCCACCGCCGCCGCCGAAGTCACGGCGCGGACCGCGATCACCACGCGGGCGTTCTTCCTTGGGCCGGGCGATGTTGACGGTCAATTGGCGTTCGCCCAGCGTCGCGCCGTTCATGGCGGCGATGGCTTTCTGGGCTTCTTCGGGCGTGGACATGGTGACGAAAGCGAACCCGCGCGAGCGACCGCTCATCCGGTCCATCATCAGGTTGGCTTCGACAACTGTTCCATGGGCGGAAAACGCCTCGTGGATTTCATTTTCAGTGGTGTTGAAGGAGAGGTTTCCAACAAACAGTTTCGTGCTCATTTCTCGACTTGCTGTTCAAGACCAACCGTTTTTCCAGACTGTTCCCGACCATCGGGTCTCAAATCATCACTGAACCACGTTCACTTGAAGATTTTCCACGCCTCGAAAGGACTAGTTGTCCAACAGACGGGCCAACTGTAATGATTCCCGAAACAAATGCAAGTAATTTCTATAATTCTTCCGCCAAACGCCAATCCAGCACCTTTAATTGTACCGTCTGACGGCCGTTGAATTCATTGATTTGCGGCTGGAACGCCAGGTCGAATTTACCCACCGGCAACGACCGGTCGCCGCCATTCCACCAGATCGCTTCGTGGGTCACCGCGCCATCCGTCACCCACATTTTCACGTGCTGTTTGTCCGCACCTATGCGTTGGAGCGGGCGCTGGTGGGTGACGTGGCGCGCGTAAAATTGCGCCGGCGGATTCCCCTGCCCGACCGGTTTGAGCCGCGCCAGGTCGTCGAGCATTTCCAGCGCCATTTCGTCCAGACCAACCTCCGCGTCGAGACGCAACGGCGGCTGCAAATTCTCCGGCTTCAACGCGCGCCGCGCCAGTTCGTTCAACCGCTGCCGGAGCGCGTCCACCTTGTCCGGGGCAATGCTCAAACCCGCCGCCATTGCGTGGCCACCGTGCCGCACGAGTAAATCATCACATTCGCGCAGCGCGGCGGCCAGATCAAAGCCCGCAATGCTGCGGCCGGAACCACGCCATTCGTCGCCTTCGCCGCCAAGAATGATGGTGGGCCGGTAGAATTGTTGCAGTACGCGCGACGCGACAATGCCGACGACGCCGATGTGCCAGAGCAGCCGTCCTTCGACGATGACGAAATCGTTTTGCGGGTCAAACTTCGAACGCAACACGCCGATGACTTCGTCAACGATGGTTTTTTCGATTTTCTGCCGCTCGCGGTTCCGCGCGTCGAGACTTTGGGCGATGGGCAGGGCCGCCACCAGGTCGGGCGCCAGCAGGAGGTTCAGCGATTCCTCGGCGGTTTCGAGCCGGCCGGCCGCATTCAGGCGCGGGGCCAATTGAAAACCCACTTCGTAGGCGCCGAGGTTGGGCGGACATTGGGCGACCTGTTTGAGCGCCTGTAAACCGGGCCGTAGCGTCGTATCGAGCCGCCGCAGACCGGCGGAAACCAGAATCCGGTTTTCCCCGGTCAGCGGCACCAGGTCGGCGATGGTGCCGAGGGCGACCAAATCGAGCAGCGGCCGCAAATCAAATTCCACCGCGCCGGGCAGGCCGGTTTCGCGTCCGCGTTTGATCAAGGCATGAGCCAGCTTGAAGGCCAGGCCAACAGAACAGAGTTCGGTGAACGCGCTGCCGGCACGTTGCAGTTGCGGGTTCACCAGCGCGACAGCCTCCGGCGCGGGTGACGCAACCTGATGATGGTCGAGAACGATGACGTCCACGCCGCGGGCGCGCAGGCTGTTGACGGTTTCCACGGCGGTGGAACCGCAATCCACGGCCAATAGCAATTTTGCGGAAAATTTTTTTAGGCAATTTTCAACGCCGTCGGCGCTGAGGCCGTAGCCTTCGTCCATGCGGTTCGGGAGATAAAAATCCACCTGCCAGCCGAGGGGACGCAGAACCTCGATGAGCAGCGCGGTGGAAGTCACGCCGTCCACGTCATAATCGCCGAAGATGACGAGCGGCTCGTGATTTTCGCGGGCGCGGAGCAGGCGCTCGACGGCGCCGGCCATGTTGGGCAGCAAAAAGGGGTCGGCCAGATCCTTGAGCCGCGGCGAGAGAAAATGCCCGATGGCAGCCGGCTCGCTGAGGCCGCGATTGAGGAGGCATTGCGCGAGCAAGGGCGGAATTTTCAATTGCGCCGCCAGTTGCCCGGCAAGCAGCGGTTGCGGCGGCGCGAGCGACCAGCGGAATTTCATCATGCCTGCGGTTTTGCGGAATTGCCCGTGTCCGTGCGTTTTCCCCGTTCCGCCATCACGATCGACAGCACGATGGCGATCAAAATGATGGCGGTAACCGTCATCAACGAAATGCCCGTCGGAATTTCAACCTGGAACCATTTCGGTTCCTGGCCGTGCGGGTCCAGGAGCATTTTCACGCCGATGAAGGTGAGCACGAGGGACAATCCGACTTTCAAATAGCGGAAATAGCCGAGCGCGTCCGCCAGCATGAAATACATCGAGCGCAGGCCGACGATGGCGAAAATATTCGAGGTAAAAACGATGAAAGCGTTGCGCGTGACGGAGAAGACCGCCGGAACAGAATCCACGGCAAAGATCAAATCGGACGTTTCGATGAGGAGCAGCACCAGCGCCAGCGGTGTGAGGGCCAGCCGGCCGTCGAGCCGGGCCTTCGCCGCGCCGGAGTATTGTCCGGCCGGTCCAGCGCCAGACGTTGGGTTTGGATTGACTTGGGAAAGGGTTTCCGGGCTACGGCCACGCAGGCGGGTGAAAAAATTTTGACCGTCCAGTTCGGGCGAAACGGCGAAAAACCTTCGCGCGAGCCGTAGCGCCAGATTTCTTTCCGGCCGCACGGTTTCCTGGCCGGGGAAAAACATTTTGACGCCGGCAAAGACGAGGAACGCGCCGAAGACGTAAAGCACCCAGTCGAATTGATTGATCAGTTCCACCCCGGCGGCAATCATTGCCCCACGCATGACGAGCGCGCCCAGAATGCCCCAGAACAGGAGCCGATGCTGGAATTGGACGGGGATGCGAAACCACGCAAAAATGAGCGCGATGACGAGGACGTTGTCGAGCGACAGGGAGAGTTCGATGATATAACCGGTGGTGAATTGGACCGCTTCCTCCCGTCCGCGCCAATGCGCCATGGCGCCGGCAAAACCCATCGCCAGCAGGAACCACAACAGGCTCCAGGCGGCGGCTTCCTGGAATTTGACGACCCGCGCGCGGCGGTGGAACAGCCCGAGGTCGAGCGCGAGAAAAATCAGCACACAAAGGATGAAACCGATCCAGTGCCAAAGCGTGATTTCAGCCGGAATCATTTTGATTCACGATTTACGATTTGCGTGCCAACTGCAATCGGAATCGAACAGCAAATCTTCAACCGCAAACGTATCAGACCTTCGCTGACGCCGTATTCTGCATCGTCACCGCCGACCCGCCGATGTTCGGGCGTTCCCCCTTGTGCCACCACAGCACCAGCGCGCTGGCGATGTAAATACTCGAATAGGTGCCGGTGAGAATGCCGATAAGGAAGGTGAAGGCAAAGTCGTTGATGACGCCGCCGCCAAACAGATACAACGCCATCGTGGCCAGAAACACCGTGCCGGAGGTGATGAGCGTCCGGCTCAAGGTCTGATTGAGCGCCTGGTTGATGAGTTCCCGGAACGTGCCGCGCACGCCCATCTTCAGGTCCTCGCGAATCCGGTCGAAGATGACGATGGTGTCGTTGGTGGAGAAGCCGATGATGGTCAGGATGGCCGCCACAACGGTGGCATTGAATTCGCGGCCGGAAAAACCGTTGGCGAGGCAATAGCAGCCGATGGTCATGAACACGTCGTGAATGACGGCGACGACGGCGCCGACAGCGAACGAAAATTCATACCGGAAGGCGACATAGACCAGGATGCCGAACAAGGAGAGCAGGCAGGCGATGATGGCCGACTGCAAAATTTCCCGGCCGACCACGGCGCCGACCTGTTGCTGGCCGATGAGTTTGAATTGCGCCTGGGGAAATTTCTCCTGCAACGCCGCCACGACTTTAGTGGCCGAGCCGGTCGAGGTGGTCAACCGCAGCGTTTCCGCGCCGCCGCCGATTACGTCCTTCTGATATTGGATTTCCGAGTCCTTCTCGCCCGTGGCGGTCAGGACGTTGCGGATTTGTTCCACGTCCAGCTTCTGTGTAAAGCTCAACGTGGTGCTGTCGCCGCCCGCAAAATCCACGCCGAACAACTTCGAGCCGCGGTCAAAAATCCCGTAACCCATGCCGATGAGGATGAGCGTCCACGACAAAATGAACGCCGGCTTGGCCAGCCGCATGAAATCGAGTTTGGTGGCGCGGATGAGGTGGAACATGTAAAGCGACTTGATCCAGTTCCGGTCGAGCAGGAAGTTGAAGATCAGCCGCGTGACCACCAGCGCCGTAAACAAGCTGGCCGCCACGCCGATGGTAAGCGTGACGCCGAAGCCCTTGACCTCGCCCGTGCCCATGAAAATGAGGATGATGGATGAGATCAGGGTGGTGACGTGCGAGTCGAAAATGGTGCCGAACGCGCGGGCATAACCGGCGGCGATGGCGCCGCGCAACGATTTACCCTTGGCCAGCTCTTCGCGGATGCGCTCGTAAATCAGCACGTTCGCGTCCACGGCCATACCGACGGTGAGCACCACGCCAGCGATGCCCGGCAGGGTGAGCGTCGTGCCGATGGAGCACATCACCCCCAGCAGGATGATGATATTGGTGACCAGCGCGATGTTCGCCACGATGCCGGCAAACAAGTAATAACAAAGCATGAAGCCGGAAACCAGGATCACCCCGGCAATGGAGGCCTGGATGCCGCTGCGGATCGAGTCCCGGCCCAGTGTCGGGTCAACGTCGTAGGACGAAACAATTTTCAACGGCGCACGCAGCGGATTTTGCAGGACGTTGGCCAGTTGCAGGGCCTCCTCCGGCGTGAAACGACCGGTAATCTGTCCATTGCCGGTTTCAATCGCACTCTGGATGACCGGCGCGGAATACAGTTCGCCGTCCAGGATGATGGCCAGGCGCTGCCCGATATTGTTGCGGGTTACTTCGGCAAACCGTTTCGCGCCTTCGCTATTGAGACGGAAATCAATTTGCGGCTCGCCTAAGGTGCCACGGATGGCCATGGCATTTTCAACAATATCTCCGGCAAGATGGTTCTCCGGTTTTTTCTTTACGACCACGGCTTCAATTTTGGGCGGGCCGTTGGGTTGCGGCTCGACATGCTTGAGCATCTCGTACCCTGGCGGAATGGGCTGGAGAATTTCGCCCGTCGATTCATTGACATATTGCGCGCTGTCCTCCTTGACCATGCGGAATTCCAGATAGGCGGCTTTTTGAATCGATTCCTTGGCGCTTTCCTTGTTGGCTTCGGATAGTCCCGGCAACTGGATTAAAATGCGGTTGCCGCCCGCCGGCTGGATAATGGGCTCGGCCACGCCGAAGGCGTCCACGCGTTTGCGGAGCACCTCGACCGCCTGGGAGAGGGCGCCTTCCGCCCGGGCCATGTTGGTGGTGGTTTCCACCACCCCCAGGTTGTTGGTAGTGGTCTCGACGTAAACCAGCCGGTTGGTGTCCATTTCCACGAGGAACGACGTGCCGCCCTGCAAATCCAGGCCGAGTTTGATCTTGCCCGCGGCGTCGCGCTGGAGCTGGTTCAGGATGAAGGTGTCGGGATGCACCTGATTTTTGGCATCGTAAAACGGGAAATACGGCGCAATGTTGTTGGTGCCGATGGCTTCCAATAAATTGGCAAACTCGCGTTCGGGGTGCGCCTGTTGCAACGGTTTGACCCGGTCCACGATGGCGGTAAAGTTCGTGTCCTGATTCATCGCCCGCATTTCAAATTCCTGCACGAGGCTGCGCGACGTCGGCGGGTACATTTCGTAAAATGACCAGCAGATGATTAGAACGACAAAAAGAATGACCCAGGGATTGTTTCGGCTCATGGTTTGACTCAGGATTCTGCGGCGTCGCCGCCTTCAAGAATTTCGGTGACTGAAGATTTGGTGACTTCCAATTTGGCGTCCATCGAACGGAGGGAAACGGTCCGGTCCTTGACCGTGATGACGACGCCGACGATGCCGCTGGCGGTGACAACCTTGTCGCCGGATTTCAGGGTTTGCAGCATTTTTTCCTGGCGTTTACGCTGCTGCGACTGTGGACGGATCATCAAAAAGTATAAAATGACCATCATCAATGCCAGCGGCACGATCAACCCAAGGGGCGAGCCCTGCGGTGATTGCGCGGTTGATGGCGTGGTCGCGGCGTCCGCCAGAATCACGTTCAATGAATTTATGCACATATTCTGAAAAGTGACCGCCTACTTTAAAGCAGCGCGGCCATTTGGCAAGCGTTATTGGCCGGGAGATTGCCGTCCGGCAGAAACGGCAGGCAAGAATGCATATCCCTTGCGGTGGTGCCGGGAATGTGGTATGTTTTAAATCGTAGGTATTAGGGCAAATACTGGGTGAAAAAGTCATGAAAACCGCACGCCTCAGGGTCGTCGTTTATCTGGCAGTACCGATTCTTGCCGGGGGCATTTTCACAGCCGGTTTATACTCTTCGTTGGGCATCGTCAACTGCGTCTGGTATTTTATTCCTTTGCTCCTGTCGGTATTCGTCGGCGGCCGGGTTTTGCCCTATGGGCTCGCCGCCCTGCTGTCGATTTTGATGATGGCCGGACACTTTCTCTCGCCGATGGGACCTCATACTCCCTGGCTGCTTGAGAGTCACCTGATGAGCGTGGGCGTGCTGTTCGTGGCGGCCTTTCTGATTTCACAACACAAGCGGATGGGGCAGGAAATGCGTACGCTGGCGCGCGCGGTCGAACAAAGTCCCGTTTCCGTGGTCATCACTGACAAAGCGGGCAACATCGAATATGTCAACCGGAAGTTTACGGAAGTCACCGGTTATTCGGCCCGGGAGGTTATCGGTAAGAATCCCCGCATATTGAAGTCGGGCGAAATGCCGCTGGAGAACTACAAACAATTGTGGGAAACGATCAACACCGGCAGAGAGTGGCGCGGAGAATTTCACAACCGGAAGAAAAACGGCGAACTTTATTGGGAGTCGGCTTCCATTTCACCGGTTTATGACACCGCCGGCCAAATCGTCCATTTCCTGGCCATCAAGGAAGACATCACCGAGCGCAAGCGGACGGAGAAGGAAATCAAGGAGAGTAAAATGCGGTTTGAGTCGCTGTTTGAAGATGCGCCGGTGGGATATCACGAATTGGACGCGGAGGGGCGCATCACCCGGGTGAACCGCACCGAGCTGGCCATGCTGGGATATGCCGTTGAAGAAATGGTGGGGCATTTCGTGTGGGAATTTGTTGCCGAGCAGGAAGAAGCCAAAGGGGCGGTCATGGCCCGGCTGGCGGGCAAAACGCCAACGACCGAGATGGTGGAACGCAATTATCGGCGAAAGGATGGTGGTTTCCTGCCGGTCTTGATTGAAAACCGGATCCTTCACGACCCGGACGGGCGCGTTACCGGCATCCGCTCCACCCTACAGGACATCACCGACCGCAAACGGATGGAGCGTTCCCTGGCGGAGACGCTTGATTTCAACCAGAGAATCATCTCGAATGCTCCCGCAGGAATTCTCGTCTTCAAGGCGTCCGGCCAATGCGTATTTGCCAACGAGGCGGCCGCCCGGACGCTTAACGCCACAGTACCCCAGCTCGTGAGCCAGAATTTCCGCCAGCTCGAATCCTGGCGCAGTTCTGTCATGTTTAAGACGGCGGAAAAAACCCTGGCCACCGGCAACCCGCAGCAGTGTGAGTCTCATTTTACCAGCACCTTTGGCAAGGAAGTCTGGCTGGTCTGCCAGTTCAGTCCGCTGGTTCGGGGCGAAGAACCCCATCTGCTGCTGCTTTTCAACGACATCACCGAGAAACAAAAACTCGAAGCCCAGTTTTTGCGTTCGCAGCGCATGGAAAGCATCGGTACTTTGGCCGGCGGCATCGCCCACGACCTGAACAACGTGTTGACGCCGCTGCTGGTCGCGGTGCAGGTGTTGAAGGAAAAAATCACCGACCAGGACGGAAAGCAACTGCTGGCCGTTCTGGAAACCAATGTCCAGCGCGGCGCCAGTCTGGTGAAGCAGGTGCTCGCTTTCGGACGCGGAGTCAACGGCGAACGCACCATGGTTTATCCCGCCCACATCGTCCGCGAAATCAAACAGATTGTCCACGAGACCTTCCCCAAATCGGTGACGTTTGAATTCCAGGCCCCGCCCGACCTCTGGACCATCATCGGCGACCCGACCCAGCTTCATCAGGTCCTCCTGAATCTTTGCGTCAACGCGCGCGACGCCATGCCCAAGGGCGGCACTTTGACCATCCGCATGGAAAATGTGAAGTTCGACGAAATTTACGCCAGCATGAATCGGGAAGCCAAAGCCGGCCCGTATGTTTGCATCAAGGTGGAGGATACCGGCACGGGGATTCCCAAGGAAATCCAGGACAAGATTTTTGATCCCTTCTTCACCACCAAGGCCCTCGGCAAGGGCACCGGGCTGGGTTTGTCCACCACCCTGGCCATTGTCAAGAGTCACGGCGGGTTCGTCGATTATCATAGTGCGCCGGACAAAGGGACGGTGTTCGAAGTTTATTTTCCCGCCGGTAACGCAGTGAATGGCGCCGAAAGCGAGGAAAGTGAAGATGCCAAACTGCCTCACGGCCATAATGAACTCGTGTTGGTGGTGGATGACGAGGAGCCCATCCGCAATCTCGCGCAGAAAGTGCTGACCCGTTTTGGCTATCGCGTCCTGCTGGCCGCCGACGGCGCGGAGGCCGTTTCGCTTTACGCGCCCCGACAGAAGGAAATTGACGTGGTCATCACTGACATGGCCATGCCCATCATGGATGGCCCGGCCACCGTTGTTGCGCTCAAGGCCATCAATCCAAAAGTCAGGATTATCAGTTCAACCGGCCTGGCTTCCGATGGCGGCATGGCCATGGTCAAAAATAGCGGCATCAGATATTTCATTCCCAAACCCTACACGGCCGAGACTATGCTCAACACCATGCAGGAAGTTTTGCATGGGAAAAATGGTCATTAAGTTATTCACCCAGCAACTGCCTAAGCTTCGGCTCCATCGCCCTCGCCCAAATCCGGTAACCGGCGTCGTTCGGATGCAAATAATCGGGCATCATGTTCGTGGAGATGGAGCCGTCGTTCTCAATCAACTGTGAACCGATGTCGTAATAGAAAATGTGCCGGCCGTCGTCGAGCCGCGCGAGTGCCTGGTTGACCTACAGAATTTTCCCCCGTTGAACGCTGAAGGTCTGCCCGCGCGGGAAAATACCAAATAGAAGAATCTTCGTGTCCGGCTGGCGGGTCTGAATTTGTTGAACGATGGCCGTGACGCCTTCGAGAATGTCGGCCTCGGTGTTGTCATCATTTTTGGAATTGTTGGTGCCGATCATGACCACGGCAACCTTCGCTTTGATGCCGTCGAGCTGGCCCTGTTCAATCCGCCAGAGCACGTGCTGCGTGCGGTCACCGTTGACACCCATATTGATGACCTTGCGCTTGCCGTAAAATTCGTGCCAGACATTCGAACCGCGCGTCTCCCAGCCCTGCGTGATAGAATCGCCGATGAACTCGATGTCGTAATTGCCGGGTGCGTCCTTGGCGCGTTGCAGGACGAGTGACTGGCGATTGGTGGCGCTCCCGGTGCGCGGCACGGGAATGACGGCCGTGTTGGCGTGGATGACCGGCGCATTGGTCGTCGTCTCATTTGTCTGGGCAAAGGAAGAAAATTGGATTGCCGACGCGATGACGGTCAGGAGGAGGAACGGTTTTGCTTTCATCGTTCAGGAAAAATGGCAAGCCCCCCGCGTCGAGTCAATCCGTGGATCAATTTCAGACCATCTTCAACTTGAAAATTTTCTGTCCAGCATTGCGATCAGGTGATAGACTTTGGGTGTGGAAAAAGTGGCTCACATCTTCCATTCATTTGCCGAAGCTGACAAGGCAGATCGTGAATCTCATCAATCATTCACACCGGAACAACGGCTGGAAATGCTCTGCGATTTAATCGCGTCCGCTTACCCTGATGAAATTAAGCAAAGACTTGAGAGAGTTTGTCGCGTTATTAAACTCCAGGAAGATTAAGTTTCTGTTGGTGGGCGGACATGCCGTTGCCTACCACGGCTTGCTTCGCTTCACGGAGGACATTGACTTCCTCATCGAGACCTCGCCGGAAAATGCCGAGCTCGTTGCCGCTGCCGTCAATGCTTTTGGATTCCCGGAATTCAAACCGGACGATTTCCGCAAACCGGAAACCGTCATTCAACTGGGCCGCGCCCCAAACCGGATTGACCTCCTCACTTCCGTCACAGCGGTTTCGTTCGAAGAAGCGTGGAAAACCAAAATCGCAACGGAGCTCGATGGCCTGCCGGTCTGGGTCATCAGCAAAGACCTGCTCGTGCGGAACAAACTGGCCACCGGCCGACCTCAGGATTTGGCGGATGTGGAGAGAATCGGCGGCAAATCTCTTTAGTGCCCGGAATTATCCGGCTGATAAAGCGGCGGGGGGCCGCCGCAGTCCAAGACGCAGAGCGTTTGCCTGCGACTCACAAATCACGCATGGCGTCATGGAGTGCGCCAGCCTTCTGTCGCTTTTTAATCGCACCGCAGTCGATGGTTGCTGATTCTTAAAACGTCTTCTGACGTGGTTTGTGGCGAATGATTTTACTTCAAGATGCTGAAAGCATGAGTTCGCCACTCTTTGACAATTTGATGCAACACAATCAACTCCCAAGTTGAACCACTGAAAAGGCGGATAGCCTGCACACAAGGAAACTCGGTTTTGTCAGTAATTCCAACAGAAGCAAGGATTCGTGTCGTCTCATTTGTTGGCCATTGTGACCACTCATCGTGGTGTTTGAAATAATTTGCCGTCGCGTTGATGATCTCTATGCGCGTCACTTTGCCCTTCACAAGAATTGTATCCACCGTATAGCAGTCCACCTTGCTTACGTTTGGCTTCCCGGAATTGTTTCTGATTCGATTTAGGTCGCACCATGTTCCCATGGTGTAGGCTTGAGCAGCAACAAACCCAAGGCCAAGCAGTGTTTCAGCGTGTTCGTTGGCAGTAACCCCATCAAACCCTTCTTCACCTTCCAATCGCTGCTCAACCGCTTTTAGGCCAGCTTCTATCCCAACAATTACGTCGTAAAGCGGATCAATTCTCCAGTCTATCTCGTGGATGTTCATCCCCGTTCCGCACCAATCCTTTTTTGTTCATCCGTCTCTTTTACTTCCGGCTCCACCCATTTATTGTGTTCCTTGATGAGATCCACCAGCCGGTCCACGGCCTCGGCTTCGGGGATGTTGAACTTGATGGCTTGCTTGCCGACGTACAGATTGATCTTGCTGGGCGCGCCGCCCACATAACCGAAATCCGCGTCGGCCATTTCGCCCGGGCCATTCACGATGCAGCCCATGATGGCAATCTTCACGCCCTTGAGGTGTTCTGTGCGCGATTTGATGCGCGCCGTCACGGTCTGGAGATTGAACAGCGTCCGCCCGCAACTCGGGCACGCCACGTAATCGGTCTTGAACGAGCGGCAGCCCGCCGCCTGCAAAATGTTGAAGGCCAGCCGCAACGACTGCCCCGCCCCGCTCTCGCCGCGAATCAAAATCGCGTCGCCAATCCCGTCCGCCAGCAGCGACCCGATGACGACGGAAGCCCGCAACAGGGCAATTTTCGGTTCCAAAACCTCGTAGCCGACGACGTGAGGTGGCGGATTTCCCGCAGCAGACGCGCCCGCCTCGTTACCTCGGCGGCTACAATCTGAAAACAAAGTGTCCTTCAGCAAAACCGGATTGTTCCGGCCGAGGCGTTTCAATTTCAGCGCGAGTAACCGGAACGCTGGAATCACAGGCAACGAGACACCGTCTTTAACGGTGACGAGCCCCGACGCCGAGTCGGGGTTGATTTCAAAATCTTTCGTTGGATCGATTTCGGCTACGTTCAGGTCCTCGTAAACTGCCTCCGGTTTTACGTCGTCCCTGGGCCGGATTTTGCGCGACACTTTGTCAAATGTCGCCTGCGTGACGACCACGCGGATGAGTTGTTCGCCGCCGCATTTAACGCCCGGCGCCAGCTCAATCTCCGGCGTCGGCCGACGCTCGAAATGAAACGGGTCGAAAGGAAAAGAAATCGGAGGGGCGAGCTCTGCGAGTCCCAAACTGCTTTTCTCTTTTGAATTGGGGGCTCGTGTAACTCGCCCCTCCGAAAGTGTGAGAATCGGTATCTGCGCCAGCAAATCGGTGCAGACCTCGATTTCGCGCGGGCTATCCTCCGTGAGCGAGACCCGAATGGTGTCGCCCAGGCCGTCACAGAGCAGCGAACCGATGCCGATGGCAGACTTGATGCGGCCGTCTTCGCCCTCGCCGGCTTCGGTCACGCCCAGATGCATCGGGTAATTCCAATCCGGCCCTTCCTGCTCCAGCCGCGCCACCAGCAGGCGATAACACTCAATCATCACCTTGGGATTGCTCGCCTTCATTGAGAATTTGAAATTGTGGAAGTTGTGCTGGCGGCAGATGCGGGCAAATTCCAGCGCGCTTTCCACCATGCCCAATGGCGTGTCGCCGTACCGGTTCATGATGCGGTCGCTGAGCGAGCCGTGATTGGTGCCGATGCGCAGGGCGCGCTTTAACCGGATGCATCCCAGCACGAGCGGCGTGAATTTTTCCTCGATGCGCTTCAACTCGGCGGCGTATTGCTCGTCCGTGTATTCCTTGGTCGCAAATTTTTTTGAGTCGGCGTAATTGCCGGGGTTCACGCGCACCACCTCGACCCATTTTACCGCTTCCATCGCCGCTTCGGGCTTGAAATGGATGTCGGCCACAATCGGCACCAGGCAGCCGCGGCCACGCAGTTCGGCGACGATGTTCTGCAAATTCGCCGCATCTTTCACGGTCGGAGCCGTTATGCGGACGAGCTGGCAGCCGACGGCCACCAGGTCGAGCGTCTGCTTCACGCATTCGGCGGTATCCATCGTGTCGCAGGTGAGCATGGACTGCTTCACAACGGGATGGTCGCCGCCAATGACGACCCCGCCGTGCGCGGGATCGCCGATGACGACCTCGCGGGCCTTGCGCCGGTGATAAAAAAATGGAGATTCGCAGTAACGCATGGATCAATTGGCCGGCGCAGGCGCGGGGTTGGCGGTTGCGGGCGCGGATGGTTCAATTTGAACGTCGGTATGGAACATTGCGCGATAGAGCGGGAAGCGTTTGATGTCTCCAAAAATCGTGATGTATAGCATGAAGGAAATCAGCAACACCGCGAAGCCGGTGGTGGTGTATTCCACAAATTTGATGCTCAACGGCCGGCGCCGGATTTTTTCGATAATCGCCATCAAAATGTGTCCGCCGTCGAGCACGGGGATCGGCAGGAGATTGATGAACGCCAGATTGATGTTGAGCAGTACCAGGAAACTTAAAGCGAGGCGATAGTCACTGTTCACCTGCGAAGCGAGCACTGCCAGAATCCCCACCGGGCCGGACAAATCCTTGGCCCCAACTCCCGTCTGGTTCGAATGCGCCAACGCACTGAAGGTGTCGATCATTTTCACACAAACGTCCCTGACCTGTGCCCAGGGCGTCGGGTGCTGCACCTCATAGACGCCTTCGCTGAAGACGATTCCGATCCGGGCGCGTTTATGGACCGGATCGTATTGCGGCGTGACGGTCGCGCTTTGCTTTTCGCCCTTGCGCTCGAAGGCAATCTCGCACGGCTTGCCCGCCGATTTTGAAATCAAGTCAATCATCTGTTCCCGGCCCGGAACCGGAATCTGATTGACGGACAGGATTTTGTCGCCCGGCTGCAAGCCCGCGGCGGCGGCGGGCATTCCGCTTTCCACCCCACCCACCACGGGATGTTCGCGCGGGTCAAGGTTCAACGTTTTCAGGCCGAGGACATCGTTGACCGTGGCCGTCAAATTGTACGTGTTGGTAAGGCCGGCGTGCTCGATGACAACCGGAATCATGTTGGTGCGGGCCAGCGCCGTGAATTCCATGACCTCGTTCCACGACTTGATCGGTTTGCCATCCACCATGACCACCCGGTCACCTTCACGAATTCCCAATTTGCCTTCGGGCGAAGCGGGATCGACGCGGCCAATGATCGGCTGGCTGACCGGCACGGGCAGGCCGACGAAATAAATCAGGGTGGCAATCGCAAAGGCGAAAACGACGTTCATGAAAGGCCCGGCAAAAGCGACGGGAATTTTCTGCCAGGGCGACGCCGGCGGGACTTTTTCCTCCGAATGGCCTTCGAGCGTCTCGGCGGTGACCATTTGCGGCAACTTCACAAAACCGCCGGCGGGAATCCAGCGGATGGTATATTCAATGCCTTTGCGCTTCCAACTGTGGATTTTGGGACCGAACCCGATGGCGAATTCCTCCACCTTCATGCCCAGCTTAAGCGCGACCCAGTAATGGCCGAACTCGTGGACAAAAATGGCCGCGCCGAACAGCACCAGCACGGCGGCAATCACGTAAATGAAATTCAAAATGGTCATGTAAAATCGGCCCCCTCACTCCAGGGACAATGTGATTATAACAGCGAAAACCCCGCCCGCAATCACGGAACGCAAGGAACGGGAAAACAAACCGCCAAGACGCGGAGGACGCCAAGCAGATTCAAATCAACAAACAGAAATTCAGGGGAATTCCCATTGCTGCTTTCTTCAATAAATCTTGGCGTTCTTGGCGCCTTGGCGTTTCAACTTCAACCAAAATCATTCTGGACAGGCACAGACGACGGAAATAGGGTTGGTACATGAAACCGGATAGGCTGCACAATCTAATACCTAGTAATTGTTAGGCGTGCCAGCTATGATTGCAATCTATCGCGCTCTATTTGTCGTCAGCGGGCTGATTCTTATCGCCTCACTCATTGAGCCTGCGAGGACACTTACTCCCATTAGCGAGCGACTGTCACGACAAACCGATGAGTGGGCCTTCACGTTTGGCACCACGAATTGCGTCCCATTAGGTGCGACAGAGGAGCAGTGCAAGGCAATGCTATTGCAATATTTCCAAGAGCACAAAGCAGATGATGATTGTCCTTTGAGGTGGCTTACTCTGGGAGCGGCGGTTTCCGCCGTGTTCAGTTTTGTCGGTTGGCGCCGAGAGGTCTATTGGCAGAAGCGAGGCCAGAAGCAATGATTGGCACGCCTAATATGAGGATAGGCTGCACCGCCGCCGCATCAAATCGGTGATTGAAGAGCCGTTTATTTGTCCACCTCAGCACGCGCCCAGGTGTCGGCTTCCAGAATTTGCTCCAGCGTCGGGTGCTTCACCACCTGGTGAGCGTCCATCGTGTGACGGACGATTTCCGTAATTTGCGGGAAATTGATTTTGCGATTAACAAACGCCGCCACCGCCACTTCGTTCGCCGCGTTCAATACCGCCGGCAACGTCCCGCCCACCTCCCCTGCCCGCCGCGCCAGTGTCAGCGCCGGGAACCGTTCCGCATCCGGTTCCTCAAACGTCAGCTTGCCGAGTTTGGCAAAATCAGTCTGCACCCGCTCGCTCGGCGCGCGGTCGGGATACGTCAGGGCGTATTGAATGGGCAGGCACATGTCCGGCGTGGAAAGCTGCGCCAGCAAGGCGCCATCCACAAATTCCACCATCGAGTGAACGATGCTTTGCGGATGCACCAGCACACCCACGCGCTCAATGCCGATGTCGAACAGCCAGCGCGCTTCAATCATTTCCAGCCCCTTGTTGAACAGCGTCGCCGAATCAATGGTGATTTTCTTGCCCATGACCCACGACGGATGTTTGAGCGCACGCTCGACGGTGATGCTCTGAAATTCCTCCTTCGGCGTGTTGCGGAACGGGCCGCCCGACGCCGTCAGCCAGAGTTTACGGACGGAACTGGACGGCTTGCCGTCGAGACATTGAAAAATTGCCGAATGTTCGCTGTCCACGGCCAGCACGCGGACGCCGTGTTTGCGCGCCTCGCTCATCACGATTTCGCCGGCCATCACGAGAATTTCCTTGGAAGCGATGGCGATGTCTTTGCCGGCACGAATCGCGGCCAGGGCCGGCTTCAATCCGGCCGTGCCGACAATGGCGATAAGTACGATGTCCGCCTCCGGCAGCGTGGCCAGCTTGACCAAGCCTTCATCGCCCGAATAAACCTTCGCCTTCGAACCGAAGTGCTTTTCCAATTCGCGCGCTTTCTCGGGATTATTGATGGAAATGGCTTGCGGGCGATGTTTACGCGCCTGCTCGATCAGCAGGTCGGCATTGTTGCCGGCGGCCAAAGCCAGTAACCGGATGCGGTCCGGCAAATCCTCGGCCACCTTGACGGTGCTGGTGCCGATGGAACCGGTGCTACCCAGAAGAACGACGTTTTTCATTTTAGCCACAAATTTTTAAAGCCACAGATAAACACAGATTGACACAGATGCGAATTAAAAGACCATCCGTTTGTATTCAACACGCTCGCGCCCAAAATTGATGAGATAGCCCAATTTAATTCCAGTACCGCGTAATTCATTCAAAAGCTGGGCTTCGTGAACTGCTTGATAAGCTGGATCGGTTTTGAGTTCGACAATAATCTTGTCTTCGATCAGTAAATCCGCCGCGTAATCGCCAACAATCACACCTTTAAATTGAACTTTGATTTGAGGTTCGAGTTCGACTTTCACACTGCGCGATTGGAGTTCAACCTGCATTGCGCGCTGGTAAACCCGTTCCAGGAACCCATATCCGAGAATGTTGTGAACTTCAAAAGCTGCACCGATAATTTGCTGAGTAACAGGTTGTAACGAATAGTCCTTTACCCCCGTCAAAATCTGTGTTTCATCTGTGTTCATCTGTGGCTTACGGATGCGTAAGGATATGCCGCAAATACAAATACATGATGGGCGCATTGAACAGCAAACTGTCCAGCAAGTCGAGGATGCCGCCGATGCCGGGGAACAGTCCGCCGGAATCCTTCACGCCCGCTTCGCGCTTGAACAGCGATTCAATCAAGTCGCCGATGACCGCCGTTGAACTCAGCAGAATGCCGAGCACGACGGCATGCACCCGGGTCATGCCCGCCAGGTGAGCCCCCAGAAAATGCACGAAGACAAGGCTGGCCGCCGTCGAAAGCAGAATCGCGCCGCCAAAGCCCTCCCACGTTTTGCCGGGACTGATGCGCGGAATCATTTTGTGCCGACCGATGAGCGAGCCGACCACATACGCGCCGGTGTCGCTGGATTTCGTTACAATGATGAAGTAAAGAACGTAAAACCGGCCGTCCACGCCCGGAAAAAAATTGATTTTCTGGATGAAGTTCAGCAGCCACGGCACGTACATCAGGCCGAACAACGTCGTGGAGATGGCCAGGATGCCGTTCGTGTTGCTGCGCGAAAGGAATTGCCGCAGGCACAGGCCCAGCACGAACAGGATGATGAAACCCGTCTCGAAATCGTTGGGCCGGGCCGGTGAATCATAAACCCCGACGTAGCCGTTGGTGACGGCCGCGATTTCCTGTGTCAGTTGCAAAAACGTGCCGGTCATGAGCAGCACTCCGCCCAGCAGACCGCACCATTTGAAGCAGGCCAGACCGCGCTTCTCCACCAGCCCGTAAAATTCGCCCAATCCGAGAAAGGCCAGAAACAACATGATGAGAATGAAAACCCAGTTGGAAATCAGCCGGTGGCTGGAAAACAAAGCCCAGAGCACCACCGTCCAGAGAATCACCGTGGTGATCAACCGGCGGAAAAACACCTGGGCCTTCGAAGTTGGTTTGGCTACAACAGCCGTGTCGGACATGCGGAGGGAAAATACCAATTCCGGTTTGAATTGCCAACTCCGACTTCAATCCGTTTCGCCAAAATGGATCAACTTTTGGCTTTGCTTCCCGGCAATGGCACGCGGATGACGCGGATTTCCTCCTTGTTGAGGCTGTAAACGAACCAGAGCGCATCATCTTTCCCTGAACCATCGTTATTCCATTTGGACAAGCCGCGCAGATAACTCGCGCCGGGATTTTTCGACTTGCCCTCATAACGACGTGACGGCAAGTCGCCGTGCAACGCGTGCGGATCGCGGAACGTGATACCGTCGTCGCTGGTCAACATCACCAACGGCCAGCGCCGCTTCGGGTCGGGATTGTAAATCAGGATGTAACGGCCGTCCGGAATGCGTTGCCCCCAGACCTTGCCCATGCCGGTGACCAGCGAAGGCGGTTGCACGGGCTGCGTCCACGTCCTGCCGCCGTCGCGCGAGAGCGTGACCCAGCCGAATTTGCACACGCCAACAATGGCGCCGTCCTTGCGTTCGAAGAAACACATCGCCTTGCCGAATTTGTCCGCGGTTTTTTTCAATTCCTTGTCTCCGTCCCAGTTCGCCGGGTCATTCCACTTCATGCGCTCGGCAGGATCGAGCAAAATGCCGTAATCCTGCTGTTCCAGGAAAACATGGTCGGCCAGCAATTGGCGGCAGGCTTCCACAAAACCCTTGTCGGCGCTCGTCGTGAACATCGGCGGCGGGTTCGTAGCCACTTTACCGCCCACGCGCAAAGTAAACACGTCGCCGGACGAATGGTCGGCGCGGAGCTCGCGAACGACCATTCCCCAATTCTCCCGCTTTTCCTTCAGCTCGCGATTAACTCCCGCGTCGGCGATGACCAGCATCCGCCCGTTCGGGGCCAGGAAAAAATACATGCGCGAAGCCATGGAAACGCCTTGCGGAAACATTTCAACCGGCTTTGACCACGTCTTGCCGTCGGCCGACGAGCTGATGAGTTCGCGCGAGGGAGGCACATCCTCGTCGCGCACGCAGGAATTCCAACCCACGTAAAGCCGTCCGTGCCAGCCGGCTAGGTCGGGATGATGTTGATATGTCCAGCCGAGGCCGTCGGCAGTTTCCGGATGGTCTTTGTCCGAGCGGCAGACGGTATAAGTTTCCAGTCCCGGCGCGACGGGCAGGCCGCCGGTGGAAAGGTTGAAATTCAAGTGAGCCAGTTCCGGCGCATCAATCCGCAGCAACTCGTCGCGGTTGGTGGCCTCCAGGGATTGTTCCACCGCTTCGGCTGCAAGACCGGCGACAAAAGTAAAGGCTGCCAGCAGGAAGGTTAATTGTGTATTCCTGACCACGACGTGAGTATGCCCGCAGTCAAGGTCGTGTGCCAATGGTTAATCTGAACTTGCCTGAGCACGGTTTTGCATTAAAATCAAAAAAATGGCTGGGGTCGTAGCTCAGTTGGTAGAGCGTCTCGTTCGCAATGAGAAGGTCAGGGGTTCGATCCCCCTCGGCTCCACCAGCCTTCGCTCGGAATTATATGAGTGCTTCCGAGCTGCGGATGGCAGGTTAATTTGACCGTCATCACGATTTTTCTCCTATACCATTGGAATCTTTCGAATAAATTCCTATCCGGTCATGAAACTTTCGTTGAAAGACAAATGGGTGCTCATCACCGGCGCTTCCAGTGGCTTTGGCGCCGCCGCCGCCCGGGCTTTCGGCGCCGAAGGCGCAAAACTTCTGCTCGGCGCCCGCCGTCTTGACCGTCTGGAAAAAGTCGCCGCCGAGGCGCTCCGGGCCGGCGCAGCCGAAGCGCATTTTCACGTTCTGGATGTGGCTCAAACGCCGAGCGTGGAAAATTTCATCGCCTGGGCGCGGGAAAAAACGGGCAGTCCAAAGAACTTGCACGTTTTGATCAACAACGCCGGCGGTGCGCACGGTCAGGACCCGGTTGCCGAAGGCAAGGACGCGGATTGGGAGACGACGTTGCAGACGAACGTGCTCGGTGTGTTGCGCGTGACACGCGCCGCGTTGCCGTTGATGCCGCATGACGCCGGCGCGAGCATCATCAACATCGGTTCCAACGCCGGCCACAACGCCTACGAAGGCGCGGCGGCGTATTGCGCGGCCAAGGCGGGCGAATTGCAAATTACCCGCGTGCTGCGATATGAATTGAACGGCACAGGCATCCGCGTCGGCACCGTTGATCCGGGCATGGTCAAAACCGATTTCTCCCTCGTGCGGTTCAAGGGCGACGTCCAGCGGGCGGAAAAAGTTTATGCCGGCGTCAATGCCCTGACGGCGGAAGACATCGCCGAAATTCTGGTCTGGGTGGCCAGCCGCCCGCCGCACGTGAACATTGACGAACTGCTCGTCAAGCCGGTGGACCAGGCGGCGGTCCACAAGACCTTCCGCCGCAAAACTTCGTGAATCCGGTGGAGCGAGAGTCCTCGGTCCTCGCGGGCCGATTTTGGCAATCCGTTTCCACTTACGATTCAAATTCCCTTGTTGGCCCGCCACAGCAGCACGGCGCCGACGGCCTGGAAAATAAAATTCGGCAGCCAGAGAATCAGATGCGGCGCCAGTTCAGGTCGCCCGGACAAATGTTCGCCGGTGATGACGAAGCTGTAATAAACCAGCACGAGCAGAAGCGCCATGGCGATGCCGACGTTCGTCTCGCGCCGGTGCATGCGTATGCCGAGAGGAATTCCGACGAGCGTGAAGCCAAAGCAGGCGAACGAAAACGATATTTCCCGGTTCATCTCCACGCGAATCGGCTCGGTCATGTCGTTGCGTTGCCGGGCAAAATCCCGGACCTGGGCGCGCAATTCAGCGGTGGTCAGGGAGGATTCCGGCGGCAGGCCGATGCGCCGCTCCAAATCGCGCAGTTCGTCCCGCAACTGCCAGAACGTCATGTCGCTGATTCTGGGCTTGCCCGACCGGTTTTTGGCCGTGTTCAGGTCGAAATTATAGGTCAACTTCGCGGTGGAAGTGATGGCCGACTGGGCGCCCCGGGTCACGCTGCGAGGCTCGAACAAATTCAGGATGATTTGCTTGTTGGTCACGTCCATTTCCAGCCGGCCCCGCGGCGCGAAAATCGTTGTCCTCGTCCCCATATTGGTCCCGTTTTCCAGCATGAAGATTTTCACGTCCTGCAAATTGCCGCCGCGATTTTTGCCCGCGTAAAAAATATAGTTGGTGGAAATGGGAATGAACCGGCCTTCCGGCAGTTGGGTGGTCGCCAATTCGGCCCGGAGTTGTTCCCGGAGGTCGAGGTAGGCCACGCGGGATTTCGGGCCCAATTCCATGTTGAACCACGCGCTGATCCCGCAGCAAAACAGGCTGAGCCACAGCAGCGGCAGGATGAGTGACAAGAGGCTGACGCCGCTGGCGCGGGCGGCGGTCAGTTCCTGGTCGGCGCTGAACCTTCCGAACACCAGCAACGCCGCCGTGATGAATCCCATGGGCAGGGCATAAACACAGGCAAAGGGGATCAACAGCCCGATCGCCCTCAGCACCGGCCCCAACGACACATTTCCGCCGATGAGCAGCGGGAGAATCTCCTTGAGCACGTTGAAGAACAACACCACAAAGGTGAACACCGCCACGGTCATCGTCAACGAGACGAGCACCTGGCCGGTCAGATATCGGTGCAGCGTTTTCAAGTGTTCGTTGAAAACCTAGAGCCAAAACGCGAAATCCGAAACCTTAAAATTAAACCGGGCGTTCATCCGCAGCTCCTCACTGCGATCCAGAAAGGAACAGGCTGCCGGGTGTAATTGCTCAAAAGGGTGGTGTTTTCAGACTGGCCTGCTGAGTCAAAGCCCGTTGGAAAGTATCGTGCCAGCCGCAGCTTCGGGTGCTATGCCGCGGCAGTCTTCACTCTCCGCTGCGCTCCGGGCGAAGACTGGTGGCTGGGGGCGGAATTGAACCGCCGACACAAGGATTTTCAGTCCTCTGCTCTACCAACTGAGCTACCCAGCCAAACAGATTGATAACACTGATGTTTTATGCGATTTCAGGATGATGAATTTTATCATTGCATCCCACCGTTGTATCCCGTATAGTGTTGTTGATGAAAGCAACCAATACAGAGACCACAACGGCGGGAGCAAAAAGCATCCCGAAAACAAAACGAGACCCGCACCTGTCCAAAGACGGCAAGTGGCGTTCATTTCCCAAAGTCCCGAATTTGCTGCAATACGTCATGTCCGGGACATACTACGCCAGAACAAAGGTGCGCGGCAAGCCTGTTCGCCTTTCTCTTGAAACGACCGTTTTTTCTACAGCACGATTGCGGTTGCCGGACAAACTGAAAGAGCTGCGGAAGCCAAAAACGGAAGTCGGCTCGTTTGGCGATGGACGCATTAAATACGAAGCAGAAACGCGCAACGGTTATACGTCACGGAAAAAACGACTCATCAAGCTCGCCCCGTTGTCCATCGCATACCGCTTACGTTGTCTTGATTGTCTGGTACGTTCGCTGGTGGAGTGCCTTTATTTTCCGAACCGCAAATGGAAGGAATTGAACGAGGAGACGCGGAAAGACGCGCTTGCCCGGTTGGACTCCACGAAGGCCAGCGACATTACGAAAGAGGTTTGTGAGGCATGGCAGACTCGCTATTCCAGCCAATATTCGCCATCGGTGTTTAATAACACTCTGAATACGCTGCGCCGGGTGTTGGAACTGGCCCGACTGTCGCGGGACAATAATCCGGCCTACGACATTGGCCGCATGGACATTCTCGACAAACCCATTCGCTTACCACGAGCCGAACAGTTTGACCGCATCATTGAAGTGGTTGAATCATCCGGCGCAGCACAGGCGAAAGATTGCGCCGACCTTGTTCGGTTTCTCGCGTTCACCGGGACACGAATCAGTGAAGCCAAACGGGCGGTCTGGTCCGACGTGGACTGGCAGGAAAACACGCTGCAAATCCACTCCGTCAAAGTCAGAGGCGCGCATGATGGCGAAGTGACGCGGGTCATTCCGTTGAATCCTGCATTGAAACAGCTTTTGGAACGGTTGCGCCATGAGCAGAAGCCCCAACCGACAGACCGCATTTGTTGCGTGTCTGAATGCCAGGGAGCATTAACCAGGGCGTGCAAGCTGGTTGGATGCAACCGGCTAACCCATCACGATCTGCGGCACTATTTCGTCACAAAGTGCCTGCAAGCCGGCGTGGACGTTTTCACTCTGGCAAAATGGGTTGGACACCGGGACAACGGAAAATTGCTCCTGAAAGTCTATTCGCATCTGCAAGCTGAACATTCGCAAGTAATGGCGTGCAAGGTGACATTTGGTGCGACTCCCCTGCCCGCTCCCGCGCCGCCTTTACCAAAAGAACAAGCCGCATAACCGAATACGAAATTTTCAACCGAATCAGCTTTGACAAATTCGGAATATGCAAATTCCGTGCTTGGCTAGATTCTTCCCTTGAACGCTACCGCAGCGGGAACGCAAATTCACCTTGCGCGTTGCCTGACAGCAAGTTTGCCGGCCCGTGTAATGATTTCGCCTAAATCAATCCCGATGGCTTCAGCTATCCGCAGCAGCGTATCAAGCGTGGGGTTTCGCAAATCCCGTTCGATAAGGCTGACAATGGAGTGTGAGAGACCGGAACGTTGAGCCACCACATTCATGGAAAGCCCGCGCTTTTCACGTTCTTCCCGCAGGAGGCGAACCGCGTTGGCGGCGATGACGTCTCGCAAACTGTTTTTTGACACGCGCTAGTCATAGGCGAAAAGCGTATTGACAAAAGATGTGACTAGAGTCACAATACACACCGTTTTGACGATTTGAGTTCTGAAAATGAGCGTTGTTCGGAAAATCATTCAGCCTCATTTGTCAACGACCTATGACAGGTAAAGGGAAAATTCTGGTGATCGAAGATGATCCGGGCGTCATGATGCTGATGGTCAGCCGGTTGACACAAGCTGGCTGTGACGTGGAAGCGGCGTGGGACGCCCAAACTGGAATGGAAAAGGCGCTCGCGGATGATTTCGATTTGATAACGCTTGACGTGAATCTGCTGGGCATCAGCGACTTTGAGATTTGTCGTCGTTTGAGGGAAAATCCTTTTTTTCAAACCCCCATCGTTTTTATTTCAAACCGATCGTCCAAGCATTATGTGCAAAACGGGCTTGAACTTGGCGCGGTGGATTACATCATCAAGCCGTTTGACGCACAGGATTTTGTTTCGCGCATCCTTTCACACGTTAGCGACAATGATGATTCCGGTTTGGTGGAGGCAATTCCCGAAAGCTCGATGGCATGAAATCCAAACCTGAAAAAACCGTCCGCAGCCCGGCATCCTGCGCTGCTGCCATGCCCAATTTACTTCTTGGGATTCACTCGTTGTTGAATGGCCTCGGCTTCCGCGATGAGCTTGGAAAGCGGCGCACCCAACGCCTTGGCCAGTGCCTTGGTGACATTCAGGCTGGGATTGCGCAAAGATCGTTCCAGCATTCCAACATAGGTCGGATGCAAATCAGCCTTTTCGGCCAACGCCTCCTGGGACAACGCCTTTCCCTCCCGGTGCCGTCTGAGCACCAAGGCGAAGGCATCCGACATTTCCAAGCGCCGCATTTTTTCAGGATGCAGCGGCAACAGGCGAATGAACACAGACAGTTGTATTGAATACAATAGTATCTATTTTGGGATTTATTCTTGACCGAGAGGGCAAAACAGTGTTAAAAACTTAACGGGTTAAACACGGAAACATAACAAGGCTTATGAAGGCAATTCACCGAGGGAACGGGCCGTCTTGGAATCGTATCATCAATTGGGCCAACACATTCATCGTCGCGGCATTCTTGTTTTACACGAGCAGCGGCTTTGCTGGAAATAGCACCAACACACTCTGGCTGTCTCTGAGCGGTGTCAGCAACGGCTGGTTGACCTTGACCCTCAACGGAACTCAGCCCGGCTCCAACTACACTCTTTTGTCCCAAGCCACCCTGACGGCATCGAATTGGAACGCCGCCGGGCAGGTGACCGGGGCGCAAAATCAGAGTTGGACGGCAGTACAAGTGCCGCTGACCGGATCAGTCTGGTTTGTGCGAGCGCAGTATTATCAAAGCAACGGGGGTGGGGGAACAAACAGCGGTGGGAGCGGAACTAATAGCGGAACGTCAGGTTACGGCACCAACCTCTGGTTGAGCAGTGGCGGCGTGGCGAACGGCATTGCCAACCTGGCCGTGGTGAACAGCGCCGAGGATGTTTGGTATGAAATTCAAGGCAAAACAAATCTGTTGCAACCGGACTGGATTTCCTACGGCTTTGTAAGCGGCTCGGAATTGACGAACTGGACATCGGTCAACTTTCCGGTAAACCCACAAGGCAATTTATTTCTGAGAATTCGCAGTTGGGCTGACAGCTACAATTCCGGCATTCCCGATTGGTGGTGGTTGCAGTATTTCGGCCAGATGACGAATGTGAATGCTTACGCTGCCGATCCGGCAGGCGATGGTTACAGCAATTGGCAGAAATTCCAGATGGGTCTCAATCCAACCAACTATTACAACCCCAACGCCCCAACCAATTTTTTTGGGTGTTTGGATATGACAGGAACCAACGTGGTTTTGGAGTGGAGTCCACCACCGGGGCCGGTGACCGGCTACGTCATTCAACGCGGCATACTCAACACCAACACTGGCAATTATGATTATTCCCAGTTTGCAGCGAGTTCCAACACAATTTTCTTCAGGGATGTGGGCGCCATCAGCAATGACAACGCCTGGAACAACATTTACAACCTGCAAGCGGTCTATCCGGGCGGCACTTTGACAGCCACGGACACTTGGTATGCCAGTTGGTATCCTAGCTATTATCCGCCTTACGGTGCTCCGTGGCCGGGCGACGCCTATGCGTATGTAGATGCCAGTGGAACGAATGTTTTTATTTCGTGGACAGCGGCTCAAGGGCCATTAATCGGGTACGGCATTGAATTTGGCATCTATGACTCCACCAATGATGACTTTGATTACTTTCAGATCGCGATGGTGAGCACGAACACGACCCTCTTTGAAGTCATTGACGGAATTACGAATACCATTTACGGAATCGTCGCGGTGTATCCTGGCGGTGGCGTATCTAGGCCAGCCGCCGCCTACCCCTATTCAACTCCGCCTCCGCCGACCGGACTTTCTGCGACGGTAGATTCGACGGGGACAAACGTCCTGATTTCGTGGACCCCACCGCAGGGCGTCGTGGTGTCGAACTACATCATCCTGCGTGGGATTTACGACACCAATTCCGGGAATTACGACTATTCTCAGATTGGCCAAGTGAATGCCGGCACAACCTCGTTTGAGGATATGGGCGCCATTACTGGCAATAACAGCTACAACAATGTTTATGAAATTGAGGCCGTTTATCCAGACGGCAGTACGTCTGACTATGGTTATGGGTATGTCCCCAGTCCGCCATCGCCGCCTTCGCCTTCCTATGACAATATTTACATTGCGGCTTACTTGATTCGCAACAGCACCGGCCGGTGGCAGGTGATGTTCTCCGGTTTGCCCACCAATAGCACACAAACCATTCAATTAATATGGGCCAATGGCGCAACGACAAACATTTTGGTTGGCAGTCTGGCCAATGGGATTTACTTCATTTCTGACGCTGATGCCGTGACTCACATGGGGGATACGCTTTCCGCACAGTTATTCGGGCCGAATGGTGAACCGGGACAAGTGGCGGAGGTCGGAAGATTGGCTGCCGATGCGCCGTATTTTGTGGATGGCCGCCAGCACATGAAGCAAAACCTCGATTTCTTGATTCGCGCGGCATCCATAAATCAGCTTTTTTATGGATCGTCCATCACGAACTTTCTTGCCCTTACTGATGCGGGACAATTTAATCAGAGTGCGACCACTTTTGAGGAATTCAGTTTTTTATTCCACAGTGCTTGGGATAATGGCTGGTTGGTAGATCAATACTCTTTTCAACTGGATAATTTATGGCCGTTTACAGCCAACTACGATTTGGCTAACTACCTTGTTGACACCACCCGCACGGACGGGCCATTAGGTTCAACCAATTTCAACTTTCAGCCAGACTTTGGAAACAGCGTCCCGGCACCTGCCATTTTGGCTCAGGCAGACCCTTATTGGATTTTGCAACCGAAATTCGATGCATATTTCAGTTATTTTGGTGGTGGCAGTCCTCCCAGTGCTTGGGCGGTAAGCGTAAATGGCAATCAAACAAGTGCCAGTTTGGCCAGTGGCAGCGATAATTTGTTTGGCTTACCGTTTCAAAATGGCTGCATCATCGGGCAGACCAATTTGCCGAACGCTATTTCCTATTTTTCCTATCAGGTATTGGCTCCAGGTAACAATGTTACAACTCCGCCAGGTTATCTTGTTTCTTATTATGCCAATTGGTGTCCGGCACCGACATTGAATTTCGTCAATTATTATTTTGCTCCAATGATCAATCCGGTAATGGGTTTAATATGGTTTTCTGGCGTGAATCTTCCCGGCGAATATGGTTCTATAGACGGGCCGGAAAAACAGCCTTTCCCCATGCCAATTGCTGACGATTTCAATGTGACCAACCAGACGCCGCCCGTGATGGTTGGTTCAATCGGCCAGCCGATGATTCTCGGCGGCTGGGCGAAGTATTCCGTTCAAGGCAGTAGCCCGCCTAAATACGCTTACCTCGGCCAATATTTTTTGACCAATGCTTTTCTGTTGGACGCCAACGGCAACGCCACGACCAACAGCGCCGGGATTTTATCGCCTTACGGTGAATTTTTCCCGTTACAGGCGGGCGCGACGGCCTTGGTGACGATGCCCGACATTGATTTTCCTTACCAGCAAGGCACGGGAGTCGTGCGGGTTGTCTCCTTGAATACCGATGCCAACCACGACGGCACATTGGACTTTTCCTATTTCGGCCCCGACCAGACCTCGCCCTCGCGCCCACTGCACTTTTGGGTCGCGGACGATAACAACACTTACGACTTTATTGGTGACGGTATCCCCGGGCGACTCAACAATACCGCTGATGGACAGAACTATTCTTATTTTGACGGCAACAGGATGCCTGTCTATCGGGTGCTCGGCAGACGCCACTTGGAAGATTTCTTTCCAGTGTATTTGAATATTGGCAGCCTGTTCCAAAGTAATGCCCTGAGCGCGGGTATCAGCACCACGGATACGAACTGGCAATTTGTTTTGAGCCAGACAGACGGCGCGCTACGATTCGCCTACACGGATTTGACGCCAACTAATTACATGAACTTTTTACGGGACACCAATGAGTCGGGCAAATTGGTCAATGCGTTGTTGACCACTATCACCCCAAACGGCATCACATTGTCGAACTCATTTATGGGCGGCATAGCCACGAACAATCAAGGCATCATTTTGGTGGAAGCATGGGAAAGCACAACACAGCCGCTGATATTGACGATTTATCACGGCACGAATCAGATTGCGCAAACCTCGCTTTACATGAGCATCAGCGGCGTCGAGCAGATGTTCCGGCATAAGAATTTGATGTTAAATGGGACCGGCCCTGCCGACCGGCTGACAGATGCGAGCGTTCCGAATGAGCCGGACACGGTTGATAAAAACTTTGTTTTCTTGCATGGTTACAACGTAAATACAAACGAAGCGCGCGGCGTGGCGGCAGATATGTTCAAACGGATGTATTGGTCCGGCTCGCACGCCAAGTTTTGGGCGGTGACTTGGGAAGGAGCGGACACCAAGGGCGGTTGGCCTTTCTACAGTTTATTCACGCCGAATTATCACACCAATGTCGTCAACGCATTCCTGACCGCGCCCAACCTGGCGAATTTCATTGCCACACTGACCAACTCCGGGCCGGTGGTGGCGGCGGCGCATAGCCTGGGCAACATGGTGACATTGAGCGCCATCAGCGATTGGAATGCGCCGATCAGCCAATACTTTATGATGGATGCCGCCGTTGCGATGGAGGCGATTGATCCGAATACCCCCATGAACACGAACATGGTTTATTCCAGTTCCTATTCTCCCTGGCGGAATTATAGTTCTAATTTTTGGGCCAGTTATTGGTATCAACTTTTCCCCACCAACGACGCCCGCAGCACGCTGGCGTGGAACAACCGAGTAGGAAATTTACGAAACGTGGACGTGTATAACTTCTATTCCAGCGGTGAGGAAGTGTTGCGGGAATATGATCCGAATCCGCCAGACAGCGTGCTGAGTGCAATCGTGACGGAACTGCTGGACGCTTGGCCGGGCGGTGTGCCGTTTGGCGGTTACGCCTGGGCGTGGCAGGAGAAGGGCAAAGGTGTTTGTTCGCAGAATTGGTTTTTAGGCAGCAACCACGAGGGGTGGCAGCTTAACGACACCCTTGGTTCTGGCTATGTGTATTTCGTGAACGGCTTGCGGACGAACATTCCCCCAAATTGGGCGACATCAGCGCCGCCTTCTCAATTGCTGGTTACAAACGCTTTCTTTAACATGAGCGTGGACACGGCCATGTTTACCACCAGCACGAGCGGCAGCACTTATGCCGCCGCCAACCGTAATCGGATTTTGTCCGATGCCATCCCGGCATTGACGTTACCGGCTGGGGCAAATCCTGTGCCGAAATTTGCTCCGATTGGTCACAACGCTGATATGCAAGGTCAATTTGAAAATGGTTGGCCTGCCGGTCGGCCCACATTGCAGGTTGGAAGCCCAGCGGCAGGCGAATGGCACCATTCTGATTTCCATCAGTTGGCTTATACATTCACCTATAAATTGTTTGACCAAATGGTAACAACTGGGAACCTCAAATGATTATGAAAAAAACACTGACACTACTTTGTATGGCATTGACCGTTCTGACTAACGGCTGTGCTTTTGGACAGACGAATGTGTGGACGCATCCTTGGACGGCGACCATCAAAGTTGTTAATGAAAACAGCCAGCCGATAGCAGGTGCAGAGCTGGAAATTTCATACTACGTCAAGCCACCGCCAGGTGAAACCGAGGCTGGCGAAAGCGTTCACAATCTAACCGATACGAACGGAATGGTGTGGCTGTCTCATGCGGCTACCGGCTCAGTCGGTTTGGGCTTTCAAGTTACCAAGTCCAGATACTACTCAACAACCAAAGGGCATGAGTTTGCCAAGTTCGCAGACAATGACCCACAGAAGTGGGATCCGAGCGAAACTTTGTTGCTCAAAGAAGTTGGTAAACCGATTGCCATGTATGCAAAAAAATATGTGCTCGGTTTCAAACTGCCTGAATATAATAAAAAGATCGGTTATGATTTAATGGTTGGGGACTGGGTTGGCCCTTATGGAAAAGGGATCAATTCGGATATTTTTTTCACGGAAAATCATCCAGACGAAAAATCCGGTTATACTTTTACTGTCAGCTTCCCAAATCCGGGAGATGGCATTCAGGGATTCACAAGAGACTGGAATTTTGGTGTAAGTGGCCTGTTATCGTTGCATGAAGCGCCGATTGACGGCTATCAGTCAAAATATGAACAAACTCAAATGCCAAATCCGGACCGGATTTATTATTTCCGTGTGCGAACAAAAATTGACGATAGAGGCAACATCGTCAGCGCTCATTATGGCAAAATTTACGGCGATGTGCCGCAGTTCACCTATTATTTCAATCCGACCATAAATGACCGGAACGTGGAATTTGATCCGAAGCAAAATTTGATTCACAGCTTGCAATCCTTCGAGCAAGTTTCCGCGCCTTGATCGTGAAAAACACACTGGCCTTAAATGCGAGTAAAACATTCCGAGTTCTCGTCGTGGCGATTTTGTTTCCGCTGCTGTCAGGATGCTACACTAATATTATTTCACATACTATAATAGGAGGTAAGTCAGATTGGTTTTCGCCGACCGCCTTATATAAATCAAAGGTTGACGCCGGGCTAGCAGTCGAAGGCACACTGACAAAGGCGGGAGAACACAATGGTGTTCCTGCTTACTTGGTCATTCCACAGAAAGTTCTGGTTGCGGCACATCTTCAGACAAGAGGCGACGTCACGTTCAGTGACATTAGTTCATTACCGCCATCGGTTCGTCAACAACTACATTTGCAAGAGAAGTTAACCTCGGATTACGAGAAAATTGCCGACGTTCAAAATCAGGGAGGCATGTACGTGAACCCAAGAACGACTGTGAACATCAGGGCTGTTGGAACCCTTCCCTTCGCATTTGCCATTGATGTCGTTGCGTTCCCATTGGAAATTTACGTCGCCAAAGAATTAAAGGAGCATCCCATTGAGTGAACAATTTGCTTGGCGGTGTGCAATCGTTTGAGCAAGTGCGCCAACCATGAAAAATCAAATGAAAAAAGCAACGATTGTCGTTCTGATGATATTGCTGAATTTCGTGGCGTTTGCGCAAATACCGAGTGATTCAAATTTGCGAATCCTGATAAACAGTCTTTCAGAAACAAATGTTTCACTAATTGTCTCAAACACACAAGAGGATGTCTTGTATGAGGTTCAGTTAAAGCAAAATAGAACAAATTGGGTTTCGTTAGGTTTTCAAAATGGCTCTGAAATAACTAACTGCATGTCTTTTACTTCGTGGTTTCCCCGTGAATTCACAACGAATAGCCATATACCAGTCACGGCTAAATCAATTCGCGTTCGTTCATGGCAAGATAGCAGTCACGGAGCAACCGGAGGCATGGCTGACTGGTGGCAAATCAAATATTTTGGCGATATTAATGTTGATGGCTTTGCAAATCCTATGGGCGATGGGTGGTTTACAATGTCAAAGTGGCAAAAAGGCATGAACCCGTTCAAATGGTATCCTCCGCCAGAACCAAAGGCACAATTTCCTTACAATAATCCGCCGTCTCGCCCCAAACCGCTACCGTTTGCTGAATTAAGCGAAATCACAACAGCAACCATCAGCAATACAATTCTGCCCATCCTAGCAAAGCCACAAACCAATGGATATGAATTGAAAGTATTGCATCCTATTATACACGCACGATATTTACTCTTGGTGCGAGACAAAAATGACCGACAATGGCGTGCCAGTGGTTATTTCGTGTCTGGAACAAATCGAAACCCGGTGCATTTGTACGTTGATAAAAAAGGAATGATGAACAGCCCCCAATCTCCCATAGCATTGCCGCCGGTTCAGTTTCTACACGATGTCGTTCAACCTGAATTCACGGCTGGCTGGGGTGAAGATAGCGATGGCGATGGTTTGCCGGATATTTATGAGGTTCTTGTCACGCACACCAAACCGGATGATGCTGACACCGGCGATACAGGGACTCCTGATGGTTACAAGGTCTTTGCGGATGACGGTTGGAATAATTGGGAAAAATTTCGTTACCGAGCAAATCCACTTCAAAAATGCGAGCCGCCTCCAGCCGTGATATTAAAAGAACCCACCATGTCTGAAATGATGGAAGCTCAAACACCAAAAACTGACCTTCCGTTCGAGGCACGACTTGAAATTCGCACCAATAGCGCGGCATATTTTCAACCGTATTCATTATTGCTCGATGGAGAATATTTACCTCACAGTGGAAATGAACATGCCCGCTGTGATGTGAGAGTTTCTTGGATGGTCCCGTCGCCAAAACCTTAATGCTACAATAACAGTGGGCGGATCCCACACTATTTTATAGTGGGCATTTCATCCTTTGCCGACCGGCTCGATTTTGATGGAGGCGACAAAAGGCTTGTTGCGGTCGAGGTCGCTGTAGCGTTTGGGGAGGGTGCAGATGGCGGCGAGTTTATTCTCACGCAGATAATCGGCAACGCGACCGAGCCGCCACCCCAGAACGACCACGTCGGCGGTGGAGAAGGCAAAAGCCAGTTTGTCCGGCGGCGCGTCCTTGGCGTCGGCGGCTTCGGGGTTGGGTTCAAGGGTGTATTCAATCAACTGGCTGGTGTGGAAACCGCGCCGCCGCCCCTCAAAATGGAACTCGATGCAGAAGCAATTCATGTTGGAAGTGTCGTAACAATCATCTTTAAGGAAGTTCATGGACATAGGTTTTGGTTGTGATTGGTGATTTAATGGATGAAAAATTAAACGCCGATGCTATGGGAATGAGAATGTCCGGCATCGCCGGGCGGGGTGATGGAACGACCCGGCTTGCGGCGAGTGGCCTCTCTTTGCAAGCGCGCTTCCCTCACAGTGGGGGCCGGTTTGACCGTCTCGGCTGGCTTGAGGGACTCAGCTTGCTCAATTTTTCCAGTTTGCTTCACGGCTGTTGCCGGTTCGACTTTTTCGACAGTGGTTTCCTTTGGCTCAAGGCCGAAACGCTCACCGAGCCAGCGGGTGATTTCTTCGACGACCTGCGCCAGCCGTTGAACGGGCGAGAGACGGGTAAACCGCGTGGGTCGGTACTGGCGCGCGGCCCCCGTCACCGACACTGCGTTTCTTTCTTCCAGCGGTTCCTTGCGAACGAAACCGAGTTTGGCCAGTTCATCGCGAAGGGCTTCAAGTTCGACGGCGGCCTTGCGCTCGTGCGAATCAGTGACACGGCGGGCAAGCAATTCGGTGTCATCGGTGAAAACGTGAACGCGCTCGCGGCCACGGGAGATGGAAACGTAAAACTGTTCTCGGTTAACGGCGGCAAAAGAGCGTGACGAGGCGACCAACAGCACTTCATCCACCGTCTTACTTTGAGACGAATGCGACGTGACGGCGTAGCCGTGAGTGAACGTGTTGAAGCTGGCGGGGAGTTGGCGACCATCGGTCAGCGCAATGCGGCCGTTTTGGATCTCCCGCACCTGGACGCGCTCCCCGTTGATGAATTCCACGCCGTGATTGGCTTGGAGCAGCAGCCAGTCGCCGGCGGCAACTTTCAGTTCACGGGCTTCCCCGACATCAAAGGTGCTGGTGACGCTGCCGGGGATGAAATCCACTTCCGTTCCATCGGAACGGCGAACACGCAAACCGTTTTCAACAACGGCAGCGACCTCGACCGTCTCACCCCGGTCAAATTTCCGGGTCTTGCGGACAAAACGCAGGCGCTGGCCGGGTTCATATTGGCTGGCATTCTTCTTTTGGGCTTCCGTCCACGAAAGCGAATCAAAAACGGGAAATGCCTGTTCATCCGGGCTGACCACACCATCGGTTTTCAATGTTTCCCGCACCTTCTCGGTCACGGCATCAATCTCCGCCCAAGTGGGCGAGACCAGTAACGCCGACTTGCCCTGCTTGGTAGCCGACAAATACGCATCAGCCGCTTTTTGATAAAGCTGACCGTCATCCGTCGGCGCTTCACTGACTGCGCCAAGCTCCATGAGTTTGGCAAACGCCTGGTCGGTTTGTTTGGCAGCAGCCAGTTTGACGATTTGCCGGAAGGCTTCGGACTTCTGGCGACGAATGATCGTCAGTTCGCTGAAACGGTAATTGGAATACTGTTCGAGAATGCGGAGCGCGTCGCCTTTGGGAACGGAGGAATGCTGGCCGGTGTCGCCGGACATGATCACCCGGCAATTCTTGAGACGGGCCAGCTCGAATACTTTGGCCATGTCATCCAAACCGATGGCCCCGGCTTCATCCAGGACAATCACCCAACCGGGGGAGAGCCGGGACTGTGCCTGTGGATCGGCCAGCAGTTTTTGCAACGTCATGGTCTTGGCCAGATAGGACACCTCTTTGCGGAGCGTGTCCGCGGCGGAAGCAGTAGGAGCACAGAAAACGGAATCATAACCCCGGTGACAGAGTGCGGTGGCCAGTTCGACCAAGGCGGTACTTTTGCCTGAACCTGCCAGGCCACGGAAGCCGGTGAACTGGTCGGGGCTGGTGAGAACGTGTTCCAGAGCCTTGCGCTGGTCCGGGCCGAGACGTGCCGGTGGTTCATACCGGCTGGTGATGGGAGCAACGGCCTCGACGCCAGCGTTGACGCTGCGAATCAGATAAAGCTCCTTACCGAGAATGTCCCGCGTTGAAAACTCCGAACCAACCCGCACAAGACTGGTATCATCGGTCAGTTCCTTTTTTAGCCGTGCTAGGTCAATCTGGCCGCAGCCTTTGATCAAACCAGCTTCCAAAATCTTGTGTTGCGGCACGACCGAAGCGCGTTCAAAGACGTGAGCCAAACCATGTTCGACGGCGGCGGACTCATTGACGGTTTGGAACGGGGCCACAGGCAACCCATCGGCGGCGGCAACTACTTTGCGCAATACTCGTTTCTCGAAAAAGCCGATCTCACCGAGTTGTTGCTGACGCACCTGGTCATCCGATGCGCCCTTCAATTTTTTGGGCCGGGACTGGTGGACGACATGGGCGACCTCCTGTTTGGTGAGCTTGCGACCGAGCTTGGCTTCCTGCCGTTTGACCGCCATGTCCCGTTGCTGCGACCGCTTCGAGAACCGTTCAATAAATTTGGCCTCGACCCCTTCGATTTCAAAAGCCGAACCCGTGCGCCGGGTGGAGTAACCAAGCCGGTGGAGACGCTTGGCCAGTTCATTGCGATAGACTGCCGTGCCGTAATTGAGCGCGCCGAACATGTCGCCGGTCTGAAGCGCCTTCCAACGTCGCTCCGTCTTGTCCCAAGTGCAGTTGAATAGGACGAAATGCGTGTGCAGTTGTGGGTCAAGCGCGCGGGATGAGGTGTGCAGAAAAGCCGCGCCGACCAGGTTGCCAGTGACCCGGTCGCCTTCCTCGATGCCTCCTTTCCGAATCCTTGTGGCGGCGAATTGTTCCAGTTCCCGAAGCGCGATTCCAGACGCTTCCTTGTGCGCCTCAATGATACGCCGGTCATTCATCGTGACCGCCAGAATTGAAATGGACTTGGGTGGCGAACACACGAAGTCGAAATAAATCCGGCGTTCCCGAAACTGCTGCGGTGTCAACTGTTCACCCGTCTCTGGATGCTGGTTATCGCACAATTTCAGGAACGTTTCACGGGTAACGACACCACCCGGTTGCAATCCCAACCGTTCAGCGCCGGCACCAATCCAATGACCATGTTCCGTTTCAGCTTGGGTGTAATAATCGTTATGGGAAAGGTGCTCATCAAAATACATCTCCGCCCCCGCCCGATTCTTCTGTGGAATGCCGCTAAACATGGCTCAACATTTTACGTCAACGCCATCCGACAGATTGTAATGAAACCGTTACAACCTGAATTCCCATTCTCCGATAGGATGACGCTCATGCCTGGAACGGTAGCACGAAGTCTAAAACCGATTGCGCCCAAGCGAGCGCAACTTGAAATCCGTTTGATGCTATTGGTTATTCGGTAAGTATGCACAGAAGCACCGAACCATTTGATGCAAGTCTGCATGAAATGAAGCAGCGGTTTCTTAAGAAGAGAAACCGCAGAAGTGCCATGACACTTACCCCGCCCCAGGCCGGTGAAGAAGTCGCTCGCCGCCGGGCCATAGGGCGTTCGACAAAAAAGTTGAAGGCGAGCCAAACAACGGTCGGATGAAACGCCGTAGATATGAGCGAAGCCGGAGCACAGGTTGCCTGCCAATAAACCGGCAGGCATGACCCGGCACACCTATACGGATGGACGCATTACCGGCCAGAGAAAGGAGCAAACCAAACATTATGAGCACACGCATTGATTACACACAGATCGCCGCGAAACTGGATTACGCGGCGTTGGAGAAAAAGCTGACGCAACTGGCGGAACGCGAACCGCCCAAAAAGCGGAAAACCGCCGGTGACGTGTTGGAACCGTTGCGCGAGCGGTTACTGGCGTTGCAGCGCAAGGGATGGAGCAGCAAACAACTGGTGGATGAGTTGAAGACCGCCGGCGTGCCGGTGAGTCCGGCGCGGTTGCGCGAGTGCTTGAATCGCTGGACGGCTGGCGGCAACGGAGGCGCCAAGCGGCGCGGAACCAGGCGGGGCAAACGCGCCATCGGTCATGCCTCAACGCCGCCAGCACCAAGCCAAAGCGGACGGAGCAAGAACACGTCAGGCGACGGCCAGCCAGGACTCCGGCTGCCCGACCGGTGAGCGCAGTCGCGTTGAAATCCTGACGCGCATCCGCGTTTGAAAAGCTTGCAGGCCCGTGCGGTCAGGGCGCTTGGCCAAAGCCGGCCAGCGACCTGCCTCGCACGCGCCTGCTTCGCTGGTAGATGAAGGGCAGTCGCCCGCCTGTCCGTGGCTGCGCGCTGCCGGGACGAAGTGCCCGGCGCTGCCCGCCACCGACAGCCAGGGAGAGTGAAAATGTAAACATTTACAAGTTCATTGGGGTAATCAAAGGCTGGCCATCAGTTTGCACAAGCACGCTCAGTAATTAGAGCGTGAAACTAAAAACTAAAATCGCGCTGAGGCTCTCGAAACGAGAGTTTTACTGGTTCATTATCATCATCGCTTTGGCGCTGCCATATCTGGTCAAGCTGGTATTGGCATGGTTGAACTGATGGCAACGGACATTGATCGTTCAATAAACCGGCAGTCGCCGGAACCGAAACAACGCAATTGCTTGAGCCGAGACGGAACATTGAACGCATTCGCGCCCGAATCTTTGCCGCTGATTGGCGGAGGGAACGCTCGCAGGCCAGTTACTGGCATGGTGCGTTGCTAAATCGGCAAGCCCAATGCCAGCAACACGCCTGCTTCGCTTCATCAAAAATTAGCCGGTTCGTGAGCGCCGACCGTCCCGCCGACCGGAACGGACGCAAAGCAGTTCAGTTAGAGTGTCCGCTCCGAACGTCGTGCCGTTCGTCGTCACCAGCCGGACAGGAAAACGAAATCGCGCCGGTCGTTTGCCGGTGATTCATCCGTTCCTCGCCGCGTGCTACGTCATGGGTTTGCGTTCGTTTGTAAAGACCGCTTCTAGGAGTGGATTGCTGGTTTGTCGGAACGGCGTCCGAACCTTTGCTGCCGCGTTGTGTGGGCAAACGTCGCTGGCCTGCTTTGTAGATGACATGAGTATTGGCGGGTGCGCGAGATTTCGCTACACCCGTCAAGTTATGTTCAAACAAATTCAAATCAACTCCCAGGTTCGCGAGGAGCGGGACGCGAGCAATAAATATGAAACCATCAAACTCGGTCTGGATGTTCACGCCGACAGCATCCGCGTGGTGCGGATGATTGACGGAGCGACACCGCAGCCCGCACAGAAGATGTCACCGAAGGACTTTCTGATCTGGGTGGCCAAGCAGGTGCCATTGGCGAAGAAAGTTCATAGCTGCTACGAAGCGGGACCGTTTGGCTACGGATTACATCGCCAGCTCGTTGCGCTGGGCATTGAGAACGTGGTGATCCGTCCGCAGGTGCTCGATGAATACTACTCGCGCGTGAACACTGACAAGACGGATGCCGCCGCCTTGACGCGCCGTTTGGATGCCTATGTGCGTGGCAATCGCAAAGCGTTGTCCGTGGTGCGTGTGCCGACCGAAGCCGAGGAACAGAAGCGCGTGGCCAGCCGTCAACGTGAACAGTTGATGCGGGAACTGCAACGGGTCGCGGCGCAAGGCCGCAGCCTGCTCTTGAGCCAGGGTTATCGGGAAAAGGGCGTCTGGTGGAAACTGCGCTGGAATCATCTTCGATCACGCCTGCCGGAATGGCTGGTGAAACATCTGGAAGTGTTTCGCATGGTGTTGCAGACGTTGCAGAGTCAATTGAATGAAGCCACTCGCAGCTTGGAAGAACAAGCGCCGGAAGCCCGTCCGCGCGGCATGGGTGGTTTGACCTGTGCCATCATCCAACGCGAGATTGGTGACTGGCAGCGGTTCAAGAACCGGCGGCAAGTGGGCAGCTACACCGGCCTGTGTGCGGGCGTGGCCAGCAGCGGACGCAGCACGCAAATGCTGTCGGTGAACAAATGCGGCAACCAGCGGCTGCGCTGCGCCCTGGTGGTCATGGCGTGGCGGATGTTGATTTATCAGCCACGCTGTCACGCGGTGGAGAAATGGCGAAAGGTTTTGCTGAACGCCAAAGCCAAGGCCAGCGCAGCGGCACGCAAGAAAGCCATTGTCGCCGTGGCGCGACAGTTGGCCGTGGATCTATGGCGCTGGCAGACTGGCCGGGCAACGCCCGAACAACTCGGTTGGGAAATGGCAGCGTGAGGGAAATCAAAGCTCATTGACAGAACTGACAGAATTTTGGAAACGGCGCGAGTCCGCAGAGTGCCGTGGACTGTTGTTACAACAGGCCGCTTTTTAGAATGGACGCGCTCGTTTCCCTGCGTGACGCACCGTCATTGTGTGCTCACTTTGCGAAGTGATGCACGGATAGCAGGCTGCGCGAGCTTTTTAAGCCGCCTTAAAGCAGGGAAGACGTTTTCAATTCCGTTGGTTTTTTCGGCTGGTGAAATTTTTGGAATGGGCGTGCCCGGAGAGCGTCTTGGCTTCACTGCAAGCCGTTTTTTAGATTGGGCGCGCCCGTTCCTGCCCAAAAACAAAACGGCTTTTAAGGGTGAAGTTCGGTTGCAGCCGGAGCCAGCGCGAAACTCGTGCGGTCGGTTGACTAGCGGACGCTCTGGGCCGAGTCAGTTTGCTTCTGCGCTCTGGGGCCGCGCGGCCCGTGCGATTGATTTGCCCCAGATACGACCCCCAAATCAATCGCAATGCGTTCGGATGCTTATGTTGTTTTTGTGAAAAGTTCGATGGTTCACGCGTTCTTTTCGGAAATTATTTCGTAACGCCCTTGACAATCCTCATAGCAGGCGCTCTGGCTGCCGCGCCGGGCAGCGTGGCGATGCTGGCGCATCGCCGGACTGCTTTCCGGCCTGTGTCAGCTCGCGGGCGCTTTCGGTTTCAGGCTGTCATTGAATTCTTTGGCTTCTTCTGGACTCATCATCGCCACTTTGGCAATGCGTGGTCCGCGCGAGGCGAAGGCAGAATTTTCTTTGGGCGGCGTGACATCGCTTGTGATCGCCGTTGCCGGCGGCGTGGCCGGCGCGGGTTGTGCGGCCACGGCGGGCGCACTTGGCGGCGTGGCCGGGATATTTGCCACTGGCGCAACTTTCGCCCGTTTCCGCCGTTTGCGCTTTTTGCCGCCTTCCAGGACGATGCGGCCGTATTCGGCCACACGCGCCCGGCTGGTCTTTACCCCATGCTGTTGCAGCAAATCCGCAATGGACGCATAGGACAAGCTTCGCTTACGCAATTCCACGATGGAATCATGGACGGGTTTCAAACCGTTGAATGGGACGCGATGCGGAACAGGCCGGAACTCTTGAACTGCCTTGCGGAGCGATTCAAGATCGGGCGTTGGTGTGCTTGGTGTGTTCATAATTTTTGAATGTCATGGTTGAGATTTGCGGCGAGTCGTCTCGCAAGTTTCCGGCGCGGACATGGCGCGGACAAGTCGGGAGCAAGGCAAGTTGTCTTGCAAATCATCCGCCCGGCCATCCGACGGCATTGCGGTTGCCACTGCCCGGCCATTGCCGGGACGTTGCGCGGATATTCCGCCGGATGTCTTGCCGGATGTTGCGCGGCCATCGCGTGACCGTCTCGCGGGACTCCGCGCAGTTTTCGGCGAGCCGTAAAAACCTTGTTTTGACAAGGGGTAAGGCTTCCCTCGTATAAAATGACCATTCGTTGACGTGCTCTTGCAATGCTCTTTGAAAATGGTTGCACCAGATTTTTCGCGCTTCGTGAACCTGACTGTGCAATTTGGTGGTGCAATTCGTGACGTGAATTTGATGCGTGTTGGCGTTTGCCATTTTCCGAATACGTTGGCCACGGATTGATGGTTGCAGGTGAAAAGTTCTCATGGTCAGTCCGTGGTTTCGTCCTCATCGTTCCATGTCTGCTCCGCTTCAACATCAATGATTGGCGATGCGGATTGGCTCGGCGGTTGCGGCATGACGATGATGCAGGGAATGACCGTTGTGGAGTTCCCATGCGGCTGTTTCCGTCGCAGGCCGCCGCTCAATATCCAGCCGATGGCCAGCAGTGCCAGCCAGACAAAGCCCAGGTAAAGATAAACGCCGTCGTTTTCAATCAGGGCGTTCAGCGCGTTGAAAATGGGATTGAGCAGTTTGAGCAATTCAGCGGGATTCGAGTTCATGGTTCGTTCTCCGTTTTGGGTTTGTCAGTCTCATGCCCAAATCGCCGCCGTGCCAGTTGCCAGCCTCGCCAGCACGTTTTTCCAAAGCGGCGATCTTCCGAATGCGGCCAGCCCAAATCCCCGGCCTGCAAGCGCGTTAAATTCGATTTCGCCGCGCTCGTGTTCCATGTCAGGTTAGAATTCATGGTGGAAAGTTCGTTGAAAAAATCACTCCGCCGTCTTGACGATGGCGAGGATTGCCGCCTTGAGTGAGGCAGGAAGTTTTTCCCAAGCTGTGACTACTTGGGACAGTTCAGGGCTTAACTGGACTGAAGTTTGTGAGTCCCTTTGTGAGTCACCGTCAGAATTCCCTTGTAAAGACTGGCGGAGAGAGGGGGATTCGAACCCCCGATACGGCTTTTGACCGTATAACGGTTTAGCAAACCGCCGCCTTCAGCCACTCGGCCATCTCTCCACTCAAATCTCAATTCCATTGTCGAAATCAGTCTGGCATTTACGTTCGCAGAGTCAAGTTCGGAGCCTCGATTATATTCCCAATCCGCAACTGCGGGATTATGGGCAAGGAACGTTATTGCAGCCACGGCGGGTTGTGGCTATAATGGGCGACCGTATTTGGACGAACCAGTCACGGCAGACAGATTCAACAAGATGTAACGAAAGTGTGATATGGAAAAAAAACGATTCATCGAGAAGGATCCCCAATTGAAAAAGGACGATTTGATTGTCATTACCGGTGCCGGGGGATTCATCGGCGGTAACCTGGCCCAGTTCTACAAAAAAAAGGGTTTTACCCGCATCCGGGCCGTGGACAAGAAACCACTTTATGAATGGTATCTGAAGGTACCGGGCGTGGAGTCGCTTTGCCTCGATGTCAGCCAGGAAGAAAACTGCAAGCGCGCTTGCGAAGGTGCCGTCGAGGTTTACCAGCTTGCCGCCGATATGGGGGGCATGGGCTTCATCGAGCGTTTCCGCGTGGAATGCCTGCGTAGCATCCTCATCAACACCCACATGATTGAGGCCGCCTATCGCGCCGGCGTCCGCCGTTACTTTTATTCCTCGTCGGCCTGCGCCTACAATACGTTGTTGCAACAGGACCCTAACGTTCGCGCGCTGAAGGAATCCGACGCCTACCCCGCCATGGCCGAACGCGGTTACGGCTGGGAAAAACTCATCTCCGAAATGTTCTGCCAGGAATACTGGGCCGAGCGCGGGATGAAGACATTCATCGCCCGCTTCCACAATGTTTATGGTCCGAACGGCACCTGGGATGGCGGCCGGGAAAAGGCGCCTGCCGCCCTCTGCCGCAAGGTCATTGAGGCCATCGACAAAAAAGACATGAACATCACCATCTGGGGCGACGGCACCCCCACGCGCAGTTTCATGTACATTGACGATTGCGTAAAGGGCATCGACATGATCACGCATTGCGACGATTTGATTGCCACCCCCATCAATCTTGGCACCAGTGAACTCGTTTCCGTCAACGAGTTGCTGTCAAAGATTGAGAAAATCGCGGGCGTGAAACTCAAACGGCACTACGACCTGACCGCGCCCCGTGGCGTGGCCGGACGCAACAGCGACAATACCTTCATCAAGAAAATGCTCAATTGGGAGCCGAATACCCCGCTCGACAAGGGCCTGGCTGTTACTTATCAGTGGATCAAAGAACAATATCATAACCGGAAAAAGGGCAAACGCGTGGTGGAATGATAACGTGGTTCCGGAACATGAGGCGAAATGGAAGTTTCACCGCCGTCCACCGGGAAATCGGCGCTCCCGGCCGCAATTGATTTCCGGGCGGGAAGTCAGACTGTAAGGTTTCGCCCAGGCGGTGATTTCAAGCTTGTGTTTTTTCAGCCCTGACGAAAAACTGTTTGCTTACTATGGAATTACAAGACGCACCGGCGGCTTATTTCTACAAATTGTGGCCCAAGATTGAGGCCAACTGGATTCGGATTGCCTGGGGTTGCGGCATCGTTGTCGCGATCGCCGTGATAATCTCGTACTATTCATGGCAGCGGGACCAAAAAGAAATCGCGGCGGGCGAGGCGCTGACCCAAACAATGATGTCTATGCCGCGCAATGTCACTGCCAGCCAGGAGGTGGACCTATACTTGAAAATATTCACGGAATATCCCGGCACTTCCGGCGGACAGCGGGCATTATTGCAAGCAGCCGCAGTATTATTCGCGGTGCAAAAATATCCGGAAGCTCAGGAGCAGTTTCAAACGTTTCTCAATGCCTACCCCAGCAGCTTTTTTACCCCCCAGGCAGCACTGGGAGTGGCAACCAGTCTGGACGCCCAAGGCAAGATTGATTTGGCCGCCAGCGCTTACCAACGAATCATTAACAGCTATCCCGACACGGTGGCGGCGGATTCCGCCCGATTTGCCCTGGCGCAAATTGACGAACGCCAGGGTAAACTGACCGCAGCAGCGGACCTTTACGATGCCGTCGCGCGCAACAATTTCAGCGGCTCGCTGGGGGCGGAAGCCAGCCTGCGCCTGATGGCTTTTAAAACAAAACCATCTTCGCCTATTCCTTCAACCGCGCCGCTCGCGCCAGCCGGACAAACTCACTGAGCGATCAAACCTGCTTCGGCGGGAAGTTGGGTGATGTGTGATGAGGTATCGGAATAATGGAACAAAATAAAAAGCCCACGTTCCCTCTCCCAGCTGTTCCCTCATCCCGCCCCATTGAAGTCGCCGCTGCCCTCATCTTTCGCCGCGGCAAATTACTTATCACCCGCCGCCATTCCGATGCCCATCTGGGCGGATTGTGGGAATTTCCCGGCGGCAAGCGCGAAGCCGGCGAAACCTTTAAACAGTGCCTGAAACGTGAAATCCGCGAGGAACTCGGCATCGAAATCACCGTTGGCAAATTATACGAATCCGTCGTCCATACCTATCCAGAGAATACCGTCCATCTGAAATTTTTCCTCTGCCGTTTGGAACGCGGCGAGCCGCAGCCGCTCGGCTGCGAAGACCTGAAATGGACAGGCAGATTGGAACTCAAAAATTACGAATTTCCCGCCGCAGACACCCGGCTCCTGAAAAATCTGCAAGACTCTCTGAAATTGTGGAGTTGAAATCGTACGCCGGTGCTTTTCCGACAACTCGCTTCCATTCCCCAATAAGGTCAACGGACGAGAATGCGGAGAGCGCGGATTTGATTTCTTCTCTTGCATCGTCCAGCCGCCGCCCTTTATTTCCGCCCGTCAAATCTTTCCGTAAGTCTCTTCGATGATCTGGCGGAAGTTGTCTTCGCCGACGTTGATGATGCCCATTTCACGCTTGGCGTTCTCCGGGGAGTCGCTCGCGTGGGCGGCATTGACCATGATGGTCGAGCCGAATTCGCGGCGGATGGAGCCGGGCGGCGCCTTGGAGGGATCGGTCGGCCCCAGGACGTCACGGATTTTGGACACGGCATTCACACCTTCGTAAACCAGCGCGATGCATTTTTCTGTACCGGGCTTCCCCCAGTCCGCTTCCGGCAATTCTCCCGGTGCGTGGCCGGACATGAAACGGACGATATTGTCGAATTGATTGTCACCGAAAGTCGGGCAAAGGATTTCGCCCAGTTTCATTTCCTCGGCGGCGGGAATTTTGAAGCCGAATTCCTTTTCCAGCACGGCCTTGGTTTTGGCCCCGACCATGTCTTTGAGCTTGGTGCGGAGCACTTCACGAACCGGACCGTAAAATTCCATCGCCTGCGTGACGCTCATGCGATGCACCTTGGCGCCCACAATGAACAGACCAGTGCGCGAGAAAAAGTCAATCACGTTACCGGGCCGGCCGGTCGGAAAACGGAAATTGTCCGGTTTGATAAGCACGAGGGTGCGTTGACCCGAGTCGCCCGGCTGATACGCAATGACGTTTTCCAGCACGCCGCCGTCCTTATCGGAAAATCGCGCCCATAATTTGAGTTTTTCCTCGGCCTCTTCCGGCCGGGGCGCCGCCAGTACTGCCGGTTCGAAGTAACGAACCTGTCCGCTGTCATCCGTGATAAAGTCACCGTAAGTGTCACGGATGGTTTCCCCCACCCGGCGTTCGGGGCTGAGGTTGCCGACAACGGAGCGAACTTTACGCACGGCATCTTCGCCCCGGAACAGGAGCATCATCACGCGCCGACGTCGGCCGGTTTTGGGGTCAGGTGAAAAATTTTGGATGACGTACTGGCAGAGCAGTTCCTGAATCCGACGATCCTGCGGGTCGTAGGCGGAGACGATGTTTTCGGCGTATTGTTTGGCCAGATCGGTGCTTGGCGCAAACATGCGCATGGCCACCAAGTCCAAACCCGTCCGCGAAATGAGTCGGCTTAAAATTCCCCCGGTACGCGATTTGTAAAGTGAGTAGGGGGTGATGATGACATACGCGAGTTGTTGCGGCATAATCAGTTGGGGGCAGGCGTGTTGGCCGGGGTCGCACTGGTGGCGGCTTTGCCTCCCAAAATCTTGAACATCACCGTGCCACAGGTCGGACATTTCCCTTTGATCGCCTTGCGCCCGTTTTTCATCGTCTCTTCAACGCCATTGGCGATCTCTTTCTTGGCTTTGCATTTGACGCAATATCCTTCGGCCATAAAAATTTTTACCGTCCGCGCTTCATGCCCGAACGGTGTAATAGCTTACCGGTGGCTGTCTAGCCGCGTCAACTGGTAAAAGACGTGCGTCTAACCATTTTAAAATAAACATGTTATCGACCAATGAAGCCTCAAATCGGCGGCGGTTGCCGAAGCGCCGTTTTAAGTATTTTGCCCATGGTATTTCGGGGCATGACCGGCAAAAAAACCACCTTTTTGGGCACTTTATAGTCGGCCAATTTGTCGCGGACGAACTGTAGGAGCGCCTTTTCCTCCACTGTCTGGCCTTCTGACGTGGTAATGAATGCCACCGGAAGTTCACCTTTGCGCGCATCCGGCACCCCCACCACCGCTGACTCTTTAACACCGGGGAATTGGCCGAGAATCTCTTCGATTTCGCGAGGATATACGTTAATGCCGTTAACCAACAGCATGTCCTTTTTCCGGTCGGTGATGAAATAATAGCCGTCGGCGTCGCGATAGCCGACATCGCCGGTCAACAGCCAGCCGTTACGGAGAGCTTTGGCTGTTTCCTCCGGATTGTTCCAGTAGCCCAGCATCACATTGCCGCCGCGCACGCAGATTTCACCCACCTCGCCTACCCCAAGCATCTTCCCGGAATCATCCTGCACGCTCACTTCCACGTTCGTAATCGGCCGACCGATTGAGCCCGGTTTACGCTCGCCGAAAACCGGATTCAGCGTCACCACCGGGCTGGCTTCGCTCAAACCGTAGCCTTCAATCAACGGAATCCCGAATTTCGCCTCAAAATCTTTCAACACCTGCACCGGTAACGGCGCCGAGCCGCTGACACAAATCCGGAAAGGCAGCTTCACTTGCCCCGGTAAACCTGCCAGCGCGCGGAAAAACGGCGGGATGGCCGGTAGAATCGTCGCCTGCCGCGCGCATACCTCCTGCAATATCTGCCGCGGCTGGTTCAACGATTTTACCAGCACCATCGTCCCGCCCACCAGCAGCGTCAGGAAGAGTCCCACCGTCAGGACATAACTGTGAAACAACGGCAGCAGGACCGCCATCCGGTCCGCCTGCACTGTCTCCAGCACAATCCGACAGCTCTCGACGTTGTGCAACAGGTTGCCATGCGACAGCATCGCTCCCTTGGGCCGGCCCGTCGTGCCCGACGTATAAATAATCACCGCCAGATCCTTCTCAGAACGCGAAGCCGGCGGCTGGAGGACGGAAACCGGCAGCGTGGCAAAGTCTTCCACTGTGAAAATTTTGAGTTGCGGGCGGGCGGCCTGGAGTGCGGGAGCGTGGACGGCCATTTCTTCTTCGGTAATGAGCACGTCAATGCCGGCGTCTTTCAAAATGTAATTCACCTCGTCCGGCTTAAGGAAATTGTTGACGGGAATGAGCACCGCCCCCGCGCCGAGAACGCCGAAGACCGCCGGGATGAATTCCGGACGGTTTTTGAGCCAGAGCCCCACGCGGTCACCGGGTTTGACACTGAATTTACCTGTCAACGCCGCCGCCACGGCACCCGATTGCGCGGCCAGCGCGGCGTAGGAAAATTCGTTTTCGCCCCAGTACAAGGCGATTTTATCCGGCTGCTTTTTAACCGAGTCGGCAAACGCCGTGACCAGATTCATAATACCGAACATTACGAAAAATGTTCAGCAGCCCGCAAGCAGTCGTTACGCTTTGGTAGTTGATGGCCCGGCAGATTCCATCACGCAAAATTCACGTAGACAGCGAATGATTCCACCTGTTCTCTCAGGAGGACACCGGGGTGAGGATGGCTTTTCACCTAAACTATCTTACCTTCCTCAACAAATTATTGAGCAGGTTTCCTACCTGACTTGCGGCATTGGTGGTGGTGTTCAAAATGCCGCCACCGAGAGATTTCACCGTCATACTGCCCAACACCATTTTATCGATGTCCGTCTTCGGATTGCCAATCGTGCCGGTCATCGTCAGAAACTGCGGCAACTGGACATAGGCGCCGTTGGCCGCCGTGTTGCCCTGGGCAAGATTGAGTTGGCTGGCAATGGGCTGGCTCACCGATACGGCAATGGGAACGTTGATGGCGGAATTGGTGAATACCCTGGCCAACGCAATAGTTCCCCGTCCGTCCGCCTTGAAAGCCGTGCTTTGCACCGAGGCCGAATTCAAATCAATTCTCCCGCCACCCGCACTACCTTGAAGGTTGATGATCTCAATCGGCGACTGGCGCAAGGTGTCCATCAACCCGCCGCCACGACCGGTGGCCATGTTCAGCCAGGAAACCAGCGCACTCTCGGGATTGCTCAGGAGTTGCGGAATGGTGGCAACGACATTAATCAGCGTCTTGAGGATGGCACTGTGCGCGTCGGCTACGGACAGGTTCAGGTTGGTGACCCCGCCGGCAAATTGTCCCGTGAGGCTCCGCTGCAAACCGGCGCCGGTCATCCCCGCGCCACTGAATTGGACACGCGCCGTCAGCATCCCGCCCATCTGGCCCTTGCGTTCGGGAGCAAAGGTATCCATCAACGGCGCAAACGGAACCTGGTTGCCATTCAGGACAAAATTGTACCGGTACCCCGGCACGCCCAGGTTCAAATCCAGGACGGCGGTCACCGGCGCGCCGTTGAGGGCCAACTGGAAGGGATTTACCGTCACGTGCCCGCCGTCCACGACCACCTTCGTCTGCCAGCGGGTGATTTCAAGTTCGCGCAGATACAAACGGCCGATGTCGGCTGTCATGGTAAAATTTTTCAGGGGAAAAATTTTTGCCGGTGGTTCCTGTCCGGTGCCGGGGGACTCCTCTCCGGCAGGTGACACAGTCGTTTCTTTATTGCCACTTTTCTGGCCGCCCACAAACAAATCGTAATAACTGGTCACGTCCAGTGAATCGGCAGCGAGTTTGAGATTTCCATGGATGGCGTTCGGTTCCGAATAATCCACCTGGCCCTGGAGATCGAGCCGGTTTTGCGCCCGTTTGGTGGGCGTGAGCGCGATTTGAAATTGCCGGATGTCCGCCGATTGCTTTTTCACCGTGGTGTCAATTTCCAGCCGGGCTTCCAGCGGCGTAGCGGGAAACCGGCGCTGCGGATCGCTCACGACCAGATTCGCCACCTGTAGCGAGGCTTTGATGGCGGAGCTGCTCTTCGGGTCATATTGTACGGAGGCATTGCCGTTGAGCGCGATGGAGACAAGTTTTTTGTCCGCCAACAATGGTTCCAGAAACGGGCGCAGGCCGTTCTGGTTGAAGCCGGACAGAGTGGCGGTCAATTGCGTCGCTCCCCGGTCGGGGTTGAGCCCGCCGCTGATTTCAAAAGCGCCGCCAGCCGCCCCGCCCGAGGTCAATTTGCCCGCGATTTTGTTGATTTGAATTTGCTCCGGTGTTTTGCTCACGTCCAAATCCATTGTGCTCCCGAAATCACGAAACCGGCTTTGGCCGGACTGGCCCGTCAGATTGGCCAGCGTCAGTTTGCCGGCGATGGTCCGGGTGTTCTGTTTTTGGGTGACGCGTCCCTTCAAATCCATGGAGCCGGCGGAAAAATTCAGGCCGGGTTGATGAAGCGCCCGGCCCAGCAAAGCGGCCGAGGCCTGCAATGCCAGTTGCAAGTCCGCGGTCCTGCCCGCCAGGTCAAACTTGCCGGAACCGCCGGCAGTGAGCAACGATTGGTTCTGGTGGAAAACCGTCAACCGGTATTCGCTCAGATTGAATTGTTTGAAATCCACCGCCTGCCCGCGTACCTGCAAGCTCACCGTCGCCGGGCTCATCTGACCGTTGCCAATCCGGGCCGAGAAATTGTTGACTTGCGAATTCAGGTCGAACGCGAGTTGCCGGCCACCTTGCTGTGACGACAATTTTGCCGTAAAATCCACACTGCCCGTGACGGCATTGCCGAGGAACAGCCTCCACTCTCCGAGATTCAAGTCCGTGATGTTCAGATCGAGCGCGGAATCCCCTGCTCCGCCGGCGCCTTTTCCCCAGGCCAGATTCATGGGCCGGGTCAGGCGCGTGGTCAAAACCGGATGGTCGTTCTGTGTACCCGTCACATTCAACTCGCGGAGCACCGCCGTCTGTGCCGCACAATCCATTGTGACGGCGTAGCTGGCCACAAGATTGAACCTGGGTGTCATCTGCCCGTCACGGGCCAACTGCACATTGGCCGCATCGAGCCAGCCTTTTGCGCTGAGGACTGAACCGGCCTTGCTCAATTCAATGTCATTGCTGGAACTGACGGCGGTGGTGCCGAAATCCAGCCCGCTGGTTTCCCCGACCAGATTCAACAATCGCCGGTCAACGCCTCGCAAATCCATCCGCAACCGGCCTTCCATTTTCGCCATATCCAGCGGGCCGCTCACGGCCAGTTCGCCCAGCGGCACTCCGGCCCGCTGAAAATGCAGGACCGCCTGTTTGATCTGTACCGGTGTCACGTCGCAATCCAGTACGGCGCTGAACCGGGAAAAATCACCGAACCCGCCGGCGGCGTACGAAACGTCCACACGCGCCTGGCCGGTGACCGGGGCGGGTTTGAAATCCTTGCTCAAGGCAAATTTGAAATTGCCGCTCAGCGTGGCCTGCAAACGACCCGGCGGGCCAGCGGGTGGATCATTTGCCATTTGCATGGCCGCGCCCCATTGCAGCGTGCCGGCCTGGCCGTTCTTTACATTCGCCAGCGCCAGGTTTATGTTCGCCACCTCCAGAAAATCGCGGCGGTTGCCGGGGTAATTTTTGACCTTCAGGAACGTGCCCTTGCTCAAGGTGAGCTTGCGCACCTCAATCTGAGGCGGTTTGGCGGATTTCCCGGCGCGGGCCGGCCTGGTTTCGGACGGCTTTTCTTCCGACGCCTTAAACATGCTGAAGTTGCTGCTGCCATCCGGGTTTTCAACCAGATTGACCGTCGGCGACACGAGCGCGATTTCGGCGATGCGGGGTCTGCCCCGGAGAATACTCCACAGGCTGTAGCTGGCACGAACTTCCGACGCGGTGACGACCGGCTCCTGGCCTTTGGCTTGCACTTTCAGGCCGCGCACCGTGATTTGGCTGAACGGATGGACTGAGATATCGGTGACCGTAATATCCGCGTGCATCGCAACGCTGACGCGGGGCAGAATGACGCGTTTGATGAACCCCGGGCTCGTCACCACCAGACATGCCACCAGCGCCAATATCACCAGCACCCCGACAATCACCGCCACAACCGGCAGCGCGCGTTGCCACCAGCGCCGCGGCTTCTCAACGGTCAGTGATGTTATCGTTGCCATGTTCCGTTACCTTTTTGACAACCGGAGGCCATTACGCTTCAGAAATAACCTCCGCCGCAGTCTCCATCAACCGCAGCCTTCCGTTTTTACACCGTCATCATCGAATTATTCAATTCAAATCAAACCAGAAGTTTTTGTAAAAACCGGGCGCAAGCGCCGGTTTTCGCTTCCCCCGTTTCCTCCGGCCAATATATTGGTTAGCGTGATTGACACCGACGCAAAGCTGGCCGCCTTCCTTCCCACATTGAAATCTGCCACCTGGTTGGCTCTCGACACCGAAGCCGACAGTTTGCACGCCTATCCGGAAAAAATCTGTCTCATTCAAATCAGCACCACTGCCGGCGACAGACTGGTTGACCCGCTGGCGAAAATCAACCTGGCCCCCCTGCTCGCCGCGCTGGCCGCCCATGAGCTCATCATGCACGGCGCGGATTACGATTTGCGCCTGTTCCGCAAACATCATCAGTTTGTCCCGCGCACCATCTTCGACACCATGCTCGCGGCGCGGCTGCTGGGCGAACGCCATTTTGGCCTCAGCTCGCTCGCAGAAAAATTTCTGGGCGTGAAGCTGGACAAGGCCTCGCAAAAAGCCAACTGGGCGCAGCGTCCGCTCACCGAACGGATGATTGCCTACGCGCGCAACGACACGCACCATCTCAAGCCGCTCGCCGACAAGCTGAAACTTGAGCTCAAAAACAAAAGCCGCCTTGGCTGGCATCAGGAACTGTGCGCGCGGCTGATTCAGGAATGCTCGCGCCCGCCCCTCGTGGACGGCGATCTGGTCTGGCGCGTGAAAGGCAGCCACGCGCTGAATCGCCACGCGCTGGCCGTGCTGCGCGAACTCTGGCATTGGCGCGAATCCGAAGCCGTAATCGCCAACCGACCGCCGTTTTTCATCCTGAGCCACGAAAAAATGGTTGAATTGGCCGCTGCGGCCGCCGCCCGACAGGCGGTTGAAACTCTTTTGCCGCCACGCATGTCGCCCCGCCGCCGCGAATCCCTCCTTACATCCATCCGGAACGGCCTGGGACTGCCCCACGACCGGCATCCGGAAAAAATCCGGCATCAATCCAACCGGCCCACCGATGCTGAAATGCGCCGTTACCGCGAATTGGAGCGGCGCCGCAATGCCCAAGCCCATCGCTTGGGTATTGACCCCACGCTCATCGCTTCCCGGGCCACGCTGGGAGATTTGGCGCAGGATTGGGACAGGCACGCACCGGAATTGATGAACTGGCAACGGGATTTGATGAAATAATTGTGTCGCTGAGTATTCGCGACCAATTCGCATTTTCTCCCCCACCCGCCACCCCGAATCGCGGATTTAAGCCTGACATTGCCCGGCTCCGGTGGTAAATATGAGATAGAAATGCGTTTCATCCTCAGAGCATCAATGTTCCTGTTGGTCACAGCCGGAGCGGCGGTTTTCTGCACGGTGGTGGCGGCGGAGGAAGTGAGTGGAATAGACCCGGCTTTTGCCCCGGGTCTTGCAATTCTCAAAAAAGTCACCGGCACCATCCAAAGCCCGCCGGGCTCGTCACAAACCGATTGGCAGCCCAATCTGCAATTGCTCATCGGCGTCAAAGCGATTGACGCCTCCAAACAAACGGTCGGTTTTGTGGAATTAACGACGCTGCCTCCGCCGCCGACCAATGCCGCAGGACAGAAATGGACTCCGACCCTGCAAACCAACACGTTTTCCTGGTCCAATACCAACGGCCCGGTACCTGTCAGTCACGAAGCCAGCTATGTTTCGCGCCTCTACCCGGTGTGCGTGCGCGTCTTTGACGAAAACGGTCACAAGTTAAAGGAAGGCCAAACCACGCTGCCCTGGGGCTTGCTGACCAACGGGCTGGCCGATATGTGCCGTCTCAGCCTCGAATTTTCCATGCACAAAAACCGGTTTCCCACTGAAGGACCAATCGGCAACCGGTCTTATCGCGTCAAAACCGAGGAGAACACGGTCCATCCGGAAGACCTCGACAAACTGGCGCAATCCCTGGGCGGCGGATTCATCTGGCTGATGACGATGTTGCAGCAAATCCAAACCGAGCCGGCCATCCATGACCTCTGGAAAAAAGCCCATTGCGCCTTTCGCCTGCCCGAATTGAAAACCATGGCCGTCAGCGTGGTCACCGGCGATTACGCACTTTCAGTGGAACCGCGGCTGGAAGAAGTGTCTCCGGCTAACACCGGGCCGGCGGGAAAAGCTACGGCAGAAGAATATCGCCTGCCGGTGGATTTGCTCAGCGGCAACCGGCACCTGACCCGCGCTGAATTGATTGTCGGCCCCGCCAGCGAAGCGGAAATTTTATTGGGCGGAATCCGTTCCATCCGCGCCATCCATCCAACCAAACCGCAACAGCAATTTTTCGTTCAAGTGCTTTCCGCTGGCGCCGTGCGCTAAAACCGTCCGGCAATCAGGGCGACGTGACACGATAGAAACGCAGTTGATTGGTTGCCTCGGATGAATCGGAAAACTGAAACTGGCCGGACAAAATTTCCGGGACACTGCCCAGCCAGGTCCAATTGGTGAACTTTAAAGTCAGATTCGTCGTGCCATACGCGGTAAAACTCATGCCCGGCACGTTGGTAAATCCGAATTGAAATGTCCCGCCCGACAGCACCGCCGGATTAGTCAGGACAATTGGCGATACCGGCACGGTAAAAGCGTAAACTTTGTTGTCATTGGCTACATAAATGCGGCCGCGAGCGGCAATAGCCGTGTTGAACCGCCGGGTGCCCGCCATCAACTCGTTCGCGCCGCCACCGTTGTAAATCACCGCTCCAGTGTCGCCGTTGAAACCGTGCAGCCGCTGGTCACCCTCGGACCCGATGCCCCACACCACCACGTTGTTGGTGCCGTCGGTGGTGGTGACAAACGGTGAACCCCGACCGTTTTCCTTGTTGGTCCACACGCCGGTGATGGTTGGCGGACTGGTGGGATTGATGCGGAAGGCGATGAGGTTGGTGCTGTTTGCACAGCACACGACGTAAGTGCCCAAAGACGTCCGATAGGTAGCCGCTGCCTGAATGATGGTGCTCTTGGAAATATGCGCCTGGGCCAGCGGCAGGCTTACTCCGCCCAGGTTCGTGCGATTGAGCACATACGCATTGCCGTCCTTGCCAAGCGAAACCACCAGGTTCGACGGTGAAGCCCCGGGAACATCCACAATCAACGCGCCCGAACCGCCCAGGTCGGTGTCGTTGGCATCGAGCGTCGGCCAATTGGTCGGCGCCCAGTAATCATTCGTCAAACCGCTGAACACCGGGCCGGACTGGAACCGGATGATGGCTTCACCGCCGCTCCAGGTGCTGGCACCAAAAGTATTGCCCGTGGCAATGAATGCATTGGTGCCGTCGCTGGCCACGCCGCCGACCGCCCAGGCGCCACCGCCACTCGCCGTTGTGGCCCAGGCCATGACATTGGTCGGCTGAATCAGCGGCACCCCCACCAACCAGCCGTAATATGTCCCGCAGTCACCGTAATGCCCGCCATAGGGGACATAAACATTGGTACCCAGCACCGCCAGCGCACCGCGCTGGTTCTGGGTGACCGACGTGAAAACCGTGCTGCCGTACTTGGCGGTGACGTTCACGTCCACCGGCCAGCCGCTGTTGGTCGTGCCCGTGTCCACGTTCAACGCGTAAATCAGATGTCGCTTGGTCGTCCCACCGTCAGGCGTGGTCATGGCGTCAAAAAACAACGTACGCGAAGGCAAATCAACGACCGGCGTGCCGGTGATACCCAGCGGGTCAATATCACCGCACGGCAGGTCGGCCAGCGGCACGGGTGCGCCCACATTGCACTGCCAGATGACATTGCCGCTGGCGGCGTCCAGCGCATAGACGTTATTGGACTCGGTGACGGCGATGATCATTGCCCGTCCGCTCGGCCCGCCTTCGATGTAAAGTGGTTGGGCATAGACGTTGCCGGCAATGGTGCCGTTGAAATTCGTGTCGCGCTGCAATGCCGCCGCTGCCGTCATCGTGAACGCCGGATCAAGGTAGAGGCCGTCGCGCGTGCTGTGGTGGTGGTGTTCGGGCACGTTAACGGCGCCCGGTGCCTGCGCCGCCAGGTTCCAGGCGCAAAACAACAGGCCGCCGGCAATGACGGTCAATCGGGAAATCGGGTGCTTCATCTCCATTTTTACTAAAGTAGTCTGATTTAGTATGATTTCAAGCTAATCTTATTAATCAATCAAAAACCTGCGCTGATGCAAAGACATCCGAAAAGGTGGAACGGCCTCGAAGAAAACATACCGGGTTGACGTCTTGGTGGTTGAAAACAGTTTGGGCTGGCGGAACTGCGAAATTTGCGGATATTGTTCCGACCAACAAGAACACCCACGCCGTTGTTTGTAGCTCAGCCTATGAAAACGCAAATCAGGAAATGGTCGGGTTTCACCCTCGTTGAAATTCTCACGGTTATCGCCATTATCGGAATTCTGGCAGGCATAATCCTGACCGCAGCGGCGCAGGCCAGGAACAAGGCCTTGCGGGTCAGAGCGAAAAAAGAGGTAACCGAAATTGTCACTGCCATTCAGACCTACGATTCGGTTTACGGTCAGTTCCCGGTTTCAACCGAAGTCCGGAATCTGGCCGGCACGCAGGATTTTACCTACGGCGACAAGCTCCTGACCTCGGCGTTGGGTCCCGGCAGTTACGGCGCGAACAATTCCGAAGTCATCGCCATCCTGATGGATATCACCTCTTATCCGACCGGCGGGCCAACCGCCAACGCCAATCATTCCAAAAACACCCAACACCGGCAGTTTCTTTCCGCCAACATGGTTCAGGATGCCGCCTTGCCGGGAGTTGGTCCTGATTTGGTTTATCGTGATCCCTGGGGCACACCGTACGTCATCAGCATGGACCTGAATTACGACGACCAGTGCCGGGACGAGTTTTATCGCCGGACGGTTGTATCTGGTACGGGTGGCGCCACTCCGAATGCCGGGCTTAACGGTCTGGTCAATCCGGATGGCACCGCCGATAATTTTCAGTTTCACGGCAAAGTAATGGTCTGGTCCGCCGGTCCGGATAAAGCCATCACCCCCACCCTTCCGGCAAATCAGGGCGCCAACAAGGATAACATCTTGAGTTGGGTGGATTGATTAATTCGCGTCCATCGCGATTAAAGGACCGTCGTATGGACCAGCCGGAAGTTGACGCACCGCTGATTGTGCGCTACCTAGACCACGGATTTCCGGAGCAACCACAATTCCCGGCTTGCCGGGAGGAGGCACGCAATGCAAACGGTTCTGTCCTCAGAATTCAAACGCGGCATGGTCCTCATACTGGATGGCGCGCCGCAAATGCTGGAGGAGTTCCACATCAGCGGCACCGCTCAGACCCGGCACAAACTCCACGCGCGCCTGCGCCACCTGAAAACCGGCCGCCTGGCCGATCACACCTTCACGGAAGGCGAGCGCGTGCCCATCGCCGACGTGCAGCATCGCCGCGTCCAGTTCAGCTACCCCGACGGGAATGATTTTGTCTTTTCCGACGCCGAATCGTTTGAGGAATTTACCTTGAGCGCGGAACAGATTGGCGACCGCCGCTGTTTCATCAAGGAAAACGAGGAGTATCGCGCCTTGCTGCTCGAAGGACGGCTGGTGGACATCGTGTTGCCGGCGAACGTGACGTTTGTGGTAACGGAAACCGCCCCACCCACCAGCGGCGGTTCCGATGCCACGTGGAAACCCGCCCTTCTCGACACCGGCCTGGAAATCATGGTCCCGCTGTTCATCGCCCGGGGCGAAAAAATCCGCGTGGATACGACCACCCGGAAATACGCCGGCCGCGAAAACGAAGGGAAGAAATAACGGTGGCCAAGGCTGAACGCTAGAGGCTGTAGAAGAATTCAGAATTCAGGAGTCAGCGATCAAAAAGAATTTGCGTCAAGCTGTGTTTGCCTGTCGCAATAATGGTCTAGTGCCCTTTGTACCTATTGGCGGCTAAACGTCTCTGCCCTTTGCGCCTTTGCGTGACCGTGAAAACGAATTC
>Ga0326728_10002180_pt1 | contig 66377 bp, 57 predicted proteins | sample MB3enrmetagenome_FD_207602 | JGI IMG/M metagenome (GOLD analysis project Ga0326728, IMG submission 207602) | Lab enriched peat soil microbial communities from McLean, Ithaca, NY, United States - MB31MN | ecosystem: Environmental > Terrestrial > Soil > Wetlands > Peat | place: USA: New York...
AATGTCATGGGCCCAAATCCTTCCCTTTTCCTGCTTGAAAAATCTCGTGCCGACATCAAAGAAGCATTTCGGTTGTTCAAGCACCGCTTCACAACGGGCGGGACACTATCCAACCTGCTTGAAGGCCTCAAAAAATTGATCGTGGAATATGGGAGCCTGGAATCATGTTTTCTGGCCGGTTTCAGCGAAAATGACAGGAATATTCTTCCGGCTCTTACCGCATTTGTGAGAAAAATTGAAAAGGCGGGTGGACGAACGATGCCGATGTTTTTACCTTCACCTGATGGGGGCAGCGCATGCAAGAGGCTGAACCTCTTTTTGAGGTGGATGGTGAGAAGTGATGATGTAGATCCCGGAGTCTGGCGAGGCATTCCAGCGTCTCACCTGATAGTACCCCTTGACACTCACATGCACAGGATCGCCGGCACCATGGGTCTCACGTCACGAAAACAGGCCGACATGCGATGTGCCATAGAAATTACGGAGGCTTTCAGCGCAATCCGTCCAGCCGACCCGGTTCGCTATGACTTTGCCCTTACCCGGCTGGGCATAAAAAACGGGACGCCGCCAACGAATTTTTCCGCTTCGCTACTGTCTATGGGAGGGTGAGGATGAAAGATAGCGACGTAAAGCTCTACGCGCTGAGTACATGCAGCCACTGTAAAGATGAAGCTGAATTCCTCGACAAATGCGGTGTAGATTACGATTGTGTTCACGTCGATAATCTGGATGGTGACGAGAGGCGGCAAATACTCGAGGAAATCAAAAAAACCAACCCGGCGTGTGCCTTCCCAATGCTCCTGATCGGAGGCAAAGTCATCATCGGATTCAAAAGAGAAGAGATAAAGGAGGCGCTGGACCTTTAATGAACGTTGAGCAGCTCTACGACTTCCTGCAAAAAACACAGGAACCTAAAGGTTATTTTTTTTATAAGGATAAGCCCAGGGTTTTCCATCTCCTGCAAGGATTACTGGAAAACAAGAGCAGGTACGGGTATATGTGCTGCCCGTGCAGGCTGGCCTCGAATGACCGCGACTGGGACCGCGATATAATCTGCCCTTGCGCTTACAGGGAGCAAGATGTTGCGGAGTTCGGGAGCTGTTACTGTGCTCTCTACGTTTCAAAAGAGTGGAATGAGGGGGCAAGCCCACATTCCTATGTCCCTGAACGGCGACCGCCGGAAAAAGTTTTCGGAAAGCTCTAAAAGGCTCAGCGGTTTGCCTGCGATAATTCGGATACATCCGGCAGGTTTCTATTTTCCACAGACCCATTTTCTGCGCATCGTCCGGGGTATCCTGCTTAAGGGCAATGGTCTTCAGGACATAATCCCTCAGCTCTGGCAAATCGCGCTTTTCATCGTCGTCGCTATGACGATCGCCGTGAAGCGTTACCGGCGAACCATTGACTCAGCAATCTCTCCGTCGAATCCCGCACTTGATGATTTCCAAGACGTGACCGAAGCCATCCCACAATTTATATGGTTTGGTTCTCTTTACAATTGGATTTCCAATAAGCATATTGGGGGGAGATTTTACCCGGAACTTTTCAAATCTGCGCATACCTGTATCCTCCATCAAAGGAGCGGTCCAAATGGAGAAGAAATTGCTCGAGTTGGCGGTCGAAATAGTACATGCTCAAGCTTCCATGAGCAAAATGACGGGTGAAGATATCGAGAAGGCGCTGGTAAGAGTCTACAATGCGCTTCAAAGTATGAGGCTCGCCGAAGAGGAAGGAAGATCCATCCTGGTGGGAGGCCAGGTATTCCAGGCTTCTGAGGCTCCCGCCGCGGTAGATGCCCACTCATCCATTCAGGAAGACAAAGTTACCTGCATGGAGTGCAAGGCTGAGTTCCGGCAGCTTACCGCGAACCATCTTCGTATCCATCACCTCACCCCGAGGGAATACAAGAAGAAATGGGGATTTCCTCTCAAACAGCCCCTTTCAGCCAGAATGCTGACCAGTCTCCGCAGCCGCTCGGCCAAGAAACGCGGGCTGCCCGAAAAGCTTAGAATCTATCTCGACCAAAAACGGGAAAATAAGACGACATCGCCCCAGGAATTCTCAACCGGTGGACCATCCCCTGGTAGAAGATCATTTCATGGTACTGTATAAGCAGCGGCTACACAGCCAGTGTGTAGATGACCTCAAAAGTCAGCGTCTGAAGTTCACCTGAAGAGATATAAGAAAGGATTACCTCGTCGCAGCTACTTTAGAAGCCTTATATCTTCCAGCCAGTAATCAGTCTGCCGCGTAATGAGTTTCTCTCCCTGAAATACAGTATTTCCCCCATTGAAGATTTCATAGCACGATATAAAATTGCGGCATCCAGTTTGCCTTTTGGCGTTGGTTGACCTCAGCAGACCCGTTTTTAAAGAATTGAGCGGGACTCTCTCTAACGGAAAAACGTGACTGATTAAGATGAGAAACTCCGTAATTTTTTCAACAGGGAGCTATCTACCCGCGTCGGTCGTGCCAAATGAGGAATTGGCCCATTTCCCATCCTCTTCCATAAAGCTCATAGCTCAAAAGACCGGGGTTTTGTCCAGAAGAATCGCTCCGGAAGATCAATGTACCTCAGATTTGGCAATCAAAGCCGCTCGAAGCTGCCTGGAAAAAGCCGATTTTCCGGCTGGGAGCATCCAGGGGATAGTGCTTTCCACATCATCCCCTGACCGCATTCAGCCGGCGACCGCCACTCGGGTTCAACATGAACTGGGAGCGACCAACGCTTTTGCCTTCGATATCAATTCGGTGTGCTCCGGGAGCACTTTCGGAATTTGTATGGCCGATGCCTTGATCAAATCGGGGAAATTCGAGAACATTCTCTTCATAGCATCCGAGATGTACTCGAAGATCCTGTACAAAAAGGATTTTGGCACCTTCCCTCTTTTCGGGGACGGCGCCGGCGCAATCCTTTTCCGAGCTGGAAACTCGGACCGTGGCGTCTATCATTCATGCCTCAGGACCGATGGGAGCAAAAGCAACGCAATCTGCGTTCCTGCAGGCGGCACCATGCTGCCCTTCGAAAAAATGGACAACCCCCGAATGGCCTATTTCAGGATGAACGGAAACGCCGTATTTGAATTCGCCTCTAAACAGGGTACGCAGATCGTCATCGAACTGCTGGAGCAATCCGGCGCCGCATTAAATGACGTCGACTGGTTCATAGTTCACCAGGCTAATATCAACATTATCGATACTATCGCTTCCGGCCTGGGCGTTTCGAAAGAGAAGTTCGTTATCAATCTCGACAGGTATGGAAACACTGCGAGCGCTTCGGTCTTAGTAGCGCTGGATGAGGCAATTTCAAGCAATACGATTCGCAGAGGCGAACTTGTTGTTACGTCTGCCTTTGGCGGGGGTTTGTCCTGGGGAGCCAATCTGATTCGGATCTAGGGTTTATTGTTCGTTTGTACATTTTCAAAAGAAGGAGACGACTGCCATGTTAGAAGTTCTTCAAACAATCAGAGAGGGTATTCCGGATCTTTTCCCTGACGCGATGGGTTTTCCGATCGAACCGGAGACTCCTCTGAACCACATTCCGGAATGGGATTCGATGTCATCGGTCAATTTCAAAGTCTTCCTGGAAGAAACATTCGGGGTGAAGATTCCCGATGATTTACTGGAAGGAGGATCGACTGTGGGTGAGGTAATAACCTTCATCAGAAGGGCTGACTAATGAATTCATCAAGCATGCCCGCCGATCCTTTTGGAATCGCAAGTTCGTTTTTCAAGATCCACCAGTCCTGGATGTCCAACGGAATGGAATTGTTCAACATTACATCTAAGTTGAGCGCGAGCATCCAGGCCGTCGCCGCTGAGCAGCTAACCTCATCGCTGCCTGAGAGCCGCAGTGCGAAGGGCAAGCCGGATAAGCCGGAAGATACCCTGCTGGACGCGGTAAAAAACAATTCCAAGCTGGCCAATAAGCTCTACGGCGCTTACGCAAGCTGGCTTAGAGACTACGTCGCCAAAGCCCCGGAGATCCCGGAACACGAAAGGCGGCGGTCGATATTCTGGGTCAATCAGCTCATCAATGCGATCTCTCCGGCAAACTTTTTCTGGACAAACCCCTCGGCGGTTCAGAAGTTTGTGCGAACAAAAGGGGAGAGCACGTTGAACGGCTACGAGAACTGGCTCGAGGACATCCAGCGTGGTGACAACCTGATAAAGATTGCCGATACAGGCGCATTCAAAGTCGGGCAGAATATTGCCACAACCCCGGGCTTTGTGGTCTTCAGAAACAGGCTTATGGAGCTTATCCAGTACTCGCCAAGGACCGAGACCACTTTCTCAATCCCTGTCGTTCTCATTCAGCCATGGGTAAACAAATACTACATCCTTGATCTGACCGAAGAAAAGAGCCTCGTGGCCCATCTGCTCAACCAGGGCTTTACGGTGTTCATCACAAGCTGGAAGAATCCTTCCCCGGAGATGCGCAACATAACTTTTGAGGACTATATGCTTCAGGGGGCGCTGAAAGCTGTCGAAGTAGCCAGGGAAATCTGCAAAGCAAAGCAGGTTCATGCCGCAGGCTATTGCATTGGCGGGACCGTTTTGACCGCCTTGATGGCTTATCTCAACCGAGGTCCCAAAGGTGTTCCTATCCCGATCCGGGACTTTACCCTGTTTGCCTCCCTGGTTGATTACTCTTCTCCCGGCGAACTCGAAGTCTATGTCACTGAAGAGGTTGTCAGGATGATCGAGGAAGTGACCGAAAAGGAAGGATACCTCGACAAAAAGTACATGTCAGCGGCTTTCCGTATGCTGCGCTCAAATAATCTTATATGGCGCTACTATGTCCATAACTACCTTCAGGGCGAGGTGCCTCCCAAATCTGAATTTCTCTACTGGAACAGCGATTCAACCCGACTGCCTGCGGCAATGTGTTCTTATTTTCTTCGTGAATTCTATCTGAGCAACAACCTGGTCAAAGGGGACAAGGTGGTGCTCGGCAAACGTTCCATTGACCTGGCACGCATCCGGCAGCCACTTTATATGGTGGGAACTGAACAGGATCATATCTGTCCGTGGAAAGAGGCCTTCAAGACATGCAACCTGGTTAAAGGCCCAAAAAGATTTGCGCTTTCGGATGAAGGGCATATCACCGGGGTCGTGAATCCTCCATCTGCGCGGTCCAGGAGAAAATACTGGATCAGTGACGTCACGCAAGCGCTTACTGCGGATGAATGGTTCTCGGGGCAACAGGAGCAACAAGGGTCATGGTGGATGGACTGGGTCGCGTGGTTATCGGAAAAATCCGATTCCAGAGTCGAACCTCCCGGAATGGGCAATGACAAATATCATCCCCTGGAGAAAGCCCCTGGAAGTTACGTAATGGAACAATAGGCCAAGAATAGTTTATTTGGACATCATTTAATGGAGGGAACTTATGTACGAACAGTCTGCAATGGTGAAACAGATGATCGATCTGCAAAGAATGAGCGCTGAAGGCGTGATCAACAACATGATCATGTTCTGGGACCAGACCGGAAGCGTGTTGAACTCGTTTCTTGATAAAGCCGCCTGGGTCCCGGAGGAAGGCAAGAAGACCTGCCGTGAATGGATAGAGAGCAACAAGAAGGGTTGTGAAACTCTCAAAAACGCTGTGAACAGCGGCTACAACAACATGGGAAAGTGTTTGGAAAGATAGAGCTAAAAGCCCCGCCTGAGCAGTTCCTGCCAAGGCCGGACTATTCCTTTCGTGAACTGGCTGTATCCGAGATGCTTCAGCGTGCAGACTTCCCCAGCCTGCAACCTGGTCAAGGGTTGTGAAGGGATTAGTGTTGCATTCAATTGCTGAACCCCCTCATTATAGTTAATGTGCGGTTTAGCGGCCAGTAACGTTTTCAACTGAAAATCAAGGCTAATCGGAGATTGATATAGCATGTTGGAAATCACCAATTCAGTTGCGGTAATTACCGGAGGCAGTGGGGGAATTGGGCTTGCGCTGGCAAGATACTGGGCGGGCAATGGCGGGAAGGTGCTCCTGGCTGACGTGTCGGAATCCCTTCTGGCCCCTGCCGAAGCCGAATTAAGAGAAATGAATGCGGACGTGCGGACAATTGTGTGCGATGTCACAAACGAGAATGACTGCTCCATGATGGCCGACTTTGCCATCGAAAAGTTCGGCCGGATCAACCTTGTGGCCCCTTTTGCCGGAATAATCAAAGACGGGCTTATGGTTTCTCCGGACACGGCCACAGGCAAAGTCACCAAAAAAATGACCCTCTCCCAGTTCGAGTCTGTAATCAAGATAAACCTCACGGGAGTTTTCCTTACCGTGCGGGAATGCGTCGAGCGCATGGTAAATAACAACTGCAAAGGCTTGATATGCCTGATCTCTTCTACCGGGTCGCTCGGAACGGCGGGCCAACTCAATTACTCTTCCTCCAAAGCCGCAATGTCGGTATTCCCGAAAGTGATTACCGCAGAATTTTTCCGCCGGGGACTGGCCGATAAAATCCGTTGCGTAGCCGTTGCTCCCGGATATGTGGGAACACCTATGGTCAAAAAGATCAGCCCGGCAGTGTTGAATAAAATAATCGAGCAGGTCCCGATCAGCCGTTTGGTCGAACCGGAGGAAGTCGCTTCCCTTGTGGGGGAACTCTATCGGAACGAAGCGCTGGCCGGAGAGGTCTTCTTCATACACGGGGGACTGCGCCTTGGATCGAAAGGATAGCTGAATCTCGACCGGCGTGAACACGCCCCGCGTTCAAAGGCACGGTGCAGTGCGAAAGCCCCTGAAACGAGTCCACTTACAGTGTGCGAGGGCGCCAGGATTACCATCTCGTCTCTTTGATATTCAGTGCTGCAGGGCAAAAAACCGCCTGATCCCCTGTTTAATCCCATTTATTTCATTTTTCAAAGCCTTACGGCCTAAAATCCCTAAAAATTGACATTGATTCGACTTATTGGTATCATCGCCGCGTTTTCTCGATCAGACCAGACGAGCCATCTTTGTCTCACTTCTTCCTCACGCTGACTTGAGCACATACCTATTTTACAAGTATCTACATCGAGAAAACCGGGCACGGGGGAGCCCCTGAACAGTACACCGCTGGAGGGCGGCCAAACCTTTCTACATCCAATGTAGAATACCGGGAGAATGGGGGGGAAAATGCAAAACTATTTTAGCGCGCCTTTCGAAATGTTTAGTACGGCGGCTAGTTTTATGGGCAGGTCCATGCAAGCCGCCCCTAAAATCAGTCGGGCCGCGTTCGCACAAGCAAGAACGGCCCAGGATTATTGGTACGGAATGTTCAAATATTTCGACGCGTTTATGGGGCCGTCTGTAAATGCTCTGAGTGCTTTCGTGAACGCAGAAAAAGTCAACCTCGTCGAAAAGTCTCCCGCTGAGAATCTGAAAGACTACGGTGAATTATTCAATCTGAACGTACGGCTTGCGAGCACCTCGATGACAGGAAGCCTGAGAGCCATGAACACGTTTTTTTATAACAAGCTTAGCGAAGGTTTTCTTGCCTGGATGGATACGCTCCCAGACGACGACAGCTTTTGCGATTTTGCCTGCAGACTGGAAGAGACTCTCAAGATAGCTGTTCATGAATACCCTGAGGCCATAGAAGAGATCAAAGCAGAATACGGCTTCCACCTGGATAGCCCCGGATATGTGAAGGTGGCTGAAACCGATCGTTTCGGCCTGTATCAGGTACTTCCTGCGGAAAAGAATGTAACCGCCAGGAACAAACCCATCCTGATCATTCCCCCCTATGTCCTGGGGGCCAACATTCTTGCCTTTTTGCCGGGAGAACAAAGGAGCTACGTTCACTGCTACGCAAATCAGGGAATACCGACCTACATTCGTATAATTAAAGATATAGATACCAACCCGGCTGTCCAGACCATGACCGGAGAAGATGACGCTCTCGATTTACGATTGTTCTGCGGGGAACTGATGGCAAGACATAACAGACAGGTCACCCTGAATGGCTTCTGCCAGGGCGGCTACCATGCTCTGGCCGCGCTTCTCGCCGGGGAACTCGACGACCTCGTGGATGCCTTGATTACCTGCGCCACCCCGGTGGACGGGAGCCGGAGCAAAACTCTGGCGGAGTACATGATGAGCCTGCCGCCCAGATTCAGAGACATCAGGTACTCTTGTAAAGTGCTCCCGAACGGAAACACGGTGATCGATGGCCGGATCTTGGGATGGGTTTACAAGCTGCGCAAACTGGAGACCGAGTCGCCTATCGCCTCATTTCATCGTGACATCAGCATGTTTGACATCCAGAATGGTCCGCGAAAGAAAATCAACAAGACCGCTGCGGCGGTCAATCACTGGCTGACACACGATCAGCAAGACATCCCGTTGGGCATTACAAAAATGAGCTTTGATTCCTACTCGACTCCAATCGACGCTGAAGGAACTCTGCCGGTGACCCTATTCGGCCGAAAGCTCAATTTGAAACGGTTGAAAGAAAAGAAAGTCCCCTGGCTTATCTGCATAGCCGAAAACGATGACATCGTTGAAAAGGAAGCTTCCCTCGCTCCGCTGGACTATATCGATGCTGAAGTCTGCGTATTTCCCAAAGGCCATGCATCCCTTGCAACCTCGTGGTCCGTTCCGACGTCCGAATGTGCCCTTCACCTTCGGTTTTGCGTGCCGAGCCTGTCTGCTCCGGAGCAGGGCAAAACATGCAGAGGCCCGGTTTGTTTCCAGATAGATATGGATACGAATTTGACAATCAAAGCCTCCAGCCCTTTTAGCGAGACAAAAGAAGAACAGAAGGAAGAACCGCAAGTCCCTGTATCACTTATTGCAGTCCCCGATCATGCGTATACTGTGGGCGAAGAGAAAAAAATCGGGAAGGCATCGCGCAAGCGCCCGCTTGTTCTGGTTCCCCCTGCCGCGAAAGCTGCAAAAAAAACAAAACCCGGCCAGAGCGCGCCAGGGAGGCGTCCATCCGGGAAAGCGGCATCGCCCAAGAATAAGCTTCCTTGAGATTTCTTAAATAATAGTCTCGCATCAATACGGCAAAAAAACGGACCCCCATACCGGTGCTGGAACGGTATGGGGGTCTTTCGATCCGAGTTTATGATCCGTTATGGAATTACTCGGCGGGCCCCGCAGGCGGGTTGGTTTGTAAATCCACTTTCTTCAGAAGTTCTTCGAGCTTTTCCCTAAGTTTGCTCATTTCATCGGTTAGTTCGTCAACTGCCCTGTCCTGTGGCTTAATAGCGGCTTTCGCAGAAGGACCGTACACCTGCCGCCTGAGCTGACAGTATTGCTCGTAGGCATCCGCCGTTTCATGCAACAATTCAGTGTAATTCGGCGATTTGAGCAGTTCCAGGTAGGAGCTCTCAAGGACGGAAAGCCAGACGCCTGAAGCCTCCTCATAATTTTGAGTGAGCCTGCCATCTCTTCCCGCCCCCTCCAGCTTTTTCACCATGGCTTTCGACGCTTTGTCCATTGGGAGGCAGAGCCGGTAAAGAAGCTCGCTCATCTTCGCAGAAAAGGCGGCGTACTTTACAATAACCTCCTGGGAAGAGCCACCCGCACCGCCAGCCTCAACCTTCGGGATGAGACCGAGAAGTTTCCTGATGGAATCAAGCCAGATCGACGGCGCCTGGCTCAAAGATTCCACATCCTGGAGAGTAGAGGTCCCTGCCTTAGCCCCGTCAATCCATCTCTTCTGCAGTTCAAGATATCCCTCGAACCCCGTTTGCATCAAGTTCGACATAAGCTCAGAAACTGAATCGACCTCCCCGGCGCCGGATTTCTTATCCACGATGAAACCCGCAAAGGAATCGGCTATCGCCTCGGCCATCTTCTGAGGCAGTAGCCACTGACTTTTCCCTTTATCCAATTGCGTAAACCAAGCGAAAGGACTCCCGGCAGGCGTGGCGCATTTCGACCACATATTGACCATCAGTTTGTTCCAGAAATCAAACACCGGAATGTCCATAAGTTTGAAATTCCCCTCAAGTATCCCGCTTTTGCCGTTATTGCTGCAGTTCCAATTCTGACAAGGCCCAGGACGGCACCAGTTCCTCTGACATGTAGCTCGCCCTGGCCCAGTAATGATCCGGCGCGCTCAACCTGATGAATTTCACTTCATCCCCGTTAAGTAGAGCGAAGTAACTGATCCTGGGTCCATCCTGTTCCTTTTCATGACCCAGTCCGACAATCCTGCCCTCTTTCGGTACCAGGCGCCGCACCGATTCGCACGGGGAGGTGCATGCGGCTACATGTTCACAATTTTTACACCCTCCAAAAACTCCCAGCACCTCAATATCGAAAATGTCATTGTCTAGATTATTGAGTTCCCATCCGCAGAGGTCTTCTCCTGTGGGGTCCATGATCTTTCCTTTCCTGCAGGTCATTACTTGTGGAAAAATGGACGTGGTCTTGACGGGACCAGCGATCTCAATGGTGGTTCTCGCAGCCATATGTTTTTGGCTCAAAGCGGAAGCAAATCTGTTCCCTGCGGCAGGCTCCCGCGCATTATTATGAAAAGACTACTCAATGATACCGATTATGAACCATTTACGTCAGACTAAAATAGGCGAAACACTTTATTTTTCACGTACGAAAACAGTAGAATACAGTAGATTTGGCAGTAGAGATTTAATTATCGAAAAGACGGACCGCAAGATGCTTCCGGCTTGATCTGCTCATATTTGCTTTAAACCAAGGATGACGGTCCGAAGAAAACGTTCAGCGGGCAAGAATCACATAACGGTTTTTTGCGGCAGTAAAGATGGCCGGTGCGAACCAACAGAGCATGGAATTCCTGAAAAAGCGGGACATCGGGGTCCAATGCTCCCATGAAATAGTCCCGCAGTTCCTCATATGAAATGGATTCCTCAACCCAGCCGTGTCTGTATAAAATCCTGTAGGTATAGGTATCTACGACAAACGATGCTTTGAAAGCAGCATACAGTACGATGCTGTCGGCAGTTTCCGGACCGATGCCCCGGATTCCAAGAAGATCGATCCGCAGGGTGTCCATATCCTGTATCAGAAACTCTTCAAGAGAGCCTCCCCATTTGGTCATGATATGATTGCAGAAGGATTTTATCTTCTTCGCTTTTTCGTTGTAGAAACCGGAGGAGCGTATGAGGACTGCAAGCTCATGCGCGCTAAGCCCGCAAACGGAGTCGAACCTTAAAAGATCATGCCGGCGCAGGTTGCCGATTGCAGTAGCCACATTTTTCCAGGCGGTATTCTGTGTAAGGATAGCGCCCAGTATCACCTCAAACGGGGTCTCGGCCGGCCACCATCGTTGGGGACCAAAAACGGCTAGAAGCCGGTCATATATTTCCTGCAGTAACTCGTTTCTGCTTGTGTTCAATCCAGTCCGACCCCAGCCAGCGCCGTCCGGCATTTCGCGCAGGCGCCACTCTTCAGATTCTGTTTCCTGGTGGAATATCCGATTCGGCTGATCAGCAGTGTCCCGCAGGAGTGGCAGTATGTATTCTCACCGCTGTCTCCGGGCACATTCCCCGTATAGACGTAACGAAGACCGGCTTCTAGCCCGATTTGCCTTGCTCTCCTGATCGTTTCGACCGGCGTAGGTCCTTTATCGTTCAGACGATACGCCGGGTGAAAGCGGCTGACGTGCCAGGGAGTTTCCGGCCCCAGTCCGACCAGAAATCGCGCCAGTTCCTTCAGCTCAGCTTCGCTGTCGTTCAAGCCTGGGATGAGCAGCGTGGTGGCCTCAAGCCAAATACCCTTACGCTTCATGCCCTCGAGGGTCATGAGAACAGGCTTGAGGCGCGCGCCGCACTGCTCACGGTAGAACTTGTCGCTAAAGGACTTGAGGTCTACATTGGCCGCCCCAAGCAAAGGGGCCACCGCCTCCAGCGCCTCTTTGGTCATATATCCGTTGGTTACGAAAACGTTTGCAAGTCCGTGCTCCTTTGCCAGAGCAGCAACGTCTAGAGCATACTCCATAAATATGGTCGGCTCCGTGTAAGTATAGGAGATCGTAGCGCAACCCTCTTTTTGAGCGAGGTCAGCAATTTTTTCAGCAGATACACTCTGCCCGTAAATCCCCCCGTAGATTCGGGGAGACTGCGATATGTCGGCATTCTGACAGAACAGGCATTCGAAATTGCACCCGGCCGTAGCGATCGAATAGCTCGTTGTGCCGGGAAAGAAATGAAACAGCGGTTTTTTTTCGACAGGATCGACGTGCTGGGCGATCACTTTCCCGTAAACCAGGCTCCAAAGCTTTCCATCCCTGTTTTGGCGGACCCCGCATTTTCCGGTCTCATCCGGCTCGATATGGCAGTGCTGGGAGCAGAGAAAGCAGTGCAGCCGGTTTTCGTCCAGCCGCCCGTACAGCATGGCCTCTTTCATGACCGCCCTTTCGATATTGGATGAGATTTTCTGGAAACCTCGGAAAACCCGGACGGAATTTTTTCCGGCCACCAATTAAAAGGTTTTTTCAGTCACTGTTCCGATTAACAGCACCGCCGCCTTCAGACGCGCGCCAGCAGCCCAAAGACTGCATGGAAACTTTCGCTCCGGCCGGCATTTCATCGAATACCGGCGTCTGTAATGTGCGAACGCGGCACCGCATATCAATCCTCATAGCGATGAAATGTCCGAAAGGATGGCGTTGCAAAAGAGGAATTCTCTCCAGAAGGTGAAAATAGCGGAGAAACGGCAAAGGCAAGGAAAAGCAGGTCCGCCATTCAATCGGGACGGCGCCGGAGAGAATCCTGCCGCTCATGCTGCGAAGCTGAAAAATGCTGAGGAACCTGGCGCGGCTATAAACAGAATCTTTCCAAAAACTTTCTATGCAAGTGTGGGCTCGACCGATCGAGTACTTATTGAACACACCGAGCAGCACGTTCCGGCGCGCCACACGGAAGGCTTCCTTAAGCGCCAGGAACGGATCGTCGACAAATTCCAGGGTGCTTATCAGTGCCACGGTATCGAATTCGTTGTCATCGTAGGGCAGGTTTTCGGCAAATCCTTTCTCCAACACGGCTTTGGAACCAAGCCGCCTTCGCGCCAGATCAAGACTCGCAGTTGAAGGTTCGAGCCCGGCAACCATATGCCCCTGCGACATGAACCATTCCAGAAAAATACCGCTCCCGCAACCCACTTCCAGAACACGCTGTGGTGAAACGGGCACCCACACCTTCTTGAAAAGCTCTTTTTCTAACGCCAGCACCCTTTGCCCCTGCGGGGAGCGAAACCACTTCTCATGCTGCTCGGCGTCAGTTAAGTTGAAAACGTAGCCCACGTCAAACCCTTGCGAAAACAGAAAGACTGTGACTATTCATTCAATAAAACAGCCCCGCGGGAACCGGAGGTGACCAGACGGGCGTATCTGGCAAGGCATCCGCTCTTTATTCTCGGCTCATGCGGCTCCCATTTTTTCCTGCGCTCTGCCAGCAACGCATCGTCCACCAGCAGCTCCAGTTTCTTATTCGGAATATCCAAAAGAATTTCATCACCCTCTTCGATCAGCGCAATCGGACCGCCAACGGCCGCTTCAGGAGAAACATGTCCTACCGCCGCCCCCTGCGTACCACCGCTAAACCGGCCATCTGTTATGAGCGCCACGTCGAGTCCGAGCCCACGCCCTATGATCGCCGCGGTTGGAGTCAGCATCTCCTGCATTCCCGGACCCCCTTTAGGGCCTTCGTAACGGATAACCACCACATCGCCCGGTATGATCCGTCCGTCCAGAATGGCGTCAGCCGCCTCGGACTCGCTTTCGAAAACCCGCGCCCTGCCCTTCCTTGTAAGCATCTCCGGGGCCACTGCCGACTGCTTTACCACAGCCCCTTCGGGCGCGATGTTTCCATAGAGGACGGCAATGCCTCCCTCTTTATGATAAGGACTTTCGAGCGGCCGGATGACCTCCGGCCGAAGAACTCGAGCGTCTTTCAGGTTCTCACCCACGGATTTTCCCGTAACGGTAAGAGAGTCAAGATATATCAGCTCGCGGCGCGAAAGCTCTTTCATCACCGCCTGGACCCCGCCCGCCGAGTTGAGGTCTTCGAGAAAATGAGTTCCCCCGGGTCTCAGGCTGCACAGGTGTGGCGTACGTGCGCTGATCGTGTTGAAAACGCCCAGATCGAGGCTGATTCCGGCTTCATTTGCGATCGCCGGGACGTGGAGAACCGTGTTTGTAGAGCAGCCGAGCGCCATGTCCACCGCTATTGCGTTTCCGAAGGCTTCCCTGGTTGCGATGTCACGCGGTTTGAGGTCCCGAGCGACCAGATCCATTATCCGCATCCCGGCTTCTTTGGCGAGGCGCACTCTGGCGCCGCTTACCGCCGGAACAGTTCCGTTGCCGGGCAACGCGATCCCCAGGGCCTCAGCCAGGCAGTTCATCGAATTCGCCGTAAACATGCCGGCGCATGACCCGCATCCCGGACAGGCATTGTCTTCCAGCTCTTCCAGTTCACCCAGGGTTATCTGGCCGGCTTTTATCGCACCCACGCCTTCAAAAACCGATATGAGATCGACCGGCTTTCCACCCACGTGACCGGCGAGCATGGGACCGCCGCTTATGAGAATTGCAGGAATGTTGAGCCGCAACGCCGCCATCATCATTCCGGGTATGATCTTGTCGCAGTTTGGAACCAATACCAGACCGTCAAAAGGATGGGCCATCGCCATTATTTCAACGGAATCGGCTATCAACTCGCGGCTAACTAGGGAGTAGCGCATCCCCGCGTGATTCATGGCGATGCCGTCGCAAACACCTATAGTGTTGAACTCGATTGGAGTTCCCCCGCTTAGCCGGATGCCGGCCTTGACCCCTTCAGCTATCTTGTCCAGGTGAATATGCCCCGGAATTATTTCATTGGCTGAGTTGACAACACCTATGAGAGGCCGGTCTATCTCCGATTGAGTGTAGCCCATAGCTTTGAAAAGTGAGCGATGAGGGGCCTTCTCGACACCCTTCTTCATTAAATCGCTTCGCATCCTGTTACCCTCCCTGAGAAATTTATATGGCCAAAGCCCAAACATATAATAATTACAATATTTTTGGTGACATTGGAAGCAAAAACGCCAAGGTCGCAACGCGGTAAAGTTGACAAAGGATTTTACAACTTATATAATCCCGGACGATTCATATGATTTTGTATCATATAGCACAAACTGAAGGCGCTCAAGTGATCGAAAAACATGGCCGAAAACCGCTCTACCCCATAGGTGTGGTGGCCGAATTGATCGGGATACATCCAAGGACCCTTCGTTCTTACGAACAGCAAGGTCTTATAAATCCATCAAGACGAAGCGGTAAAAGATTTTACTCAGACAACGAACTTCAATGGCTCAAATGCCTCCGAAAGCTGCTGAGCGATGATGGCCTCAATATTGCCGGGGTTAAAAAGCTCCTGACCGTGGCACCCTGCTGGTCCATTCGCAACTGCCCGGAAGAAAAACGTAAAAGTTGCCCGGCAGTCCTCGATATTCCCCTGCCCTGCTGGGAAATAAAGCACCGCCGCTGCAGCAGACAAGACCCCTGTGCAGAGTGCGAAGTGTATACAGGCAAAATCAATCAGGCAATGAAGATGGCACGTTCGCAAGACCCGGCCAGAATAGTGAACCATCCAACCCATCTTCCCGACCTCCCATGAGCTATATATTCGGCCCAGTGCCATCACGGCGGCTTGGACGGTCCCTTGGAATCGATGTTATCCCGCCTAAGACGTGTTCTTTCGACTGCATTTACTGCGAGTCGGGACCTACTAACCATCTGAGCGTAAAAAGAGAGGATTTCGCCGACCCTTCGGAAGTACTCAGCGAATTGAGCGCCTTTTTGCGTCTGCATCCGAACGCAACGGACGTCCTGACCTTCTCGAGCGGTGGTGAACCAACCCTTTACCTGGGCCTCGGAGAGCTGATTGCAGCGATCAAAAAAGCTTACCCCCGGTTTCCTTTGATAGTGCTCACAAATGGATCTCTTTTGTGGGACCCGGAGGTAAGGCGCTCACTTTTGAAAGCCGACCGGGTTGTTCCATCTCTGGATGCTGTCACCGCCTCTGTTTTCCGCAACATCAACAAGCCTCATCCATCTCTGGAACCAGGACAGATAATAGAGGGAATCCGTGCGTTTCGGGAGGAATATAAAGGCCAGTTGCACGTTGAAATTGCGCTGGTCTCCGGAGTCAACGACAACGCCGGAGAGCTTTCGGCTTTGGCGCGTGCCATAGGGCCTCTAAGGCCGGATAAAATTGAACTGAATACGGTGGTCCGCCCTCCCGCGCGGGCGGGGACCCAAGGCCTCACCGATGCTCAGATGGTTCGGGCAGCTTCTTTTTTCAGTTCGCTCAAGACGGAAATAGTGGGCGTGTTCGCGTCTGAGACACAAAACTGCAGCGCTAACGAGATAGGCACCCGCATAGTTGAGACGGTGGAAAGGCGGCCCTGCACAATAGCTGAGCTGGCCGCCTCTCTTGGCGTCTCTGAAAAAAGAGTGGAACTGGAATCAAGAAGGCTCCAGGAAGAGGGAACGGTTCGCACGCTTAACTTTGACGGAAAACTGTTTCTCTGCCCTGGTAAATAAGCGAACGTACCGCTTACATCCTCACATCGCTTCTGGGAGCAGGTGGGGCTGCAAGTATTTCAGTAGGCTTCTCCGGCAGAGTCCTGGCTATCATTGTATGAGCAAAAAGCTTGCGGGCCAGGTCTTTTATCTGATTGGCGCTTACGGCCTTCACCAGGTCCGGATAGTGCTGACTGTAGTCCCACCCAAGCCCCAGCACTTCATTTAGGGCCGCGTCGGCAGCTTGGCCGCTGAGCGTCTCCCTGCCGAGCTTCAATCCTACCAGGAGGGTCTCTTTGGCTTTTTCGAGTTCGCTGTCCGGGACCAGTTCGTCTGTCAACCGCTTGAGGTTTAGCTCAATTATTTCTTCCACTTTGGGCAGGTTCGCCATCGTGGTCTGGGTGATGACCCCAAAATAACCGGCGTTTTTTCCATAGAACGGAAATGTGCTCACAGTGTAGACCAGGTTCTGGTCTCCACCCCGAAGAGCGTCGAATATCCTGCCGGCCGGAGAACCTCCCCCTGACAACACAGAGGTAAGCACATCGAGCACAGGCCGTTCCGAGTTGTTGATGCCCAGCCCGTTTGAGCCGATAAAAAGCCCCGCGCTGTTCTTTTCGTTCTTTATCTCGACCGTGCGATTATCGCCGATTTGATGAGTCTCATCGATCGCTGAATTTTCAACCGGAACGCCGCTCCATTTTCCGAATTTTTCCTGTACGAGATCTTTGGCTTTTTTCGGATCTATATCGCCGTAGATAGCAAGCACGGAATGAGTCGGATTAACCATTTTGTGGTAGAAGGAAAGAATGTCCTCACGAGTAAAAGCCCCGACGGACTCCAGCGTTCCCAACTTGTCGTTAACATAGGAAGTTTTCTCGAAATAATTCTTCTTGAACAAACGCATGACCTCGGCCTGCCAGCTCTCATCGGTCTTCTTTATCGCGATCAGTGTGTCCTGCCTCTGCTTTTCAATCTCATCCTGTGGAAACTGGGCGTTCTGGACAATATCCGCGAGAAGGCCAAGTGCCCAGTCGGAGTCTTCTTTCAGAACCTTAATGGACACATGATAGGTATTATTATCGGATCGAGAGCTGATTTCGCCGCCGGCATCCTCCACCTTTCCCAGTAAAACGAGTTTAGGCATAGATTTCGTCCCGGCAGTCAATAGCCCGGCCGTGAACGCAGCGATCCCGGGACGATCCAGGCTTTCCAATGAAAGGCCGCCCGTCCCGAAAAGTTCAATGGTGACAAAAGGAAGGTCGGAGTCCTGCTTAATGAGAGTCTTCAACCCATTGTTCATCAGGCTGAATTCGACCGGCCTGATGTTAGGGGGCGGACATGAGGCCGCCACGTCCTGAGCCACAGCCGACGGGGGCTTTATGACCGCGACGTTCATGCGGTTTTGCACTAGATATCGCTGAGCGACAGCCCGAACCTCCTCCGCCGTTACCGCGCGGAGCCCCTCGATGTATTCGTCGTCCCAATAAGGATTCCCCGAGAGCAAGTATGACGAGGCGAGTGAGGCGGCTACGGCCGAGACGGATTCTTTCTCGAAAACATGGTGGGCTACAGCCGTTTTCTTAGCCCTGTCCAGTTCAGCATTGCTTACCAGAGTTTTCCTGAAGCCCTCTATTTCCTCCTGGATGTCTTTCAGCGCCGAGGGCCACTGTGAAGGAGAAAGGGATACAGAGATAATAAACTGCCCACGGACAAAAGCTGGCGTCCAGTTCGAGGCCCCGATGCTGAACACTTTGTTCTGGTCCTCCTTCAGACGGCAGTGCAAACGGCAGGTCTCACCCTCACCCATCACATGCGCGAGAACATCGAGGGCGTAGAGGTCTTTTTCATAGGCATTTACCGATGGAAATCCGATCATTGCCTGGACCAGCCTGACGATCGGAACTTCTTTTTCCTCCCACCTGACACTGTCCTGCAGAGGCTCTTCCGGCAGGATCACCGGATCGGAAGTTCTGGGGAGAAAGTTCCGGGTCTTTTCCGCAACAAACTGAAGGACCTCGGGGGCCTGCACATTTCCGGACAGCGCCACAACCACGTTTTCCGGCTGATAACGCTGCAGATAATAGTCCAGAAGGGCCTCCCTGTTCTCCTGAACGAAAACCTCTTCATACCCGATTACCGGATATCGAACCGGATTCTTTTGATATGCAGTCTGGACGAACAGCTTCCACAACTCCGTATTAGGGTTGCTCTCGCCCATTTTCATTTCCTGCTGGATGACCTTCTTTTCCCTGGCAACCTCTCCAGGGTCAATAACGTTTTCAGATACATAGGAAAGCAGGAGGTCGAGGGCATCCCGCCAGTGGCCGGCACCCGTGTTGATGTAGTACACCGTTCTGTCGAAGCTGGTGTAGGCATTCGTTGTACCTCCCATTGCCCGAATCCGCTCCTTGGCCTGCTCCTCCGTAAACGATTTGGTAGTTCCACCGGCCACCACGTGCTCAAGATAATGGGAAAGTCCGGCCTTCATGTATTTTCCCTCGAGGGCTGATCCTGCGCGAACGAATATCTGGGCGGAAACAACTTCGGCTGAGGGCTGCTGATGAACGAGCAGTGTGAGGCCATTATTCAGCACGACGAAAAGATCATCCGGCCTCGAAGCTATCGTGCGCTGGACGAACGGGCGCGACTCCGGCGAAATAAGCGGACATTGATTGCCTTCGTCAGGGGGTGCGGCATAAGTCAATCCTACGCAGACAGCTATTACCAGAATGCATATTAAAGTTATCCTTTTCAGCATTAAAATATTCCTTTCCGGATGTTTGTTCCGATCAGATCAAGAACGGCTCAGTAATTTTAATAGACTGGTCAATAGTATTTCTACAGGATTTTGCGAGGTACGCCGACGTAAATCCGGGCGTCACAGTGGGAAATATGGAAACGAAATGGAAACACTGCATGCCCGGCGTTTCCCGATGAACCAAAACCTAGAACCTGTTGGATTCGATCAGGCGAGAAATGTGCCGGTACCTGTTGATCACGCCTTCGGCAGACGGCCATGCAAGCGGTGGATGCACCAGTTCAATCAATTGCCAGCCCTGGCAGGTCAAACCCATTTCCACTGCAATATCGTTTAGTTGCACAGATCGAAGGAGTTTTTCGATATAGGCGATAACCTCACCGCTGAGAAATTTCGGAAATCCCCCCTTGTCCTCATTGTGGTTTGCCGAGACCCCGGAACAATCGAATTCGCGTTGTCCCTCACCCGGTCCTCTTTTAACAATCCCGACGCATTCGTAATTGATGAAAACGAGCAGGAAATGCTTCTCGTAGTCCAACACCTCCCGGATGATCAAAGGATTATAAATATCAGACACAGCCCGCAGATCAATACTATTCGTGATCAACCAAGCCTTGCCTATCATATCCGGACCCATCGCGTAAAATGGAAAAGGAAAATCATCAGGGATCGAACTTTTTTGCCGGCCATAATAGATACGCGTGAGCGGATGAGGACACTTGAGAACCTGGTACAGCGCCTCCTGTATAAGCCTGGATTTTTGCACACTGTAGGTAAAAGCGCTCGGAAAGGTCTTTTTCCCGGCCGCTTCGAAAATCCCGACAAAGCGTGGAGTGGGAAAGAGAATTTGGCGGGCGGAAAGCAGTATTTCCCTCTGCCGTGGGGTATAGTCTCCCATGGAGGCCCGAACTCCAAGGGTTATAAGTCTCGGGCAGGAGCGCAGGAATGGAGCGATTGCAACCAGCTTTTCGTCCATGGAGTCTTATCTGGTAAGCCGGAAGGAGAAGCTTTCCGAGTCAGTTTTCATCCGGATACTGCCGTCCTGCTGCGTTTTCCCGATGGGCATCAGCGTCCTGAATCGGGATTTTCCTTTTGGCCATTGAGCAACAAGTCCGGGTGAACGCCGTAACTGTAGCTTCGCATGCGAAAGTAATTGTCGAGAATTCCCACCCTGGTATCAACGTAATCATAGATAGTGAGCCCGCAGTCTGCCGGGTCCTCATCCTGGCACATGTCCCGCATGGCATTGGAAAGGTTTTTCTGGAAATAAACCGGAACAGCCAAAAAAACCACATGGGATTTCAGGGTGTGCGAGCAGTTAGGCAAAATGCGGGGAGAAATGAACAAAACCCGGGCTTGAGAAGCTGCCGCCGGCATAACATTGTTATTATTGCCGTCACCGCTGTTAACAGTTTTGGGATTAGCGCAATACTGATTATATGAAAAAGACTTTATACCGCGCTGGCTCAACTCAGCGCCCAGGGCGTCGTCCTGGTCATCTCCTCCGGAAAGTACAAGGACCCGCTCTTCTCCTTTACGAAGCTCGCTTTCCACATCATCCACAATCTTGCGGTTTCTTACAGAGTTCAACATGAGGTCCCTGAGCATCGCCGGGTAATCCGCCCTGGAATTATAGGGGTAGCTAAAATCCGTTGCACGGGCTATTACGGTCCCGGTGACAACCCCGCGTCCTTCACGGGCGTCTTTTTCATTAATCGTATAGACCACATCGCCAAGATAAAAATGGATGAGCTTTAAGAGCCGGTCTTTTCGCTGCACAGTATTGGATAGACCCAGTATGAAGCGGCAGTCGAAATTGGGGATCAGGCTGGTAAGAACCTTCGATGGAGAGCGCTGAGATTCGTCGAAGATTATGTATCCTATCTTGTCGTAAATCTTTCTCCAATACCGCATGATTTCACCGGTATGGCCGATCGTTATCTGATTTCCGACCTCGTGCGTCCCACCGGTAAAAATGCCCACCTCCGAGCTTGGGATCTGAAGAAAGCTTTCAATCTTTCTTAGCCAGCCATCGAGAAGGTCTATTTTAGGGATTATGATAAGAGCAGGTTGGCGTCTCTGAGAGATTGTGTAAAGAGCGATAACTGTCTTGCCGCTCTTGTGACCGCCGACCATGGTAGCGCAATCGTGCTCCAGCACAGCTTCGGCCGCATCCTGCTGATAGGGCTTCAATTCTCCATGGAACTCGATAGGAATCGGGTCGAAGTACCGCCTCCGGTCGATCATTCGGTATGGTACCTGGTATCTCTTGCAGAGTTCGGTAAACTGGTCCAGGAAACCCCTCGGGATGAGATAACTTCGGCCTTTCTGTTTCAGACAACTTATCTGGGCCGGGATGTTGCCGATCCATTCGCCGCGGTTATGCCGCATCTCGTAGTCGGGATTGGTAAAAACGAGGCGTTCGTGCAGTTTTCTCTCGAGCATCGGAGGCAGCCCGTCAACCGGGACTTTGATCCACTCAGCAAGCAAGACATTGATATTCTTAACGAACATGTTTACAACCCTGTGCCGGCAGAGTGGGGTCGAACAGACCGACCCGACTATCGGTCTGCATGAAATGGGCGCAACGCGCCTGCTCCGCGAAACCTCGTCGCCCGCAACTTGCCGCGAACCGACTATTATTTTCTCGGTAATTGTAATGTCGCAGAACTGTTAAGATCCAACAAAGGATTGCAAATCAGATTATACCGCAACCCTGTTGGAAGTGTTATAACGTTTTTCTTTTTCCCCTTGGACAAATAAAAGGAGCAACCATGACAGATCATTCCCCGCACCTACAGATTATAGGGCAACTCGCTCAGGAATACGATCAAAAATATCGAGAATTGGAGAAACTAATTTCCGAAATTCCACAGGAAAATATTCTGCCTCAGATTATGGCGCTTGCCGAGCGCACTACAGACCGTTTTCGTTCCGCTCAGATGGCCTTGATTTCAATACCAGAATTATTTGCGGGAGAGGAAGGGGAAATGGCTCTAAAGGCAATGACGGCGCTGTGCCGCGCTTTCGATGAGATGCGCATACTTTTTCATTTTCTTTTCGAAAACTCTCATCAGGGACCCGATCAGGTCTGACTCCACTTTTGAGATGCTAATGCAACTCTTCGCGAATCAGACCCTTTTTGATGACATAGTACAGCTCGCCTTGCTGCTTCATCGGTCCTGCAATTCTTTCCCCGGCCTCACCGGTCCCGCAGAAAAGATCCATGCGCCCCGGCCCTTTGATCGCTCCTCCGGCGTCCTGGTTGAGGACCCATCTGCCAAATCGCTCCCAACTCCCGATTTTCCCGGAGGAATCATAAACCGGCTTTTCGCTGACCATGAACGCCAAGGCGCCGAGGGGATGGAATCTGGGATCGGTCGCTATTGATCTGGCGGCCGTGAGAACGGTGTCAAGACTGCCAACCGGCCCTTGCGAAACCCATTTAAAGAAGACATAGCTCTCGTTTTTCCACATAATCTCTTCCTGACTCTCCGGGTGAAACTGCAGGTAATTGCGTATCGCCTGAAGTGACATTTCCTCGCGTGAAACCGCCCCTCTCTCAATAAGATCTTTGCCGATGCTATAATATGGCCGGCCGTTTGCACCTGCGTATCCCACGCGCATTTGCAGACCATCCGGACTAAGTCTGATCACACCAGACCCCTGGATGTGCAGAAAGAAACAGTCAACCGGGTCCTTCAACCACGCAAGAGGCTTGGCCAAAGGCGTGGCCGATTGCGCTCCCGGTTTTTCCAGCACACTCTTGCCGTCTATTTCCGCGCGTGAATAGTAGGGAACAAAATATTTTCCTTCCAAACGGCCTACCAGCCGTTCCCCATGGAATTTATTGCTGTCGAAACGGCCCAGTTCGATCACGAGAAGATCGGACGGAACGGGGTAAATTGGCCATCGGAATTCAGCTCCCGGCTTGAGGCTCCCCTCCACCACCGGTTCATAATACCCCGTTACGAACATCCTGCCGGAGTTGTCCGGCGGGACAATCCGGAAGATGTCGAAATTCTTCCAAAGCACATCTGCGGTAATCGGGCCGGAATCCGCAAGAGCGGCAAAATGCTTGATGGACTCAACGAAAACCTTTGCAGGAACGCTGATATTGCCCAGCGAGACCGGCTTTTCTTGAGAGTTTTTCTTATACCACGAAAGACTCTTCTCCATGGCCAACCGGAGGGATTCGGCGGACCCGTCGTCTTCAAAATCCGGAAGCTCAGCAGCGGAAATCCGCTCAAGAAGTGGCCGTTCAGAGGATTTCTGAGGTGTCTGAGGAGGTTTTGAGGGACAGCCGGTCAGGAGAAGAAGGCATATGAGCCAGAAAACTGCAGACCTTCTCTTGATGCCCATACGCCTTCAAGTCCTGCCGGAAAAACTCGTTGCCTTAAGTGCCCATTTCCCACGAATGCAGGTAGGTGTCCTGTTCCGAGGTAAGCGAGTCGATCTTGACTCCCATGCTCGCGAGTTTGAGACGAGCGATTTCCCGGTCGATATCTAAGGGTACCCGATAGACCTGGTTTTTCAGGGAGGCATGATTTTTGGCCATATATTCCGAACACAGAGCCTGGTTTGCGAAGCTCATGTCCATAACGCTTGAAGGATGTCCCTCCGCTGCAGCCAGATTGATAAGGCGGCCTTCGCCAAGCACGTAAATCCTATTACCCTTTTTCAGACTGAATTCTTCGACAAAATCGCGGATGCTTCGCACTGATGAAGACATTTCACGGAGATTATCCAGATCGATCTCCACGTTGAAATGGCCTGAGTTGCATACAATAGCTCCGTCTTTCATCAATTCGAAATGTTCTTTGCGAAGCACATGGATGTCGCCGGTCAATGTGCAAAAAAAGTCGCCAATCGGCGCGGCGCTTTCCATGGACATAACCTGATAGCCGTCCATAACGGCCTCAAGAGCACGGAGCGGGTTTATCTCGGTCACAATCACCTTTGCGCCCATTCCGGAGGCGCGCATCGCAACACCACGCCCACACCACCCGTATCCGCTCACGACGAAATTGGACCCGGCCAGCAGCCGGTTTGTAGCCCGGATTATTCCGTCCACCGTGCTCTGCCCGGTCCCATAGCGATTATCGAAGAGGTGCTTGGTATCCGCGTCGTTTACTGCCACAATGGGGTACTGAAGGACCCCTTTCTCCGCCATGCTGCGAAGCCGGATAACTCCGGTGGTCGTCTCTTCGGTACCGCCGATTACGTTGCAAAGAAGCTCTTTGCGCTCGGAATGAAGAATGCCCACGAGGTCCGCCCCGTCGTCCATCGTGACCTGCGGGGAGTGTTCAAGCGCATTGTGAATGTGGCGGTAGTAAGTTTCCTTGTCCTCGCCCTTGATCGCAAAAACAGGAATTCCTTCGGAAACCGCGAGAAAGGCCGCCACATCGTCCTGGGTGCTCAAGGGGTTCGATGCGCAAATGCGTAGATCAGCGCCTGCCGCCTTGAGTGTCTGTGCAAGGGCAGCCGTTTCAGTTGTAACATGGAGACAGGCGGCCATTCGTATTCCCGCCAGGGGCTTTTCCGAAGCGAACCTTTTCTGAATCGACCGTAGAACAGGCATGGACTGGGCAGCCCATTCCACTCTTAGACCTCCCTTTTCGGCAAGCCCCTTATCTTTGACATCAAAATTCATTCATTCTCCTCGTTCAACCATAGCTCGGAAAAAGAGCATGAAAAAGCCGAGGGCGCCTCCGGTAAGGCAAAACCCACGGCAGATTAGACAATTTTAGCCTTTCTTGCTGCAGACCCCGTTGAGTCCCGCCTTATCGCGCAGGGTCTCCGCCATGTCGGTTTTTTCCCAGGTAAAATCGGGATCTTCTCTTCCGAAATGGCCTCCGCAGGCGGTTTTCCTGAATATCGGCCTGGCAAGCCTCAGGTACTTTATCATGTTCGATGGTTTGAAGCTGAACAGCTCCAGGACGATTTCCTGAATCTTTTCGTCCGAAATGCGCCCGGTATCGAAGGTGTCGATCATCAGCGAGACAGGTTCAGCCACACCAATGCTGTACGCGACCTGAACCTCGACCCGGTCCGCAAGCTCGGCGGAAACAATGTTTTTAGCTACATACCTTGCCATATAGGAGGCCGTTCGGTCGACTTTTGACGGATCTTTCCCCGAAAAGCCGCCTCCGCCATGACTGCCTTGGCCCCCGTAAGTATCGGCGATGATTTTTCTTCCCGTAAGACCGCAGTCTCCCATCGGGCCGCCAACCACAAAGCGCCCCGTGGTATTGATGTAGTACTTCGTTTTAGAATCAAGCAATTCCGCAGGGATTACTTTCCTTATGACTTCCTCTATGATCGCCTCGCGCAAGGTGGAGTAAGTCACTTGAGGCGTGTGCTGAGCAGCGACAACTACGGTGTCCACTCTTTTTGGTTTGTGATCGAAATATTCGATCGTCACCTGGCTTTTTCCATCGGGACGCAGGAAGTCCAATACCCCATTTTTGCGGACCTCGGCAAGTTTTCGGGAAATCCGATGAGCGTAGTAGATCGGCATGGGCATGAGCACCGGCGTTTCATTGCAGGCAAAGCCGAACATCAACCCCTGATCTCCCGCGCCCTGCTCTTCGAAGAGCCCCTCGCCGGCGTTAACTCCGATAGCGATATCAGGCGACTGTTTATCGATGCTGGTAATCACCGAACAGGTTTCCCAGTCAAAACCCATCGTGGAATCGTTGTACCCGATTTCCTTTATGGTGTCCCTGACAATATGGGGAATATCAACATATGTAGAGGTCGTAATCTCGCCGGCGACAAAAGCAAGCCCAGTGGTGACAAGGGTTTCACAGGCGACACGCGCTGTTTTGTCTTCCACTATAATTGCATCCAGAACGGCGTCAGAGATTTGGTCGGCCACCTTGTCAGGATGCCCCTCTGTCACCGATTCGGACGTGAACAAATAACTCCTCATTGACATCGAAAAATCTCCTCTTTCATGAAAGACAATTCAACCGGGACACGCCCGGCTGCCACAACTTAAACATCGCCTATTTAACTACCGCCAGATCCATTGTGGACTTTTCGAGGCATTTTCTGTTTCTCGAATCCACAAGCACCACTTTAGGCTGGTGTCCTGCGGTTTCAGCTTCATCATAATTCGAATAGGTCGCTATTATTATCAGGTCGCCAGGCGCTCCCATCCGAGCGGCCGCTCCGTTCAGGCAGATACTCCCCTGCCCGGCAGGGCCGCCAATAGCGTACGTATCGAATCGGGCACCATTATGGATATTATAAACCTTTATCTGTTCGTAGGGCAGTATATCGGCCGCCTCCATCAGATCGGCATCTATCGTCAGACTGCCCTCATAATTGAGATCGGCGTCCGTTACACGGGCACGATGGATTTTAGACTTAAGAAGGGTCCTCTGCATGACTTTCCTCCTGGCGGATATCGCTTGAGTTCAACTGGAAGCGGATAAAAATTCAGAAGTGGAATTTTGCAGGCAGACATCCAGCGCCCTGGAGCCTCTTGTCAGGAGGATCGCCATAGAGCTTGCTTCTAGCCATTTCCGTGCCTGCTGCATCTCGTCAAAAACCTCGATGATGCGCATCGTGTTCCTTCCATCTGTAAACCGCAAAGCCTACGGGCGTTAGCCCTAACGGCCAGCCGTCTGGTTCGATAATGTCCCGGTCTCATGTGATCCGGGCGGAACCGCAACGCAAACCATTTATACTTATCAAAAAGAACCAATATGAGTCAAGTTTTATGACGGCAGATCGGAATAAGATCTTTAATTGATAATTGATAGCTGCTGACAGATAATCCGTTTCGCGGGAAGCCGAACCCTCGATCGAGGCTCCACGAAATTTTTCCCTTCCCTCCATGGTGATCTCACTTTATACTCCGTCGGGAAATTTGACAAAACATTGTTCGCATAGCCCAAAGGGTGTTAAACGAACACGAAATACCCTTCGAGATTCGTTGGTGTTCAGGTTGAGACATTATTCATGATAAAACCTCCCGTGCCGGCAGCTATCCTACTCCGGCAGGTGCCCTCTCCGGCTGGTCCCGGACTGCTGCAAGATCGGCGAAAACTTCGTTATTTCTCCCAATTCCCGGCAAACCAGCCTGGATACTCGATGAACTCTGGAGAGTAATCGGAATGAGTCTGAAAGCGAACGATGCATTTTCCATAGATGCTGACGTCTCTGTTCCTCCTGCCTTTTCCCGACCGGAGACGGACGTGGTCATCCCGGTCTATAATCAATTGGATTACACCAGGACGTGTCTCGAAAGCCTTAGAACTCACGGGAACGGAATACGTGAAATAATTGTTATCGATAATGGTTCGATGAATAGTATGGCTGAATATGTTTCCGGCCTCGATTACGTTAGGTTCATTAGAAACGAAGAGAACCTCGGCTGCGCGGCAGCGTGGAACCAAGGACTCGACGCGGCCAGATCCCCCTGGGTGCTGTTTTTGAACAACGACGTGGTTGTGACCTCGGGCTGGCTTGAAGGAATGCTTGAATTCGCGGAGGAAAAACGGGTTGATATCGTGAGTCCCGCCATTCGTGAAGGAGCGTGCAATTACGACATCGATAGTTACGCCGAAAAGTTTGTGACCCGCATGAAAAGCCATGCAAGGATTGGAGTAGCCGACGGAATCTGCTTTTTAGTCAGGAGAGCGGTATTTGAAAAGGTCGGCCGGTTCGATGAGAATTTTCTGATCGGCCAGTTCGAAGACGTCGATTTTTTCAGGAGGGCCGCCATGGCGGGCTTCCGTCTTGGGATTACCGGCCGCTCCTTCATCCATCACTTCGGTTCGGTTACCCGCAACCACATCCGCAGTGTTGAGAAGAACGATTCCTTCGAGGCTGCCAACCGTGCCTACTATAACCGGAAATGGAACCTATCATGGTACAAACGGCTCATCATCCGGAGATTCTCCAAAGCCAGGCTCTTCTTTTGGGGCTTAAGGGAAAAGGCACTGGGGGGACACTTGCTGAAAGGGGAAAGGGGATAGAAGGGTTCGGATGGTCCCGAGAGTAAGTGTAGTGATTCCTACCTACAACTACGCAAGATACCTGCCCGAAGCGATAGAGTCGGTGCTCTCCCAGAGCTATACGGATTTTGAGCTTCTGATAATAGACGATCAGTCTACGGATGCGACGGTAGAGGTTGTATCGAAGTATGCCAAGGGAGATAAAAGGATCACCTTCAGGGTGAATCCGCACAACATCGGGATGGTGGACAATTGGAATTTGTGCCTGAGGGAGGCCAGAGGCGAGTACATCAAGTACCTGTTTGCGGACGATCTGCTCTGCTCCCGGGATGCAATACTACGGATGGTGGAGGCACTGGATACCGAGCCTGGAGTCTCCCTGGTTGCATCAGCCAGACAGATAATTGACTCTGAGGGTAGTCCGACTCGGATATTGGCACGCTTCCCTGATTCCAGCTCGATTATCGGCAAGCAAGTCATCAACCGTTGCCTACGGCGTCAGAAGAACCTGATTGGCGAGCCGACAGCCGTCATGTTCAGGAAGCACCTGGCCGGGCGGGGCTTTAATCCAAAATACCGGCAGATTGTAGACCTGGAATTCTGGTTTCATTTGCTGGAAAAGGGTGGACTCGCATATATACGCTTGCCCCTTGTTGCCTTTAGAGTGCATGGCGACCAGCAGACCCAGCTCAATAAAAGAAATACGTTCGCTATAGACGATACGAACCTTCTTTTATCCGAATATGTTTTCGATGAGGCTAAACCGTACATCGAGCTGACACGGCTGTATAAAACCTTTCTGCTTTACGACTATAACTTCCAAATTTGGAAGCTGTACAGGAAGGGAGTCATAGAAAGGCGCGCGGCGCGCGACAGGATAGCATCGGGGTATGGCTGGACCAGGTTCCTGCTGGGATATTCCTTGTACACGATTTGCAAGCCGCTCATTAAACTTTCGGGATACATTACGTATCGGTAAAACACCTGTCCAATAATGTCCAGGAACGGGGTTAATCGCTTTCTCTAAAGAACTCATAAAACAAAGGGTCGGATAGAATAGAAGCAAAAACATTCTCTGAGGCAGTCCTGTTTTCTCTTTCGATTTTTGCCAGGGGCTGGCTCCGGAGTCTTTTTGGAATAATTTTGCAGACCCAGCGGGGGAGGCGTCCGGACTTTTTGGCGCTCAATTCCGCAAAATCAGCCCTGCTTAACGGTGGCCTGAAACCTGCACCATGATGGTATATAAGGTCCTCATAAAGTCCGAACCACAGGGGATGGAGATTGCGCCGGTTGCTCCTCAACATGGGATACCACTCGATCTTTTTCTCATTGAGAATTTTTAGCAGGTTTCCACCAACGTCGGTAATGTTTCCACCCCTCGCGTTTTTCCAGGCGAATCCAGACTTCCAATCTCCATCTATTTCCTTCCAGAACTTGATCGTAGTCAGGCAAAATGATGGATGCGGCTGAATGTCGCCGTCATTTTCTCTTCGTAGTACGGCGACGAGCGGGTACTCATTCAATTTTGAATGTGCAAACTGCAGAACATCTCCCACAGGGAATGCATCTCCATCGATAAAGATCAACAAGTCATCGCCACGTTCCGCGTTAAATGCAGCCATGTCAGCCAGGAGATTGAGTTTAATCGCATGAGACTGTATCGGCTCTGAGGATGAATAGAAAAACTTGGAGCGATGGTCGCGTTCCAAATCGTTCAGAAATGCATAAATCTTGAATGGACGAGTTATATTACTTTTCAAGTATTTTAGCTGAATGTCGATCCAACGGTCGTCCTGCCAGTGAACTGTTGCGATGTGTATCATAATAACATAACTCTGCTTTCACCAATGAATCACGGCTCAGGCCCTCGCCTGTTGAACACCATCCATAAGACCTCGTTGAATCAAATAATCCAGGATCAGGCGTGCGTTTTCCTCCTCTGAATTTGCGACTGTATCCAGCGTGATTTCCGCCTGGAACGGGGGTTCGTAGGGATCGTCAATCCCTGTAAAGCCCTTCAGGACCCCCTGACGCGCTTTAGCATAGAGTCCCTTTGGGTCTCGCTGCTCGCAGACCTCTATGGGAGTATCGACATAGACCTCGATGAAGCGGCCTTCTTCCATCATATGGCGCACCTCATCGCGAATCGCCAAATAGGGGCTGATTGCCGCACATACGACAAAGCCGCCATGACGCACGATTTCAGATGCTACAAAACCAATGCGCCGTATGTTTACGTCACGGTCCTCTTTGCTGAATCCCAGTCCTTTGGACAGATGAGTGCGAACCACATCACCATCGAGCATCGTCACCCTGCGGCCCTGCTCGAGGACCAAGCGCACCAGCGTCTCAGCGGTGGTGGATTTTCCGGAGGCACTCAGGCCCGTAAACCAAATACATACCCCTTGAGTATATTGTCGATCAAGATGCAGAGTTTCCATACTATCCATTTCCGGTAGGTTAACTGTAAATTGGCGTTTTATCCCGATTCAGGCGACTCGCAGTGACCAACCTGGCGGCAGGTTCGATCGGGGGTGGACATCTTAGTGGATCTCATTTACTCATTTCTGTTAATTTATCAAGTCTTTTTTCATCGGATGATCCTCATGCCGTTGCCGTTGCTCCACAGGGCCGGATTGTGAACTCGATGCCCAGGTTGACACTCATGTCATCTCGCGTCAGAACAACCGAGCAAACAGATCTGAAGTGATCTTCGGCGCCGATGCTCACACGATTGGCTGGTTTTTCAGGCGAAGACAGCTTGCCTGCCCGCAGCTTATATGCTATTGAGCATACCCTGTATATTAACCCCATAGAGTCAAGGACCCTCTAATTCCAAGGCAAACTTTCGTGCAAGACAAACGACCGATAGTTGTAATTCTGGGCATGCACCGAAGCGGGACCTCTCTGGTTGCCAACTTCATGAATGCCATTGGGGTGGATTTTGGACAAGACCGGATGCTCGCAGATGAATTTAACGCCGCAGGGTACTGGGAGTCCGATGCCATTTATCAAATTCACGAAAAAATCCTGTACGAACTGCACTGCACCTGGCAAGGTGTCCCACTGCAACTTCCTGTCAACTGGTGGCGCAATTCGAATATTCAGCAATTAAAAAGCGGGCTTCTCGATTTCGTCCGCTCCGAATGTGAGAGGACAGACAAGATTTGGGGGTTCAAGGACCCACGGACGGCAATTCTTTTGCCCTTGTGGCAGGAAATATTCGATGAACTGCAACTGGAGCCTCATTATATACTGGCAGTTCGCCACCCCGGGTCAGTAGCTGCATCCTTGAGCAGACGAAACGATTTCTCCTCGTCCCATTCGCAGGCACTTTGGCTAAGAACTAACCTGGACGCGCTGGCACTAACTCGGAACCACCTGCGGGTTATTGTAGATTATGATCGCTGGTTTGATTCCGGATGGGAGCAGGCCCGTGCAGTGATAGACTCTTTAAACCTCTCGCGGTCAATAAGTGAAGCACAAATAACAGAAGCACTCGATCAGGTTATTCATCCCAGGCTTCGGCACCACTCAGGTGAGCAACAGGTGGAGTGCGCACCGATTGTAGCGAGATTTTATTCTCTATTATTCCAGGCGGCTACGAATGGGAGAATGCCTGATGAGATCCGGACAATTACTGAAACATTCGAAGAGGCCACGGATCTTCTAAATATCTGGGATGACCTTGTCGTAGAACGGGATAAAGTAATTGCTAATAACAAAAAGCTTATAAAGAGACAAAAAAAATATTTAAACGCGATGTTAATAATTTTTGCAGTTGTGTTTGTGATATATACATTTATTCTGGTTGGAGTCATCAATAACTGGTTCAAGTGACATATTGATGCAAATGTAATGTAAATTGGTTTATAGCCTTCATACTAGTACAATGTTAAACACAGGTACCAGTATCTACTATACGAATCTTTAGCGAGGTGTGAAGGACAGACCATGTCCATACATTGTGCCATAATATTTCAGGCACAGGACGCGCCAAGCGAAGAACAGCCTATAGATACGATGGCACATACCTCCGATGCCGTCTTACCTCCGCGGCCAAAGGCGATACACCCGGATTGCTGCGAAGAATGGCGCGAAGGCAGCTTAGGATTGCGCAAGAAGAGCTGGCAAAAACCCTGAGTGCGCGATCGGTTTTCAGACCTATTTGTGAGGCTATAGCGGGCGATGTCCTTCAGTTCTCCTGTTTTTCTCTTTATTTTTTTGCCCCTGACGGTCTTGATTTACCAGCTTGCGCCGCGGAAGGCGAAGAACTTCCTGCTCCTTGCAGCAAGCGTCATTTTTTATTTATGGGGTGACGCCGGTTCCATATGGGTTCTAGCTTTCTCGACCTTGGCCAACTATGCGCTAGGGCTCACCTTGCAGAGCGCCCGGACGGAGAAGTCGAGGGTGATGCTCCTCGCTGCGGCTGTAACCTTCAATGTGGCGCTCTTGCTCTACTATAAGAGATTCTACAACCCGGTCCTCAAATTCATTGTGGCTAAATGCGTTGCACTTGGAATACTCGGCCCGAATGTTTTTGATCCCGCCGGCATCCACTTTCCCCTTGGCGTCTCTTTTTTCACTTTGGCTGCTGTAGCGTATCACGTCGACATCTACAGAAAGAAGACTGGCCCAGAGAGGAACATGATCGATTTCGGGCTATACATGTCCCATTTCTCGAAGATCGTGGCCGGTCCGATCGTGCGCTACGCGGACATGTCCGTGGAACTTGCAGCGAGAGTGATAACCCTTGAGAGCTTTTCCTACGGGGTCCGCCGATTTGCAGTGGGGCTTGCCAAGAAAGTGCTGGTGGCAACCCCGGCGTCCCAGTTTGCCGATGCGGCTTTCAAAGGTGTGAACAAGCTCGACATGCCCACGGCATGGCTCGGAATAGTATGCTACACTATTCAAATTTACTTCGACTTTTCCGGGTACTCGGATATGGCCATAGGCATCGGGCGCATGTTCGGGTTCACCTTCATGGAAAACTTCAACTATCCCTACATATCGCGATCCATCCGGGAATTCTGGAGGCGCTGGCACATATCTCTATCAACCTGGCTCAGGGACTACCTTTACATACCACTCGGGGGCAGCAGGATCTCAAATCATAGAACGAGCTTCAATATTATCCTGGTTTTCCTGCTGTGCGGCCTGTGGCATGGGACCCAGTGGCACTACATCATATGGGGGGGCTATCACGGGGTCTTCCTGGCCTTTGAGAGGGGACCTGCGGGGCGAGCATTGGCTGTCGCGTGGAAGCCCCTGAGGCACCTTTACGCGATTCTTGTCGTGATGATCGGCTGGGTCTTCTTCCGGGCGGAGAACCTCCATGTCGCCATGTCCTATCTGTGGGCCATGTGCTCGTTTTCCCTGCACTCTTTCGATCGTTACTATATGAGCTTTGTCAGCAGTCAACTCCTGCTGGCCCTCATAGTCGGGGTCGTCGGGTCGGCTCCTCTTCCTGCCCTGGAAGAACGATTGCGCGGATGGGTGGCAGTCCGAAACAACCGCCTGCTGACGAGCCTCTTTGAGCTGAATTGTTCCATTGCAGTCGTGGTGTTTACAATCTTTCTCCTGGTGGCGTCGGTCATGCAAATCGCTGTCTCCACTTTTACTCCATTCATCTATGGGAAGTTTTAATGCCGAAGCCGTCCTCCATAGACTTGACACAGATCGGGAAACTTGCACAGGTTGCAATCTGCCTCTTCTTCTTTCTTCTGGTGATTGTACCTCATGTTATGGAGCTTTCCGGCAGAGGCGGCAATACGGCTTCCGTAGAGAAACGCGAGATTGCGAAAGCGCCCGTTCCCGGCCTTTTTTTCAGCTCGTTTTCGGAATGGAGCCGGCAGTTTGAGAGATATTACAGCGACTCGTTCGGGCTCCGGGACAGGCTCATCCTATGGAATGGGCTGCTGAGACTGCGCGGCTTCGATGATTTTCAATCAAGCACGACGTTGGTGGTCGGGCGGGAGGGATGGCTTTTCTTCGCAAACGAGAATGTCCTGGAAGATTATATGAACGTGATTCCCTTCAAATCCGAAGACCTGGAGAAAATGGGCAGGATCCTCGAGGAGCGCCGTGTATGGCTCGAAAGGAAAGGCGTAAAGCTTTTCATACTTGTTGCTCCCAACAAGCACACCATTTACAGCGAATACCTTCCGCGGAACATCCATAAATTAGGGAAGGAATCGCGTCTGGACCAGGCAAAAACTTATCTTGAACGCTGCTATCCGAAACTGGAATTCCTGGACGTGCGTGAAACCCTTTTCAATGCAAAGCGGACACAGCGCCTCTATTATAAAACTGATACCCATTGGAACAGTTATGGGGCTTTTATCGCATATGGGGAACTCATGAAGCGGATCGGCCTTCATTTCCCCGCCGCAAAAAGGTATTCTCTTGATGACTTCACGCTTAATGTTCAAGAATACAGGGCTGGGAGCCTTGCGCGCATGCTTTCTCTAAGCGATCGCCTCGTGGAAGAGACAGTCACACTTGTGCCGAAGTTCGATCACAGGGCTCGGGATGTTGAGTCCCCGCCTGCCAATTCACTGCATCGGAAAGGCGGCATTAGCGTCAGGGAGGTTGACGATCCGCACCTGCCCAAGGCCTTGATATTCCATGATTCCTTCACTCTTGCCCTCATGCCGTTTCTCTCCGAGAGTTTCAGGAGAAGCGTATACGCTCGGACATCCGATTTCCTGCCGGAGCTTATAGAGCGTGAAAACCCGGACATCGTTATTATCGAATGCGTGGAGCGATACATCCATCGGCTTTCAATGGAAAACCCTCCTGAGGTGACGGCAACGCTCCATGGTTTGCGGTGACGGTCCGGAAATGAGATCAGTCATGATGGCGGCAGTTCAACTTGGCTGTTAAATGGCGGATTTACAACGGGCCGAAGCCGCTTGGGCAGGCGCAATAACCGGAGGCGTGAAAACCGAAGCAACTATTAGAAAGGCCGAAGTTGCTGAGCCGGCTGCCAACCTCGCGGAGCGTGGGGTTTGATAAAAGACGCTGTCCAACGTGGGCCAGCGCAGGTTATATGTTTGGGTTCTTTAATTATGTGCCGTAAAGCGGCACTTGAAATAAAGTGGTGCTTATTAAGGCTGTTGAGTTTTTTTCAAATATGCCGTAAGTCTCTCTTACGGGCAAAATGAACAACATCAAAAAAGACTGACAAGAACCTTAATCGGCTGGAAAAGAGGAGAACAGGTTAGATCATGCTCAATATCCTTGGCCATCCAATTATCTTTTCGAAACCTAAAAGAGTTTCTCAGAGCGCATGGATAGAACACATTCCATTCGCATTCGCAATCATGGACCTTCACCGGCCCGGGATTTTCGTAGAATTGGGAACCCACACAGGGGCCTCTTATTGTGCATTCTGCCAGGCTGCAAGTGAATTAATGCTCCCTGCAAAATGCCATGCCGTGGATACCTGGAATGGGGACGAACATGCCGGGTTTTATACCGATGAGGTATTCGAAGAGCTGAATGCCTATCATTCGGCCAACTATTCTCATTTTTCCAGCCTTCTGCGCATGACTTTCGATGAAGCTTCAGCATATTTTGCCGATAGCACTATTGATTTATTACATATCGACGGCTTCCACAGCTATGATGCGGTAAGGCATGATTTTGACACCTGGCTCCCCAAGATGAGTTCGCGAGGGGTTGTTTTGCTGCATGATTCGTTCGAGAAGGAAAGAGACTTCGGAATAGGGCTGCTCCTGGAAGAACTGCGCGCTCATTATCCTGTGTTTGAATTCACGCATGAACATGGCCTGGCGGTTGTCGGGGTTGGCCCCCTGCTGCCAAATGAGCCTGTATTCGATCTATTCAAGGCGGATGGCCTTGAGACAGTCGCCATAAGAATGCTTTTTTCTTCACTGGGAGCAAAGATCTCCAGCGAAACGGCGTTACTGGAAACGAGAACCGCATTACTGGAAACAAAAACCGTATTACTGGAAACAAAGAATTCCTGCGAAACCGCATTACTGGAAACAAGAACCGCACTTGCGGAGCACTCGGCTAGAATCAGGGCACTGGAAAACAAGTTGGAATGGTTGCTCAAACGGAAAAAGAGGTTTTTCTGTGGGTTCTGAATTGAACATTATGACTTTATTATAGATAGGAACGAAGATGAACCTGAAAGCACTTTTTAGAGAGTACTGCTCCAGATCGAAAGATTCAGCCCAAATAGCTTCTGAAAAACCAGTACCTACAAGACATCAAGAACAAACCGATCCTAAAATTCAAATAAATACATACGTACACATATCAGAATCCTTAATTGACCATTGTAAATCGATCGCCTCCGGTCTTAACGTTCAGCACGAGGTTCATCCAAAAGATTTCATTCTTAAATTTATACTTGAGCATCATCAATTTCAATCCGAACGCGATGCTCTGCTTTACTATTTCAACGACGGCAAGAACTCTGCAAACGTATTAGTTGACCTTGTATATGGTTATCTAAATTATTCACGTGTAAATAAATTTAGCTTATTGGAATTCGCTTCGGGGTATGGATGTGTAAGTAGACATTTGCCGATGTCTTTGCCTAATGCGCGGATTACCACATGCGATATCCATCCTGATGCAGTCTCTTTTCTCAGCAGTGTATTTCACATAAATGCGATCCTTTCTAAGCCTATACCTGAGGACCTGGCATTAAAAGAAGAATATGACATTATCTTTGCACTGTCATTTTTCTCTCACATGCCCCGTTCAACATGGGGAAGGTGGATTAAAGCTTTGTATGCCGGGTTAAAGCCAAATAGCTTCTTGATATTTACTTCTCACGGGGAAGCGAGTGCCACACACATGGGAGTCACCCAAATTCCCGAGGATGGATTCTGGTTCAAGCCATCGAGTGAACAGTTTGACATTGATAAATCTGAGTACGGAGCAACTCTCACGACTCCAGATTTTGTTATCAAAGAATTATACGAGCAAATTAAAGCTCCGCTTGCTTTATATAGGAAGGCATTTTGGTGGTCACATCAAGATTTGTATATAGTTGCCAAACCTGCTTGAATTCATGAGTCGTCTTGGCTAGCATTATGACCTCATTTATTGATAGGAATGCAGATAAACCTGAAGGCACTTTTTAGAGAGTACTGCTGCAAATCGATAAATGGAAGTGTCGGCCACCACAGTACCGAGCACTGCCGGCACTTCAAACGGTGCAAAACAAGCTCCAGCATGCACTTCTTGCGTCCTATGGGACTCATATAGAACCACCTGCGTTGCTGACCTTTGAAGCTCAAATCCCGGCAGCCACACTGCTGACACCGGACCCATTGATGGTTCATCTCGGCGCTGAAGATGATCCTGTCGGCCACGAAGTGCGTGGCTCTGTACTCAATACCCTTCAACCCAAAAGCATGGTAAAGTATCGACGTGGACATGGCTGTGGTCTCCTCCGTATTGTTCGATTGGCGTCAAACAAAAACGGAACCCTGCCATGTCCTTTTTTATTTTTCAACTATCCGGGTACGCGTTTGCCGGAAGACCCGGAAGAACTGGGACGCGAACATTACTTTTCCGTTGGCGCTTCGGCACTCAATGTCATCAATTCCGTACTGGCCCTGGCGGAAGTCGATTCGCCAAAAACCATCCTCGATTTTGGTTGCGGTGCAGGTCGCGTGACGCGCTGGCTGCGTGCCGCTTTTCCCCAAGCGAGCATTTCCGCCTGTGACGTGCGCGAAGACGATCTGGCCTTTGTGCGCAACAAACTTGGAGCAAGCACCTGGGTTTCAGGGACTGACGTCGGCAACTTGCAACAACCATTTCCGTTTCCGCTCGACCTCATCTGGGTCGGTTCCGTCGTGACACACCTCGATGAAGCCACGAGTGAGGCCCTTCTGTGCAAATTAGCCGAATGGCTGAAACCAAGAGGTCTGCTGATTGCCAGCCTGCATGGCCGCACCGCGTGGTACATACAGGAATAGTGGAAAAGTCCCCTATATCCGCGATGATCTCTGGCAGAGAATCCTTGTTGACTACCATACTAAAGGTTACGGCTATTCCGATTATCCCGGCCAAAAAGACTATGGTATTTCCCTTACGAGCCCGGAGTGGGTGATGAGATTGGCACTACGCCTTGACTGCACGCGTCTTGTGCAGTTCGGCGAAGCACTCTGGGACGGGCATCATGATATTGTGGCACTGCAGCGGCTTTAGTATGACGCCTCGACCGATGATTAGTAACAGTACTTCTCATTAAGCTGAGGCTGGTGTTGCGCAGAAAGTAATCCGGGCATTGCTAGAGCAATTCAGGCCGTTCCAGTGTAGATCTCGTCGGGAGAGCGCGCTTCGAGCCTCGAATCCGATAGCATCTTCTTCGCAGATGAGTGGAGGAACTGGTGTCCGCGAAAATGAAACCGGTCGCGCCATCGAACCGGCCCAGCACCCGATCCATCATCTGTCGAAACTCTCCGTCGCGCAGAACGAGCCCGGGCATGCGAGAGTGGTCCACAACCTCGATGTCAGGATAATAGAACACCTCGCGGAAGATGAACCTTTTGACCCCCATGTCGAGCCCGACAGCTACCAGTTCGTCCACCTTGTCGATATTGGCGCGCGTCACCGTTGTGATGAACTCGACAGACGTCTCGGGGCATGGCGCAATGAAGCTCGTCAGGTTCCCCGGCACCAGTTTTCACCCTGACGTGTCTGGACCTGATCCCCACGAGCTTGCCGCGCTGGATTGCGACATACAATTCCGCAATACCTCTTGCATTGACTGGACAGAATATTGTACTGTGCCAGCTTGACGAAACCAACCCACAATAGGCAACGCTTTTTATGATGACGTCAACCGATTTAACATATGGGTTCATTAAATCCGACATTTCAAAAGAGGATCTACAAAAGCAATTTATCGAGCAAGCCAATGACCCAACTCGGGTTTTCGCGGGTGAGGATTCCGTCGGAATCAGTGGCCGGATTCAAGCGGAATATGCAGGTGAGACAAACGGAACCGGAAAATCGGCATAATACCAGTGTGTTCGGGGAGGGTCGAAGAATTGTCGTGTGCCTACAGGAATTCGGCTTTGTCACTCGATCGACATCTGGAAACCCCCGTTGAAACCTTCACTTGGTTATTGTACAATCGTCTTTGAGCACATATTCGGCGAAAACCCAGGATTTGGTCAGAGCCAGCGGTATTTGAAAAACATTGATCAGAGGGGAAGGATTAGATGTCAGTAGCTTTTCATGCCGAACCCGTGGAAGATCATTTATCCTTTTATACCAGGTGGAATGCATTTTCCGGTCGATATTTCGAGTGGCAATTTTCTCAATTTAAAACATATCTGGGACGACGAGTTGCCGATTTGGGTTGTGGAGTAGGCAACCTTACTCCTTTTATGCTGGATCGGGATTTGTACCTTGGGATCGATTCCGATCCGAAGATGGTAAGCTTTATGAAGTCCAAATACCCATCGTCGCGCTATCCTAATATAGAAATATTCCAGTCAAATATTCTATCGTGTGACTGTTCCAATCTCATAAAAGACAATAAGATCGACACAATACTTTCCATTAATGTTTTGGAGCATATTGAGAACGATAATGCAGCCCTCCAGTTAATGTTGGAATCTTTGCCCAAAGGCGGATCACTCTGCCTGCTCGTTCCTGCATTTAGTCAGTTATATGGCACTTTGGATGCGCTTGACAACCATTACAGAAGGTATGACAAAGCTATGTTGCTTAGCAAACTTGCTAAATTTGACCTTAAAATTATTAAACTTCGTTACTTTAATTTAATTGGAGCTATTGGATGGTTTATCAAAGGTAAGGTTTTTAATCAGATAAAACATACTAATGATAATTTTATCGTAATGAATTCTTTGAGCAGTATAATGAAAAACATAGAGGACTCTATCGATATCCCTTTTGGACTGTCATTGATTGTGGTTGCCAGTCTCTTAAATCATTAATTTGTTGCAATCATTTTTCCAAATTCATTGGCAAGCAAAAGACCGCATGCGGCATCGTTCGAACTGCCCTTTGTGTCGTTACATAGGATCGCGGGGGATACCCCCGAACTCATGGTAGGCAAGATGTCTTGTGGCCCTTTGAACATCAGGCGGAGCGGCTTGTTCGGTTCGCGTATTTATAGGCAGGAAATCTCATTGTTAATTTCTACCGGTTGATTTTTGAAACGAGAGTACGGCGCCAATCGCCAACAGGTCGGTTGAATCAACGACGCCATAGCTTAGCCTGGTCGATTTGAGGAAGGAGATATGCGTGCTATTGCGAGAAGAGTCATACTCTTCGTATCTTAACCGGAATCGTTATATCTTTATTTTTTATTCTTGCATTGTGCTGACAGTTATCAAGTTATGGCTGGTGCAAGGTCAGACTCTGTTTGCAATCGGCTGGGCGGCACATGATGATCGTCTATTTCTGAACCTGGCTGAGAGCCTGTTAAAGGGCAATTGGCTTGGTCAGTATAATTGCCTCACCCTTGCAAAGGGATGTTTTTATCCTATTTGGATTGCATTCGCTTTTTGGTGTAGCATCCCGCTGCTGCTGGCGCAGCACTTGCTCTATATATCGGCTTGCCTTCTCCTGGTAGCAGCGGTATCGCCACGATTGAAGTCTCCGGTCATTCTGGCGCTCATCTATGTGATACTTATTTTTAATCCAATGGAGTACGCGAGCGCCGTGTTACGGGTCATCCGGGATGGGATCTATCCTGCGCTTACGATCCTTGTAATTGCTGGTGCATTAGGAATCATTTTCAGGTGGGATCACTCCTTGAAATCTCTGACAGGATGGTCAATCCTGTTTGGCTGCGCGTTGTCTGCCTTCTGGCTCACCCGGGAAGAAGGGGTTTGGATAATGCCTATTATTTTCTTGTGTTCTGGATTCACCATATATCGAGTATGGAAGGCCTCGAAAGCTGGACGAATTATCCGACTGACAGTTTGCTGCATCTTGCCATTCGTCATCTGGGGGGCAGCTTTATTTGTAATTTCGGCAACGAACTGGTTTCATTACGGCATTTGGGGCACAGTAGAATTCAAATCAAGGGATTTCCTCGCTGCGTATGGTGCGCTCACGCGCGTGAAGCATACGAATTGGACCTTGGACGTACCAGTCCCCAAGGAGACTCGCCTTCGTATCTACTCTGTAAGCCCTGCATTCGCCCAATTGGAAAAATCCCTGGAGGGAGCGTCAGGCGAGCGTTGGGTGAAAGCGGGTGGTAGTGAAGAAGTGAGAGGAGGATGGTTCGTGTGGGCGCTAAGAGACGCGGTTAATGAGGCTGGATTTTGCTCATCAGCCGGCGCTGCACTGAACTATTATCGCCGATTAGCCATGGAGGTGAATTCAGCATGCGACGAAGGACGACTTGAATGCGGTCCTGAGATGGCCTCTTTGATGCCTCCCTTTCATACCGCATATGTCCGCCCCGTGATAAAGGCCTTTCTGCGTGGAATGGCATTTCTGGTTAAATTTCAGGGGTTCGATCCGAATCCCCCCAGAAGTCTTGGCAGCGATGACCAATTGGTATTGTTCCGCGACCTGACAAACGAGAGGTTATCTAGTTCCGTCAGTGGAATAACGCGCTATGCCGGATGGGTATTCAGCCCATATTCCCCTCTCCGCCTGTCGGTCTACACCGGCAATGGAGTCTCAGCCAATGCTTTCATCAAAAATATGCCTTGCCCGGACCTCTGCAAGGTATTCGAATCGCGTGGGATAGATACTACTAACGCACGTGAAGCCAGGTTTAAAATAACCGCTCTTGACTGCGGCACAGACTGCTATCTTCAAGTAGAATCACTGGATGGCCAGGGCCCCGCGTTACATTTAGATGGACCTGAAGTTTTCTTCCACCTTGACTCTCGCACTGAGGCCTACGTTTTTCCCAACCAGGCGCGGTGGGATAGTAAGAAGATTCGTGTGCTAAGCTATATTGGCAAAATCTATCAGACTCTGACCCCCGTGCTGTTTCTTCTGGCGTTAGCCGTTTACGTCTTAACAGCCATTCAAGTTTTTCGGAAAAGAAAGAATTCCGACATTTTTTTTGTAAATACCGCGCTTTTGATGGCAATTCTAGGAAGGGTGTTCATTCTTGCCCTCATAGAAGTGACTTCCTTTCCAGTTATAGACATGCTATATCTCTCATCCGCATATCCGCTGATTTCGATCTTCACTCTGCTTGCACCAATCGATCAATTGGAGAGATCAAAGCGCCACAGGGTTGGGGATCCGATACCCGATGGCTAAATGAGATTCCCAGGAATTTGGCGGTCTTATGGCGGTGGAGGTGTTCCCAAAACGAAGAGATCGCGCTGATTTTTGCTAAAGTTCAGTCAGTGGCTCCAAGATTTTCAGCATTCGAGGCATTCCTATGGAAAACAAGTCATATAAATATGAATTTAGTGTTGTGATGCCATGCTTGAATGAGGTCGAGACGGTTGGGATATGCGTCGAGAAATCTTTCCGTTTCTTTGAACTGGAAGGGATCTCAGCAGAAGTTGTTGTTGCTGATAACGGCAGCACGGATGGTTCACAGGAGCTTGCAGCCAACGCCGGCGCTCGGGTTGTGTCTATTCCCGATAGAGGATACGGTTCTGCACTAAGGGGCGGCATCGAAGCCGCTCAAGGCAAATTCATAATAATAGGCGACTCGGACGATAGCTACGACTTCTCCGATCTTATGCCTTTCGTCGAAAAGCTTCGCGAAGGGTACGATCTGGTGATGGGCAATCGCTTCAAAGGCTGCATTGCAACCAACGCCATGCCTCCTCTGCACAGATACCTAGGTAATCCGGTGCTGACCAAAATCGGCCAACTCTTATTCCAGAGCCCTTGCGGTGATTTCCACTGCGGTCTGCGGGGCTTCACCAAAGACGCTTTTCTAAAGATGGGTCTGCAGACCACGGGCATGGAGTTCGCCAGCGAAATTGTAGTCAAGGCGTCGCTTTTAAAGATGCGGATAACCGAGGTGCCCACCAACCTATCGCCGGACGGAAGGACACGGCTTCCACATCTTCGGTCCTGGCGTGATGGCTGGCGTCATCTTCGCTTTTTGCTGCTTTTTAGTCCGAGATGGTTGTTTTTCATGCCTGGTTTGGTTCTCTTCTTGTTCGGGGGATTCTTTGGAGCGCTTTTAACTTGGACGCCACTGAAGATTGGCTCGGTAGTTTTTGACACCAGTACTTTGCTCGTATCTTCCATGTCTGTATTGATAGGATCCCAGCTAATGATCTTTGGCATGTGGGCCAGAGCATTCGCCGCTCATGTACAGTTGCTGCCAGAGAATGAACGTATCGACAAATTCTTGAGAATCGTAAACCTGGAAATCGGAATCGGAATTGGAATATTCTTCTTTTTGACTGGACTAGGGCTACTCCTTTACTCCGTGTTTTATTGGGGGCAGCACGGTTTCGGACCCTTGAATTATGCTGAAAGCCAGAGATTGGTCATTCCAAGCGTTACATTCGTAATGCTCGGTATTCAAACAATATTCTCCAGTTTCTTTTTTGGTATTTTGCGGCTCAAATTGCAATAGGTCACGAATCCATCCACGGAAGGATTACATAGGACTGCTTGTTTTATTTTAAATAGCATTGTACCCCTCCGAAGGCCGAATCATTAGCCCCAGCTTCTATTATAAATAAAATCCTTAAGTTTTTCTTCGATCAAGGCGCAGCGCAGCCGGCTGCCAGGAAATCCCTAAGCCAGTCGGCGGTATCCTTCAGGCCCGCATGCCATGCGACCTTGGGAAGCCAATTCATTTCCTGCTTGATCAAGCTTATGTCCAGAACGTTCTTAGGCACGTCGGCGGATCTCGCTTCCCGATAGACCCGACGGGCTATAGTGTTCGGGAACATTCCTTCAATGTCGGTTGCAACCTGGTTGATGCTCCTGCCCGTTCCGGAGCCAACATTGAACACTCTGACAGGGCCCTCATAGACAATCGAGGCAATCATCGCCTCTACCACGTCCTCTATATGGATGAAATCGCGTACGGCAGCGCCGGTTCCCCATACCTCAAGAGGCGCGCCGTTCAGCGCATTAATCAGCATTGCCGCGATGACGCCCTGTTTCTTGGTCGGCACCTGGTAGCGGCCATAAGGATTCGCGACGCGAAGGACCATGTAGTCCAGGTTGTGGAGATGCTTGTACAGTGAGAGATACTTCTCGATCGCGAGCCTGCTGATGCCATACGCGCTGATCGGCTGAGTGGGATGGTCTTCGCCGATCGGCGCCGATCGCGGTACACCGTAGACGGTGCCGCCTGAAGAGGCGAAGATCACGCGCCTGACGCCCGACTCCCGGCAGATGTCCAGCATTTTGAGCGTATTAACGGCACCGGCGTTCAGGTCGGCGATCGGGTCCTTGTTCGAACTCGCCGGTGTGCTGGCGCCGATCAAATGGAAAACGATACTGTTGCCCTCTATGGCCCGAGCGACTGCCGACGGGTCCTCGAACAAACCACTCATCCAGGTCACGCGATCGCAGTGTGCGTTCATTATCCGTGAGCGGCCGAAAGCCTGCACCCTGGCGCCGCGCCCGGCGAGCGCGAGGCAGAGATTGGTGCCCATAAAGCCCCCACCACCCAGTACAACGCAGCGGAGACCCTCGATATCATCGGCGCAACCGGTCATCGGGTGACTCCCGGCACGTAAGTTCCCGCTATTTCAAAACCTCGGTGTTGCGCCACAACCGGAAACAGCCGCTCTATCGCGTGCAGAATCGTACCGTCGATAGGAAGAGGCTCGGGGGGATAATCATTCCATCCAAGATCCAGCTCAAGAAGGGGCGCTATGGCACCCGTCCGCGCCCAGAACATTGTTCCTATGGGGAAGAAGAAATATTCGGGCAGATTGGCGGCGATGCCCATGCGCTCAAGAAGGACTTCGGCGACAGAACGATTGCGGGTCCATCCCCAAATGTAGGGATCGCAGGGGAAGACAAGCCCCAATTTCGGATTGCTGACAAAGCGGTCGATAATCGAGTCCATCATCGCATGTTTGCCTCCCAGCAGGTTCTCTACGCAGAAAGCGCGCCAAACCGCGCCAAAGGGCTCGGGAAGAAAGGTGGTTCGTTTGGCATGCAGGTGGCCTACGATGTCATAGTGCTGAATCAAGCTGCGGCCGAACAGGGTCAGAAGTGGACCGACATCCCTGCCCCTGTTGGGCACGACTACGATCTCTTTGATGGATACGCAAAGCCCGGCAGCCCTCTCAGTGACCTCTCGCAGCCCCTCGTCACTCGACACGGTGACAAAGAGGTCGGGGCGGGTCCCGTGGTTGGCAATGAGCGGCCGGAACATTTCCTCTGTCAGATCCGGGTAGTAGATATGCAGATGGAGGGCTGTGCGCGGACCCAACGGACTTTGAACCGGCGTAGGATGCTCGGGCCTTATAATGTCGAGGAGCCAGGGCCCTGGCGGTTGTCCATTGCGAAGATAATGCGCAAATGGATTGACGAAGGGCGGATCATTCAGCTCGGGATTCGCATTGCGGTATATCCCTGGGTGAAAGCCGGGAAAGGGGCAGCGGAGATTCTCACCGCCGGCACTCTCGCGGACGAAGTTTTTAACACATTCGTCTCTTGGCCCGGAGAAACCGGGGGGAGCAGCGTACTCCACTATGAGAGCGTCGCTCCGGCTGATAGTCGCGAAATCAACTTCCTCCTGCATCTTGATGAGGGCGGCCCTTTCAGCCACTTGCTCGAGACGCGCGACGTAGCGGTCCATATCGAAGGTAGAGAGCGCCAGATCGCGGATTGCGGTCTTAGTTGTCTGACGAAAAAAATCGTCAAGGCTCAATTGTTCGATAACTTCGGCTGCCGAAGATGCGTCAGCATAAGGCACGACCAAACGCTTGAGGCCGGCATGATTTGCCAGCATCTCGGCCACTCCCGAGCCGTTCTCAAAACAGACAACGGGCAGGCCGGCAAACATGGCATCGATGGCTACGTTTGGAAACGGATCGAGCCGGGAGCTGAGCAGAAAAATGTCCGCCATGGCATAAACAGGCTCAAGGGAGTTCACCTCCCCGAGGAATGTCACTGTTTCCTGTAGGCCGCTGCAATCGACCTGGGTGGCGACGAGGCGGGAGTAGATGGAAGGGACATCACCAATATCCTTACCGACCCACACAAAACGGAAACGGCGTGAAGGCAAGCGTCTCCGCAAAGCGGCCGCGACCGAGATGAACAGATCGACTCCCTTGCGTAACTCAACAATACCGCAACCGATTACGACAACACTGTTGTCGTCCGCCCCGAGTGGCCTCATCACTTCGGCTATTCGTTTTCCTTCATTATCGGCAGTTTCGCCGTCCAGCCACTCACGGGGAATGCGCGAGGGGCCCTGAGTAATAATGTTAGCCGGACGCCCGGCCAGCGGCGGAAAAACCGCGACTGCGTCTTCCCAAACCCGCCGGGCTGAAAAAATCATCTGACCGGAAGATTTGGCGACTGTCTGCATGTTCAGTTGCATCAAGGAGACAAACTCGTGCACAAGCAGGATGGAAGGAACTCCTGCTTCAGAGATTGGGATAAGCGCCTGGCGCGACTCGATACTGTTGACGATGGCAAAGGCCGGCGCGAACTTGCGGCAGACATCGAGGATAGGTTTATGGATGTGAGGCGTTTGTCTCAACACCGTTGGAAAGGGTCCGATCGTAACCGATGAAACGTTCCTGAACGCGTTCGCCATGCCGCCGGGCCCTAAAAGAACGGAGATGACGTTGTAGCGCGGAGCGAGCTTTTCCAGCAGATTGAAGGCAAGTATGGGCGCTCCAGTTTGAGACGCCTCATGGGAAACGAGCAACATCGTCTTTTTTGACGGATCAAGGGTTCGTATGAAGGGGCGGCCGATTGGTTTTCGCCCAAAGAGCTTTATGAAAGGTTTTAAAATTTTGTAGAGCGGATATAGTAGAGAGAATAGACGAACACCATACTGATCATCAATTATTTTATGTCTTTTCCATAATTTATAGGCATCGTCATAATTCTTCCAGCTTAGTGCCAGGAATCTTCCTATTCTGGAGCCAAAGGCAGTCGTGCGGCCGAAAAGCTCCGGCCTGCGCGACTTGAATTCCGCCTTGTCAAGATTCTTCATAATCGCCTTAATCTCCAAGAAATAATGGACCGCCGCAGTAGAGTGCTTCCATGAAGTTCAATTTGAAGCAGCGGCAAAGGTAGTCAGGCTTACTAACCCGTTGCCGGCAAAACCCATGAAGTTTTTCAATACGATCGATTCAGGGTATTTCACCTTATAGCCATATCGGCTGAGAAGCTCCTTCAGTCTTCCAAAGCTCCCATTAAAGGCCCACCTCTTGAATACTCCCTGCGGCGTCCAGGAATCGATCACCATGACACCGCTGGATATTTGATAAAGGTTAGTGCTTAAGCCGGCAGGACTCCTCCCCATTGAGGCCGCGAGCAACTCCTGCTCCGTCGCCGGGGTCACAAAAAATATATCCTGAGCCGAGGCTGTCTTCCAGGTAAATATTCCGGCCTTTTTCCTGGAAAGCGGGAGAAGCACGAGCACATTCTGTCCGGTATGATTTGACAAGGATTCGGATAACCCATGCAAGGAACCGGGAGGTTTACGACCAGGCCCCCCCCCCGTTTCGTCCTGATTTATTCTCATTATCTTTAGATACCATGTCGTACTTTTCAGTGCTTGATCCAATCTAAGCCATGATTTTGATCCGACTCTCCATCTGATCGCCGATTTATTTTTTTGCGTATCCTGAAAAGCAGCCTCATAAGTTTGTACATGGAATAATAACAATAAAACTGCAGATATGAACAATGCTTCAGTATTCTTCTCGTTGCTTCTTCTCTGGTGATTACTCCTTTCTTCCCGGATTTCCGCAGCCAATAGAGCTTATCGAATGCGTGGTAGAATTTCATAATAGAACTGACAGGTAAGTACGATTTCCCCAAGTACCCCTTTAACAGGAGATATTGATCGCCGAAGTGAACCAACTGTGCGACGTTTTCCTTTGTTTTCTGCCCCGGATGAATCCGAAAGGACGCAAGAGGCTCGGCTATGAATGCAAACCGGCCCTTTTCGAGAAGGTGAAACCACATCTCCATATCGACAAGATGTTGGTACCTTTCATCAAAGCCTCTTGCGCAATCCACCCTCCTGAACATCACGGCCGTCGGTTCGCCTATCGGATTGGCAAGCAGATTCAAGCAGCCCTTAATAACCTCCGGCCCATCGGCGATGAAATCCGCAGGGAAACGTGATTTAATTTCCATGATTGTGGATTCAGAATCTATAAAATATCTTGCCGAGGCCACCAGCGAAATCGACTGATCCGAGTCCAAAATACCGGCCATCCGGCTTAAAGCTTCGTCGGAAGCCAGCATATCGTCCGCAAGAACAAACTTTATGTATTCTCCTCTCGACTTTGAAAGACACTTATTCCAATTGCAGACCAAGCCAAGGTTGCGTTCATTTTTTTTAAATAATACTCTTTTGTCGTATAGAAACCGGCTGACTACTTCCTCTGTGTTGTCTTTGGAACAGTCGTCCACAATGATCAGTTCAAAATCCGTAAACTCTTGACTCAAAACAGATTCAATTGCAAATGCAATATAGTGTGCATAATTATAGGTAGGCATGCAAACGCTGATTTTAAGGCCCATCACATTCTCATCATTCATTCGATTCATGTCAATAAAGCGTTCCTCAGCCAGGCCGTTCTATTTTGGCCGAGGTCTTTACGGCTGATGGACAACATGCTGGTCACGGGCATCGCCCTGCCGAAGGTGTGGCATTCTCCACAACGAAATATAGTACATAAAAAATAAGTTTTGAATTTTCCACTGATAGCTGGTTATTGGAGGAATTGTCTTGTATTTCACGAGACCAAAGCTGTTCAGTGTAATCAGAAAAATAAAGGTGTGCATCGAGATAAAATAAATCACCCGGACCCTGTCCGCAATAAAGAAAAGTACGAATGGCGCGAGCAGCGAGGAGATCGTGAACAAAAAGAAGATAGGTTCATTTGTCCTTAGGGTTCTGAAAAACTCCAAATGATTCGTATGCATCAACAAAAGGATTATAGGCAAGAATGCCAGGCAAAAATCTATTAAGAAAGGACCGGTGAATTGATGAAAGTTGGCTGCCCTACGCGGAACGATACGCAATATTTCGAAACCTCTGTTAAGGTAATTCAAAGCTATACTAGCATCGATGTTCGGGAAATAGGGACTCCATGATTTGACTATGGCCGACGGATCATAGTTACGGTCAACACTGAACACCAGGAAGATCCCGAGGGCGAAAACATAGAATAAAAGAGGGCAAAGCACCTTCAAGCGCAAGTCCTTCTTGTCCTCACTTATGGAAAACACTAGAAGACATCCCGAAAGTGGTGCAAAGAATATGGCTCCTTCGTGAATAAGCGTTGAGATCGTGTATAGCGCCAGGAATGAACAAACCTTCACCCTGATGTCTGAAAAGTTTTTGTAAATAAAAATTGCAAGGATAAATGCGAGAAAGAAAAAAACTTCCTTTCGTCCAAATACGGTAGGCTCATATACCGGAAACAGGATTTCACCCAAAAGGCCTCGCCTGACAAACCCGCCCTGATAATTGATGAGCAGTTCGGCCCAGGTGTATTTCATAGAGACCTTATGTATTGGATAAACAATCCTTACTATCGTCATCAGAGCATAGATAAATATAAAAAGATACAAACATCCCCTTGGCAGTGATTTGCGGAAGCTCTCGTATTCGTGTTGATCAAGGCTGCCGTTAAAAACTGCTGATATACCTTTAGCTATGTTTCTTAAAGTACTGCCGATAACGACAGCCATAATTACCTCGCTATCCCGGAAATAGTTAGCTCCAGCATCAATAAATGCTTAAGCACATTTTACACCATGATTTCACCCGAAAAACTTCCTAGACCACCAGGAAGACACCCATTCAGTCTTAATATTTCCCTTCTGAAAACGCCGCATTGGATCACTAAAGGCGCGTGCGTTCCCAACATGATCAAAAGAGAACCTGAATCCGTTAATTTACAAATATTGTTCGGTTTGCGCATGCGTAAGCTGTGAATTCAACTGTTGAGTTTGTACCATCCTGTTGTGGAAGGAGAAAATTCCTCCCATCACCACAGACGCCCTTCATCGTGTAACCCCCTGCACGTAAGTTCCCGCTATTTCAAACCCGCGGTGTTGGGACACAACCGGAAACAGCCGCTCAATCGCATGCAGAATCGTACCGTCGATAGGAAGAGGCTCCGGGGGATAATCATTCCAGCCAAGATCTAGTTCAAGCAGGGGCGCTATGGCATCCGTCCGCGCCCAGAACATTGTTCCCACGGGGAAGAAGAAATGTTCGGGCAGATTGGCTGCGATACCCATACGCACAAGAAGGGCTTCAGCGGCAGAACGATTGCGGGTCCATCCCCAAATATGGGGATCACAGGGAAAAACGAGCCCCAGTTTCGGATTGCGGGCAAAGCGGTCGAGAATCAGGTCCATCATAGCATGTTTGCCTCCCAGGAGGTTCTCAAAACAGAAAGTGCGCCAGGCCTCGCCAAGGGGCTTAGGGCGAAATGCGGTTCGTTTGGCATGCAGGTGACCTACGATTTCATAGTCCTCGATCAACCTGCGGCCGAGCAGGGTCAGAAGTGGACCGACATCCCTGCCCCTGTTGGGCACGACTACGATCTCTTTGATGGATACGCAAAGCCCGGCAGCCTTCTCAGTGACCTCTCGCAGCCCCTCCTCGCTCGACACGGTGACAAAGAGGTCGGGGCGGCTCCCGTGGTTGGCCGTGAGTGATTGGAGCATTTCCACCGTCAGATCCGGGTAGTAGATATGCAGGTGGAGGGCTGTGGGCGGACCCAACGGACTTTGAACCGGCATAGGATGCTCGGGCCTTATAATGTCGAGGAGCCAGGGCCCTTGGGGTTGTCCATTGCGAAGATAATGCGCAAATGGATTGACGAAGGGCGGATTATTCAGCTCGGGATTTGCGTTGCGGTATATACCAGGGTGAAAACCGGGAAAGGGACAGCGGAGACCACCACAGCCGGCAGTCTCGCGGACGAAGTTCTTAACACATTCGTCTCTTGGCCCGGAGAAGCCTCGTGGGGCAACGTACTCCACTATGAACGCATCGCTCCGGCGGATGGTCGCAAAATCATCTTCCTCCTGTATCCTGATGAGGGCGGCCCTCTCAGCCATTTGCTCGAGACGCGCTGCGTAGCGGTCCATATCGAAGCTAGAGAGCGCCAGTTCGCGGATTGCGGCCTTTGCCGCCTGGTAATTGCAATCGTCAGTGCCCAATTGCTCAATAACCTCGGCTGCCGATGCTGCATCAGCGTAAGGCACAACCAGACGCTTGAGGCCGTCATGATTTGACAGCATCTCGGCCACTCCCGAGCCGTTCTCAAAACAGACAACAGGCAGGCCGGCCGTCATGGCATCGATGGCTGCGTTGGGAAACGGATCGAGCCGGGAGCTGAGCAGGAAAATGTCCGCCATGGCATAAACAGACTCAAGGGAGTTCACCTCTCCAAGAAATGTCACGACCTCCTGTAGGCCGCTGCAATCGACCTGGGCGGCGACGAGGCGGGAGAAGATATCATTTAATTCTTTACCGACCCACACAAAGCGGAAACGGCGTGAAGGCAAACGTCTCCGCAAAGCGGCCGCGACCGAGATGAACAGATCGACGCCCTTACGAACATCAACGGTACCGCAACCGATTACGACGACCCGGTTGTCGTCGGCCCCGAGTGGTCTCATCAGTTCGGCTATACGTTTTCCTTCATTATCGGCAGTTTCGCCGTCCATCCACTCACGGGGAATTCTCGAGGGGCCCTGAGTAATAATGTTAGCCCGACGCCCGGCCAGCGGCGGAAAAGCCTCGACTGCGGCTTCCCAAACCCGCTGGGCCGAGAAGACCATCTGACCGGCAGATCTGACCACTGTCGGCATGTCAAGTTTCATGCACAAGGAGACAAACTCGTGCACAAGCAGGACAGAAGGAACTCCGGCTTTAGAGAGCGGGATAAGCGCCTCTCGCGACTCGATACTGTTGACGATGGCAAAGGCCGGCGCGAACTTGCGGCAGACATCGAGGATGGGTTTGTGTACCCGATCCGTATGCCGGATATCAATTGGAAAAGGTCCGATCGTTACTGTTGAGACGTTTCTGAACGCGTTCTCCAAGCCGCCCGGTCCTAAAAGAACGGAGATAACGTTGTACCGAACTGCGAATTTTTCAACCAGATTGAAGGCAAGAACGGGCGCCCCATTCTGGGATGCCTCATGGGATACGAGCAACACCGTCCTTCTTGACGGGTCAAAGGCCGGACTCGACTGGTTCAGGGTGGGAATCGAAGAGCGGCCGAATAGTATTCGGTTTAAGCTCTTGAAGAACTGTCTAAAAGGTTTTACAGTTTTATAGAGAGGATATAGTAGAAAGAATAGGTAGATACCATATATTGAGTCAATTATTTGTAGCGCCTGAGGTCTTTCAATATGTCCCCACTTATATTTCTTCCAAATATAATAGGCTTGGTCGTACCTCTTCCAGCTAATACTTAGCGCCATAATTTCTCCCAGTCCAAAGTTAGACGCAGTTGCGCGGATGGAAATCTCCGCTCTATGCTACTCCATCTCTGCCTTTAAGGCGCCGACGCAAATGCGCTCCCCTTATATATGTGCCTCAGTGGCATTGATAGGTTGCACGCGATGAGGCCGCGAGCAACTCCCGCTCCGTCGCCGGGATCACAAAAAATATATCCTTAGCCGAGGCTGTCTTCGGGTTTAGATACCATGTCGTACTTTTCAGTGTTTGATCCAATCTCAGCGATGATTTTGATCTGACTCTCCATCTGTCCGCCGATTTATTATTGTGCGTATCCTGAAAAACAGCCTCATAAGTTTGTACATGGAACAATAACAACAAAACTGCAAATATGAACAATGCTTCAGGATTCTTCTTGTTGCTTCTTCTCTGGTAATTACTCCTTTCTTCCCGAATTTCCGAAGAGAGTAGAGTAAATCGAATACCCGGTAGAATTTCATAATAGGGCTGACAGGTAAGTACGATTTTCCCAAGTATTCCTTGAGCATGAGATATTGGTCCTCAAGGTAAAACAACTGGGCGAGGTTTTCTGTTGTTTTTTGCTCCTGATGAATCCGAAAGGACGCAAGAGGCTCGGCTATAAATGCAAACCGGCCCTTTTCGAGAAGGTGAAGCCACATCTCGATATCGACAAGGTGTTGGTATCTTTTATCAAAACCTCTCGTGCAATCCGCCCTTTTGAACATCACTGCGGTGGGTTCGCCTATGGGATTCCAAAGTGCTTTCATGCAGCGGCCTATGATCTCCGTCCCATCGGCGATGAAATCCTGAGGGAAACGTGATGCAAGGCCTATAATTCTGGATTGTGAATCTATAAGATGTCTTGCCGACGCCACCAGCGAAACCGACGGGACCGAGTCCAAAATACCGGCCATCCGGCCCAAAGCTTTGTCGGAGACCAGCATATCGTCGGCAAAAACAAACTTTATGTATTCTCCTCTCGCCTTGGAAAGACACTTGTTCCAATTGGCGACCAGACCCAGGTTACGTTCATTTTTTTCAAACGAAACTCTTTTGTCGTACAGGAAGCGGCTGACTACTTCCTCTGTGTTGTCTTTGGAGCAGTCGTCCACAATGATCAGCTCAAAATCCGTAAACTCTTGACTCAAAACAGATTCAATTGCAAAGGCAATATAGTGCGCATAATTATAGGTAGGCATGCAAACGCTGATTTTTGGGCCCATCACATTCTCATCATTCATTCGATTCATGTCAATAAAGCGTTCCTCAGCCAGGCCGTTCTCTTTTGGCCGAGGTCTTTACGGCTGATGGACAACATGCTGGTCACGGGCATCGCCCTGCCGAATGCAACTTTGTATTAATCCCGAAACAGCTCGCATTTTTCCATGTTCCGGCGAACACATTTTCACGATGGAAAACGACCCTTCACCAATTTACTTAGCAAACGCAAAGGTCTCGTTACGTGCCATGTTGCCGAATGCTTGATAGATCTGATTGCCTTCTGGGCATCAGACATGGAATTGATTCGGGGTTTACTCTCGGGCGGAAGTCGCCGGCAACGCCGGATAAAATTACGAACTGGCCTGAGCCGGCGCCAGGACCACGAGTCCCACAATCTATTAAACTCGCGGATGCACTGATTTATGTCGCTATGATACCCTTGCAGGAGGCGGACAATGCCGCGCAAATCAGGTGGCAGAACTTCCAGATACGGGCGAGAGCTGCGTAATAAATTGGCGGCCCGGGAAGTTGTTTGACCCACACTCCCTGGTTGGCGCCTGTACCAGAAGAGTTCCTCGGGCACCACCTCAAGACAAGCGCCTCTTAGAACAGCGCGAGCAAAGAACTCGTAGTCCTCGTGCGCGACACCGTAATCTTCGGTGAATCCGCCCAATCCTTCGAAAGTTGATCGCCGCACCAGTGCATTAGCATCACCGAAACAGTTTCTTAGCGCTCCAACGTCTGCGGCTCCGCCCAACGGCAAGAAAACTTGATCCGGAACCTGAAGATAAGACGACGGCGCAGCATTGCCGCTGAAAAACCTAGAAACGCAGGTCAGGATGTCGGCCCCGCAATACCCGGCAACTTTCACGAACGTGGAAATCTCATGTGGTTCGGCATAGTTATCATCATCCATGAACAGCAGGTACTCGCCATGCGCATGCCTTGCCCCGGTATTCCGGGCTGCCCCAAGGTATCTGTTTTCCTGCCGAATTATACGCCACCCTCTAGTCTTAAATTCCGGTTCAAGCTGGTCCAGAAAAGCCAAAGCCTCAGGTTGATCGCTTCCGTCATCCACAAGCAGCACTTCAAAGTTAGGATAGTCCTGGCTGCGTAAAGACTCTAATGCATGGGCCAGAAGTGGGGGGCGGTTATATGTGGTGAGGCACACACTGACCAGAGGATAGCTTGAAGGCTGATCGTCCGTCCCGCTTTCCTTCGCGCCTGTTGAGGACTGGTTATTTTCCTCAGGTTCATACCAATCCGTCCATATGTTTCGGTTCGATTTGAGATCAACTGCCGACCGTGTCCGGGGGACCCCTTCTTCCAGGGCCTGAACAAGCCTCATGGCCAAGTTCCCCGGGCGGGGAACGAAACATATCCTCTCGCGGTCCTCAGGGGTGATTCGTTCCGGAATTCCACCAACTGCACTGGCCAGGAAGGGGATTCCCATTCCGCAGCATTCCTGCACCGCATGGCCAAAGTTCTCTACAAGCGAGGCGATGATTGCCAGCCTTGCGCCTTCCTTCAGGTAAGCCAAAGCGCCACTCCGGTCAAGATCGCTTATGACGCGGACAGGGAACGGCCATTGTCGTGCGCGTTCCAAGATGTATGCTTGGCTGGCAGTCCCCTCCAGTGCCGCTTCCTCACCCAGAAATGTAACCGGTATGAGTGTGGCCTTGCCATTTTTAGCAATAATATCCAGGGCATCGCAGAACAGAACAAGGCCCTTTCTTCTTTGCAGCCTGCCAAAAAAAACCAGCTCTTTGATTTTGACCGTTTCCGGGCCGGCCTCTTCAATGAATTCATCAGGCAGTATAGGAGGTTGGACATACGATCGCCCGGGCAGTTCCCAACCCTGCTCTTCCGCCCAAGAGATCATATAATGAGTTGGGCTGACGAGGACATCCGAATAGGCAACACTTCTGCGCTCCATGAAGTCACATTCGAGAGAATCGACTACTCTAAAGAAATCAAGGTTTCCTGTTGTACGCCAGGCAGTGGGACCATGAAGGCCAACAACCATGGTGCAGTCCAAAAAAGCCAATCCCTGATGTTTGGCAAGAACGCTGTAATACCCCAGACCCATCCATTCGGGGAAATGAATTACGTCAAAATCTTGCTGCTTCAACCACCGGTAAGCTGAATAGGACATGGATGCAGCTTCCGTAGCCATTCTCCGCGGTGGCACTTCTCCGGGTAAGTGGAGTAATCGGATGCCTTTTTTCTTATAAGAATCAACTGTTGATCTCTCGTTCGTTCCCGTTTCACGGCTCGAACCCAGGTAAAGTATGGTGACCTCATGACCAGCAGCGGCAAGAGTAACAGCCAGATCGGCATATACTGTACCGACTGCCCCATTCTTGGTTAACCCCATGATTTCAGGAGTGGCAATACATATCCTGAGGGAACCGGGCGGTCGTCCTTCCTTATCGATTACTTTTCCCGAAAGGCCGGGGAAATGTCTGCCCATTGATCATCCTCTGGCATAATGGTCTGATCTATCATCCTGAAATCTTGGCAAGGATTCGGCTAACCCAGGACACGAACCGCATGGTTTACGACCAGGCCCGCCGCCGTTTCGTCCTGCATTGTTCTCGATATCTTTAGATACCAAGTCGTACTTCTCTGTGCTGGATCAGACCTTACTCATGTTTCCGATCTGGTTTTCAATCCGTATTCCGGTCTATTGCTCTGCCAATCTTGAAAAACAGCCTCATAAGTTTGTGTATGGGATAATAACAGTAAAACTGCCAATATGAGCAATGCGCCAGAATTCTTCTTGTTGCTTCCTCCCTGCTGATTACCCCTTTTTTCCCAAATTTCCGGAGACAATAGAGCTGATCGAATGTCCGGTGAAATTTGATAATAGAACTGATATGTACGTACGATTTTCCGAAGTACTCCTTGAACAGGAGATAATGGTCGTCGAGGCCAACCACCCGTGCGTCGTTTTCCCTTGTTTTTTGCCCCGGATGAATCCGAAAGGATGCAAGAGGCTCGGCCGTAAAAGCAAACCTGCCCTTTTCGAGAAGGTGAAACCACATCTCCAAGTCCGGGATCTGATAGTATCTATCATCAAAGCCTCTTGCGCAATCTGCCCTTCTGAACATCACCACAGTCGGTTCGCCAATTAGATTCATGTACTCTTTATCCCGGCTTACCCGCAGACAGCGGTTGATGACCTCCGGCCCATCGGCGATGAAATCCTGAGGGAAAGCCGATGTAAGGCCTATAATTCCGGATTCTGAATCTATGAGATGTCTTGCCGAGGCCACCAGCGAAACCGACGGGTCCGAGTCCAAAATGCCGGCCATCCGACCTAAAGCTTTGTCAGAAGCCAGCATATCGTCGGCAAAAACAAACTTTATGTATTCCCCCCTCGCCTTCGAAAGGCACTTGTTCCAATTGCCGACCAGGCCCAGGTTGCGTTCATTTTTTTCAAAGAAAACCCTTTTGTCGTAGAGAAACCTGCTGACTACTTCCTCTGTGTTGTCTTTGGAACAGTCGTCCACAATAATCAGTTCAAAATCTGTAAAGTGCTGATTCAAAACGGATTCAACCGCAGACGAAATATAGTGACCGTAGTTATAAGTGGGTATGCAAACGCTAATTTTGGGCGCCATCTCACGCTCTTCATTCATTCGATTTATTTCAATAAATGTTTTCTACGCAGCCGTTTTACGCAGGCCGTTATGGCTGACGATGCTGATGCCGCTCTCAGGCATCAGCGCTCCCGGAAGATTTATAGAATTTATCCATCAGGCGGGCGAGACTCTTCTCCCAGGGAGGAGGCCTTATTCCAAAACTCACCTCGATCTTGCCGCAATAAAGCACGGAGTACCTGGGCCTGACGGCAACGGTCGGGTATGAGCTGCCAGGCACGGGCGACACCCTGGCAATCCCGGATGATTCCCTTCGCCTGGCCTCATCCAGAATGGCCAGGGCAAATTCATACCAGGTTGTAACGCCTTCTCCGCAGAAATGAAAGGTCCCCCAGGAGGCATCTTCCGAACCCAACAGGACGCGCTCAGCAATGCGGACCAGGCACTCGGCAAGGTCAAAAGACCATGTCGGGCATCCGTACTGGTCCGATACAACCTCTAATTCGTCCCGCTCCATGCCGAGCCTGAGCATCGTCTTTACGAAATTCGCACCTCCGAAGCCATAAAGCCATGAAGTCCGCACTATTACGTGCTCGGCAAGCCGGGACCGGACTGCCTCTTCACCTTCCCACTTGCTTCTGCCATAAACGTTCAGGGGGTCAGCGGCATCTTCCTCTTTATAGGGACGGTCGGATTCACCGTTAAAAATGTAATCCGTGGAAATATGAATGAGCGGGATTCCCAGCCTCTCGCACTCATCTGCTAGATTGGCCGAACCATCCCGGTTAACCGCAAAGGCTGCCTCAGATTCCGATTCGGCTTTATCGACGGCGGTATAGGCCGCGCAGTTTATCAGGAGGCGCGGAGCACTGATTCGGCTCAGGACAGAATGAACACTTTCCCGTTTTGTTATATCGATCAAGGTGCTGTCCAGAGCGGCAACGGTGAGACCTGCATTTTTCAGGGACTCTACAACATCCCTGCCGAGCATTCCGCGTCTTCCGACGACCACGATATTACAGTTCTTGACGTCCTCAGAGGTCATCTTCCAGAATCCCGAGCAGATACTGTCCGTACCCCGTCTTTTTCAGCGGCTCCGCAAGAGCGCGGATTTGAACGGCATCGATGTATTTCATTCGATATGCAATTTCTTCGATACAGGCGATTTTCAAATTCTGGCGCTTTTCGATGGTTTCAATGAAGCAGCCTGCATCGAGCAAGGATTCGTGAGTCCCCATGTCCAGCCATGCAAAGCCCCTCCCCAGCACTTCCACCCGGAGTCTGCCCCGTGCCTGATATTCGTTGTTTACATCAGTTATTTCCAACTCACCTCTGGCGGAGGGCTTGAGCTTTGACGCTATCTCCACAACCTCATTATCGTAGAAATAGATTCCGGGAACAGCGTAGTTAGACTTGGGGCGAGACGGTTTTTCCTCCAGGCTCAAGACTTTGCCCGACCGGTCGAACTCGACCACCCCATAATTCTCCGGATCGCTTACCCGGTAGCAGAATACAAGCCCCCCTGATTCCATTTTAGTCGATCTGCTAAGGGTCTGCTGCAAACCCTGTCCATAGAAAACGTTGTCGCCAAGTATCAGGCATACGTGATTATCTCCTATAAACTCCCTGCCGATAATGAAAGCCTGGGCAAGTCCATCAGGGCTCGGCTGTTCCGCGTAGGAGAATCTCATGCCCAGTTGAGACCCATCGCCGAAAATAATCTCGAATCTTGGGAGATCGGCCGGTGTCGAAATGATGAGAATATCCCGGATGCCAGCCAGCATGAGAACCGAAAGAGGGTAATAGATCATCGGTTTGTCATAGACCGGCAGAAGCTGCTTGCAGACCGCTTTGGTCAGTGGATAGAGCCTGGTCCCGCTGCCTCCGGCCAGGATAATTCCCTTCCATTTCCCTGAAGCGGGAGCATTCTGTGCGCGATTGTCTCCGGAATCGCCGAAAGGCATTGGACAGCTCATAAAAACACCTCAATAAATGAGCAGCGAGAGGTGAGCGGCGAATCTGCTCATCATTCGCCGTCGCTTTCCGGTAAATCGGCCTCTCGAAAAAAACTGCCCTGCGCATCCTTTTCGGAAATGATCCGCTCTCCATCCAGAGGCCAGTCTATGGCTAGATCCGGATCATCCCATCTTATACATCTTTCATGTTCAGGAGCATAAAAATCGCTTGCTTTATAAAGCACTTCAGCCGTGTCGGAAAGCGTCAGAAATCCATGTCCGAAACCGGTGGGGATATAGATTTGAAGCTTGTTCGACGCTGAAAGGTTCAAACCAAACCAACGCCCAAAAGTTGGTGAAGACCGCCTGAGGTCCACCGCCACATCGAATATCTCTCCGGAAACGACGCGAACCAGCTTCGCCTGAGGGTTTCTCACCTGATAATGGAGGCCCCTTAGAGTGCCGCGGCGGGACTTGGAATGGTTGTCCTGCACGAACTGGTTCTTGATTCCAAAAGCGGTCAACGCGTTTTTATTGTAACTTTCGAAAAAAAATCCCCTGTCGTCAAGAAACACGCGGGGTTCCAGGATAATGATCCCCCGAATATACGCAGAAGTAGCTCTCACTTTTTACCCTCAGATTAGTAGTCCAGCACCGTCGCTCTTTTATCATCATCTCCCGGAAAATGAAAGCCCAGCAAAAGTTTTTGTGCGGTCAACGAAAAATGGTGTGTCGTTTCAACACGATGGGGCGGTAACGAGGCAGCCGTCTGCAGGGATACGGGTGTGTCTTAAACTGCCCGTAGCGGTCTGACAGGCATTTCCACATGCATGTCTTTATCGGGATCTCCTATAGCTCGTCTCTGGGTGAGCGCATGCGTGAGCTGGCAATTTAGCTGTTGAGTTTATGCCGTCCTGCTTCGGGAGGAGAAAATGCCGTTCATCACCACCGGCGCCGTTCATCGGGTGAATCCCGGCACGTAAGTGCCCGCTATTTCAAAACCGCGGTGTTGTGCCACAACCGGAAACAGTCGCTCAATCGCATGCAGAATCGTGCCATCGTAAGGAAGAGGCTCGGAAGGATAATCATTCCAGCCTAGATCGAGCTCAAGCAGGGGCGTTATGGCGTCCGTCCGCGCCCAGAACATTGTTCCAACGGGGAAGAAGAAATGTTCGGGGAGATTAGCTGCGATACCCATACGTTCAAGAAGAATTTCAGCGGGAGGGCGATTGAGGGTCCATCCGATAATGTTGGGATCGCAGGGAAAGACGAGCCCCAATTTCGGATTGCGGGCAAAGCGGTCGAGAATTAAGTCCATCATAGCATGTTTGCCACCCAGCAGGTTCTCAACGCAGAAAGTGCGCCAGACAACGCCAATATGCTCAGGAAACGAGGATGTTTTCTTGGCATGCAGGTGGCCTACGATCTCATAATCCTTTATCAACCTGCGCCCCAGCAGAGTCAGGAGCGGTCCGACATCCCTGCCCCTGTTGGGCACAATCATGATGTCCTTGATAGCTATACGAAGTTTGGCAGCCGTCTCAGTGATCTCGCGCAACCCCTCATCACTGGACGCCGTGACAAAAATGTCCAGTCGAGTCTGGTTTACCGTGAGCGGTCGAAACAGTTCCGATGCCAGGTCGGGGTAGTGGATGTGAAAATGTAGTGCGACACGTTGATCCTGATCCTGGGCCGATGGCGAACGTTCGGGTCTTATAATATCGAGTAGCCAGGGCCCCTGCGGTTGTCCATTGCGAATAAAATGCGCAAGTGGATTGACGAAGGGCGGATCATTCAGCTCGGGATTCGCATTGCGGTATATTCCGTGGTGAAAGCCGGGAAAGGGGCGACGGTTACTCCCATAGCATGAGCTCGCACGGACGAAGTTCTTAACATAGTCGTCTCTTGGCCCTGAGAAGCCGGGGGGAGCAGCGTATTCCACTATGAGAGCGTCGCTCCGGCTGATGGTCGCGAAATCATCTTCCTGCTGCTCCATGATGATGGAGGCCCTTTCAGCCAGTTGGTCGAGACGCTCAACGTAGCGGTCCATATCGAAGGCAGAGATCGCCAAATTGCGAATAGCTGCTTTTGTCGCCCGGAGATAAGGACCGTCATTGGATAATTGGTCAATGACCTCGGCTGCCGAAAATGCATCTGCATAAGGCACAACCAGACGCTCGAGATCAACATGATTTGACAGCATCTCGGCCACGCCCGAACCGTGCCTGAAACAGACAACGGGCAGGCCGGCAAGCATCGCATCGATAGCTACATTGGGAAACGGATCGAGCCGGGAGCTAAGCAGGAAAATATCCGCCATGGCGTAAACAGGCTCAAGGGAGTTCACCTCCCCAAGGAATGTCACTGTCTCCTGTAGACCGCAGCAATTAACCTGGACGGTGAGGAAGCGTGAGTATAAAGGTTGGTATTGGTTCTCACTGCCGACCCACACGAAACGGAAGCTCCGTGAGGGCGAACGCCTTTGCAGAGCGGCCGCTGCCATGATGAACAGATCGACACCCTTGCGTTCATCGATAACACCGCAACCTATTACGACGACCGCATCGTCGACTGGTCCGAGCGGCCTCATAACCGATGCAATGCGCTTTCCCTCGTCATTGGCGGTCTCGCCGTCCAGCCACTCACGCGGGATTTTACAAGGACCCTGAGTAATAATATTTGCCGGACGCGCTGCGAGATGGGGGAAAACGGAGACTGCGTCTTCCCAGACCCGCCGGGCAGAAAAAACCACCTGACCTGCAAACCCAGCGACAATCTTCCAGTCCACCCACGGACAAAGAGAGGCAAACTCGTGCACAAGCAGGACAGAAGGAACTCCGGCTTTAGAGAGCGGGATAAGCGCCTCTCGCGACTCGATACTGTTGACGATGGCAAAGGCCGGCGCGAACTTGCGGCAGACATCGAGGATAGGTTTGTGTACCCGATCCGTATGCCGGATACTAATTGGAAAAGGTCCGATCGTTCCTGATGAGATGTTTCTGAACGCGTTCTCCAAGCCGCCCGGCCCTAAAAGCACGGAGATAACGTTGTAGCGAATCGCGAATTTTTCCAGCAGATTGAAGGCAAGAATGGGTGCTCCGGTCTGGGATGCCTCATGGGATACGAGCAACATCGTCCTTCTTGACGGGTCGAAGGTCCGAATCGGGCTTGATGTGTCCGAGGCCGGAATCAAAGGCCGGCCGATTAGTTTTCGCTTTAAGCTCTTTAAGAAATTTCGAAAAGGTTTTACGGTCTTATAAAGTGGATATAGTAGAAAGAATAGGTAGATACTATATTTAGAGTCAATTATTTGCAGTGCCTGAGGCCTTTCAATATCTTTCCTCTTATATTGCTTCCATACTTGATAGGCATCGTCATAATTCTTCCAGCTAATACTTATGCGGCTGGAACGCTTCGTTTTAAGCGACTCTGTCGGAGCCATTATTCTATTCCTCACAGGAAGCATTGCATTACTTTTCGCCATGCAGTACGGAGATTTGGGCTCAACCGGTGGTTGGCGCGGAGAAACACCTCCACGCCTCTCGGCGACGTACTCGGCCAGTATCACGCCTCGTGGGGCTTCCATCTATCAACGTCAGGGCCACAAACTCTTTGAGCCTTCCATAGCTCCGACTAAAGCCCGCTTCTGTTCGAGTTCGGGGGACCTTCCGATTCGTCGGGAAACAAGCAGATTAGAATTCTCTAGACCGGAGACTGGACTTCGCGCCCCGAAGAGTGAGTGGCAAGGACAGCCAATTAATTGCCAGGGCTAAGAGGCGCCAGTGACTCCAAAGAAGCCGGTCTAGACTGCTTTGGCGGCCACATAGGAATCGTCGTCAGGCATGCCGACCTGGAGTTGTGAAAACTGCAATTCATAAAGGTGGCGGTATTCGCCTCCTGTTCTTAAAAGCTCGTCGTGATGGCCCTCTTCCAGGATCTCTCCGTCAGCCAGTACAAGAATACGGTCCGCGCTCCTGATGGTAGAAAGACGATGGGCTATAACAAAAGTGGTCCTACCGGCCATGAGGGTTTCCAGGGCATTTTGCACCTCATTTTCCGATTCGCTGTCGAGGGACGAGGTAGCTTCGTCGAGAATGAGGATAGGGGCATTCTTCAACAGGGCCCTGGCTATGCAAATTCGCTGCCGCTCCCCGCCGGAAAGCCGTGCCCCCATTTCACCTACGGAAGTGTCGAAACCCTGTGGCATTTTCATTATGAAATCGTAAGCATTTGCCATTTTTGCCGCCGCAATGATGTCTTCTTCGGGCCTGGTTATATCACCGTACGCAATGTTGTTCCGGAAAGTATCATTGAAGAGGATAGACTGCTGAGTCACTATACCGATCTGTGCCCGCAAAGAAGACAAAGTGACCTCGCGGATATCGACGCCGTCAATGAAAATTGCCCCCTCGCTGACTTCATAAAAACGGGGGAGGAGATTGACAAGCGTCGTCTTTCCGGCGCCGCTCATACCAACCAATGCGATAACCTCTCCCGCTTTCGCATTAATGTTGATGTCCTTAAGCACCGTATTCCCACCATAGGAAAAACCTACATTACGGAATTCAATGCTGCGTTCTATTGGCGGCAGGACCAGGGCTCCTTCCTTATCGAGAATCTCCTGCTGGATGTCCATTATATCGAAAACCCTTTCGGCAGCCACAATTCCAAGGGGGAGCATCGTGATCGTGCTATTCAACCTCTTCACTGGTTCATAGAGCATGAGCAAGGCTGCTATGAAGGAGAAGAAGTTTCCTGGAGTGGTCTTTCCATGGATGACACACCATCCGCCGTACCATACGGTGAAAACGATGACCACACCACCCAGGAATTCCATAATGGGGGAGGAAAGAGCCGAAACCGCCACGACTTTTGTCACAAGCTTGAAATTTTGGTCATTTATAGTTTTAAAGCGCTTCTTTTCGTAATTTTCCATCCCAAAGGCCTTCACAATGCGATTGCCTCCGATGGTCTCGTGAAGACTAATGGTAATTGCGGCGATGGATGTCTGGCCGCTGGCTGCAAGTTTGCGGAGCTTCTTACTAAGCCAGACAATCGGGTAGAAACCCATGGGAAGGATTACCACGGCAATCACGGCAAGTTTCCAGTCCCGGCTGAAGATGACCGCAACGAGACCTATTATGCTGAAACACTCCCGCATGACGCCGGCAACTGCACTGGTGGCTGTAGACTGGAGAAAGCTGACATCGTTTAAGATCCGGGACATAAGGTCACCGGTCGCGCGCGAGTCAAAAAACGATAAGGGCAGTGTCTGGATATGATCGTACAGCTTCCTGCGCAGATCGGTGATCATCTGCTGGCCCACGTAGCTCGTCAGGTAGGAGTTTCCCCAAAGGAACACGCCTTTGGAGGTGACGAGCACCAGCACCGCAAGCGGCAGGATCTTGAGCATGGTCTCGTTTTTGTTCACGAATATGTCGTCGAGAACAGGTTTAATGAGGTATGCCGCCCCAGCCGTAGCAAAGCCTACCCCCATCATACAGAGGATGGCCAATCCGAGCCTTCTCCAATAGGGCCTTACCAAGTCAAACAATCGCTTATAAGCCGCTCTGCTTACCAATCCTGAAAATCCTCCCTTCGGATAATCAATGTTGAATTTGGGGCGAAATATAGACCAAAAAACTAATTTTAGGAAGGGAAAAGCGTCAAATTTGCGCGCTGCATCGTAAATGATGTGTTGTTTCAACTTGTTAGGACGGTGACAAGGCAGCCGACTGCGGGGATAAAGGCGTGTCTCTAAACCGCCCGAAGCGGTCCGACAGGCATTTCCACATGCGTATCTTTACCTGGACATCTGGTTTGCCAATATTGCAAGAAGCATCCGCAGGAGCAAATAAAATATGATCGAAGCTGAAAGATCGGCTGCTGTGAACACGTATCACCCGCAACCGGGCGGGTTGAGGAGCAACGATATCGAGGATTGTTTAAATGCCGTTATCCCGGCACTATCCTAGCAAAACCACTGAGGATAATTAATTATCTGCATATTACCTTATGTGCGGCATTCTCCACAACAGAATATAGTACAGAAAAAATAAGTTTTGAATTTTCCACTGATAACTGGTTATTGAAGGAATTGCCTTGTATTTCACAAGACCAAAGCTGTTCAGTGTTATCAAAAAAATAAATGTGTGCATCGAAATAAAATAAATCACCCTGCCCCAGTCCGCAAATAAGAAAAGTACGAATGGTGCGAGCAGCGAGGAAATCGTGAACAGGAAAAAGATAGGTTCATTTCTCCTTAGAGTTCTGAAAAACTCCAAATGATTCGTATGCATCAACAAAAGGATTATAGGCAAGAATGCCAGGCAAAAATCTATTAAGAAAGGACCTGTAAATTGATGAAAGTTGGCTGCCCTATGCGGAATGATGCGCAATATTTCGAAACGTTTGTTAAGGTAATTCAGAGCTATACTAGCATCTATGTTCGGGAAATAGGGACTCCATGATTTGACTATGACCGATGGATCATAGTTACGGTCGAAACTGAATACCAGGAGGAAAATCCCGAGGGCGAAAACATAGAATAGAAGAGGGCAAAGCACCTTCAAGCGCAAGTCCTTCTTGTGCTCACTTATGGAAAACACTAGAAGACATCCCGCAAGTGGTGCAAAGAATATGGCTCCTTCGTGAATAAGCGTTGAAATCGTGTATAACACCAGGAATGAACAAACCTTCACCCTGATGTCTGAAAAGTTTTTGTATATAAAAATTGCAAGGGTAAATGCGAGAAAGAAAAAAACTTCCTTTCGTCCAAATACGGTAGGCTCATATACCG
>Ga0326728_10002181_pt1 | contig 66376 bp, 55 predicted proteins | sample MB3enrmetagenome_FD_207602 | JGI IMG/M metagenome (GOLD analysis project Ga0326728, IMG submission 207602) | Lab enriched peat soil microbial communities from McLean, Ithaca, NY, United States - MB31MN | ecosystem: Environmental > Terrestrial > Soil > Wetlands > Peat | place: USA: New York...
GGTTCGCAATCAAAGGCCTCGCCCAAAGGGAGACACACAAGACCCAACCAAAAGTAAAGTACAAAAAACCCATCCCCGTGCGAAGCCCAAGAGAATCACCGAGGCGGCCGATTATCAACGGCACAACGGCTCCCCCCATGATGCCGCTACAAAGGATACCCGCAAACGGACCATGGTGCTCCGCAACGGAGTTTAACCCCAGAGAAATAATGCTCGGCCACATTACCGATGCGAAAAGACCGATAAGGGGAAACGCCACTTTCGCCGCAGATCCACTGCCGAATAAGGCCACCGTAAGGCTTGTCAGTGCCCCGAGGCTAAAGCCCAGCAGGACCTTGCGGCTATCGAACAGTTTCAGCAACAACATGCCAAGCCCACAGCCTGCAGTGAGCAGTCCCCAGAACCACGCCACCACGGTCGCGCCCGTGGTGTGGGGATCGTATCCGTGATATTGCGCGAGGAATTGGGATATCCAGTCTGCGGTTCCCTGTTCTGAGCCCACGTACATGAAGACACTGACAAAAAACAAAAGCACGATCGGCTTTTTGAGGAGATGGCCATACATGCCGACAGCGCCCGCCTGCTCCTCTTCGGTGCGCCTTACCTGCGGGAACCTGGATGCCGATAATGTGAGCAGCATCAGGATGATCACTCCGCTGAAGATCCAATACATGGAAACCCATGGCAGACCTGCCGGAACCAGTCGTTTGAGGAGAAGCAGCAGGAAGTTCTTCTTGTTCGGCTGGTCTCCAAGGTGAAGAACCACGTAAGAGTAAAGTTGTGGACTAACAAATGATGCGGACCCGAAGATCAATTGGGCAAATGCCGCATTAAAAGCAAAATGTTCTTCCCCGCCGGCAACGCGCAGGAGCGGGTTAATTGCAACCTGCAGCGCGGCCATGCTTCCGCCGATGAGAAATAGAGACACCATGGAAACGTGATACACAGGTAGCAGCGCGAACAGCAGTGAGCCGGCCAACGCCACAGCGAAGGAAAGCAGCATAACCCGTTTCTCTCCCCATAACTCCACGAGGAAGCCGGCGGGAACGGAGAGTACTCCGTAGGCAATAAAGAAGGAAAACGGCAGCAAGGCGGCAGCCGCCAAGCTGACATGAAAGCTTCGGATAATGTCGGGGATGATAGGCCCGAGGATATTGGTGAGGAACGAAATGACGAAGAAGGTGGCAAAGATCAAACCCACCATGTAGTTGCTTCGCTTCATATGTTAAAGCGGCTCCTCGACCGCGTATATCACTCTATCTTGGTGGTCTTGGAGGCTAAGGCGAACTCGCCTGCTTCCCTCCCGGGTTGCGGCCGATTGGTTTACACCACCCGTTTTCGAGTCCACCGACAGAGCCCTACTCTACACGCTTCGTCGATGTGGGCGAAGCCTCGGATTCCCGCTGTGCCGGAGAGTGTGATCCCGATCCTTGAGATCTTGCCGGCGCAAATGATCACCCTGGCGTTGGCTGTGCGACACGGCTGCGGTTGTGGAACCGGCCGCTAAAGGGAGGTCGTCCGGGATGTGGTGCAACAATTTCTCAGCCATCTTGACGTACTTCGCGAACGCCCCGTCTACTCCCCAACCCGGCGCTCGCTTCATGGGGCAGATATGCATCTGCTCACTCCGGCACAGGTAGCAGTGGCCACACGCCTCGCTGTGGGGTTCCGCCACTACCCGGTCGCCAACCTGAAAATACCGCGCACCCGGCCCCGCCGCAACGATTGGGCCCGAAAACTCGTGACCGAGAAACACGGGCGGCCAGCACGGGAACTTGTCGTGGCAGATGTGGATATCGGTGCCGCAAACGCCGCACGCCTTTACCTCCATGATTACCTCTCCTGGGCCGGGCACCGGCTCCGCAACCTCCCTAAGCTCAACCAATCCGACTCCTCTTCCAACCTTCATGAGCGCCTGCATGAATTGCCTCCTATTCTTTAATTGTGGCACCCGTATTTCGATCGCTTGCCAACCGGAACCCGCTTCTCGACTACCCTGGGGTTTGACATTTAAGCGAGTTCGCCTAGGCTGGAAGTCTGTCGGAGATACGGTTTCTGAAATCCACCCTTTCAGGCATCCGTCGTGCTTGGAGAGTAGGACTCTGACCTTCTGACTCCTGCAAGGCTGCCCAGGAAGCGAGTTTTGGGGGTTCGGTCGGCCTGTTCATGCGCGTTCCGGAGTCAATCCAGGCTGGAAGCCCTTCCACAGATTGTGCGTGGCACAGATCAGTTTCCATTCCATTCGCTGTCCAAGTAAAGTCTAATGCTCTGCTCGGGCACGATACTCATGAGGTGTGAGATGAACCAGCCTCCGGAAGACCAAACCAAAATAGCTCTGATCGCAGTAGCCCACCTCGAGCGCGACATCGGTAATGGGTTTGTCAGTCTGCGCCAGCAATTCTTGTGCCTTGGCGATGCGGAAGCGGTTAAGATATCCCTTGAAATGGGCCCCTGTTGCCTTCTTGAAGAGGCGATAGAAGGCTGTTCCGCTCATGCCAAGGAGACTCGCGAGGTCGCAACTCGCAATCGGCCTAGCGTAATTCCCGTTTAGGAACTCAAACACGGGCTGGATGCGGTCGAGGAAAAATCGTTTCCGCTGGAGCTCGCGAGCTTTGCGGTTGTAAGCTGAGAACTGCTTGCAGAGGAGCAGCAGGATTGTTTTCAGGTAGGTGGCGACGACCATGGAGGTCAATTCTGACTTGGCCGACAGTTCCGCTCCGATTTTCTGCATCAGTTCTTCCGCCCGGAAGGGAACACCTGTATCGGCAGATACGACGTGCGGGAATGTGGAGTCCTGCATCAAGTACGGCATTAGGTACTGAGCCGCATCGCCAGGCTCAGAACTCGACTGCACAAACTGGGGCAAGAAGTACAGGGCAATTGCTTTCGCGTTTGGGCTCGAGCTCTCCGTCACACGATGATACAAAGCGCTGCCGATCAGAAAGAGGTCTCCCGCTCTTTGCCTGCAGCGCCGGTCCTGGATCTGCCAAACCAAATCACCCGAGTAGACATAAAGTAGTTCGTAATAGTCGTGGCGGTTCATTCGCGTGGGACGACAACCGCTGAAAATGAAGTGATTCACTTCGATGGGCAGGGCGGAATCGAATGAGATCACGGGCATCGCCTCAGCCCTGATGAGAGGATCAACGATTGCGAAGGCGTCCTGCCAGAATGCTCTTCGAGGGGGTTCCGCGCGGAGCGCATTGGATCTTCCTTTGCCCATAGGTCCAGGACATTCACCTTAATCTGACATTCGTCCTCCTTGCCGGCGAACACCCGAATTGTGCAGGCGGTCTGAACATATGTCAATAGATGAACATATGTTCACAAGCTCCTTCCAAGATGTAGACCGAGATAAGGGACCGAAGGGACAAACCGACGACTCAGAGTTACGCTTGCCCGACCCAACACATTCTTTTGCGTTACGGTGAGTTCTTATCAATCAGGAGCCAAGCTTGGAGTGCTCCCAGTAGCGGAGCGGAAACATTTCAAGGCGGAGATACTGGACGGTCCGGCTTGGCCCAGGCCCGGGAGAACACGATGCAGTTGAAATGGCCAATAACGGCAGCCCTTAAAGCAGGTCAGATGCGGAAGTTATACCGTGCCGGCTTCGCCAAGGCAGAGATCTCCCGCCAGTTGCAGATCGGGTACATCCTTATCAGATCAAGATCACGCTGCTCGGTACGAGCCCACTGATCTGGCGGCGACGGCTGGTCCCCATGCCGGGACATGCTTATGCGGCTTGCGTAGATGGTATACGAAACGGTGCGCCCGAAAACTGTACTGGTGTGCCGGGTTCTTGCGACTTTTCGGAAGCAACGGGCGATCCCGGGCACGACCAACCCGACGAGATGCGGGATTGACTGGGCGGCGATTTTCCCCCGGAGGCCTTTTCGATCGATGAGGTCAACGGGGGACTGGCACCCTCACAATGACGCAGGAGTAAAATAGCCACTTGAAGCGGCAGGTGAGCTCGCCCTGTAGGCGAAGTCCCCCGAGAAATAGGCCCTCTCGACAATGACATCGGGCCAGAGGTGACACACAGGAGGAGCCGCTCCGCACTGGGCTGACGGCTCAAAACGCTCGCTCACCGAAAGAGCGCGATATCGTATCGCGGTGACAAACCTGACCGTGTCCCCGCACAGGGTGGCATTTCAGGCGCGGTCCGAGCGCAGGCGGAGCGCTGTTCCCCGGTCCGTAATCAGGACAGTGACGAATCTCCCGGTCAGCGCCGCGCGAATGGCTGCGAACTTCGCTGGACCGCTTGCAATGGCAATCACTCGCGGGAGGCGCCGGATCTCGGATAGGGTCAGGCCGATCATCCGCTCATCGATTTCGTCGGAAACAGACTGGCCGTCTGCATCGAAAAAGTGCAAGCAGATGTTTCCCACAACGCGCTTTCGTTTCAGGCGTGTTACGTCGGCGGACGACAGTATGGTCCCGGCCCGCAGCACTGCGCCTTCGTTCAGTGTGCCGATACCAACCACCGCCAGATCGGCGCTATTGGCCATCTGCAACGTGCCCGCAATTTGTGGGTCGTGAAAAAGGCTGTCTCGTATCTGCCGGCTACGCACCACTCCCGGAGCAGGCAGCAGGCGCGGCCTCGCTTGCAATGCATTCGCCAGGCGCCGGGCGAGGTCGGAGCCATGACTATCGGATTCCGGATCGCCGAGGCCGCCAACCATCTGGACCACCCTGATCTCGGGCAAGGGGAATGGAGTGAATTGATCGACCAGCGCGGAAATAGAGTTCCCCCACGCCAACGCGATGATCTCTCTGCTCTGTAAAATCCGCTTCAGATACGAGGCTGCGCCAAGGCCCAGATGTCGAAGCTGGACATCGCCTTCAGCTGCCTCTGGGACAACAACGACCTCCTTGAGACCCCATTGTGTTTCCAGTTCCCGCTCAAGGTCGGCATCGCCGGCCTCCGGTGACACGACTTGGATCTGGACCACCCCCTCGTCCCGGGCCCTTCCGAGCAGCCGGCTCACCTTCACTCGTGAAAGCCCGAGACGTTCACTGATTTCCCGCTGCGTGAGGTGATCCTCATAGTAAGCCTTGGCAATTTTGTAGAGCAGTTTCTTCATATCGCCGTCCTCTGCGCGTTCCGCCCCGGCTGGAATTCTGTTCATCACCCCGACATTTGTTGTTAGCACATGAAAATCTCCGCGTTTTGTAGCACATCATCTGTTCTATTGTATAGGTTTCGTGTCGCGCAAGCTAAATTCATTGTAAAGAGATTTGAAGCAGAGGGTGGTCAAGCCTTCAACATTTCTAAATACTTCATCGAGGCATGAAGGCCCCGATATGGTGGGACGAGTCGGACGTGGAGATGCGAAAAGGGTGGCACCCAGGGTTGGTCGGCAGTTGCGTTAGAGGTCGAACCATAGGCATGGAATCGGTCTGTGGTTGGAGTGGAACCGACGGTGAGAATATTCCTGCACCGTTAGGCCTGCTTTGCACGGATGCGGCGCTTTGCGAGGCAGGTGGCCAGAGGCAGCGGAGTGGAAGAACAACTTCTCGCTTCTTGCCCTTCTACAGGAAGATCGGCGCTGCGGCCACGTCTCGCTTAATGTTCCCCCGGACTTACTCCGGCGCTAATTCGTAGTGTCGGGGTTTGGGCTGCGCTGTGAAGGTGTCCCAGGCGTCGTTGGAGGTGGGCGACGGCTCGGTTCATTCTACGCCACCTCCTGTCTAGCTGAAACGGTATTGCGGTCGAGCGCCGCCGTCAGCATCCACAGATCCCGGTAACCCATAATCTTGCGAAAGTTCTTCTCGGTTTCGAGCAGCGCGGTCGCCGCCCAGCGCAGCACCATTTGGCCATTCCGCCAACGACATACCCGGCGCGTCCCGCGCCGCACGCCGCTGTGCGGACTCTCGATGACATTCGTGGTCACTAAACACCGTGCCAGGCTCAGCGAGATCCCCAGGCGGCTCACCGTGAACATTTCTTCCAAGCCCTCCCGCAGGCTCGCCGCCGCGCTGGGGTATTCCCGTTCTAGCCACTCCGCCTGCTTTTCCAGCTTCGCCACGCCCTCCCGGGCCGGCAACCGAAACGCCGCCCGCATCAGCGCCTTGGTTTGATCTTTCAGATCGTCAGGCAGGTAGCTCATCACGTTTTCGATCTTGTGGTTTCGACACCGTTGCACCGGGTGCGCTTTACCAAACACCGCCGTGATCGCCGCTCGCAACGCCTTGGACCCATCGATGACAAACAGCCGACGACGTTCCGGGTTCACGCCTCGTCTCACCAAGTCTTCCAACAACCCTTTCACCACGCCCTGGTTCTCGCTGGCGCCTTCCGCCAACCCCAACACGTGTTTGTGCCCCTCGGCGTCCACGCCTACCGCCACCAAGACATGGTGTTCGCCGAAAATCACCCCGTCCACATAGATAATGAGCAGGTCGAGGTCGTCGAATCGCCTTTCGCCCAGCTGACGAAGCTGCTCTTCGCTGACCTCCAGAGCCTCGCGGCTCACACTCGACCGCGACACCCCTACCGTCTCCGCCATCTCCGGCAGCACCGCCCGATAGTGACGTGTCGAGACACCGCGCAGCAGAATCTCCAGCACGCGGTGCCCCAAGGACTCCTTCTTGCGCAAGGCCTCATAAGCGGGAATCGCCACTTCCTGGTCTCGTCCCCGGCCCTTCTGGCGCAAGCGCGGCCGCTCCACCCGCAACTTCCGCTCCCGCAAACAGACGGTGCCTTTTTCCCGCCCGTGCCAGCCGATCTCGCCCCCTTTCTTGCCCGGATGCCGGGGTCCGGCCACGCTCTCCGCCGACAACCTCAGCACCGCTTCCACGTGCACTCGCCCCAACACGTCGATCAGTTCGTCGAGGGCCAGCCGCGACTGCTCCACCAACCCCACCAACGGCAGCAGCGCTTGCCCATTCTTCGCCAAGTAGTAAGCCCAATCTTGGGCGTCGTTCTTGTGTACGAAGTGGTAAGGTTCCCCGCGACGGTTCTCCTTTTGCTTAGGATTTTCCCAACCCGATTCTACCCAAATCGGGCCGGAGAACCGTCGCCTAACCTCCAACGATCTGCGGGACACCCTCTGCGCTGTGGCGCGCTGCTGTTGGGCGATCTGGTCTTCCAGCTTATCTAGGATCCGGAGCCGCCTGCCAACGCGAGAAGTGGAATTTCTACACTGGCACCTGGATTTCTCGCCAGCGCGCGCAGTGCACGTCGTTGCGCCGCACCGTCAGGTCGTACACGCTTGAAGCCCGCTTGAGCATCGCGTGGGTTCGAGCGCCAGGGTGATGCCTTCAGCCAACTATTCTTCGTGAAGTCCTCAACGTTCTCACCATCCATCTTCAGCACGTAGTGTGCTGCCGTGACCCCGTCACCTTGAGCGGTTCCTGGTCGAGCGCCTCGATAAAGTCCGAGCTGTGGGCGGCCAGCGCGAAATCCTTGTCGATCGAGTCAAGCGGAATCGGCAGCGGCCCCGGCAGCGCGCCATCCGTTTCGGTCCAGGAAAGCGCCTAGCCCGCACGCAGCGCCGTCACCTCGATGCTCTCGGCACGCAGCACACGCTTCGAGGCGGCGTCAACCTCGACCGACGCCACCACCGCCGGCGCATTCCGGGCTTTGAGGAGCGACTCAGCCATCATCAGGTGCCCGCTCGATTCTGGATGCGCGCGGTCGGGCATGATCTTCTTTGCGAGCTCCGGGTCCTCGGCCTTGGCTCTTTCAAGCGTCGCCAACACCGACGTGTTCATGTCGGCCACAGTCAGGCCGCCACGCTCACCCAACTCTTTGACCAACTGGCCGTAACGGATGAGCACGGCGTTGTACCCGCCTTCGAAGTCTGGAGCGCGTGTCACACCGTCGAAAGGCGAAGGCTGAATCACCGTAATGCGGAATGCCGGGGAACGCTTTCTTCACTGCGTCGTTGGTGTGCTCGTGGCCCGTCGAAAACATCTTGAACAGCGCGTCGTCCAAGGGGCGGGTAATTGCCATCATTCATGCCAAGCATGATGGGCATCACAGTCGGTTTGTAGGCGATCACGTCGCGCTTGAGGCGGACGTCAATCGGGCCACCGCCCCCGCCCGTTACGCGGTCCCGGAGTGTCTCAACGAAGGTCGTGTAAAGCCGCTGTTCCGTGATGCTATCGCCATAGAAGACCACCCGGTCGCCATCTTTCAACTGAAACTGGCCTTGCGCCATCGCCGCCGCGATCAGGGCCAGCGCGGCCACGAGCAGAACCACAACGCGCCGTAACAGTCTCACGAGTTACCTCAGAAGTAGGCAGGTCAATAAGCCGGAATTTCCGTTGTGATTTTCCAACCGACTAATTGCATACATCCGACTGCCTCCGCACACAACGCTCACTCCAACTTTTCGGCGCCGGGGTGCTTCAAGTGGCCGGCGTGAAGCCAGTCCGACGCCTTTCGAGAGCCCCAGAGCCCGCAACTGCTGCTATTGCGACCTCCTCCTCAGACATTTTCTCTTCCCCTTCCGCCCTCGTCACCGAAGTCTGATCCGGTCGCCGGTCCGCCTATCCCGCTGGCGAGGGTAAGTTGCGGGTGAGATCGCGGCTACGACGAGGGCTTGCAGGCGCTGCGCATCAGCGCAGGAGAGAATGCCATTGTCCAACGCCTGGTAGGCGATGCCCTCCTTCTCCAATTGTTTTTCGAGAATCTCGGCCACACTCGGTGTTATGCTCATGAAGGCTCCGTTTGCTGGACCACCGGCCAGAAGGGTAACTGCCGCCTTACGCGGTCTATTGACCGGGAGGTTTTGCTGGCGGCGCTAACTGCGCGTGCTGGAGGCGCCCACAAGGTTAGTCGTGATCGGAACACCCAACGACGAGGCACTGCGTCTCACCAAGGCCGGTGAAGTCGGCTTTGACTCGATCAATATCGGAAACACGGACCCGGTGGAATACGTCGTGGACCTGACGCACGGCATTGGAGCGGACATCGTGGTGGAGGCGTGCGGCGCAGCGACGCGGTGCTAACGCCCCCCTGGCACGCACACAGGGCTGCCTGTCCGCGATCGGCATAACTGGCATCGACTCCTTCCCCTTTCCGTATGACCAGTTGCTTTTCAAGGCAGTCGACGCGGTGTTCTGCAGGTCCAGCGGCTACAGCAGTTGGGACCGGACCATCAGCCTGATCGCCAACGGCTCACTGCCAGGCGGCGAGGTGGTCACACATCACCTGCGGCTAGACGAGTGGGAGTTGGCATTCAGGGAGATGGAGGCACAACGACCTCTGAAGGTACTGCTCACTCCCGATTTCAACTGAGCTGCCGAGCGGCCCCAGCGGCGAAGCTGGGCCCCTCTCAGGCAGGCAAAACCTTTGTATGCCGCAAGCGCAGGAGGACTGCCGTCAGAAGAGAAGGTAAGGGCAGCCTGCGAGTTCGGCGATTCAAGCGCCGAATATTCCTTAATGCCTTCTTCTAGTTGACTAATCTCCAATGTCAAGATTCCCGGGCTGCGTGTCCGTCCGCCAGGCGAAGCAGGAGGGAGGGGATGTGAAAGCGAGCGATCCTGAACGCTGCGGCGGCGCGGACTCAACTGGAATGCGGCTTGAAACGCATATCACCGGAGGCAAGGAGATCTTTTCCAGGGCGTCGCTGGTCCTGCTGATCGCGCTCTTGCTTGGCTCGACCACGATCAACTTCATCGACCGGCAGGTGCTCTCTGTCCTGGCGCCGGTGCTGCGGGACGAATTTCATCTCAGCAACTCCAATTACGCGGCAATCCTTAACGCGTTCATGATCACTTATGCCTTGGCCATGCCCCTTGCGGGATGGGTGCTGGACCAATTGGGTGTGGGGCTCGGCCTGAGCCTCGCGGTTGTCTGGTGGTCCGCCGCCGCCTTGCTCACTTCGTTAGCGCACGGGGCCGTGAGCATGGGTTGTTTTCGCTCGCTGCTGGCTATGGGCGAGTCTGGCTCCTGGCCTTCCTTCGCTAAAGCCGTGGCGATCTGGGTTCCAGAGAAGGCGCGCACTCTGGCCCTTGGCGTTTGTAACAGCGGGTCCAGCCTGGGCGCAATGATCGCGCCCGTTCTTGTCGTCTATCTCACCGCGCGGTTCGGCTGGCGAGCCGCCTTTCTGGTTACGGGCTCGCTTGGGTTCCTCTGGGTGGTTGCTTTCCAGGGTTTTCGGCTCAGCCACCCGCAAATGAAAATGACCGACCGGGGCGACACCGGTTCCGCTTCCAGCCGGACGAGTTGGCGGGAGTTGCTGCGGTACAGGCAGACCTGGTCCGTCTTCGTGTGCCGGTTCCTCGCCGATCCGCTCTGGTATTTCTTCGTGTTCTGGATCCCCGAATTTCTTACCCGGGAGCGCAGGCTGCGTTTGGGAATGATCGGCGCCATCGTCTGGATCCCGTTCCTTGTTGGAGGTTTCTCGAATCTCGCGACAGGATGGATCGCCCTGATGATGCAGCGTGCGGGCTGGAGCGTTCACCGGACGCGCAAATCCCTCATGTTGGTGGGCGCGATGATGTCGCCGATCGGAATTGCTGCCGCGTTTGCCAATTCGCTGTTCTGGACCATGGCATTCATCTGCGTGGCGATCTTCTTCTGGATGGCCTGGTCGATCACGGTTCAGACGCTTCCCGGCGACATTTTCCCGACGTCGGCGGTCGCCTCGGTATTTGGCATCAGCGGATTCGGCTCCACAATCGGTTCTGTGATCAGCATCTGGCTGGTTGGCTGGATCCTCGACAGCACAGGCAGCTACCCGGCTGTTTTCCTGATGCTTGGATTCCTGATGCCGCTGGCTTACTTTCTTGGAACGCTTTTGATGGGAAGAATCGAGCCAGTGCAACTAACACACGGATCCAGCAGGCGCCGGCAAGGTCCGGTTGAGTGATGTCAGCCGCTATTTGTTATCTGGATTCGGGAGCAGGACATTTCGGATTTGCCCATCCAAGTCAGTGCACGCTGCCGAGAATTGCCGCAGCGTGCGCACCGTCGGGGGGAAGCCATCGAATTCATCGATGGACATGCCGTCCTTGGCGTAGGCGCGGCGGAAATCCGTAAATTTCTGCAGGAGCTCGCGCACGATCCTTGGCTCAACCGGATTGTGAATTCGTTCCACGACAGGGATGTCGCTTGCGTTGTAACGCAGTTGCCAGGCGTATGGCGGCGAGATCACCACATCCCCACCTATGAACTCGCTCCAGTGCATGTGATTCCGGAAAGCCGCCGAGAGAAGACGGAGGCGGTAGCCGCTCTCCCGGAAGATTGCATAAGTCTTTTTGAAAACGGCTACGCCTGCCCATTCCAGAAACCCTGGGTCAACAGTTATGTTGTCTTTAGCCGCTGCTACTTTCAGCCAGTCGTCCAGTCTGCCGACCATGATGGTGCAGACGGGGCCCATGGTGGAGATGTCCGCGCCCTCCCGCTCTCTCCTGGCTAGCCCTCGCTCCACGGCCTCGGCTACGGCGATGCACTGGGGAAGAGAAAAACAGACGGTCGCATTTATGCTAATGCCCCTATAAGTAGCCTCCTCAATCGCTGGAATGCCCGCGCGGGTCACGGGTATTTTCACGATCATGTTCGGCGCGAGTGTGTGGAATCGGGCTGCCTGCTCCAGGATGGCCCTCGTGTCGCGATAGAATCGCGGATCCGTCTGGATGGACAACCTTCCATTTTTCCCGTGGCACCGGTCGAAAACAGGCTTGAGGAGTTCTGCACCCTTGGCCGAAATTTCTTCGACGAGCTTCCAACCGATCTGGCTCTCGGTGGCGGTTGGCATCTCCTGGATGAGTTGTAGAATGCGTCCCTTCCAGAGATGCATCTCCTTTTTTAGCGCATCGAGCACGATGACGGGGTTACACGTTGCTCCGACCGCCCCGTGCTCCATGGAGTAGGTCAATTCCTCAACCGAAGCCGAATCATTCCACAGGCAGGTTGGAGTGGTCTGGGTCATCTCGTGGAGCGGACTTCTAAAAGCTGACAATCTCGTCATGGTTCTCCTCTTCGTGAAGTTCCCAACCGGCAGGCGACGGTCGTTTGATCAAGCGGAGCGCGGGCCGAAAGCAAGGCAGGACGGCGCCGATCGCCCACCGCCTGAAACTGTAGGTGAAACTACGGTGCTGTCCACCTATACCCCTCGCGAGCGCAAGGTCTGGCCGCCAACATCAGGAGTAGATGACAAAAGATGAAACTGCTTCTCTCCAGCTTATTTGCCCAGTGCTTGGCACAAAGTCGTCTTACTTCCTCTCTGAACCCTATGCAAGCCGCGCACAGGTCATTGCCATCCCGGAAGATGCTGGAGGTCCCCCCGACCAGAATGCCAGCACCTTGCGAAACCGCTTGGCTTGATGCTTCGGCATTCAGATTACCGTCCGCTTCGATCGGCGGTTCGAGACACCCCGCCATGTGCATGACTCTTTGGAAAGTCTCAACCGATCTCCGGTTCCCAAAGAGAATCGGCCGAGATATAATTCAGCGCTCATAAAGCAACGTCACGTGCGAAAGATGGTCCCGTCCCACGTTCCGACCTTCGTCTCCTTCATTTCTTCTTCGCTGAACCAGTGCGAGGTGACGGCCTTGGTTTCAGTGTAGAAGTCTACCCCGTTCTGCCCCATGACGTGCAGGTCGCCGAAGAAGGAATTCTTATGCCCCGAAAACGGGAACACAGATGCCGGGACCGGAATTCCCACGTTGATTCCGACCATGCCGGCATGAGTGCGCAGCGCGAACTCGCGGGCAAGATAGCCGTTCTGCGTGAATATCGATGAGCCGTTGGCAAAGGGGCTTGCATTCGCAATCTCGAGCCCCTCCTCGAAGCTTTGGACCCGCTTAACGCACAGGACCGGCCCGAATATCTCATCGCTGCCCACCCGCATCTCCTGAGTGACATGGTCGAAGATGGTTGGACCCACGAAAAACCCGTTTTCATAGCCCTTACAGTGGACGTCCCGGCCATCGAGCACCAGCGTTGCACCCTCCGCGACGCCGCGTTCGATCCAGTCCATCACCCATTGCTTCTGCTCGGGGGAGACCAGCGGCCCCAAATCGGTGTCTGGTTTCCATGCGGGCCCGATCCTTCGCTCCCGCGCGAACCGGACCAGATACTCCACCAACTCGTCGGCGACCGGCTGCTCGACGCACAACGCCGGCAGCGCCATGCATCGCTGCCCCGCGCAACCGAAGGCGGAGTTGAGGATAGCGCGCGCCGATCGTTCCAAGGCCGCGTCCTTCAGGACCAAGCCGTGATTCTTGGCTTCCGTCAGGCACTGCACGCGTTTCCCATTTGCAGCCGCGGTGGCGTAAACCCGCCTTCCGACTTCAGTAGACCCAACGAAGCTTATCCCCTTGACGTCCGGGTGGCGCAGCAGGATCTCTGCTTCCGCGCGGCTGCAGGTCACAAGATTCACCACGCCATTCGGCAGCCCGGCCTCGTACAGCAGTTCGAGCATCCGCATCCCGGTTTGAGGAACCATGCTGGCGGCCTTCAGCACGAAAGTGTTCCCCGTGGTGATCGCCAGAGGGATCATCCAACCGAAAGGGATCATTGCGGGAAAGTTGAACGGCGCGATGCCCGCGAAAACACCCAGAGGCTCACGGTAGGTGACGGTGTCATGGCCCATAGACACATTCATTAACGACCTGCCCTGCAAGGTGACGGGCAGGGCGCAAGCGAGCTCCACGACCTCGATGGCCTTCAGCACATCGCCGCGCGCCTCCTCCAGGTTTTTGCCCATCTCGGTCGCCAGGAGTACAGCCAGCTCCTCGAGATGCGCGTCCAGGATGGCCTTAAACCGGAACATCACCTGGGCGCGTGCTCCCACTGGCCGGCGGGACCAATCGGGGAATGCGGTCCGAGCGGCAAGCACCGCCTCATTCACTTCCTCCGCAGTGCAACAGGGCGTTTCAGCTTGTATCTCTCCGGTGCTCGGGTTGTACACAGCCATGTACTTCTCAGAGCGCGAGTCCCGCCACTCGCCGTTGACGCAGAACTTCAGCTTCCGCGGGGACGCCGGTTTTGAGGACACCGCAGGTTCCATCTGGGTGACGACTTGTTTGGACATTGTTGCATCTCTTTTTTCGACAATTCACTGAACCGGAACTTGCCGGTGGCTGTCAAACCACAATTCAGGCCGCGTAGCGTTGGCGTCTCACCCGCGGTCGCGCGAGCATCCTGCCCTGACCTTGGAGGAACGGGACGCTCCCGCAACAGCGGGTGAGACGCCCGCGCTACATCCTTTCAGGGCCGGATGTCGCTTGACGTTTAATGGTCCGCGGGTTTCACCCCACTGCTACTCAAGGTGCTCCCTTCGCGGAGCACAGCCGAAAATTGAGAACTTGACTCACCTACACCAGGTTCTCAACTTCAAGATTTCTAGGGTTCGGGATACAGCAGTATCTTTAAGGCTTCCTTTTTGACACAGAGATCGAACGCTTTGCGCCACTCCGACAAAGGAAACTTGGCGGAGATAAGATCGGTCAACCGGACCTCGCCTTGAGCGAAGATCTCCATCACGCGGTCCCAGGTTCGAGCCGTGTAGCACACGGAGCCGGCGAGCGTGAGCTGCTTATAAAAGATGTGATCAATCGGAAATGTGATTTCCCGGCCGCAGATTGCGACTTGCGTATAGTGCCCCATCGGCCGCAGAGCTTCCAGGCAACCGCGGACCGAGTCCGGGTGCCCAGCGCATTCCAGGGCGACGCCCACGCCCCTCCCGCCGGTTTCCTTCTGGACCGCATCGAAAAGTCTATTCTCATCAACATTGACGACGCTGGCAGCGCCAATGCGCTGCGCAAGCGCGAGCCTGGCGCCGTCCCTGGATGTCCCGACGACAATCGTTTTCACACCTTCGGCAACAAGCAGCTTAAGGCACAGTAGCCCGATGGGGCCAGGACCAGAGATCAGGGCCGTATCCCCAATCCGCACATGCGTCACTTCGGTGACCGCCTGGACGGCAGCAGCGAACGGTTCGCAGAGCGCGGCCTCTTCTAACGTAAGCCCCGCGGGGATGTGGTACGCCTGGTCTGGACGTACAACCACGTAACGCGTGAAGGCTCCATTCACTCCATGTCCCATACCCCGCCGGCTAGAGCAGAAGATGAAATGGCCCGAGCGGCAGTAAGGACACTGGCCGCAGGTGACTGCGGTGGCCCCCAGGACCGTCACGGCGTCTCCAGGAGCAACCCCTGTAACGCTCCGGCCCACTTCGACGACCCTCCCTGCAAGCTCATGTCCCAAAATTACCGGAGGATAGTTGCGGAAAGTATCGTGCATGACGTGAATGTCGGTCCCGCAGACTCCGCAAAATGCGACCTCGATTTTGACTTGGTTCTCCCCACAGAGTGGCTCCTCGACATCCATGATGTCGACGTTGCCGTCTCCGCGGGCGTATTTCACTAGAGCTTTCATAAGCGGTCCTCCTGTCCAGCCGCGGCCTAGGCTTGCTTCAGGTCAGAGGTGGGTACCATAAAGTCCCGGACTTAATCAGCCAGATCGTGGTAGGCACCGATAAATTAGCGTAAACTGAGCTTAGTGGCCGCGAAAGAATCGAATTCGTCCACTAAATCAAGATTGCCTGCTTGCCTTTCTTGATCTACTGCCCCACCGCGCGCCGCTCATCGTTGGAATACGGCAGTTCGCCTCTAGCCTCAAGTGCTAACGTTCAAATCGCTCCTTGGAGCGGACAAGCCTCAGTGGGTCCGAAGTGCTCTCGTCTTCGCATCCTCTGCCTTCCTGAATTCCTGAAAAATCTGCATTTCTCTATCAGCAGCTTCTGCCTTCCCTTGTGCTCGGTAAATTCGGCTGAGTAGATAATGGGAGGCAGCATAAGTGGGATCGTTCCGGATCGAGCGTTCCAAGGCATCCTGTGCCTTCGATATGTCTCCTAGGGCATTCCATACTTTTCCAAGAAAGTAAAATGCCTCGGCAGATTTGGGGTTAACTTCAACCGCCTCTTGCAGGTTTGAGAGGCTTGCCTGGTACTCGTTGTTCTTAAGAAGAATCATTCCCAGATGGCGATAGCCCGAGTCGTCGTTAAGGCCCTGCGATTTCGTCAACTCGATGGCCTTGCGATAGCACTGGATGGCAGCCTGATCTTGCCTGGAATCCTCCAGAAGCCCACCTAGGATGTCGTAACCTTTCATGAAGTCGGGTTTGAGTCTCACTACCTGACGCAATTCGCTCTCACCCTGCCGAAAGTGGCCCTGAGTATAGTGCAGAAGGCCCAAATGAAGATGCAGCATATAGTCGTTTGGCGTCAATTGAAGCGCGCTCGTCAAACTCCGTTCGGCTATGTCCATCTTATTCAGCAGGATCGCGTTCGAAGCGATAAGCATATACACTTCAGGGTCATGTTGTTCCATGGAAAGGCAGCGCTCCAGAACCTTCAGCGACTCCATGAACTTCTTTTCCTTGAAAAGGATTTTCGCTTCAAGATAGAGCGTCTCGTGACTCTCGCCCTTGGAGGCGATCTGATCCCTTAACCTCTCACGTGCCTCCTTCAAGCGACCACGCTGTATAAGTCTGCTGATACTGTTTAAGTCCTGGGCGTCGGCCAACTGCGGCACGTCGCGAAAAAGCGTGGGGTCGGTCAAGGAAGGATCAATGATTCGTGGAAGCGGTCGATCCGGCGTCTCTGGCGAATCCGTTTGAGGATAAGAGAACGATACCGTTGTAGCAACAAGAAGGATCAGAATGACGCACTTCTGAATTATAGTCTGCCTGACACGAAGAGCTCCAACTAGTTCCGCCATATCTCACTCGGTTGGTTTTGTAATCAGATCATAGAGAGCCCGATCCCGCACTGTGGGCTGATTCTGTCGCATTTGGTTCAGTTTGTCGATGACCTCTTGCTCCTGTTTCGCATCCTGAAGCCGATTGACTCTGTAGTAGAGCTGCACGAGTAAGATATGAAATGGAGGGAAATTGGGCCTCTGGGCAACGGCTCGATTGACAAGACTGATCGCCCTTTCGTAAGAACGCTTAGACTTGGCCAGCAAGGCGAGCTGGTAGAGGATGTCCGGGTCTTTGGGGTTAATACGCGCGGCTGTCTCAAGCAGGGTTTCAGCCTCGGCTTCTCTGCCGTCCTGCCGGTAAATCCATCCCAGAAAGGAAATCGCATTGTAGTCCCTGGGATTAAGCACTCTTTCGGCTTCGAACATTTGCCTGGCCAAGTCTCGTTGCCTGGTAAATAGGTAGGAGTATCCAAGTTGTGAATGGAGACCGGCTAATTTAGGGTCAAGCTGCAACGCCCGCTCAAATTCCCGAACGGCGTTTTTGTGTTGCATCCTTGCGGCGTAGTAAGAACCAATGGACATATGTGCTTCGGCAGTATCATAGCGTTGCAGGATTTCCAGAAGCGGTATGAATTTGGCATAGTTGCCTGCGAGGAGGTAAACGGAAGCCAAGGTAGTAGCCGCAGGCAGATCATCCGGCCGAGCATGCCTTACGCTTTCCAACTCCGCAATCGCTTCGTCGAGCTTATTGAGCTTGAGGAGACTCAGGCCCAAGAGATATCGTGCCTGATAATTCGCAGGCTGCGCGGCCACAACTCGTGCGAGTTCCCTTTGCGCCAACCCAAATTTCTGCGCCCGAAAATAGACAAGTCCAAGTTGAAAGCGAGCGGCATACAACCTGGGGTTAGCAGCAAGGACCTTCTTATAACATCCAATTGCTCGCTGATTCTCGCCAAGTCGAGCATAAACCAACCCGAGGTTAGCCAACGCATCGAGACGCTGAGGGCGTATCTTGAGCGCGGTTTCAAAAGCTTGTCGTGCCCCCTGAAGGTCTCCTTGCTCCTGGAGCCGGACGCCTTCCTTGAAGTAGTTGGCAAACTGATCATCCGTCGGAAGGCCTAGTCCGAGTGCACTGCTGAGCATCAAGACAAGTGCAAAGCTGTATCCACTTCTGATCAAACAAGCCATCATTGTAATGTTCTAAACCGTGTGCATTTGTCAACTTTCCTCGCTTCTGGCCCCTTCACGCTGATTTGGGTTGAAGCCTACGACAGGTTCTTGTCCGCTAGTTGCCGGATACCCATATCAACCTTTAGCACGCTCTCTCCCTGTACATCAATTTCTGCCGTGCCTCGATCCGCCTCCGTGAAGTAGAACAGATAGTATAGTCCCTTCTTGCGAAGCGCTGTGCCACCATTCACAAGATCCGGGAGCGGCTCCATTCCTTCCTGGCTTGCTCTTCCATCATGGAAAGCAGCAGTCACACCGCACAATCTGACGCCTGAACCGCGCAACGTCCATAAAAATCACGTCTATTTCTCTAAAAGAAATGCTCGATGGAACTACGGTCTCATATCGCACACAGGGCAGCCTTGCAGGAGAGCATAAAAATCCGGTGGAGCTACACCGCTTTCCGCTTTGTCAGCACCTCCAAGCTTGGGCTCTTGATTCATAAAAACTCCCCGGCAACGGAAAAGAATGTGTCCGGTCGGGCAAGTGTAACTCGGAGTCGGCGGTTTGTCCCTTAGTATCCTCATCTTAGTCTGGGTCTTGGAAGGAGGGGGCTGAACATATGTTCACATATTGACATGTGTTCAGACCGCCTATATATTGGGGGTGCGCCGCTAGTCCTGAAAAAAAGGAGATGGATCGTGTGCAAAGGACATCCATTCGCTGATCAGGCAAGTCGGGGACAGCTCTCCAAACACGGTTGGAGACGGTGGGTTTTTCCTGCTGCAGGCTTTTTGTCGCTGGTATGGTTTATGGCGAGGGTATTACCTAAGCCTTCTCGAGCGGCCTACCCGTGCCAGCGGGCGGCGGCGCCTCTCGCCGGCGGCTTCGTCGTTTGGATTGCTGGCACTTTGGGATCTGCAACGTTCTACAGCGCTGCGAAGAAATGTTGGAGTCGGGCTCGGGCGGTCCCGTCGTTCCTCTGTATGGCTCTCGTAGCAATCCTGGGGACTGGGGCGTTCTTGAGGGCACCGCAGCCTGTTGTCTTGGCAAGTACACCGGAGCCGAACCGGCCAATCGGCACGGCGAAAGGCATTTTCCCCGGCCGAGTGGTCTGGGTCTACAACCCCAAAGCGACAAGTTGGGAAGGGCCGGGACAGGGGCACTGGTGGGACGCGAGCAATACCAGTCAGGCGGTGGTCGATAGCATGATGTCTGCCGCGCTGCGCCGCCTGACGGGGAAAACTACCGATCGCCTGGCATGGGAGGCACTCTTCCGTCATTTCAACCAGACGCGCGGCAACGGGAATACCGGATATCGCAGAGGCGAAAAGGTCATGGTCAAAGTGAACCTTGTCGGCTGTCTTTTCGGCGAAGCGGTCGATCCTAAGACTTACGATCTGACGCGCAATCTGGATTACATGAATACGTCACCCCAAATGATGGTAGCGCTGCTGCGCCAGCTCGTTCACGCGGCGGGTGTGAATCAGGAGGACATTTCGATAGGCGATACTCTGGCGCTATTCCCTAACCAGTACTATGACATTTGTCGAAAAGAGTTCCCGAAAGCTCGATACCTTGACCACGATGGCGGTAATGCGAGCCATCCGCGGACTCGCATCGAACCGTCTTCCGTTCAGATGTACTGGAGCGTTCGTCCGACCGACAAGGCCCCGGACTTCATCCCTGCTCCCTATGTCGAGGCGAAGTACCTCATCAACATGGCGAATTTGAAGAGCCACACGAGTGCGGGCGTAACGCTCTGCGCCAAAAACCACTTTGGCTCACTGAGCCGGCGCCCCTTCGACGAGCGTTACTATGACCTTCACGGAAGCCTGCCGGATGTGGTCCCCGGTCCAGGACATTACCGGAGCTTGGTGGACCTGATGGGCAACGCTCATCTCGGCGCAAAATCTGTCCTCTTTCTCATTGATGCGTTGTACCCTGGGGTGCATCCGATTGAGGTATCGCCGCGGAAATGGTCCTCGGCTCCATTCAACGGCCGCTGGACTTCCAGTCTCTTCGCCTCGCAAGACCCTGTGGCGATCGACTCGGTCGGCTTCGATTTCCTTTGGGCTGAGTGGAGTGACTACCCGCACATGTCGGGCGCCGACGACTATTTGCGCGAAGCGGCGCTTGCCAACAATCCACCTTCGGGGACGTTTTACGACCCCAATCACCCGACGAACACCACGCGGCTGGCAAGCCTGGGCGTACATGAGCACTGGAACAACCCGGCGGATAAACAATACAGCAGGAACCTGGGCAAGGATGTCGGCATTGAGCTTGTCCAGGTTCACGGCGGCAGCCAATAACAAGCCTTAATGGTGCGGGTTACGGGACGGGTTCCTCAATGGTGAAGATCCGGTCGACGGCGATGATACGAAAGAAAAAGGTCCAGTTGCCGGTCGTTGATGTCGTCAAACCAGCCGGCGGCCACAGCCCACATTCCCCTTCCGTCGAGAATGCCTCCGCCGAGCCAGCAAGCGGCGAATTCAGCGGCCCGCGATAGAGGAGAAGGCGCCACGGCATCACGTCCAACAGATTCCCATTCGGCGGCAGCTGTGCAGACAGCGTTAAAGCCCGCCGCAATTGGCGAGCGACGCAAGATACGAATTGGGTTGTTGCTTGTGCTCAGCAGCTTCCTGTTTTCGGGCATGCTCTGCGCAATGCTTGGAATCCTCACTCCGTTCTTCAAGGACGTATTTTCGCTCAATTACACGGAAGCCATGCTGGTGTTCCTTACCTTCGCAAGTACTTTCGTGGTTGTATCATACCCTGCAGGGGTTTTGCTGGAACGCCGGGGATTCACATTCATGCTTGTTTCCGGACTCTCGCTAATGGGCTTGGGATGCTTGCTGCTGCTGACGGTTTCGTGGTTCGCGTCCTACGCCCTCGCGCTCGCTGCGGTTTTCCTGATTGGGTCCGGATTCACCGTTACGAATGTGTCGGGCAATCCTTTCGTTGCCGCAGCCGGTCCGCAGAAGATGGCGTCGAGCCGGATGGTCCTCGGGCAGGCGTTCGCGTCTGTGGGACAGACGGTAGGCGCTGCTGTGGGGGCGTATGTGATAATCGGCAGGATGAGTGCATCCGCCGGTCCTCTATCCGCGCTTAAGGCGCCGTATGGAACGATCGCAGTTCTGGTGGCAGCCCTGGCGATCGCTGTTATGTCCATCCGGTTGCCGGTTCTGCAGTCAGTGGGTCCGGAGCGAGACCCCGGATGCATTCAGCCACACTCTGGGCTGTGGTCGCAGCGTCATTTCGTGCTTGGAGTCGTTGCCATTTTCGCCTACATCGGCATTGAGTGCTCGTTCGCGAGTTTCTGCGTCAGCTACCTCTCCGACCCGCAGATAGGCCGCCTGCAGGCGGCCCAGGCAGGCAGGCTGCTCTCGGTGTTTTGGCTTGTTTTCACCGTCGGCCGCTTTGCCGGCTCCGCGATCCAGCGGCGGGTGCGCCCCCAACCCATGCTGGTCTGCTACACGAGTACGGCGCTGCTATTGCTACTGTGTATTGTGTCAGTGTCGGGATGGCTGGCGGTCGGAGCGTTCCTTCTCTCGGCCTGGGCGATCTCTATCATGTTCCCAACCATTTTTGCGCTCTCGATCGATGGCCTTGGGGATCTCACGGCCAAGGCCTCTGGAATCCTCATCATGGCCTTGGCGGGTGCAGGAATCATACCCCAGATTCAGGGCTTCCTAGCGGACCATCTGGGTCTCAAGCTGTCGTTTCTGTTGGATGTGATTTGTTGTGCTTACCTGCTGTTCTACAGCATGAAAGGGTACAAACGGGTATCGATTACGTAAGCTGTGCGGAAGGATTGGGAGACTGGCACGTGAAGAGCAGGCGCCCGAGCAAATCCATCTTATCTGCCTTTGGTCATATATGTGCCTGACGTGCGGCATTGTGTCAGCGGCATTGCATGCGTCGGCTCCTGTTGTGAACACGCTCCGGCGCGGCGATTCCTTCCCTCAGGAAAGAGGGTGAGCGCTACAAAAACCGCTTTTGCTGGAAGCATCACAACTTGACCGGCGGGGTGCTCTGTTATGGTCCTCTAGACAACCCCGAGTTCCGCTGGTGGCGTCCGCAGCAGGCCGAGTGTCATCATATACGCGGACGCGGGAGCAGCCAAGGATGAAGTCCGGCAGATTAGGTCTAATCTAATAATGCTCGACAACGGGAGGTCAAGATTATGAACCGGCGCGAATTCTTGGCAACCGCGGCAGCGACCGGCCCGGTCGCGAGGCTGGTTGCGCAAACAGCACCCGAACGTGGGGTGCCCTGGTACCAGCGGTCCCGTCGAAGACACTTCTTCGACATGCATATTCCAGACACCAATTCCGAGTTCCTGACCAAAGTAGATCCTGCCGATATAGTCCGCAATCTTTTGCTCGAGAAGGTGACTGCCGTCTATTATATGTTTCTGAGTCACACCGGCCTTGCCTACTACAAAGCCACGGTTGGCCAGATGCATCGTGGCCTCGAAGCCACAGGGCGCGACCTGATTCGCGAGTTATCGGATGCCTCGCATCGCGCTGGTTTGGACGTGATTGCGTACTACTGCCTTATCTATACGAACTGGTATTGGGAACAGCATCCGGAGGCTCGGGTTGTGGATTACGCCGGGCGCAGTGAGCGCCCGGTTGGGTTGTGGCGCCGTCATGCGGGCACCGTTTGCCCAAATAACGAGGCCTATCGCGAATTCGTAGTGGCACAACTGAAGGAGATTTGCCAAAACTATGAATTTGAAGGTGTCTGGCCGGACATGACGTGGTGGCCGACCGTCTGTTATTGCCAGACGTGCCAGAAGCGGTACGACAAAGAGTTAGGTGGCCCGATCCCGCGCAAGGTGGATTGGCTCGATTCGGTCTGGGTGAGGTTTCAGCGAAAGCGCCAGGAGTGGCTGGCCGAATTCGCCCGACTCGTCACCTCCACCATCAAGGAGCACAAACCCGGCGTTACTGTCGTCCACCAATCGGGTGCGCTGGCCGATGGTGATTGGATCAACGCGGCCTCGTTGGCCATGGCCGCGGAAACCGACTGGTGCTCGGCGGATACGTATTCCGGCCGGGAAATGCAGTCATATTTCGACAAGACTTTCTATAATCTCAGCCGCATCAAGCCGTGGGAACACGTGCAGGCTCTCGAGTATCCGTCGATGCAGGAAGCGGTAGTCTCGCGGAGTGTCGAGGACCTGCGCTGCCGTGCGTTTCAGACGTTCATGAATGGCGGCGCCATGACGTTCCTGGAGGGATTAGACCCGGTCGGCACGCTCAACCGGGACAATTATGCCCGCGCCGGGCGTGTCTTCGGGGAACTGGAAGCTTACGAGCCATATGGCGGCGGCGAATTTCAGCAGGATGTCGCCATCTATCGCAGTTACGAGAGCCCCATTCCAAACCACTTCGCCGTTTCGGAAGTGGGAGAGATGCCCCAGTTCCAAGCGCCCCCCGACGAACAGCCCAGCGAGCACCTCCCAGCTTGCGAAGCCGCTGCCCGCGGCCTGCTGGAAAACCATCTCCCCTTCGGAGTGATCACGCGCAAGGACCTCGCCAACCTGGGCAAGTATCAGATTGTGCTGCTGCCGAACCTGGCCATGATGCATCCGGAAGAGGCCGAGGCATTCCGCGGTTATGTGCTCACGGGCGGAAGCCTATATGCAAGCAAGTACACCTCTCTGGTTACCACGGATGGCAGACGCCAGCCGGACTTCCTTCTCGCCGATCTCTTCGGCGCCTCGTACCAGGACGAAACGAAGGACGTGGTGACCTACGTGGAACCGGTTGAACGGCACATCGGCCTTTTCGAACCGTTCCGCAGACAATACCCGCCAACACTGAGAGATTCGCAGGCGATCATCAAAGCTCACGACGGCGCAGAAGTTATGGCCACGCTCACCTTGCCGTACACAGATCCACAGGGGTATGAGTATGCCAATCTATTGCAGAACCCTCCAGGAATTCGCACCAATCACCCATCGCTGATTCTGAACCGGTTCGGCAATGGCAAAGTGCTCTATGCCGCGGGTCCAATCGAAATCTGGGATTACTCCACCCTGCGAGCTATCTTCGGCCGCCTGATCAAGTCTTTGGGGACCAGACCCATGCACTTCACCGCGCAGGCGCCGCACGCGGTCGAGTTGACCGTTTTCCACCAGCCGAACGCCCGACGGCTGATTCTGCATGCATTGAACAGCCAGGTCGAATTGCCAAATATTCCCGTCGACGATGTTCGAGTAAGCGTCTGGCTGCAGGGCAAACAGCCGCGCAGAGTGCAACTGATGCCGTCCGGCATGGATATCAAATACGGCGTGCGGGATGACCGGGTAGAATTCACCCTGCCACGCCTCGAAACTTATCGCATGTGCGCCATTTCTTATGCTTAGCACTAAACCGGCCGGGGTGCTGCTGCGGATTAGTCAAAAGCCGGCTCCCTTATCCTCAGGAGTGCAGGTCATGTTGCCGCGCGAAAGCAGCCGGTGGCCAACAGGCGCCCTGAGGTGGCAAGGAAATAAGGACCGAAGGAAACCACGCTGTTAGGCCGGAGGCAAGAGGGGTACCGGTGAATCGAAATGCCGGAGCGACTCTGGCAAGATCCGACTCTGGGAAAGGAGGCTCGCGAATGGGCAATCTGAAGTTCAGTTATTTCCAACTAACCTTCGGACAGGAGGAAGCTTACCTGCATCCGGAGAAGACCTATGAGCGGTTGAAGAGATACGGCTACGATGCCATAGAGATCACGCCGCCCAAGGGCCGTTACGGCCTGGGTGTCAAGATGGAGGGCTACCTCGCAACACACATGAAACTGAGGGCCGATTACGGCATCGACGTATCCTGTATCAACGAGTGCTGGGGCGAGGCGTGGGACCCCTACTCTCCCACGTACAAGACCCTGACGGAAACCAAGACGGCTGAACTGGCGATTTCCGAAACCAAGTCATCAATCGATTTCGCCTCCGAGCTGGGTGCTCCCTTCGTTACCGTCGCGGTCGCCGTCCACGCCGCCATTACAAGGGAGAACGTTCGGGAATGCACGGCAATTGCGGTGGAGGCCTTGCGCTGCATGGCGGACTACGCCCGGAATAAGAATGTCGCCCTGGTCTTCGAGGCCACCAACCACCTGGAGATGGGCAAGTTCGTCAACACGGTTGGCAATCACAAACGTCTCATCGAATTGACTGGTTGCACCAACATCGGCATCCAGATCGATTGGTTCCACGCCAACTTCGAGGAACTTAATCCCTACGAGGCGGTCATGGACGCCCACCCGCTGCTGTGGCACATGCATTTCCGGGATTCCAACTCGCTGACTCCCGGGTACGGTACAGTGGACTTCAAGGCCGTCATGCGTGCCATCCAGAAGATCGGCTATACGGGTTATTGCACAATCGAATCGGCGCCCATGATTCCGGACGCCGACACGGCCTGCCGAGATGGCATCGAGTATCTCAAGTTCATGGAGCGGATTGCAGGCTATCAGATCAGCCCCGCGTTCCCCGACGGCTTTCCAATTGGCGTGTAAAGCGATCCTGACCGACGGCGGCCCGGAATCGCGATTCGCACCCCCAGAGGACGCTGGTCGGCAGGGCCCGGAATACGCATTTTTCGGGGCGTTGCCGGCACGGCTGCGGAGGGCCGCCAAGCTCAGCTGGCGCGCTCAAACTGTGGCTTAGGCATCTTTCGAAAAGGAGTTACATCGCCGTGAGAGCATTCATCGCACTAACTATCCTTTTGACAGCGGGAGTCGGGGGCCAACAGGGCGGACCGGCATCATCGCTCAATCCTGCGGTCCAGCGGGTGTACGAACACCTGCGAAACGTCTCGGCCACCTGTAAGGAAGCACTTGCGCGCGACATCGCAGCGTTGGCGCAGGGCCGCCTCAACACCGGCAACAGCGATCTTGCGAAGTTGGTGGACGATCTGGTCCAAGGCCTTTCAGGCAAGACACTAACGGAGGGAACCGCCAGGAACGTGGCGGAAGACCTGGAAACGGCTCTTTACCCAGGCGGCGGCAGCGCGCGACAGACCCGCGGGGCAGCCAGCGATGTCGCACATCAACTCGAGAGCGGAGGCGTGGACGGCACGCAGGCGGACATGATTCGGGCCGATCTGATGCGAATTCTGCCCGCTTCGCCGGCTGCTGCTGACTCCGATGCGCCGGCGCATAGATTCCGCTTTACGCTGCGGGAAGCTCCAAAGTATGACAAGTTCGTGCTGGTTGAAGACTTCGAAAGCGGAGTGGACATTTTCCGATCCTGGTATCAGCCGGGGTGGAGCACCGGCATTGTGGCCACGTACGATTCAGAGAACAAGTGCAGCGGCAAGTACGGTCTAACGATATCCAACACGCAGCCTCCCGACAAGGGCAGCAGCATGGCGAAGATCCCCACGCCCTACCAGAACATCGAGGGCATGAATGCGATTCGCATGTGGATCAAGCCGTACGGGCTTGATGGCGCCAGGGGATCGGTAACCACCGGCTTCATCGACGGGACGGACCAGATCTGGCAGGTTGATTTGCCAGACATGCTATCCGGCACAGAGCCATATATTCTGCAGGTCCGTCTGGCAGACTTCCGAAGAGTGTTGCGCCGTAATACGGGCCGAATCAACCTAGTGAACCATGATTTCGCCTTCTGGATGACCGGCACCTACAAGTTCACGGTGGACGACATTATGTTCGTGCATGACCTTTCCCTCCCTGAGTTCGTGCCCGAAGACATCCGCTGAACCGCTTGGTCTTTCCTCTTCCCGAGCATGCCGTGCCCGATTGGATACGGCACACGCCTCTGGACGACATTCCCCAAGGCGGGTTTTCTAGCATGCATGACGATGCGCTGTATCGCGACTTGGACCGACTGCATTACAACTGAGGATGGATCGAGGCTGCGTTGGCCAAACGCGGGAAGATGCTGGTTATCTAGCCGATACCCTCCACCTTTATGATCTGCCCTCGACCTGGTTCGAGGGCGAGGCGTTGGGCACCCCAGGCCCAGTAAGGCTGCTCGCCCGGTAAGCGGCCGGATTGTGAGCAGGTGCGGGTGGGGTAACCCCACCCCTGGTTTTTAGCCATTTGGCGGTCAGGCATTGGCGTAAATGGCGGCGGAAGCGAGCGGGAAAGAGGATTTCTCCGGCTTCGTGGCCGGGGGTGGGGAGGATGCGAAGGGGGAGAAATTATCGAAGCCGAGACCCCGTCCCCAGACTTCGGCGCGCAGCTGATGGATAGCCTGTTGAGTGGAGATGCGGGAGGAGGGAGAGGCAGGCATCCACTTGGGGCGTGGAAGTAGTGCCTGGCGAGAGCCGACAAAGGCGCGCTGGGTCGCCAGCAGCAAGGCGTAGGAAGGGACGGTGAGGGCGGGAGCGGATTCGACGGAGCGGGGGCAGCGGACCTGCGCCTGGCCCACGCCGAGCAGGGTTTTTTCCTCGCGGAAATTGACTTCGATGTCCCAGCGGTGAAAGTAAGTTTCGATCACCCGTTGGGGTTCGAGGTTTTCGTCGGTGCAGAGGAGGAAGGCGGGACGGCGATAGAGCAGCTTGGAACCCTGACGCAAGCGATAAGCCAGGGGGGCGATGACGATCAGTTGCAGGACCTGGTGGGCCCCGGCGGCGCGCCACATCAGTCCGGTGCGGCGTTTGAAGCGCAGGGGATGCGAGGTGCCGTGGTGGGTGAAGGTAAAAGTCTGCCAGGGAGAATCGTCGGTGCGGACCTGTTCGGGAGTGGGAGCGGGAAGTCCGTAAGTGGGGCGGCGGCCGCGCGCTTTGGGGGTGGGCGGAGCAGGCCGGAGCAGCAAGCGGGCATCCTGGCGGAGGCGGCCAATGGCGGTGGTGTGAGGGGGAAGGTGGCGGAGGACGGTCTGGTTGGTGTAGCCGCCGTCGAAGGCAACGAGGAGCTGGCGTGAGGCCGCGGAGGGATCGGCGTCGAGGTCGGCGCGCAGGTCGCGGATTTGTTCGCGGGTGCGTTGGCTGAGGCGGGTGGCGCGAACTTGGGCATGATATTGCCGCCTTTCCGTGGCGGTGGCTTTTTTCGCAGGTTTGGGGGGAGTGGGAGCATGGCGGAAGGCGACGGGCAGCAGGCGGGAGGAGCCGTCGGGAGCAGCGAGGGCGAGAGAAGTTTGGAGAAAGCGCTGGGCGCGGACGAAGTTAGTCTGGAAATGTGGACCCAGGGGATCGCGGCGCCAGGCGACGCCGGGAGTGCGGAGGCCGGAGCGACGCAGGAGGGAATCATCGAGGACGGCGCAGACAGGGGCCTGCGGAGGCGGTTCGGCCAGCACGGCGCGGCGGACCACGGAGAAGAGGGTGTCGACGGGAAGACGGGGGTGGGAGAAGAGCCGGTAACTGGAGGTCCAGTCACGGAGCTGCGCGCCGCAGGTGGTGAGCAAGCCGGTCACGGTATGCCGTCCTAGACAAAGCAGGGTGCTCAGCGTGAGCGTTTGGGCGCGCGTGGCGAGGCGGCGCTGGTGGAAGCCGGGGAAGCATTGGTGCCAGAGTTGTTCGAGCTGGGAGAGGACGCCGGCAGAGTTTTTTTTAGCAGTGCGAGAGGAGTTGAAGCGCGACGTAGGGCCAAGAGACTCTTGTCTTCGACGAACCATTCAACGGTTTCGCCGCGGGAGAACTCCAGGGCTTGGGCGAGAGCGGAAGGAAAGTTGATGTACCACTGCTCGCTGGCTTGGCGCTTGATGAGCTGGACTTTGGTGGGGAACCCCATAGAAAAGCCTCCTTTGATAACTAGTTGGATTACTAGATATCAAAATACGAGCCTTTCTGCAAGAACAAAATCGCCATGAGGTTTTGCTAGTTAAAGGCCAAACGCCAGGGGTGGGGTAACCCCACCCTTTGCCACCCTAAGCAAGGTGGGCTTCGCCAAGCCACCTTTCGGTGGGGTTTATAGCCCCTCCCTCCCTCAAGGCAGAGATACGCGGATTTCTCCGACCAAGGACTACTCCACCCTCTCCAGCAGAACTGATGTGCCCCCACCAGATTGAAGTCCAAACCGTGGTTCATCAGATACGATCCGCTCAGAATCTGCTGTTTTTCGACCAGCTTGTCATCGATGGGCTTGAGGCGGTAGAGGGCAGCCTCATCGAGTCCGCGGAGGTAGATGGTTGGCGCTTGGTAAAGGAATTGTTGAGAATGCAGAAATGCGAACAGAACGGCTTGCTTTCCATCCGCGGCCACGTACTCTGCCTCCGCCAGGTTTCCTTCCCGCAGCGAGGCCAAACGATATAGGTCGCCCTCTTGGAGAGTCCGCCTGATGGTCTTGTAGTAATCAATCATCTTCTTCGCGAAATCGAGGTCTGCCTGGGGCCATTTCCGAACATCACAGCAGAATTGGAAGGCTCCTCCCATCTTGATCCCCTCCAGTATACGGAACTTCAAAGGTGTGCTACGGTCGTTTGGTCCGGGATTGTCAATGGTCAACCCGACGAGCAGCTTAGGCGCGTAAGCACACGTGTAACCTTCCCAGATCCGCAAGCGGTCAAAGGCGTCGCTGTTGTCGGAAGGTTCTATACGTCCGCGCATAATTAAAGGGACATACGACTAACAAAAAGGCAGCAACCTGGGTCGAATCAGCTCGGGGTAGGATTGCATATCTCCAAAAACACGGGTCAAAGTGGCCAGTAGTTCCGCGGAGCTGGCGAAGTAGCGATCGTGGGTTCCATTTTGGCGGGTGTATTGCCACAGCCGTTCGGTGGGATTGAGTTCAGGTGAGTAGGGCAGAAGTTGGTGGACTTCCAACCACTGCCGATTGTACTGGAGCCACTTCCAGACCTCCGCGTCCTTATGATAAGAAGCATTGTCCTGAATGAGGATGGCTCCGCGGCGGCGATAGTGGGGGGCCAGTCGGTGCAGGAAGTCCAGATAGGTGGAGGCATTGAAAACCGGAGCTTGCCCGTAGTGGAAGCGGGCGCTCCAGAGTTCGACGGCGCCCAGGATCTTCACATTCTTGCGTTCGCCGGTGACGGGGACCTCGGGCGGATGGCCCACCCGGCTCCAGGTCGTGTGCAGCGTGGAATCCTGCCGGAAACTGGCCTCGTCGGTAAAAATCAGCGCCCGGTTCTCGCTGCGGGCTTTTTTTTAAGGCGCGGATAGATGTAGCGATGCCAACGGTCCTGCGGGCGGCGGTCGGCACGCGCCAGTATCCGGCGAGGCCGTTGCACGGAGAAGCCCAAGTCATGAAGCAATTTGCGCACATGTCCAGGATGGTAGACGGTGCCGAACTCCTCTTCGATGACCCAGGCGATCAGGGGAGAGGTCCAGATTCCCCTATCCAACCCATAAGTCACTGGGCCGCTGTCGAGGATGTCGCCAAGGCGGCAGCGCTGTGCTTCCGTCAAACGCGCCGGCCGTCCGGACCGGTATCCTTCCAAGAGGCCCTCGACACCGTGCGCTTGATACCGCGCCAACCACTCGGACACCTTGGAGCGAGGGGCCTTCAGAACCGCGGCCAGATCGCCACTCGTGCGGCCTTCGGAATTTAAGTATACCGCTTGCAAGCGCTTGGCCACGCGGTAGGCACCCTCTTGCTCGGCCTCCTTACTCAAGCGGATTAACCGGTGATAGGTTTGCGGATGCAACCGCAGCAGGCGAGGAAGCATGGCCACTCCTCCTGCGAGAAGTATGCCATATGGAAGTACTCTATGTCCCTTTAATTATGCGCGGGCGTATAGCTGTTCGGCACGGCTGAGAATGCCAAGGTCGACACGACCCCCACCACCTTCACAAGTATCGAATTCCACCGTAGGGTGCGCGGCGCGCAGGCCGTCGATAATCTCGTAGTAGTTGGTGACGTACTTCACCCAGATCTGCTTGTGTTCCGCCACCGGAACCTCCGGCCACCCCGGCTCCGAGATGTGACGGTTCATGTCCCACTTCACGATTTTGATGTCGTTCTCTCGAAGCAGCTTGTCAAAGACGTTGAACAGATGTTCCTTTACATCCTCGCGCGCCAGGTTGAGCATCAACTGGTTGCGGCCTTCGCTGCGCGGTCGCCCAGGAAAGTTGATCGCCCAGTCGGGGTGCTGACGATAGAGGTTGCTGTCAGGGTTGACCATCTCGGGTTCCCACCACAACCCGAATTCCATCCCCAGACTATGAACATAGTCAATCAGCGGCTTCAAACCGTGTGGGAATTTGTCGGGGTCCGGGCACCAGTCGCCAAGCCCGGCGCGGTCGTTCTTTCGCGCGCCGAACCAGCCGTCATCCATCATGAAATGCTCCACGCCAAGCTTGGCAGCAATCGCCGCGAACTGCTTCTGGTTCTCCTCGCTGACAGCGAATTCCGTCACGCACCAGGAGTTAAAAACAACCGGACGCAGCCGCGGCGCGGGCTGGCGCGGTAGGATCTCCTCCAACTCCAGGTGATGCAGATGCCGTGATGCTTCGCCAAAGCCCTGCTCCGTGTAGCCGCCATAAAACTCCGGTGTCGAAAGACTCTGCCCCGGCTTCAATTGGTAACCAAAGTCAAAGTCGTTATAGCCACCCACTACCCGCACCTGCTGGTTGGGAGTCTGTTCCACGACAATCTTCCAGTTGCCACTCCAGCCCAGCGTCCCAAACCACACCCGGCCGCTCTCCTCGTTCGCCTCCCCCTCGTAGTCAATAGCGAAATAGGGATTCATCTGGTAGCTGGTCACCATCCGCCGGCTCTCTAATACTTTCTTGCCCTAGTGAATCACCTATTGCGTGACCTGGTTCTCTGCCGACCAGCGCCCCGGCAGGTAGGTTAGCCGGTAGCCAACCCCCGGCGGAACATACCACACCCCCGACTGCGCGCTCTCCACCACCACTGCCTGCTTCGTTTGGTTCTCAATAAGCGCGCTCTTGCGGATGATGTCGTAGCGGGGGAACACCTGGTAAGTAAGGGTCACGAACAGGTCGTAGTTGATGTCCTTCGTCCGCACCTCGAGCGTGTCGCCCTTCACTTGGTGCGACACGTACTTCAACACAAGGTCGCGCGTCCCGTCGGCCAAAGTCACCTTCAGACACGGTTCGGTGTAGCGCACGCCGCCCCAGCCAGGGAATTCCTCGTTGGTCATGCCCTCGGGGCTTTCCAAAGCATAGGCCTCAGGAATGTGGGCAGGGGCAAAGTCCTCGTCGCGGGTGATTGTCTTGCCCCAGTGAAGGTTTTGGAGCGCGTTCTGCTCGTTGACGCCCACAACATACGAGGTGTGATCAGTCTCTAGGATCCAGGTCTTGGAGGCAGGCAGGTAGCGGACAGATTGACCATTGGGGGCAGTTCTTGCCACCGAGGAGACCAGCAGAGGTATTGCCATGACTAGGATGGCGATGAGAGCGTTGTCGCGTGCGGATTTTCACGATCTTTCACCCAGGGGTTTTCACCATCATTCACCCACCCCTGGGCTCGCTTTCGCTTTTTAACTTTCTACCAGTTTCCCTCCTTTATAGCAACCACCGTCGCTTCGTTCGTTGAAAAGAGGGGAGCGCTAGCTCCCCATAGAAGGACCCAAGCCGCAGCGAGGACTGCTGTCAAGGACGCGGAGCGAGGCACGAGCGGAGCGCCGCGCAGCGGGCTGGATCCTTGACAGCAGTCCGAACGGAGGCTACTCATCGTTGGCCTGATTTTCGGGGTGAGGACGGCGGTGGTCGTCGCCGCTCGAAAAAGAACTCGTTTAGTTGCCCGTAGACGCATTTTCTCGACCTCTTCCATAGTTTAGGTTGTCGCTGGCCGGCCGGTTTTAGGCGCGGAGGCCGATCCCGGGGCGGTGCGTTTGCGATAGGATTCGCCCTCGATCACGAACTGGTGGGCGCGGTGGCAGAAGCGATCCAACGCACTCTGGCCCAGCAAAGGTTCGTCAAAGACCGCTATCCATTCGTCGACGCCTCGATTCGAGGTGAGGATCGTCGATGTGCGAGTGTGGCGTTCGATCAACAGATCGTAGAAGTCGGAAGTCGCTTGGCTGGAGAGTTTCTTGAGGCCGAAATCATCCACCACCAGGAGATCGGGGGTGAGGAAGCGTCGCAGCTCCCGGTCGAAGGAGTTGTCGGCACGGGAGCGGGCCAGGGTTTTCAACAGCAGGTCGGCTCGGTTGAACAGCACCCGGTAGCCGGCGCGGCAAGCAGCATGGCCGAGGGCCTGGGCGAGATAGGATTTGCCGACGCCCACCGGACCACAGAAGATGACATTCTCGTGGCGCTCCAAGAAGTGCAGACCGAACAGTTCGGTCAAGCGGGTCTTGTCGAGTCGGATTTTGGCGGACCAGTCGAAGCGCTCCAGGGTGCATTCCTCCTCGAACCCGGCGCTGCGCAAGCGGTCGGCGACGCGTTTGTGCTCGCGCCGTTCGATTTCATCGGAGAGGACCAGTTCGAGAAACTGCGGGTACTCGAGTTTTTCCTGGCGGGCATAAGCCCAGCGGTCAGGCAGAGTGGCCAGCATGCCGGAGAGTTTCAAGCGCTTCAGCACGGTCTTCAAGTCAGGCGGGATCTGCATGAGAACCTCCTTGGTCTTGAACGAAGTGGCGAGCGGGACGGAGAAACTTCAACTCCAGCGCTGCCTGCTGTCCGACGATCGGTGCTGGTTCGGTTTGAGATTCCAGTCCCTGTTCCAGAATGTGTTGCAGGCGGTGGACGTCGAGTAATTCGAAGTCGAGAGCCCGCCGGCAGGCCGCGTCCAAGCGAGCAGCACCGTAGCGTTCGGCCAGGCGCAGCAGCTTCTGTGCCTGACGCAGGCGGCTCCAGGGGAATTCGCCGCCCAGCAGTTGATCGGTGAAATCGCCGGCCGCCGACCCGAGGTCGCGGGCCCGCTTGCGGTAGTAGTCGGGCCAGCGTCGAGCGTAGGGGGCCCGGCCCTCCGGGTGATCCGTATAATCGGTGGAGCGCCCGCCGGGCGGCTTGCGCTCATGGGTCTTGATCAGTTCGCCGTGCGCGTAGATACGAACCAGGGATCGATCGCCGCGGACCTCCACGGGGCAGCCGATCCAGCGTGTGGGCAATGAGTAGAGGGCCTGCCCAAATCGGATGTGATGATCGGGATGAACTTTGCATTGGCCCCAGGTGGGCGTTTCGAAGCGTTCGGTTCGGAGCGGAATCAGCTGGGGCTTCTCTTCCGCCTCAAAGACCTCCCAAGGCACTCGCCGGGTGGTTCCGTGAATGCGGCGGCCAGAGACCTCGCGACACCAGACCAAAGCGCGGCGCGCCACGTCGTCGAGATCGATAAAGGTCTCCCCCTTAAAGAAACGCTCTCGCACATAACGCACACTATTTTCAACGACTGGTTTGTCCTTCGGGTGAACCGGCCGGGCGGGGTCGGGGAGAAAGCCTCGATAGTTGGCGTACTCGAGAAAAGTCCGGTTGAAGCGCGGCGTATAGAGATCGGTTTGATCAAGACACGCTTTCATTCCGTCGATGACGATGCGCCGGGGGCAACCGCCAAAAAACGCCAGGGCGCACTCGAAGCAATCGATCACGGTAGGCAAATCCTGCTTGAAAACGGGGATCACGCAGCAGAGCCGGCTGTAGCCGAGCGTCAGGATGAAGCCCTGAACCAAGCGTGGTCGGCGGCTGCCGAGTTCCTGCAAGGGGCCGAGCCGGCCGAAATCAGCTTCCGCCATTTCGCCCGGTAGGCATTCGGCCCGCCGCACGGTGATCGACGCGGCTCTTCCAAACTCGCACCACTTCCGCGCAAATCGATACAAGGCGCTATAGGAGACCACCAACCCTTCGCGACCTAACAGTTCATGGACCTTGGTCAGGAGCAGGTGGTCTTTGTCCAGCCAAGTTCGAATCTGCTCGGTTCGAGGCCGCAGCCGCTGCTCGGCTTCGCCGGCCGCAACCGTTGCACCGGGGCTGCCCATGCGTTGCCGCAGGGCTTGGAGCTTGCCTTCGTCAGGCCACGGCGTCTCCTGCCGAATGCCGACTTCCCCGCCCAATCGCACGATCCGCCGCACCGTGTTTCGGTCCGACCCCGTGGCTCGCGCCATCGCCCGAATTCTCTCCCCGGCCAACCAGCGCCGGATCACCTGGTCGATATCCATCATTCTCACCTCGCGGTATGCCATCTGCACTCCTCCTTCAAGGGAGTGGATGGCACGCCTCTTTCGCTCGAATCGAGGGTGGGTGAATGATCCTGAAAATGTGGGTGAAAGTTGGTGAAAATGGGTGGGTGAAAGATAGTGAAAAACTATCCGCTCAGGTGGTCGATAGATCCTGAAAAATCACATCGCGAATATTCCAGGGGTTTACTCGTTGGTGTAGCATGCGGATTTCTCCTGTAGAGGGATCTTTATTTGCAGTCTGCGATTGCGGGTCGGTAGAGGCCTCACGAGACGAAGCAATGTCCGGCGACCCGTGGGGGGGAAGGAAATAGTGGCGTCCCTACCCGGAGGCAGGGGCGACACCGCTCCACTTATTAAACAGCCGGTCCACCAAACGAGCTTCATTCCGAACTGGATGTCGCGGGGTATACTGGTTGTATCATTCCATATATCAAAGAATGGGCTCGCTATGTCTGTGGTAAACGCGCTACCCTTGCTTTCATTCCCAATTGACAGTGTTACCATGCTATTTGGCTGCTGAACCTGCGGTTGCCCTGCCATATGCCGAAGCGGAAGGAAGTCATCTTCCAGACGAGAGCCTGCTTAACAGCTGCCCGCAGCCGATATCCTGGAAATAACACCAACCGTACTCGCCCGATTCCGATTCGCTCTCACTGGAACATGAAATCCCAATAGCATTGCGTGCTGCATTAACCTCCTCAGGATTGAGACCCAATCTGCTCCGTCAGAGGGCAATAGCATCTTCTGTCGTGAACCCTATTACTCTGTCCCCACAAACTGACCCGACGGCGGGGCCTTCAAGCAGCGGTTCGGTCCGTCTTCAACACTTATTTAACTGTGTGAATGAAGATTGGTCTACCCAAGACTTCAAAAGCAAGCGTTCGGGTAAACGCGCGCCGGGCCGATAGGGGTACAGTATTGCCTGTGCTGTTCCGTCAAGCGAGAATCATTTTCGTGATGTCAAGCTGCTCGCGTAAATGGCGTGTCAGGGCAAAGCTTTATCACAACCAACAGCGGCATCCTCCATTACGATTGCTCAACGGGTTCAGACACCTTCGCTCAGACGTACTTCGATAAATTCCCGAATTCCTATTATTGGCAGAATCCGAAGGTTGCACCCATGCCAAGAAGCCGAAGTGGACGATTCGGCGTGGGTGGTATCCACAGGAGGCGCTAAGCTTGGGTCAGAAAGGGTTTCAAAATCCCGAGCCGGTCCTGGTCGACCTGGCAGTTCTTGAATGCAAAGGATTGTCCCATGCTCATCAGTTCCGATTGTGACTTCCCCGCAAGGCGCCGCAGGATATAGTCGAGCGCCAGCGGGTCGAAATCCCTTCTGACTTCGTCTGCCCAATTTTCACGAGTATCGAGGTCAATGTCGGTGTTGGAAAGGAATCGTCGAACTGCATCCGTGAACGGAGCTTCCATATCCGCGTATTTTTGCAAGAAGCCGCTGATCGGCTCAGAATTGAGAAAGACCTTCCAGGGTGTATCCATACGGGGTCTCACAATTCCCATATGTTCCACATCTTTGTAACACCACATCGCCCAAGGCCACTCTTTCTCCTCGAAAATGGAAACCAAGTCTTTCGTGATGGCGAGTTGTACGGAAAATGGCTGGGTATTAGGGCGGTAGAATCCAAATTCAGCTGCGATGACCGGCCGCTGAATTCGGCGCTGGTCGTGTTTGCCGTCCATCGTAGCGGCTAGCGCAGCGCGGTCATACGCCTTACCGTCTATTTTGTCGGGGTACCGGGTGAGACGTTCAAAAGCATAGGTTTCCGAGTAGTAATGATGAAGGGCGGGAACAACCTGAGGGTCTTCAAACAGTCGGTCTTCCAAGCTGCTGATGTCCCTCGCCCAGAGATTTGGGTCCAGGACGATCATGTGGTCTTTATCCACCTCGCGGATGGCGCGAATTGAGGCTGCGTAAACATCATTCAGCTTCTTCAGATCATCCGTAACTGGTTCACACAAGACATTGTAACCAGCCACCGTGGGTTCGGCACGATAGCGTCTCGCAATCTCTCTCCACAGTGCTACACTTCGGTCCATGAAAGTGCGGTAATACCAGAAGTAAGCCTCGCCATAGGCGCTGCCTGCGTTTTGATCCCGGGCCTGAGCCCCCGCCGCGGCATGCAGGTCAAGCAGAACCCAAATGTTGTGCTTGCGGCAGATCGCGATTATATCGTCGAGCCGGCGAAATCCCGATTCCAGCCACTGCCCCGGAGCAAAATCTGATTCAAAGTGCCGATAATTGAAGGGGAGCCGCACGAAGGTAAATCCTTGCTCAGCTAGAAAAGCAATATCAGCCTCAGCGACATGGCTGTCCATGTACGCTCCGAAAAAGGCCTGGTACGCGTCCTCCCCTAAGACCTTTCGAAACTGCTCCCGAATCTTCCACTCGGTCCAGGGAAGACCGATCATGTAGTCCTCGATATCCATCCAACCGCCTAAGTTAAAACCGCGAAGACGTACTGGCCTGTCCCCCTCCACAATCCGTAAGCCCTTGACTTTGAGAATGGACCTCTGGCGATCGCCCGCCTCCGCTGCGAAAAGGGACGTAGCTCCCAGAGTCGTTGCTGCCGCTAACGAGAACGTCGATCCGACAAAAGTTCTGCGATCCATTTGCACCCTCCGCCAACCATCAAATTCTCTGCGCGGTTACCCCCCAGCACCAGAATAACGCCGCGGACCGGACTATCTGAGTCGCGTCTACCACTTCTTCTATGAGGCTTTAGCTAAAACCAGGAAAAACCCTTAAGTCGGTATGACGAACTGTAGTCGTGCCGCTCGTATTCTCAACGGATAAAGCGTCGAACGCTGGCCGCGGCATTGGAGGATCTCCGCAGTTTCGCCTATAATATGGATCAACCGTTGTCTCGATGCAAGAAGTTATTTCTTGACATAAAAAAAGTGTACCACTATGCTCGGCAACGTCAAAAGAAGCAAAGGTGGTGCACTCATGAAACGAAGGTCATTCCTGCAACTCGCGGCTGGGACGGGCCTCACCTCGCTGGGTCCCAACTCGCTTTCCCTCGAACTCCCCCCATCGCAGGCATCCGTTAGCATACTTGGCGAGCCTCAGATTGAGCCGATCGTGCTCCAAGAACTTGAAAATGAATTCCTGAAGGTTACGTTGTACTCCGATGCTTCTGCCTCCATTATTGACTTGAGGAATCAGGCGAAGTGGCGTATGGGGCCGGTGGCTCTTCAGGAGGATTCCCCAATCGATGTTGGAGAAGTGTGGCTGCGCACTGACCGCTCGGTCTGCGAGCAGTATCCCGGCCGGTTCTCGGGGAAAAGACAAGGGCGAGATTTGCGATTCTCGCTACTGGGCCGGTTACGGGAGATCAAAGGCGCATTCACTTGTCGCGCTACATTGGACGGGCCGTGGCTCGAGTTTCGTCTTGTTGCCATCGATGATTCCCTGCCCAGCCTTGGATTTCCTCCTCCGATTGAAAGCGAGAGCCTTGTCCTGCCTGAGGGGATCGGCCGCTGGATCCGCAAGCCAATTGATGGACGTCTGTTTCATATATTCTTCAGCAACCTGAATATGCGCTGGTTTGGAGGGCTAAGTGGGAGGCAGGGATGGCTTGCTTTCTTTCCGGAATCCAACTTTGTCGACTCTGGCGTGTCGCTGGCCGAACTGTGCGCCTCTCCCGTGTGGCTTCAGAGCCTGGGAAAATGGTCACAGGACCGCGCCGTTCGCTACACGTTTCTGCGAGGTGGCTACGTAGAGCTGGCGAAGACCTATCGATCGTTGGCTATTTCGAAGGGTTTGCACCGTCCACTTACAGAAAAGGCCGAGAGTACCCCTGCCCTTCAGAACCTCTTGCAAGGCCGACTGATTTCGCTCCACGCTGCGGCCCCCCGGCACGCGCGGTCTTACAACGAAGACCTCCTACGCCAAGTTCCTAACGACAAGATGATCGGAACCGGCCCAGAGGTCAACTTCCGGCATTCTGATGTGCAGAGGATCCTACGCGATTTGCCGTCCTCCGGTGTCGTGCGTGCTCTGGTCGTCCTACGAGGATGGATAAGAGGTGGCTACGATTACTCGCATCCCGACATTTGGCCACCCGATCCGGCACTTGGTGCGATTGAAGAACTACAGGCAGTTTGCCAACACCCGGATCCCTATACTGTGGGCCTACACGACAACTATCAGGATACCTACGCTCATAATCCGAGCTTCCCCGGCGGGGTGAACAAACTTTCATCAGGTGCCCTCATGGCGGGAGGGTACTGGTGGGGAGGGCAGGCTTACATTCTGAACTCCCGCGATGGACTGCGGTATGCGCGACGCAATTGGAAAGATGTTCGAACGCTGAAATCTCGCGCTATCTTCATCGACACGACCAGTGCTGTCCAGACCTATGAGTCATACGAACCGCAGAATTTTCTAACGCGCTCGCAGGATGTTGCGTGTAAATCCGAGCTCCTAAAGTTCTTCAAGGAACAGGGGGTGGTGCTAGGGAGTGAGGAAGGTGCAGATTTCGCGGTTCCGTTCGTTGATTGGAATGAAAACAGGCACGATCGGGTTCCCGGCCAATCGGTGCCGCTATGGCCGCTGGTTTTTCACGACGCCGTCGCATGCGGGCGCTACGTACGCGAACCCCACGAGCTTGAATTTCAAGCCGGTACAGGTCAATACCCTTTCTGGTTGCTTGATATGTTATGGGGCTACTTTTTGCTTTCGCAGCTGCGGAACGCGGCGTCGTGGCAGGCAACAAAACAACAGCTTACCGCCACTCGGCATGTCGATGAATGGTTCCGGCGTGTCAGTACGGCAGCGATGACGGATCACCGATTCCTTACGGACGACTCTCAACTCGAGCAGACCATGTTCTCCAACGGGTGCTCAATTGTTGTGAATTTTTCCTCCGAGTCCCGGGAGCACGAGGGGGTACACATAAGGCCGCAGGGCTACGAAATTGTGAGCGACTAAGATCTAAGATTTGGGAATCGACCTGCAAGCCGCCAAGCGTCCATGCCCTTTGCCGGACTCCTTCAAAACACGGGCTTGTTGCTCCGGGTAGTCAATGTTCGGTTAACCCTATGCGCGGGCCGTACCCCGATGTCCACTCCCGATTGTCGAGCAAACTCCATGAGGGCCTGCTCCCACGAGTAACTTTCGCTTACCGGCCCATTAAATACGGAACTCTGCGTGGAGCCTACGGCGTCCTGGTTCAAGCCGACGTCGCGGGGTTGCCCACCAGCGCCTTTACCTGGCAGGGTACCTACAACCTCACCGCCGACCCGATCTATCCCTGGACTGGAACCTTCAACTGGGACAATGGCTTCCCTGCCGACCGCTGCATCGCACCCAAGTTCGATGTCTCGCGCGGCGACGTGATTGCGCTCAACGTGGTGGACCCGAATTGCGGCTCGACCCCCTACATTCAGGACTGGAACATGAATATACAGATGCAGTTCCCGAAGAACATCTTGCTGAATGTCGGCTATGGTGGGAACAAGGCCACCCGGCTTGCGTTGAGGGGTCTCTCCCGCAGCAATCAGGTCCCCGCCTCGGAGTTCACCCAGCACGGCAGCAGGCTGAACAACCCGATGACGATTGCGGCACAAGCATCCGCCAAGGGCGTCGCTTATCCCTTCGGCGACTTCGCCGGAACGGTGGCCAGCTCCTTGCGGCGGTACCCGCAGGCCCCGGGGTTCTACGAGATTGCTGCCAACGGGTTACCGCTGGGTTTTTCCAACCACAGCTCACCCCAGGCGGCGGGGAACAAGCAGTTCAGGAAGGGGCGCTCGCTGTACGCAAACTACGTCTGGTCGCGGGCCCTAGCCAACATCAACTCCACGCTGCTGGATTACTATAGCCGCCGGCGGGAGAAATCCGCGGTCAGTTGGGACGCCCCGCATATGGTACAGGCGTATATCAGAAACAACCCTCCATTCGGCAAAGGCGGGACCGTCGGGGGGACGCTTCCCGGGTGGCCAAAGCGATCATCGGCGGGCCGTCCTTGCCGTTCCCGAACGGCTGGAACGGTGACCAGCGACCAATCATCATCGACGGAGACATGAAGGGCTCCCCGCTTCGATCCTTCGCCACTCAATTGTGCCAGCCCCAATTCCAGCGCGAACACACACCTGACCAAGGCTCTGTTCCCCGATCACGAGCTCTTCGCCCTTGGCAACGCCGTCGAGCGGTACGCGCAAATCCTGGGAATCGGGTGGGCCAACGAGGATGTCTGCCTACTCACGGGTGCAAGGTTCAGCGAGAAGTAGCGATTCCAGTTGCGCATCGAGATGCTTAACGGGCTGAATCGCCACAACCCCGGTAATCCCTACACGAGAATCACCAGCCCCCAGTTTGGGCAGATCACCACCGGGAGCGGCAAGCGCCCGACTTAGGCCAGCCCGTGCGTGGATTCTTGAAGCGGGAGGAGAGTTCGAATGAAAACTATCTTTGCAGTGACGGCGTCGCTAGCGCTTTGTTGCATAACAGTTCGCCCCGCCGATTCGCCGATTATGCGGCTGGCCTACGTCGGATTACAACTCGACGGGGCCTGGTCCTTCATCAAGCAGGCGCAGGACGAGCCTGGGGCCGAACTAGTGGCGGTGGCGGATCCCCACCCTGACCTGATTGAGAAAGCCAAATCCGCCGTCAGGCCGGGCCCGAAGTTCTATGCCGACTACGTCCGGATGCTGGACGAAGTCAAGCCGGACGGAGTGATTGCCACTTTGCCAAACAGCAAGCACTTGGAACTGGTCCGCGCCTGTGCCAAACGCCACGTTCACGTTTGGTTGCAAAAACCGATGGCCACGAACCTCGCAGACGCGAAGGAGATGGAGCGGCTGGCACGGGAGGCCGGCATAACCCTGATGATTAATTACTGGGTCCTCTGGGAACCGGCCCTTCAGGCCCTCACAGCCCGGGTGCAGGCGGGTGACATCGGCCCCATCCAGGGCTTCGTGCAGCGAAACGCGTTTCCCGCCTCGAAGGGTATGTCCAGCTATTATTTCAACTACTTCCACAACCCGGAACTGCACGGCGGCGGGGCGATCATGGATCAAGGCACTTACGGAATCGATTATGCCGTCTGGTTGCTGGGGAGACCCGCCCGTGTGTTCGCCATCGGCAAGAATTTGCGCGATCTCAAGGACCTTAAGGCGGAGGATGAAGGTTGGGTGATTCTCGACTACCCCAAGGCCACGGCGTTGATCTGCGGCGGTTGGTGGATCCTGCCCGACACCAGCCCGGGAGTCGGCGAGATCATCCTGACGGGCCCCAAGGGAATCCTCCAACGGAACCTCGGGACTGTCACGTTCACGCAGGGGGCCGATGCGGAGAAAAGCATAAACGCGAGTCCGAACCCCCAACCGGTGGCCGCCCCGCCCATCCCACGGGAACGCCTGAACGGCGTTGCGCATTTCGTCGACTGCCTTCGCAATAAGAAGGCCGTCGATGCGCCGCACTCGCCGGCCCTCAACGTGATTGTGCAAGAAGTGGTGGATGCGGCTTACGAGTCCATCCGAACGGGGCGCGCAGTGAACCTGCCTTGACGCTGCCCTGGCGGTGATTCGAGGAGCAAAGGGCTGCCACAATAAAGTGTGGGGCCAACCTCATCATGATCATGAGCATTGATGGCCAATGGGCAGCTATCCGTGATGTCAGAAATACAGCAAGATAGGCTTCTCCCAGGTGGCTGTTGGCCTATTCCCGGGCGTGGGCCCCTGCCACTCGCAGCCCTTTCACCGGATGGTCCTGGGCCGTGCGGAAGACGCGTTCGATGCAACTCTTTTCAAAATGAACCCATTCAGGGCCGCGGCTCTGGCGCATCCGGGCGCCGCGCGGCGGCTGGTACCAGTGTCTCGCTAGGTCACCGTTGGACGCGGAAGACTCGAAGGTCCTCAAGGAGAAGCGAATTGCTATCCGAACCCGGTACGGCGCTGTCCACCTAATGGCCCAGATGGAGGGAAGCTGCTGGTGTCCCCGCCTTGAACATTCGGAGCGCCACGCCGCCTCCGTGGCGCTCGCCTTTGAGCGTGGTCCACGAGTCTTTCTGGGTGAAGGTCTCCGACGTCACGCCACCGGTCAGGATGTCTACCCATTCGGCGCGCCATACGCCCGGAGCTACGGCGACGAGGGGAGTGATCGGCCCCTCGCCGGGGAACCAGACGGCGTAGGTCTCCCCTTGACCACCTAGTGCGTGCCAACTGTCGGCGCCCCCAACGATGATGCCGTTGTCAGGATGCATCTTCTCGAGCGGGAGAGAGTGCATGAAGTCGAGCAGGATCTTGAGCTGCCTCCTGAGTGCCGCGCTGCCGCCGGAATTGTAATCACCAGTGAACGTGGGTGTTCCGGTTCCGTCTTCATGACCAACGCTGAAGCTAAAGTCGAGATTGCCGTAGAGCCCGCCGCCCGCGAGGAGAAAATTCCAGCCTTGCGTGCGATAGAAATCGTCCTTCGTGCCGTTGAAGCCAGTCTCATTGAATGCCAGCAGTTTAGGAAGATCCGGATTCAAGAAGAGGATTTCGGCGTTGGCGTCATAATGAACGTTGAAGATCGACAGCTTTGCGAAGTACTTCTCAAGATCGTAAGCGGTGACCACCGAGCCCTGGTTTGTGAGATCGACGCTCATCAGGTGCTTCAACGGCAGACGGGATTCCTCATCCGAAACCCACTCCGAAACGCGCCGAATCCAAGCTTTTACTTCTGCCGGTGGCTGCGAGGCGAAGCCGGGTTTCTCCTGGTTGTAGAACCACGGTTCGTTGCAGAGGTTGAAGATGATGTTCGGATAGCGATTCAGCTCGCGGACGAGCTTTCGGCAGTACAGTTCTTGCCGGGCGAGCACGTTGCCGTTGTCGAGGCTGAGGTAGCGTTGGCCGTCGATGGCAGTGGTCGAGTTGACATTGTTTCTTGGATTCAGGGGGGCGAAATCATAACCGGGCCCAATGAAGAAGAGCACCGCTTCGACGACAATGCCCCTTCGATCGGCCTCCGCGAAGAAGGCGTGCAGACGTTCAAAGTAGGCCGGGTCCCACCGGTCGAGGTCGAACTTGTTGCCGCCCCGAGCAAATCCCGGTACTGTGCTGCGCGCCCACGGCGCGAGAAAGCGTCCACCCGCAGGGGCTAGCGGGTTTTCGACTATCCCGAACGAATCCGCTCCTTCAACATAGTCACCGAGAAAAACGCGAGTGTGGTTGAGGCCGGCCGCCTGCACTTCCGCCAGGTACTTGCGATAGTCGAAATCGGGGTTGATGACGGCCCCGTAGTGCTCACCAGACGCGACGAGAACGGTCGCGCGGCCCTGCCAGTCAAAGTAGTGCGGGTTCCCCGGGAACAGCCGGATCGGCCTGTCCTGGGACTGCGCAACGCCGACGGCGATGCTCCCCAACAGAAGCATACTTATCGTAAGCACGTTTATTTTCATGTTTCGCCTTTCTGATTACAAGTTCCACAGCGCTCAGCATTTGCTTCGTCCAAGATAATCCGGCGATCCCCCAATAAACCTCCAGCCAGTGATCCCCGAAACCGCGATAGATCGAACCTTGGCGAGAGGATGCCAGCGGTTGAACACCAAAAGACCTCAATACGAAGAGCGGAGGGTGTGGCTACCAAAAGCTTCGTCCGCATTGAATCAATTGATCTTGTTCTGCCACGACTGGCAAGCCCTCGTTCCTGTGGTTGCACTTTCTGTTTGCGTTGTTGCTACCCTGAGTTCCACCTCTCGGACCCGAGCTGCTTTGCAAGATGAGTCTGGCGAACCCACGCTGGGGAGCAATTCAATTCCATTGGGAACTGCTCAAGCTGGAAATTGGTGTATCCCAAGCCAAGGTCTCCAAGCACCTGGTTTGTCAACGTAAGCGGCCCCTCAGACGTGGCACAATTTTCTCAACAACCTCGTGAAGGATTCGGTTTCGACGGATTTCTTCGTGGTCCCGATGCTGATCTTACGAGTCTAGTATGCATTCACATTCTTGGACCATCATCGCCGTCGAGTGATTCATCTCAACCTCACAGCAAGTCCCACCTCGGAGTGGCTGGCCTGACAAACCGCGGAGGCGTTTCCTTGGGACCTGCTTCATGCTACCGGAGTCCTGAATGCCCCGAAACGGCTTTGGCAAGTTCCTATGCGGAGCGGCTAATTGGCTCAGTCCTGCGGGAGAGCTTGGACCACTTGATCGTCCTGAATGAGACCTGCCTGCGGTGGGCTTTGACGTCGTATTTTGCCCACGATCCGCATGCCCGCACGCCTGTTGCGTTTGCGAAAGATGCGTCTGACTCCAGACCGATCCAACCGCCCTAACCCGGAGTGGTGGTCGAGGTTGCGAAAGTGGGAGGACTCAACTGCCGTCATGAGCGGCGACCCGTTTGAAGCACTACTCACCCAGATGATCCCGACTCTCTTTCAGCAGGTTAACGATGGACAAGAGAACCGCGGTCTGAATCCAACTGTCGCCTCACCGGACATGGGAACTTCCCAGGATAACAGGGGGCTCCATTAGCACGATCCCGAATGGAAAGTATGCAGAGCCACCGTAGACTATGTTGGCACTGTGGCCGAGTTTTCGGTAGGCGCACCGGCAGAATCACCGCTGAACTGCCGGGCATCGCCCGTGTGTCCATCGGACTCATTCGTCATATGTGAAATCAATGTTTAGCATGCCGGCCAGATATCGGAGTTCATCCACGCAATCACCGAACACCAGTGAGTAGTGGTGTCCAGTTGTATAATTCAGGAAATTATCGACATCGCCTTTGAATGTCAGCCCGAATCCCGGCCACCGGTTGCCTAGGACCTCGTCCGGTTCCACATCTCGCGGGGCCCTCTGCACGCGCGCCACGTGGAACCTGAGTGTACTATCATTTCCGCCGATGCGTAGAATCGTCGCTGACTTTCCCTCCTCGAGCACGAAATTGATACAGGCCCCTTTCATCCTTCCAATGCAGTATTCGGATGGCACTGCCTCATCAGCGATATTACCGGGAATGGGCCATAAAGAGATACCTTTGCTCTTATCGGCCAGCGAAATAGGAGCAGACCCACAATTGAAGAACGTCAGCCGGTTCGCCGGCTTGTTCAGGCGAGCTATGTCCGCGAAAAAGGCCCTTTGTCCGGTCAGCAGGCTCAAGATATACATCGACAGGCCCTGCGGGTACATCCGCCTCACGAGCCATGGTTATACCATCCTCGTTCAAGAGGCAGGTCGCGATGCAACCGGCGTGCCCGTATCCGTACACCGAGTTGGACATCTCCGGCATACACTTGTTGGCGAAGAGATCGATGTTGTACAGCTTTTGCAACCGCTTGAAGCCCAAATACATCTTCGCTTGGGTGAGAATACCGTCCGGCGCGATCTCCTCACCGTTATCGAGTTTCCAGTGGACCTTGTCGATTTTGTACAGAAAGTCGTCCGCGACCTTTTGCGCTTCGCCCTCGTCCACGTGCTCCATCTCATGAAAGACCTGCACTGTGTCTTACTGAGGGAAGTCCACGCCGAACACCTTCTCTTCTGATCCTCTCTTTGCCGACGGCAGCGGCGAAGAAAGGTAGTCGTCCATTCTCTTCCTTCTTATAGGAACGCAAGACCTAGCGATCCAGCACATACTGAACACCCAACATGGAGGTCAGGTATCCTAGTTCCTCGGTGAGATCGCCGAAGGCGAGTGAGTAGTGGTGGCCCAGCGTGTTGCGCAGGAATCTGTCCATATCGCCGCACAACTGCAGAGCAAAGCCGGGCCAACGCTGGCCCAAAACTTCCAGGGGATCAACTTCTCGCTGGCAGGTCGTCGCAGACGCTACGTGAAAGCGTAGTGTGGCCTCATTGCCGCCGATCCTTAGGATGGTGACCACTTTGTTCAGTTCCAGCTCGAACTTTACTGTCGCGCCCTTCATGGATCTGCCGAAGTACTCCTCCGGCACTGCCTCGTCTGCGATAAGCTTGGGAATTGGCCAGAGCGTGACGCCTTTAGCGGCGTCGGCCATGGAAGCAGGGGCTGTCCCGCAGTTGAAGAAAGTAATCTGCTTGGCAGGTTTGTCCAGACGCGCGATATCGGCGAAAAACGCCGGTTTGCCCGTCAGCAGATAGAGGATGTACATCGATAAGGCGGCAGGAAGGTCAGCTTCGCAGGCCGTAATGATTCCGGCGTCGTTCAACATGCTCGTGGCCACACACCCCGCATATCCGCACCCATAATCCACGTTGGCCATCTCCGGGTGGCACTTGTTCGCAAAAACGTCGATGCCGTTCATCTCCTTCAGGCGCTTGAAGGCAAGGAACATCTTCGCCTGGCTGATGATTGCATCGTCGTAGATCTTTTCACCAGTGTCGAGTTGCCAGTAGACCTTCTTCACCCTCGATAGAAAATCATCCGCCACTTTCTTCGCTTCGTCTTCGTCGACCTTCTTCATTTCCGTGAATATTTGGGCGGTGTCGTAGTGCGGGAAATCCACCCCGAAAACACCCTTCCAATTGAACTCGTTGACCTGAGTCTGATACATCATCATGGGCTTTCCGCCAATGGTGGCGATTTTCTTGTTCCGCATTTGACGTTTGACCGAAGCGGCCTTAACGGACTTCAGGATCGCCCGCATATTCGCATCGTCCAGTATAGGGCCTGCCAGAAATAGGAACTTTTTCCCGATTTCCTCCAGGACATAACGGATCTGAATCGCTGCCCCGATGTCCCCGTTGGCAATCCGGTCTGACAACCCATAGAGGATAAAGGGTGCGTGGAGTTCGTTCGCAGTCGTAATAACCACTGAGGAATAGACCCATGTCCCGACTACAAGCACGATCAAGTCAACCCCTTCATACTCCATCTTCCTGGCGCGCTCCAGCACTCCGTATTCGTCATAAAGAACAGCCGGCTCGACTTCCAAGTCGAGCCACTGCTCTTTACCTAATCTCTCCTTCCAAACATCAACGAGCTTGCTGATTTCACCTTGGTAGTGGTTCTTTTTGGCAATAGCAATGACACCGAGCTTTGGCTTTTCTCCCATTTGACTCCTCCTTTAAGGAAGCAGCGTCTTCATGGTCTGCAGCCGCTGCAGTTCTTCGATCTCGGTCTGGACGACATTCTTGTATTGCCCTCCCGTGCCGCAAACGTCGTTCCCCAGCATCCAGGGGAATCTAACCTTCGAGGGACCGCTGCGAATCGTCCGCAAGTCCGATCCGGACAGGCCGCACGTCTCGACCTTTACAAGCGTTTCGCCCGCTTCGGGTGCGGCGTTTCCACCGCCTCCACATCAAATCGCAGGGACTCGCCCACAACAACGCCATTCATCATAGGGCCATCCTTCAACAGCCGAGCCTCCCGGAACAGAGCAGAGCGTCCTGTAGAGCACGGAGCTTGAAAATGAACGAGCAATTGTCCAGAGCGAAATTCCACTCGGTGAAGATCTCGCCTTTGCGGATTTCCTTTAGCGCCCGGCCCGCCGCGGCGGCTCCAAATGATATCGCCCGCGGTCTCGCTGGGTCTTCGCGGGTGTGGATCGTCTCGTACCAGTCGGCGCTGCCCAACCCTGAGACCTTTTCACCTGCCCCGATTGTACGCTTAGCAGCGCAGATTGCCTCGGAATGCATTTCGTCTGCCGCAAGCGTGACCTCTCCCAGCAGCACGGCCTCGGCAATGGACTGCGGCGTCTCCAGATCGCACAGATGGTACGGGCGGAACAGCAGATAATATGGCCCTTCCGCGCGGGTGATGAATTCCATATCCTTTCGGATGTGCGCATCGTCTGAGTAGACGATGGCAAACACGCCGGGCGCGATACCGCCTGTGGAATAATCGATCCTTCCCGGTGCGCTGAAAATTCCGCCATCGGATCGAGGGATAAATGTGCTTGCCAGCTCTTCCAGTTCCACCCGCGGCCCGTTCATGCCCGGAACATCGGGCAGGAGGCCGGTCGCATTGGAAACCGCGGCTATCTCGACCATGGTTTTGGTGCCGTCAATAAATGAGCAGAGGACCTTCGGGTTCATGCCTTTAGAATGCGCTTCCTCAGCACATTGGTCGGGAGTCATCGACGTGTCGATTGGGTTATTCTTGCCCTTTCCCAGTGCGACAACTTCGAACCCCATGAGTCGCGCCTGCTCCCACATCATTTTGAGAACGCCAGGCTCATCTCCTGAGGTAACCTTGTACACCGATCCCATCCGCCTGGCCAACTGGTTGAGATACAAACCGATCGTGACATCCGTCTCGACATTGAGCATGATGATGGGCTTGCTGTGAATGATTGAGTGGTAGGCTACTAGTGCGCCAATGTCTGGGATACCGGTCGCTTCGACGTTTGCGTCGATCGGTTCAATGTTAGGCAGCAGTAAGGCGTCATGGCTCACGACCGGCTGCCCGTGCGGCACTGCATCACAGGCCTCCGACACGCGCTCGGTGACGAAAATGTCTTCAGGTCTGTGCCCCATTTCAGCAAAGGTCCGGATGCCGCGTTTCGGATCAATGTCCGCGATGGCCGCCACCACCATGCCTGGAATGTGATTGATCGTATGTGCCAGGCCGGAACCCATCTGTCCGCAGCCCGCAGTTCCGACTCGGATCGGGTTACCCTCTGCTGCCCGGCGTTCGAGTTTGGCAACAAGTTCCATCGATACACCTCAACTGACCGGGAAGCACCTCGGGCCGGCTGTGCCCCGCAGGCGCGCCAAGTGCTGAAAATCTTCCTTGAGGTGCCGGTACAAATCACGATAGAGTTCGAAGTATTCCATATATACTGCGTGGCTCTGCGGATCGGGTTCCATCGGCTCGACATACTCCGCCCATTGCCGGGCTACCGCATACTCTGGCAAGATTCGCGCTGCGACGCCCGCGAGAATCGCATCGCCGTAGGGCGCTCCTTCGCGCCGCTTGGCGAGCGCAATGGGAACATCAAAGACATCCACGATTATCCGCCTCCACAACCTGCTGACCGCCCCCCCCTCGTTAAGCACCATGGGGTAATTGATCCTGAGCCCTGCTTCCCTGATGAGACGAAAGGAGTCATAGAGGGCAAAAGCTACCGCTTCCATCATGGCTCGCACGAGGTGGCCTCGTGCGTGTTGTAAGGACAGGCCGAATACAACACCACGCGCCTGGCTATCCCAGATGGGCGTGCGCTCTCCCATCAGATACGGAAGCACGATCAGGCCATCACAGCCTGGAGGCACACGCTCGGCCTCGATGTTGAACCGGTCGTAAGCAGACGATGCGCGGGCCTGAGACGCGTCTCCGCAAGTGTCGAAGTTGTCCCGAAGATAGCGGAGACACAGTCCTCCGGTCAGCGTTGTCGGCACAGTGACAAATGTCCGCTCGGGATCCACAGTGTACGGGAAGTTGATCATGAGCCTGCCGACTGGTGAGAAGTTGTACGCCGGGTTGCGGTGCACGATGCCGAAGTTTCCAACGGTGCCCAGGTTGCTTTGAAAATCGCCTTCCTCGATCGCTCCGGCGCCAAGCCAACTGGCATTGCAGTCCACCTGACCCGCGGCTACCGGCGTGCCTGCGAGCAGTCCCGTTGCCTCGGCTGCTTGTCGAGTGATCTCGCCCACAATCTCATCGCAATTACAGACTCTTGGAAACAGGGATGGAGAGATTCCAATCTGCTCGAGAATTGATTCCTCGAACCGCCGAAGGCGCATGTTCCATGCGACCCCAAAGAATGCTGCTCCCGAAACGTGCACGGTACGCTGGCCGGTCAGCTTAAACGTGATAAACCCATCGATCGTAAGCGCGGTTTTGACCCGGCCGAAACTTTGCGAACGATGACGTTTTTCCCACAGCAGGTTCACGATTACCGGATGGTCATCCAGACGGTATCCGGAAACGTCGAAGATACGGTCGTCTCCAACGCTCTGCTTCAGCCACTGTACCTCTGCAATGGCTCGCTTATCGAGAAGGTTATAGGCACGTTCTACCGCACGGCCGTCGGCATCGATCATGACCAGAGATGGCAGGGCGGATGAGACGGCAACAGCTTTGACGTCCGCGCCGACGGACTCGGATTGCTGAAGTGCCTTTCTGATCAGCCGACAGCCGGCCTCCCAGTACCGGTCGGGATCGTGTTCGGACCAGCCAGGATGATCGTGGATGAGCGGGTACTCCTCGAATGCGTAACCACGTACCTCGCCGCCCTCATTGATAATGCAGGCCTTTGCCCCACCGGTACCAAAGTCCAAACCGAGCAAGCTAGCTATGATGTCCTCCTCTCCGGGTCTCCATCGCGCCGTCGGCGTGAACATATGTTCATGAGCGAACAGCTGTCAACAAAGTGAGACTAACACAGAAGCGCGGAAAGTCAACATGGTCTCAGAGTGAGTATGCGCCAGAGTGAATTGGAGTGGACGAATCGGCATGAGTGGTAACCACAGGAGGCGCTAAGCTTGGGTCAGAAAGGGTTTCAAAATCCCGAGCCGGTCCTGGTCGACCTGGCAGTTCTTGAATGCAAAGGATTGTCCCATGCTCATCAGTTCCGATTGTGACTTCCCCGCAAGGCGCCGCAGGATATAGTCGAGCGCCAGCGGGTCGAAATCCCTTCTGACTTCGTCTGCCCAATTTTCACGAGTATCGAGGTCAATGTCGGTGTTGGAAAGGAATCGTCGAACTGCATCCGTGAACGGAGCTTCCATATCCGCGTATTTTTGCAAGAAGCCGCTGATCGGCTCAGAATTGAGAAAGACCTTCCAGGGTGTATCCATACGGGGTCTCACAATTCCCATATGTTCCACATCTTTGTAACACCACATCGCCCAAGGCCACTCTTTCTCCTCGAAAATGGAAACCAAGTCTTTCGTGATGGCGAGTTGTACGGAAAATGGCTGGGTATTAGGGCGGTAGAATCCAAATTCAGCTGCGATGACCGGCCGCTGAATTCGGCGCTGGTCGTGTTTGCCGTCCATCGTAGCGGCTAGCGCAGCGCGGTCATACGCCTTACCGTCTATTTTGTCGGGGTACCGGGTGAGACGTTCAAAAGCATAGGTTTCCGAGTAGTAATGATGAAGGGCGGGAACAACCTGAGGGTCTTCAAACAGTCGGTCTTCCAAGCTGCTGATGTCCCTCGCCCAGAGATTTGGGTCTAAGACGATGATGTGGTCCGTGTCTACCTGTCGGATTGCTCGAATTGAGGCTGCGTAAAAATCATTCAGCTTCTCCAGATCGTCCGTAACTGGTTCGCACAAGACGTTGTAACCAGCCACTGCCGGTTCGGCGCGGTAGCGCCTAGCAATCTCTTTCCACAGTGCTACACTTCGGTCCATGAATGTACGGTAATACCAGAAGTAAGCTTCGCCATAGGCGCTGCCTGCGTTTTGATCCCGGGCCTGAGCCCCTGCTGCGGCATGCAGGTCGAGCAGAACCCAAATGTTGTGCTTGCGGCAGATCGCGATTATATCGTCGAGCCGGCGAAATCCTGATTCCAGCCACTGTCCCGGAGCAAAATCTGATTCAAAGTGCCGATAATTGAAGGGGAGCCGCACGAAGGTAAATCCTTGCTCTGCTAGAAAAGCAATATCAGCCTCAGCGACATAGCTGTCCATGTACGCTCCGAAGAAGGCCTGGTACGCCTCCTCCCCTAAGATCTTTCGAAACTGCTCCCGAATTTTCCACTCGGTCCAGGGAAGACCGATCATGTAGTCCTCGATATCCATCCAACCGCCTAAGTTAAAACCGCGAAGACGTACCGGCCTGTCCCCCTCCACAATCCGTAAGCCCTTAGCTTTGAGGACGGGCCTCTGGCGATTGTTCTCCTCCGCTGCAACAAGTGATGTAGGTCCTAGAGTCGTTGCTGCCGCTAACGAGAGCGTCGATCCGAAAAAAGTTCTGCGATCCATTTGCACCCTCCGCCAACCATCAAATTCTGTGTACGATTACCCCCCCCACCAGAACAGCGCCGCACGCCTGGCTGTCTGAGTCATGCCTAGTACTTACCTGAATTAATAAGCGAACTTATTGTATGCTTTTCGGCATGAGCCGAAAAGCTATCGAGATCATCTTGACCCTCAATGAACGCGAACAATTGGAACGATGGAGCCGAGGGCACCAGACTCCTCGCGCCTTGGCGGAACGCGCCCAGATCGTTCTGTTGGCTGCGCAGGGTCTGCGCAACGATACCATTCGGGAACGATTGGGTTGTCGCCGCGCCCGCGTGGTCAAATGGCGGCGACGCTTTGCCGAAAAGCGTTGCGGAGGCTTGGCGGATGCGCCGCGCCCTGGGCAGCCGGTCAAGTACGGGGCGGAACTGGAAAAGCGCCTGTCGGCCCAACTGGACAGCCCGCCGCCACACGGCTACGGAACTTGGAACGGCCGGTTGCTGGCGCAGGCTTTGGGGGTATCGGCGGACTGGGTCTGGATGACCCTGCGGCAGCACGACATCAGCTTGCAACGCCGGCGTTCCTGGTGCATTTCCACCGACCCGGAGTTCACCCGCAAGGCGGCCGATATCGTGGGGCTGTACTTGCACCCTCCGGAAAACGCCGTGGTGTTGAGTGTCGATGAAAAGCCGCATATTCAGGCTCTGGAACGGGCCCAGGGCTGGCTGCGGCTGCCCGACGGCAAGGCCCTCACGGGCTTTAATCATGAATACAAGCGACATGGCACGTCCACGCTCCTCGCCGCTCTGGAGGTGGCCAGCGGACAGGTGAAGGCAGGACATTTCCAACGCCGTCGCCGCCGCGATTTTCTGGCTTTCATGAACGAAGTCGTGGCCGCCTACCCGCAACGCCCGTTGCACGTGATTGTGGACAACCTCAATACGCATAAACCCAAGCAGGACCGCTGGCTGCGCCAACATCCGCAGGTGCATCTGCATTTCACCCCCACGCACGCCTCGTGGCTCAACCAAGTGGAAGTCTGGTTCAGCCTGCTGGCGCGGCAAGCGCTGCGCGGAGCCAGTTTCACCAGCGTCCGCCAACTCCGGGAGGCCATCGATGCGTTCATCGCGGCCTATAACCCCCAGGCCGTCCCCTTCGAGTGGACCAAGCGTGAGGTGCGGTCAGTGCAGCCAAAAGATAAGTACGCTTACTTAAGCAACTAAGTACTAGTCTCCTGTCCCAGTGATTCGTGATGTAAGTCCGTCTGCTGGGGGCGGACAGGTACGTTGGGCGAAACGGGCGATACTGGCCAGGATTTGATCGGCCGTTTTCGTCCAGACGAAAGGCTTGGGATTTTCGTCGTGCACGTCGATGTACTCGCGGATGGCCGCTTCCAGTTCTTTTACACTTCGGAAGACGCCCCGCCGAATGCGCTGGTTGGTGATCTCGGCAAACCAGCGCTCCACCAGGTTGATCCAAGAGGCGTAGGTGGGCGTGAAATGGAGATGAAAGCGGGGACGTTTGGCGAACCAGTTCCGGATCAGGGCCGTCTTGTGGGTGCCGTAGTTGTCCATGATAATGTGCGCGTCCAGTGCGGCGGGCACCTGGGCCTCGATCGTATCCAAGAACTGGCGGAATTCCGCCGAGCGATGCCGACGGTGCAACTGGCCGATGACGCGGCGGGTTTTCAGTTCCAGCGCTGCAAACAGCGAGGTAGTCCCGTGGCGCTGGTAGTCGTGGGTGCGCCGCTCGGCCTGACCGGGCCGCATGGGCAGCAGCGGCTGGGTGCGGTCCAGCGCCTGAATCTGGCTCTTCTCGTCCACGCCGAAGACCAGGGCGTGATCGGGCGGGTTCAGATACAGGCCCACGATGTCACGTACTTTCTCGATGAGCAAAGGGTCGGGCGAGAGCTTGAAAGTTTCGGCGCGATGGGGCTGCAAACCGAAGGCGTGCCAAATGCGGCTGACGCTCATACGGCTCAGTCCGCTGGCCGCGGCCATGCCCCGCGTGCTCCAGTGCGTCGGGGCGTGCGGCGTGCTCTCCAGAGTGCGAATCACCACTTGCTCCACCTGCGCATCGCTGACCGTGCGCGGCGCTCCCGGTCGCGGCTCGTCATACAGTCCTTCCAGGCGCGACTTCAAGAATCGGGAACGCCACTTGTTGAACATGCCAGGCGAGCAGCGCAGTTGCTTCGCCACAACCTGGTTGGCAAGACCCTGGGCGGAAGCCAGGATCACCCGCGCGCGCCGTGCCAGCAGCGGTTGACTGCGGGCTCGATGGGCCAAAGATTGAAGTCGTTCCTGTTCATCGGCGGTCAATATCAAAGGTCGTTTGGGGCGTCCGGTTCGCATTTTAGCCTCCTGCATATTAGACGCTGGAGGCCCCGAATTAGTTCACTTATTTCTGGGACAGTACACTAGTTTACGACGTCAGCGCGCAGCCTGTCATCCGCATTGCTGTAGACGATTTTCAGGGCAATCGCGAGATCATGGTACGCAGTAACGTATTAGGCGATCTGAAATTACCGGCGCAACTCAAGAAGTAGATCGCCTCCGCGAGGTCATCTTCCGCGACCAACGCCAGACCGGGCGGGCCGACTTGCCGAAAGCTCACTCACCCCAGACCCGCCGAACGGGGACTCAGGGGCATGCGCGAGCGCCTCCGCAATCATAGAGCTGGTTGGTTCATCGCTAGCGAATTGCTCTTTACTTTGAACAATCCCGGCTTGTAGCCCTTGGCGGCGAAGAAAAGAATATAGGCGTAGCAGCACATTGTGACTATAAAGGAAAGCTGTGTGCCCCAACGGTCGGCCACAGCTCCCTGCACGAGCGGCACAACCGCTCCTCCTGATAAAGCCATGAATAGAATTCCCGATGCCCTGGCTTCCAGCTTTCCCAGGCCACTGATCCCGAGCGAAAACATCGCGGGAAACATGATCGAGTTGAACACAGCGGTGAAGATCAGACACCAGACGACCGGCATGCCATGCAGTAACATCACTCCGCTAATTAGCGCAATATTGATCAATCCGTGCACCATCAACAGCCTGTTTGGCCTGATTTTTCGCTGGATGGCCGCTCCGGCAAAGCGGGCTGACGTAAAGCCGACGAAATACAAAGTGAGGTAGAACCCTCCTCTCGACGCGGGAACATTCGCAACCCGCGGTTCAGCAATGAAATTGAGAAACATGCCGACCGACGTTGCTTCAATCCCTAAATAAAGGAAAACGCCCAACACTCCGAATACCAGTTGCTTATAGTGCCAGGGTTCAAGGCCATCTTCATATTTCCGGACTTCTGTCGCGGCAGTTGTGACCGGTGTTCTGAGCTGCCAAACAACAGCTAACAGAACCACCAGGGTAATCGCGAACGTTACATGAACGACTATGATCCGGGATCCCATAGATGAAGGATTGTCTGCGGCCACGCTCAATATATAGGTGGACGCAATGAAAGGCGACAGCGTCTGACCCACGGCGGTAAAGGCCTGGCCCAGTGTCACCCGACTCGAAGCTGTCTGTGGAGGGCCCAGGAATGCCAGGAATGGATTGCCAGCCACCATCTGGAGGACGAATCCTATCCCAAGAATAAACACTGCCAGCAGCGCCACCGTGTATGAACCCAACATTACTGCAGGGCAAATGCCGAAGCAGCCGATGGAATAGGTGAACAGGCCCAGCAACAGTGTATATTTATATCCCTTCTTTTCAAGGATCAACCCTGCCGGATAGGAAAACAACAGAAAGGTGATGTTGAAGGCGGATTGAACCAGCAAAGCCTGTGCATAACTAAGGGTCAGCTACCGCTTGAAGAAATCAACCAGCAGGAACTGAAACCCCACTACAGTTCCACACATGAAGAAGAGAATGAAGATCGTACCAACAAGAACCTGCTTGCCTTCATAGCTTGGAATGACATCGTTTTTCGGCATGATTTTGCCCTCACGGCTTCAAAGTACTTGCTTTGTAACCGGGCCTCCGCTTAGTTGAATCACGTGCCTCCGTCAATCAACCTCACATAGCAACCTCATCCCTATAGCCGGATCGGAATATGTTTCCTCGATTGGATGCCGCATCGCACAACGGATCTGGTCCCACGGGTTGTACGAGCAGCCGCCCCGAAGGACTCTGCGGAAACCGGTAGCTGGACCCGTGGGGTCGACTTTGGGATCGTTGGTCGACCACGTCTCGTAGTAGTCGGAAGCGAGCTCCCAAACGTTGCCCAGAATGTCGTAGAGACCACATGCGTTAGGCAGCTTCATTCCGCACGGGTGGCTGATTCGGGAACCCTCACCGTACCAGGCGTAGCTCGAAAGCTTCGCTACCTCGTTCCCGTAATAATAGGCTGTTTGAGTGCCAGCCCGGCAGGCCATCTCCCATTCTGCTTCCGTCGGAAGCCTCACCTTTCTGCCGGTGATTTGGGATATTCTGAGTGCGAAATTCCGCGCTTGGATGAAGTTCACATGATTCACTGGAAGGTCGTCGCCGATGTTGGTTACAGGCGGAGGTGGGCCCTTATCGCCGGGATAGTTGCCCGAGGGGTTGCAACCCATGACCTTTCTGTACTGCCCCTGCGTCACTTCATAGACGCCCAAATAATATGGCCTTGTTATCGTGACCTTGTGGACTGTTTCTGGGTCCTTGAAAAAGGCTCCGTGCCCAGCTTCGGCGGGAGGTGATCCCATGAGGAACGACCCCGCCTCGATCCGGTTGAAAAGCATCAGCGTCCCACGCCCGATATCAAGGACCAGGCTGTCTTTCACCATCGGCGGGGGAACGCGTAGAATGCCCAGCGAGTATTTATGCCCTGGAAGATGGAATTTCGCCGCGGGGTTCGAGTCGATAGCGACGAGGAGCACGTCTTTCCCTGCCGCAACCGTCGTCTGTCCACTAATCCGGAAAGTTCCGGCCGAATCAGTGGTGGCGGAATGCTCGGTGTTCACCAGGGACACGATAGCCCCTTGTACCGGCGCCCCTGCAGCGTCGATCAAGGTTCCGCTAAGATCAACGGTGGTATTTTCTTTTGACGGCGGACTTATGGCCGCCAATGGCTTCGACAGGGAATCGTCGAAGAGTGAAACCCTCAAAGCAGCCCGGTGACAAATCGCCAAAAAGTATGCAAAAAAGAGACAGAATGCAATGGTGCAAACCTTCGTAGTCATACACGATCTCCTTTGCCGCTCCAGCATGGGCATTTCAGGGCTGGGCTAGAGCCGCCGGGATGATTTCAATTCCGTTGATCATGGCGTGGCGATTCGGATTTGCGCCATCCTCGAACAGGATCTCGAGTTTGCCGTCTGTCACGGTCGTGGCCACCGTCCTTACCAAAGGCCGATACAACCCTCCCGTCTCGGCGAAGATATCCGGGTCGGGAAGCGCAACGCCATCCACTCTCACATAAGACAGGCGACGCTTGGGCGCCAAAGCTCCCGTGAACGATTCTGCAAAATACATCTTGACGACGTACCGACCGTTGGGGACCGCAAACCCATAGCCATTCATTCCTTAACGCTGGCTAGTGGTGAGTTTGGGGCCGTTGGTTCACGACGTACTCCCCGGCCGCAAGGTGCCGTAGGCATTCCTCTTCGTGGGGATTGAGGCGAAATTGCGAGAGCCACTGCGAGATCTGTTTCTTCTTCTCGGCGTTTGTCAGGTCGCTGGTCGCAAACAGGACAGCTAACTCTTCGCATCCAGAATGCCGCACCTGAAGGTTGTGGGCAGTTCGGTCAAGCATCTCGCGGTCAAAAGTCACCCGGTTTGCGACGAGGGCGAAGGAGTTAACGACAAAACGGCGGAGGCTACGTTTGTGGTGGTCCAGATTTGAAGCCACGTCGCAAAGCCAAGCGCGATCGCCGGTCGAGGCGAAGAGAGCTATGTCCAATGGCGATACGCGATACCAGCCGAAGTTGGAAAAATCCGCTCGTGCCCGGAAGCGTAATACTAGGGCCATAAGCGTTTCCACAAACGATGGAGGGACCGCTTCCTTTAGAAATACGGCTATCCAGGCAATCGACAATGCTCTCAAGTCCTGGTTCTCAGGAATCGGGTGTTCATCGAACCCTATCTGGAAATGCTCTAGTTGGTTCCAGAGAACGCGTTGCACCCGGTCTAGACTGATACTGGCTGTGCTCAAAGCAGACATGAGAGCCTGTTCACCTGCCTGTTAGTTGCGGAGCGTCTTTCGTCACCCATCCTGGCCGGGCCAGGTGACGCGCAATAGTCATGGTGGCGGACAGAGCCCCCAGATTCCCATGCTTCCAATGGGCGGAACCGAGTTCGGAGCACTGCACGCTACGTTGGAGTATACTTTTAGGTCGGCCAGGAGTCGAGAGGGGAAGTCTTTGCAGGACAAGTCACTTCTCCCGCACGTTGGCATGGCTTATAACCTGGACATTTCGAAACAAGACCCCGACCGCTTGAGAACGTTGGGGCTTTTTGAGAACTACCGAGTCGGCCTCACTAGGCGAAAAGCAAACTCCATCACGATCGAAAGAAACGGCAGCGCGACCGAGTACATGGAACCACTGATCACTATTGGGCGGTTAGAGAACAACCGTGTATACCTTAACGACGGCCACGTGAGCCGTCGCCATTGCGTAATCGTGAACTATCGCGACGACGTCTGGCTTTACGACCTCAACAGCACTTACGGCGTATTCGTGGATGGGACAAAGATAGACCGAAAAGCATACCTTGATGGTGTTCACACAATCACACTGGGTCAGACTGAGTTCAAACTCCGAGCGAAGAAAGACCTTCTTGTTTAGTGACCCTCTTAAGCAGCAGGCTGGTTCGACAAGTAGTCGGCGATCCAGAGATCTGCACCAAGAAGATTAGTCGTGATGGGGATAAGGCCCGCCTGAGTATCCAAAAAGTTCTTCCACTTTCCTCAGTTTCATAACTCAAGCGGAATTTCCTTTTTAGCTATGCCAATGAACTTGAGCGCGAGACCGTGAAGGTGATGAACACTGAAAATCTGGTTGCTTTCGAGCGTGCAGTGAGGATTTTCTTTGACGCGGAGGCCGGCAACGATCAAACCCGCTACCGCTGGGGCGAGGTCCTTCGCGCCATTTATGGCCAGCAGCAAAATGCTGACGCCTACGTTGTCGTCTGCCAGCAGACGGCGCTTTCGGCCAATGATTGTCTTGTCCTTGCCGGCATGTACCAGGAGAGAAAGCCCGACGAGGCTCTTGCCTGGGTCGAGCGGGGCCTGCTGCTCGACAAGAAAAAACCGCACGAGTCATCTGCCAGCGACGACCTCGCAAAGCTGAAGCGCGAGTTGCTCGCTCGGCTCGTTCGGGCGGACGTGGCCCTTGCGGAAGCCTGGGCTGAGTTCCAGCAGGCCCCGAGCATGTACCGCTACGAGGAACTGATGCGTTTCGTCGGCAATAAACCTTTTAAGTGGAAAGGGCGTTATGAATTGCTACGTAGCAAGCCCCTGCAACCAAACTTCTTCTCTCCAAACGAATTGCGTGGACCCTGCGGCCATCCGAACTTTCTTGGTGAGTGGCAATCGGAATTCGCGGCAACGCAATTCTTTGGCTAATCGCGGTGGCGATCAATGACCCTCTCGGTTCGCATCCTGGTCGAAAAAAGCACACATCAGAGAAGTCACAGCTTGGGCAGTGGCCGCTTGGAGTCGGCGTCGCGCTGCTGCTGGCCGCCGCGCTGCACCACGGCGTTGAGCATGTCGTTCAGAGCTTGAGCCGTGCGATGCTGCAAGGGGTAGTCGTCGATCGAAAAATGCACGGCAAAGCGCATATCGTCGTCGCTTCCGTCGATACCCGTCTGGACGTAAACAAGATTATTGCATTGCGGATTTTTTGTAGGGTCGAATGCCGGCGGCATCTTCACGATCCCACCACGCAGCGGGACCTTGGTCACCTGCAGAGCATTGCCGCTTTCCGCCGTAGCCGTGGTCGCCGGCGCAAGGATTACCCACGGCTGCATGGCTGTGTTCTGGCACGCCTTCAACGCGTCAATATCCGGCCGCGCCGTCGGGTTCACCGGCCGCCCCTGCTCAGTGAAGAACCACTGTTGACCTTTCGGGTTGAGGGGGAGCTGCGGATTGGGGTTCCACGGCATTCCGTACTTCTGGTAGAGGCCCTTGTCCACGTTCGCAAGCGTGGACGTGAATCGATTCTGGCCGCCAATGACGCGTTGAATCTGCCAGACCACCTGCGGTTGGGGCGGCAAGGTGACGTCGACGTCGAGTGTATCGTCCTCGCCGGTCGTAGCCGTGCTGATCTGATAGGTGACCGGCTTATCTCCGAAGGCTTGCGGAATGAGCCACTGGCGGATGATCACGCCGTGGCCCGGGTCGTGCGCCTTCATAAGATCGATGGCCTGCTGCATCGGCATCCCGGTGGTGATTCCCAGAACGTCGGGCAGCTTGCCCGGCGCGGGCCCTCCGGCGGTTTGCGGCTGTCCGGCTGCTCCTGGATGCGCTGCCAATCCCAGCGCCACAACCAGCGCGGCCAACGCCCCATATCGCAGATGAAGGTTTCGCCGGTAGACGTTGCGCATGTCATTTACCTCCGGTAAGCAGTTCCGCCCGCTGCCGGCAACTAGAACTTCGGCAGGGCCTGCTTTGAGGCATCTTTGCGCTGCTGCTGAGCGCCTTTTTGCACGACCGCGTTGAGCGCATTGTTCCACGCCTTGGCGGCGCGGTGCTGGATGGTCGCGTCGGTGATTTCGACATTCAGGATCCAAGTAGGTTCTGAGCCGGTGAGCCCCGCGTGGACGACCACCACGTTGTCGCACACGTGATGAACGTCGGGATCGAGCGCCGGGTTCGCCTGCACAACCGCACCCCGCGCATTGCCTTGGACCACCTGACCCCCGTTGGAGGTGTTGACCGCCGGCTCCCCCGTACCCCACGCCTGGCCCGTGAGTCCCAGGCAGTCCCTCATCTTGTATTTGTCGGCCATGTTCGGCGGATCCACGCGCTGGCCCGTCTCGTCGAACAGCCAAAACAAGTTGGGGCCGGCGGCTTGCGGCGGAGGCGCATTGGGACGAGGATCCCACGTCGCGGCGCCGTACTTTTGCAGCAGTTCGTTGACCAAGGCGGCTCTCGGCGCGGTCACATGAAGCACTCGCTCAACCCTGTAAACCCGCTGCTCGAGCGGCGGGATGGTGAGCCGCACATCGAACACCTCGGTGCCCGTGTCGGCGGTGTTCATCGAGCTCATAATCGGCCGATTCCCATAAAGCTGCGGAATCGTCCACCGCACATAAGCCGCGGTGTGCCCGGGGTCGTGGGCTCGCAGAAGGTCCAGCGCTTGTTGGGCCGGCATTCCCGTGGTGATGCCGAGGATGTCCGGCAGCGTGCCAGGCCCGGGCCCGCCCGCTGGTGGTGGCTGCAGTGCGGTCCCCGAATGTGCCCCGAAGGCAAGCGCCAGAATTAGAGCGGCCAGTACGACATATCCCAAAGATTTCTTACCCATGGCAAAACCTCCGCGATCAATCGTTGATCATCCGGTCCGTCTCACTTCTCGTCTCGCTCGATCCAGACGCATAAGTTTCGTGCCCAAAGGCGCCTCAGATTTCCGGCTTGGCCTCCTGTGCCTTCTTCTGCATTTGCTGCTGCATTTGCTGGTTACCGTTCCTGGTATAGGCATCGGTGGCTTGCGCCGAGCGCTGGGCCAGCGGATAGTCCACCATCTCTGTAGTTGTGGTGTTGATGATTTCGCCCGGAGGAAACTGTACCGACAGGCCGACGAAGGACTTGGCGCAATTATCCGGGTTCGGCTGGTAATCCGGCGGCCTGGTGCCGAGAACGCCTTGTCCCATGCCGCAGTTAAACGGCCGGTCGGCGACAAATGTTATGCGAACACCCGTCAGAGGTTGCCCTTGTTCGTCCATTAGCCAAACCAAGGACCGGATCCTGGAGTCGTCCGTAGTGGTTTCGCCGGCTTTGCCGCCCCAAGCAATAGCGTATGTCTCCTTGCCGTATTTTTGCCGGATGGCCGCCAGCAACACCGCGCGGTTGACGTTTGGCTGCGCCGCAACCCGAGCGATGTGCCAAACCAACTGGGGGTTCGGCGGCAGAGTCACGTCCGCGGCCATCTGGCCGCCCGCACCCCCGGCGTTCACCCGGAACGCGAAGATGCCTCGCTGCCGGTTCCCAGGCCCGAACGGTATGGGCAAGGGCTGGACGGCGGCGCGGAATTGGGCGAACTGCCTATCAAGAACTGCTTTGGCCTCTTGGGCCGTCATCCCGATATGCAGCCCGTAGATGTCCGGCATTTTGGAAGGATCGAGCGGCGCTGCCGGTGGTGCAGGGGCGGGAGGCTTGGAACTTCCCGCGAGGCTTACCAGCAGAACCAGACCCGCAATTGCTGCCACGTAATGCATCCGTGAAGTGCGCATGGTCTTTTCCTCCGCAGAGAGATTCTTCGCTTCGCTCAGAATGACAAAGGTTTGCGGGCGGCCGAGCTCAAGCACGACCAGCCGCGTCACAGCGACGGCTTGGCCTGCTTCGATTTATCGAGTTGCTGCTGCTGTTGCTTCTGGGCTCTCGCCTTGGCCGCCGCGCCCGCGTCCAACGCGTCGCGCCGGATCAGTGCGCTGTCGTCAAGGGAAGTACTGGTGCTGTTGACCGGTCCCGGCGCCCCACCGTTAAGAACAATCCGCAAAGTGACGAGGGTATCGCAGTAGCCCGGCGCGGGGAGCCGGTTGAGGCGAATCGCGTCGAGCAGACCGCCCCAGGCGCTATCGGAATGTGGGTCCCAGCTTGACCCGGTACCGCAATTGAACGGAGGTTGCCCCACCGTGCTCGAACCCTTATCCGAAGCAACGAAGTTTCCCTGCTCGTCGTAGTACCAATACATCTCCGTAATATTCTCGTCGCCCGGTTCCTCATGGGTCGTGTATCTACGGTTGGCCTTGGTCTCTGGGCCGTATTTCTGGCGCAATGCAGCAACCAGCTTGGCCCGATCTATCCCGGGTGCCGGGTACTGATATCCGCGCCCCACAGAGAAGGCAACCTGAGGTCTATTCGGCGGCTGCGAGTACCAAAAGAAAATGCTCTCGTTGGGAAACTGCCCGTGCAGGCCGGCTAACGGAGGTTTGCCGTCGCGGCTGACCGGCTGGATGGTGTCGAAGGACCCAAGACCATACGTGATTTTGACCCTGGGATGCATCTTGGCGAGGGCGTCTTTCGACTGGTCGATAGTCAATCCCACACGGAGGAAGCCGCCAATGTCCGGCAGCTTGGCGAAATCGGGCGGAGCGCCAGGCGATCCCGACCCCGAGGGGGGCGCGCCCGACGCCCCCGCTGCCGCCCTCGCGCCGCCAGCGCCGCCGCGGCCGGCGTCGGGAACGAACGGATCGGCCGTGCGCCAGTTCGAAAGCGCCGGATCGCTCGCCGACTGAGCTGTGGCTGCGGCTGGGGCCGAACTGGCAGTCGTCGCCATGGGAGCCGTGGCTGCAGCAGGCGCATTGGCGCTTGCGTTCGCGACCGGCGCGCTGGCCGCCGGCGCCGGGCAGGGATTGGCGGACGCGGCTGGAGTTGCAGCCCGTTTCTTTCTAAACATAGAGCCCAACTGCTTTGCCGCATTCTCCACGTTCCTCTCCTGGGCCTGAACACTGGAGTTATTTTGCGGAGTCGAGCCATTTTGGGGCGTCGTTAAGCCTGCGCTTGTTGTGCAAGGCGCTTGCGCGGCGCCCTGCGTGCCGCTTTGGCTGCTCTGTGCGCGCACCGAAGACAAGAGTGCCAAGCTACAGATCAGAGCCACAACAGCGCCAGGTTTGAACAATGAAGTTGGGCGATTTTGCACGACAATCTCGCGAACCGAAAATGGTTTGAGCGGGATTTCCGTTTTGACTGGTATTCTCATTGTGACCTCCCGGACGAGCCCACTTATGAGTTGTCTCTTAAGTTGGGCCAGCGCTTGTGACCCTCGATGTTACCCGGGATCATCTCCTGGTTTGGTTTTTGCCGACCCAGGGGCTGAGTAGAATCAAGCCAGTTTGTGATGTCTGCCCACTTGCCCTTGATCTGTGCCCATCCACGATCGTAGAATTCACCTTCAACCGATACGCAAGTCTTGTGAGAAACCCCTTTTGCCGGAATCACCCTTCACTAAACCATATGCAAAAGTGGGGGAAAAACTGTCATGCGGGCAAAAAATCCTCGCGAGGCCGCAGGATGGGACGGAGATCAACCGGGTCCGCCCGACAAGGATCGCCAGACGCCCGACTGTCTGTTTAGCCGGAATTTCCATTATGGACTTTCTGCCCCATCGATAATATACACCCGACCACCGGTGAACGCAATTGTCAGCGGCGTTTGCAGTGCCAAGTGCTTCCCCAGGCCACGGAACGGCCAGTTTTGATCCTCCGGAGAGCCCCCAGGCCCTCCTTCGACCCTTCCCTTCGACACTTTTCCCACCCCGGCCTCTCTGCTCACTGAAATCCGCTCGGTCGGCAGTTCACCTAGCCTGCTGGCACGGACAGCAAGCCGATCCGCCGCACCATGGCCCCGAAGAGTCGCCGAGTCAGATGGCTCTCAGCCAGTAGTAACCAGTAATAGCGGGCGTGCTTCAGCAGTCGGCCGCCAGTTTTCACCAGCCGCTGCTGCAGGCTGGTCAACGACCAGTTGCCAATCCGGTTTGGCAACACCAGCCGCCGCCACAGGTTCCCCAGGTTGTAAGCGATTACACTCAACCACAGCCGCACCTCGTTCGACCGAAAGCGATGGCAGCTCAGCCGCGTCATCTTCACGGCCTGCTTCCCCTCCTTGATCCACTGCTCGGCGGTGCCTCGCTTGTTGTAGAACCTCACCACCGCCCGGCTGTCTGTCTCCAGGTTGGTCACGATGAATCCCACGCGCGGGAACAGTTCCCCGAAGTGGAACTCCACCTTGGCCACCACCCGCCGCGCCGTCTTCCAACTCGCGGCTTGATAAAGAAAATTCTTGTATCTGATCACCGGCTTATGGCTTGGTCTTCCCGCTGGCCGCGTCAGCAACTCCGCGATGTCCCGCTCCAGGTTGTCGTTTGCCGGAATGCGGATGGCGTACTTCACACCGCGCGTCTCCAGGGCCTCGTAGATCTCTGGTTTGGCGAAGGCAGCATCAGCCCGAAACACGACCTCCTTGCCCAACTTCTGTTGCCACTCGATCTCCGGCAGCAGCAGTTCTTCCCAATCGTCGGCGCTGTGGACGTTACCGGACCGCAGCTTTGCCGCCAGGCAGTCGCCTTCCCGATTGAATAGCAGCAGCGGGTGATAGCAGGTGGACTCGAAGTGACCGTTGTAGGCGCTCTGCTCCTGCTGGCCGTACACCGGAATCTCCGTTGAGTCCATGTCCAGCACTACCCGCTGCGGCGAACCGAGGGCTTCCGCCTTGCCGATGAGTTCGCGGTTGATGCGCGCCAAGCTACGGAAGTTCTCCTCCTCAGCCAGCATCTCGGTTTCGAAGGTCTGCAAGCGGGAGGTCAGCGCCGCGCCACGACCCCAAATCTTCTCGGAGCCGATCAGCCGGAACGTTGGATCTTGCGCGAGCCGCTCGGCATCGTTGATATCCTCATAGCCCGCGATACGGCTGTAGACGGACTGGCGCAACAGATCCGCCAGCGGAAGCTGCGTGTTCTTCCCGCGCCGTGAGTCGGTCAGTTGCTGGGCAATGAGATCACCGAAACCCAGACGTTCGTCCAACTCACGAACCAGAATCAGGCCGCCGTCGGAGGTGACGCGCGATCCCTGGAAGTCGACCTTCAGAGAGCTGTTGAACGACAGCTGAAAGGGCTGATTTTGTATCTCACCC